>Ga0163217_1057809_pt1 | contig 10130 bp, 10 predicted proteins | sample SynspAceP_FD_185933 | JGI IMG/M metagenome (GOLD analysis project Ga0163217, IMG submission 185933) | Saline lake microbial communities from Ace Lake in Antarctica - Synechococcus sp. Ace-P (PacBio error correction) | ecosystem: Environmental > Aquatic > Non-marine Saline and Alkaline > Saline ...
GCTGATCGCTTGTAAGCCATAGGGCCTCTGACTCGGCCGCGCACGGCGATGCCCTGGCAGTCCTGCGTCTTCCTAAAATCCTACTTGCCTTTCCGGTACCTGCATCGAAGCGGCCGCGGCGGCTGAGAGGCCTGGAAGCCATTGACTCTGCTGCGTGCAGAAATTCTGCGCCGGGGCCATGCCGAGCCGATGGCGCTGCCGCTGGGGCCGGCGATCGGCAATGCATCGTCGGCGGGCAAACGTGCACACTTGTTCTTTCGAGATCATCCCCCGCCCGCTCAACGAGATCGAGCCATGGTGGCCACTCCGAGGACGCAGCGATCCGACGTCTGGCTGTTGGTGGCGGTCATGGTCGGCGGGCGCTGGCCAAGCGCGCTTTTACCTGTTCGCCGGTCAAGGTGCACATGTGCCGAGACGCGGACTGACGAGCTGGATCAAACGGCCTCAGGGCGCGGCCCCGGCATTCTGGCCGCGCCTGCGCAGAAAGCCTCTGTGAAGGAGTATTGCGCCGGAAGTGTGTGATTGGGTGCTTGACCCATGACAATGCGCGTGGACTTTCCTGATTGTCTCGGCGGCGCTGGCGCGTGATGATCTCGCCCAGGGTCGGCATGATCGGAATGCAGATACCAAGCCGCGCCACGTTGATGCATCAATTCTCCGCGAAGGCGGCGCAAGGCCGAGGCTGGTCAAAGCTGCTCTGCCCGATCGGAACGCAAGATCGCCGACAAGCGGCCAAGGTGATCGCCGCCACGGTCGCGGCTGACATCATTGTGGCGCATCGCTGACTGGCGGGAAGCCAATCCTCAGCCATTGTCCCTGAAGCCACAGTTTCCCGAGGCCCCGCCAGGCGGTGGCGATTGCGCAGCAACACAATTTGGGTTGCCGGTACTATGTTGGGGAATGAATCGAACAATCGACCACCCGCAATCCCGGCGACGCCCGTGAACCCGCAGCCGCGCATCGACAACCGACGTCGCAGGTTCCGGGCCCATGCGGCCAGGTGGCTACCGGTGATAAGAAGCCGTGCCGGACTGCGGGCGGATGTCCTCGATCATCGCCTCATCGTCCGGCAATGTCCGGACCCGGCAGCAATTCCGCCCTCGATGCAAATCGGCCATAGCGCTTGGCCGCGGCCATCTCGCGCGCACCAGCTTTGCCTGCGCCAGCATTTTCGGCAACGTCGCGGTCTTCATAGTGAAAGCGCGTTGGGAGTGATCCGCGCGCTTCTGACCGGATCGGCGGAGCGGATCATGAATCTCGCGCGGCTTTTTGGGTCGGCAAATTCGACCGGACGATGAAGACAGGGAAGTTCCCACGGCCCTAGGGATCAGGGGCTAGCAGGAATCGGGCGTCTCGCCGGGCCCGTCGGCACATGACTCGTCGAAAACGCCTTGGAAATAGAGCTGTCTAGGAGTCGTTGGGGGCCGGGCTGCAACCGAGACTATGCTCCAGGAGAGCCTGAGGATGAATGCTGAGCCCAGCATATGTTAATAGGCTGACAGACAGAGGGCCGTCTTCGGCGGGAACAGAGCAGGCTAACCGGCATGGCCCGCGTGCAATTGCCATCAAATTCGAATGGCCACAAGATGCTGTACTGATTCCGTCCGGACAAATATGGCGCCTCGCGTGAACGCATGGATACTTGGCGCCGATATGGTCTTCGAGACTTGCGGGAGCCCGCTTGCCGCACGTGTGGGCTTAAGCCGCACGCGAACATCAAATCCCGAGGCTCCTTAGGTGGATCGGAACCGGCCCACTACGAGAGCTACGCATAAAGCCTGACGGCTGAGTTGACCGGCGCCGCTGAGGATCACTTCAACGCCCGCTTTCAACAGTCCCGTTATTGCCGCGACCGGCTGTAGGTCACACCGGTCACCGAGGTCCGGGCGGCCTTCGAAGGTCAGCCCTCACCTGCGCGACGGCGGGATTGCATCCCGAAGGTGGGCCTCGACGACATGGCGGGCGCAAAGAATGCGCGGGCGGCGAGAACAGCCGCGCGCCTTTGTGAATAGTGACCTCGATACAGTACCGCCACCATCGTTGACTTTCGCCGTTGAAAGTCCTGGTCTTCAGCGGTAAGAGGTTCTCGATGGCTTTGGGCTTGATTCAAACACTTTGCGGGTCAGCGATGCACGGTTTGCCCGGCACAAACAGATTGAGCGGCCCTTTCGCCCCTGTGCATCGTCGCCAACAACTCGCGCATTCGACATCGCGGAAAGCTGCGAACATTTCGTCCGCACCCCAGCCCGGATTGCCGGCATCGGCGCCAGTCTCGAAAATCGGCGCGGCGCTAGCCGCCACGCAGACCATGGCGTTGATCGAGCGAAGCCGCCCAGCAATCCCGGGCCGCGCGGCCAGTGATCGGACATTGCCCGCCAGGCCTGATCGAGCTCGCGCGGTACATCCAGTTCACCTGGGGATCGGAAGAAGGTCTTGCGTTAGCCAAGCGGTCAATCTGGACGAAAAAGCGGCGGTCGTGGTTGCCCGCTCGCCAGCCTCAATGCACCAGACACCTGCTAGAGCGGCCAGAGGCGGACGTAGCCGCTCTCGGCGATAGGCAGCGCAACCGCGAGCCTGCGCCGAATAATGATGGAAATCCGGATGGGTCCACTAAACATGCTCTCACGCCTGCGGTTGTCTTGCCAGAGCGTTGTCACAATTTGCCGTTCCGCGATCAACGGAATTTGAACGAACGCCGATGCTTGCGGACGACAGCCCAGAACCCGCAGTTGAAAGGTCCGAATATTGCATGCTTGTTTTATAAGGCAGGCTTAAATATTATGGAGGGACTTTTGAGAAAAAGAAACAATCCATTGATGAGTTTGGGAATCTGATCACGACAACCGGGCCGGCTGAAATGCGCAATGAACCTTTCGAGCAGCGCGGGAACAGGCTTTAACGGGCTCACATCTGCACTAGTGGGCCGACTGCTGATGCGGTGGGTTCGTCTGAAACAAAACCCACCACAGGCGCGACTGGCGGAGCTGATGAAATCGAAGCCGATCACGTATCGCCGTCTGATCGACGCGTATGAGCAAGGGCGAGAATGGGTCAAGCAGCTGCGCCCTATGAGAGAGACCGCCGGCGTCAACCCGGTCGTTCCCCACTGACAAGAGCCTTGCTTGGCCTATTCCAAGATCAAGGCAGTGCGGTGACGTTCTTCGAGGACGCGTTGCAGGGCGTCGACGAAGAGCAGCGTCGGGCGCTGATGTCCGGGCGCTGGTGACCGATGATCACCCACCGCTCAGCCGACGTACAGCGGCCGCAGAGAATGAACCCAAAAGAAACAGGCTGTCATCATGAAGCATTCAGAAAACTCCAGAACTGAAAGCTAACGCCTGGGTTTGCCTCCCCAGACCAAGAAGCCCTCAAATGCCGCCGCAACGTTCTGATGTTGCTGGTTGCCGTGCTTGCTGATTGGCGCCGGCCTCTATGCCTGGATTACCGGCGGCCCGGTTTGAGGACCGATAATGCAAACTATTGCGGCTGTCGCGGATCACCATCGCCAAGCGAAATCGCCGGACGTGTGGTCAGCGTCAATCGTGTCGGAAAATATCTCTGTCCAGAAAGGCGATGTCCTGTTCGAGGTCGGTCCGAGCCGCTTCAATCGCCTCAATCAGGCCAATGCCGCGGTTGAAATGCCGCTCAACGTTAATCCGCGCTCAGGGGCCTACACGCCAGGCCCTGACCCAGGAGCAGAGATCGCCGAGGACGACGCGTGCTTTTTTTTACCAGGATCCGCCTCGACGGCAGAAAGCGCTGACCGCCAACGGGCGGTGGGCCGACAAACCTTCCGCTGGAACGACGCCGGCCACAGCGGCACAGAAAGGCAGCATCAGGGCCTGATCGCCGCCAACAGGCCGTTGGCCCGTGCGCAGGCCGGCACTTGCCAATCAGCCTCGATGGTGCCCATTTGACGAACATCCAAATGCTGGTGGCCGCCGAAAGGCCGCGCGCGACAGCGCCTATAATTTGCGGTTGCCATCCGTGCGCGTCGCCGTGCGGCCGCTTGGTCTATCATGCGCTCGTCTTTCGTCCCGCGAGTATGTACGCGGGCGCGTCACTGTTTTACCATGTCGAGACAACACCGATCCCTGGATCGGACGCCCAACGTCAAGGAAACCGGCAACTGGCGACATGAGGCCGTGACCACATCGGCTGAAGTTGGTCCTTCCGACCTCTACCGGACCGTTACGTTCAAAGGCACGCGTGGACTCGATAGGCGCCGCCGGGCGCTGAAATGTCTCGTTGCTCCGGCACAGAACGCCACTGGCAACTGGGTCAAGGGTCCACGCACGCATTTCCGGTGGTCGGCTCAACTCTCCAAGTCCCGAGGCCCGAGATTCCTGGCACGGTCGGACTAAGCGCACTGTGACAGTCGACACCGGGCGCCAGCCGCAGCTTCGGCGACCTGTTTCAGCAGCGCCAAGGCCGCAGAGTAAGCCGGGCGCCGGAAAGCAACTATCATGAGCATTCACGCCGAACCCGGGCACAATGTGCCGCCATCCGGGGCCTGATCACGGTTCGATATGCTCGCGACCAACAGTGCAGGTGCTGGACACGACCGATTGGCCAATGTGGGCGTTGCCTGTCGATGAACCGGCGACCTTGATGCCTCGCAGGGAAACACCATCAACGCTGGGGTGCTTGACGTCCTACATGTGGCCGGGCGGCCATCATGACAACCGGTCACCGGCTGGCTGCAGAACGAGGATTGGGCGGCGTCAGCTGTTCTGACGCACCCATTGGTCGGCTCACCGCCACATCGATGCTTGCGGACATGGCTACAAACCTGGAATCATGGTTTCTTTTCTCGGCTTCTGCAGGGTGTGTTGGCGCAGCGGATCGCTTGCCGTTTGTCACTAGACCTTCCCTGCTCGACATCACTCCGAAAGGACGCCACGGACAAGCCATGCGATCTGGGGTGCCGGTAAATCATTGGTTGGCCCGATCATTTCGGTCCCGACGCTTGGCGGCTGGCTGACCGATAACACTGACTGGCGTTCTTCTTGGGTTTTTCTCAATCAACCTGCCAGTCGCATCATCCGCCTTCATGGCGTGCGCGCCTATCCTGCCGGAGATCGCCAACGGGTTCGCCGTTCGATTCTTTCGTTTGCCATGCTTTCGCTGGTGTCGCGCCTTGCAGCTTGATGCTTCGACCGTCGAGGCGGCGGAAAGACGACTGGTTCTCGGCCCTGGGAGATCTTGGAATCGAGCTTGGCCTTGTCGGTCATCGGCATCTGGATCTGTCACCGGCCAAATCTGGCAACTGCGGAATACCCATCGCGATCCGAAAATCTTCGCTGACGCAATTTTTGTCGTACCGGACTTATCCGTATCCTGATGCTTTCATCGTCGGCAGTTGTGCCTTTCTGGCAGCCTGGCGCTGCTGGCCGCCGATGTTTGTCACGCGTCTTCGGGCTAATTTCCACCATCAACAACCGAATTGGTGATGGCACCTTGGCGCGGCGTCGCACGATGAATTTCCGATGATTGGTGGGCCGTCTTGGTGCGCATGGTGGACGCTCGTTACCTGGTGATTGCCGGGCTTCTGCTCAACACTCCGCATCCTCTTTATCTGATGACCTGGTCTCACCACAGTGGACAGTCTGGCCGGTGATCTCGGACCGGGTATCATTCAGGGCTTGGGGACTCGGCTTGTTTCGTGCCGGCTTGTCCAGACAGTAGCCTTCCGCGACGCTTGAAGTGCGCTTTTCCGCACGGATGCCGCCCCCTGTCAGTCCTGTCACCGAAACTCTGGATCGTCGATCGCTATTTCTGTTGTGACCCTGTATCTGACCCGGAATGTTTCCAAGATCAAATCATGAAGGAACTCGGCGCCTTCATCATCCGTTCAATCCCGGTTTTGCAGACTTGCTGGCCGGGATTTGCGACTGATCCAGCAACGCTGCAAGTGCTGATGGTCTGGTTCCAACCAGCAGCGCTGATGATTTCCCTTACAACAATGATTTCAAGCTGATGGATGCTGGTGACCTTGTTTGGCCAATGCCCGCTGTGCCATGCCTTGGTTGCGCGAAAGGCCGAAAACCGGGCCAGCAGCAGCGGGCCCCTGCCGCAGCACTATGGACTGGGATGTCGCCAAGGATCGACTGGCTCGTCCCCCCGCCATCACTCGATAGAAACGGATCGATCTCAGATTTCGCGTGCCGGCGGCCAGAAGCATCAAACGCGAGGAATGCGTGCCGGATCGATTTGCCAGGCCGATCCGGTGCCATCCTGCTGGAAGCTTGATCTCACCAGTCAATGCGGACGACCATCTTGGTCACCCGCTGGCCGTCAAACGAACCGTGCACAAGCGTTCTCTGCACCAAGTCGGCTGACAGAAGGCGACTATCGAATCTATCAGGCCGGCGCCGGGCGCGACGAGATCGATGTGTTCCGGGGGCCGCCACCCGATCACTGGCGCCGGGATCGAGCGGGCCGCGCCCGACGAATGTCCATTGGCTGAGCACATTCATACCGGCGGTGAGCCGACTGAAACGCCACGCCCACGAACAACGGTGCCGGTTGGCGTAGACATCCAAGCGGTGCACCGACCTGTTTCGGCATACCGGGCATTCATTGAACGATCATGCCGGTCGGCCAGGGTCATCGCTTCGACCTGATCGTGGTTACATACTCGCCGTCACGCCAATTTGCCGTTGGCAGCGCCCTTGATCTCGAGGGCGCATCTGGCACGCGCCAATTATGGCGTCGAGATGGGAGAGAGGCTCGTCGAACAGGAATACTACTGCCGGTTTGGCAGGACCAAATGGCACGGCCCCATGGCAACGACGCTTGGCGCGTGGCCGCCGGAGGAGTTGCCCGCGGCTTGGCGGTCGAGTAGGGTTCAAGCTCCAGCATCCGCGCAGCTTCATTACGCGAGACTGGATCTCGCTTGGGCAACGTCGGCGATCTTCAAATCCACATAGGCCATAATTGGTCGAAGACGGCTCATATGGTTGGGTAGAGCGCGTAGTTCTGGGAACACGAAGTTTGGGGATAGCCATTGCGATATCTCGGTTTCGCGCTGGCTCCAAGCTTGTTGACGGACGCGCCACGATACTTATGTCGCCCGAGTACTGGTTTCCAGCCGCGCGACACTAATGCGCAGAAGCCCGTTGACTTGCGCCGCAGCCCGAGGGGCCGAGATACATAATTCCGCCATCGCTGATTTCAGCGTCAATGGCCTGTGAAATGACCTTTCGGTGCGGCCGTATCTTTTTTTGATCGCTTCAAGTTTGATTTCAGCCAGGAATTCAATTTTCTCGCTTTCGACCAAGCCTTTGACGAAGAGTTTCTGCATGCCCACCACCACCATAGCACCGGCGCCAACATGGCCAGCATGGCGGTTGCATGATGCACCGGCCCACTCGACGGTCTGGTCGCCTGTCGGCCAACTCTGCTTGGAATGCCATGATCACGAGTAATTCATGGAGGGATCCTGGTGGTGATCCAGCATCGGCCAAGATATTGGTTCCACCATAAATGAAGAGGATACGAACGAGAGCCGCTTATGTTGGTCGCGCATGCGGCAGCAGGATATCGTATGGAAGAAGCCGGATAGGCCCGGCGCATCAACGCGGGCAGCCTCAGTCAGATCTCCCGGGATGGTCATGAACAATTGCCGGAAACAGGAATGTGGCCGTCGCAGATGCGATCAACGCAAGATCAACCGGTGTAGCTGTTGAAGGGAAGGCCCAAGGCTCGGCCACCACCTCATAAGGTGCGGCAGAATCCGGACTTCGACTGGCAGCATCAGAGTCATGAAGAATCTCAGCCAGAAAAACAACATCCTGAAACGGGAACTTGAAATAAGACGATGGCATAGGCTGACAGCAGCGAGATGATGATCTTGCCGATAGTAATTTCCCAGCGCCCATGACCAGTGAAATTGAGGAGCATCTGCCACACGGCCGCCACTTTCCAGCGGTCCCATTCAGCGCCTCTAGATGTTGTCAAAGAAATCGGCCCCCGGCAGCAACGGCATAGGCGGCCGATCATCTTCCTGGGTCACAGTCGAACGACAATAGGACCGATCCAGATCCGGAACAGATGACCGCAATGCGAACAATCAAGCCGGCTGGGTGAAATGCAGTCCAGCCCGCCGGTTCTTCGACCATGCCGCTCATCAGTTGAATGCACCCGGGTTAATGAAGCGGAACTGAATCCACGTCAGTATCCCTACCAGTACCCGAGCAGCACCCACCGATTTGCGGCGCCGAGACCGAGAAATCTGGCCAACGAAGCCATCGGCAAAAACCTTGTAGACAAGGAATCGTGGGTTGATTGCTGCGGTTCCTCCTTGGGTGATGGTGTGAATGACGCGAAGGTGTCAAAGAAGGCGTAAGAATGAAACATTGACGACGAAGCAGAAAAGAATGTGCGGTCCGGCGACAAATTAGCGGGAAAAATGATGGTCCAGAAACCGGCGCACAGAACTGGCGCCGTCGATCGCCGTCCGCCTCGATGACGCTTTTCGGGATATGCCCTGCAGACCTGCAAGGAGACAGGAAATTGTAGCTGATCTGTTTTCCAGCCGAGGCAGCGACCACGAGCGCATGGGCCTGGCCACCATCCGATTGTGGTTCCAGGCCATAGCCCATCTGCGAGAAGCATCCCAGGCGATGATGCCGGTGAAAAGGATTGAACATGAAAAGCAGAAGTACCCCCGGCAAATGGCGGGTTGCCTACGGCAATAGGGCCAGATGCACAAAGGGGTGCGATAGGCGCTGATCCCCTTGATGAACGCGGTCTGCGAGCACAGCAAGCCACAGCGCGAACGATCATGCAGTAACCGTGACCAGCACCGAGAAGACAGCGGTGTTAAAAAGGGTTCCGTAATAGCGGTTGCCGAAGAGATATTCGAAATTGCCGAAGCCGACGAAAATTGAGTCTTGAACGAAGTCGGAATGAAAGGCAGATTGAGAACTGCCTGCGCCGCCGGCCAGAAGAAAAAACACAAAGTGACGAGCAACTGCGGGGTGACCAGCAGATATGGCAGCCAGCGATTGTCAAATACCGACGCGCTTTTTCCATGGAAACAAACGGAGAAGAAGACCGGTGAGCTTGTGACGGCTCCGCCGGAACTAGCAAAGTTGCGGTTTGCCTGCCTCGAAGCGGGCGAAGCAAGTTCGTCGCCACGGGCTTAGCCGAATCCAGCTCGCATCCTTGCGGGATTTCGACCGTTCACACACCTTCGAGTTCTTCATCGACTGATCCGGCGGCTCTGTCAAATTGCCCAGACGCAACCACCCTTGGAATTGGCCAGTCGAGCCTTGCCGTCATCTGGATGATTGCAATGTTCGGTGCCGGGTTTTCTTCTAGTAACCGGAAGCCTTGGTTGCTTCGTAAAGCCAGCCATTGTGGAATCGCAGGTAACGGTGTCCCTGATGCGCATTTGGCCTGGATCCGAGCTCGAGAGGAAGTTGAAGAACGCAGCCACGCCTTAAACTCTTCCGGTGTCTGCCCCATGCCCATCAGCGAGCGCCACCGATATGTGTCTGCGCGCGCCTTCCACTCAACTCCCATAGGCAGAGCGGGCGGATGGCGAAGCTCGAAAGTTGCTTCCTTCCTTCACGCAGCGAGACCGGCCGACGATTCCAGTGAACGCGCAAACATTCCGCATCAGCGCGGAAATGGCGCAACCACTACCTTTCATTGCGACGACCCGAATAATGATGAACTTGCCCGTCTTCGGCCCTGACCAAACGTTCATGTGCTTGACTGAAAACGTCACCATTGAGGCTCAGTCGGTGGTCAAGACCGGCAAATCGTTGTCTTTGGACAGCGAACGGAACGTTGTGGGTAGCGTGAAAGGTTTTCGAGATGAACCCAGCCTCGTTGCTAGCGTGGTCAGCGGCACTTTTTGCCCGCATTCCCTTGAGCGCATCGAGAGCGCCAAACCATTCCCAGGTCGAACAGAAAATCATTTCCGATCAAGCCAAGCTTTTCAATGGCGTCTTGTTACGTAGAGAACGGCGTGAGATTATACAGGCAAGAGATCAGCAATACTGGCTCGTGTGGTGTAGTATCCGCAACGGCTGCAGAATAGACCACTGACTCGAGACGGCAGGCCCTGATTCGGCATGAAACGCAGAGACCGTTGATGGCGCCCGTTGGCTGCCAAC
>Ga0163217_1081160_pt1 | contig 10130 bp, 9 predicted proteins | sample SynspAceP_FD_185933 | JGI IMG/M metagenome (GOLD analysis project Ga0163217, IMG submission 185933) | Saline lake microbial communities from Ace Lake in Antarctica - Synechococcus sp. Ace-P (PacBio error correction) | ecosystem: Environmental > Aquatic > Non-marine Saline and Alkaline > Saline ...
GAAAAAAAAAAGAAAAGGATTGGCCAAAATAAAGAACCCAAAGAAAAAGTTTAACTAAATAATCAAGGTGAGGCCCGGGTTCTTTATGAATAGACGTTTGGTTCGAAGCGCAAAAATATCGTAAGTTTCCCCCAAGACCCTGCCTTGGAACCGCCCAAGGGCGACCCCCGCGCGACGGAAAGCCCTGGGAAACAAACCCGCAAACCCTGTTGGTTCAAATACCCGGCACCCTGTTGGCAACATCCGAATGCGTGAACTGCTATAATCGCAATCCAGCCCCGAACGAAATGACCTCTAGGTCTATATTCCGGGACTACGTGCGTGATCTTAAAACCTGGGGCAATCACGCAGCGGAAACTGGCCCGTGCGGAAATCGCTTTTTTTACCGGCGCGAACCCTTCATGGAACCCGCAGATGATCCGAAATCACGGAAAGCCTCGCTTGAAGCTGGATACGAATGTTTGCTGAATCTCACCAATCGCCAAATGCTCCCGAAAATGATGCCGCAAATCGGTTGCAGGCCGGTCTGCGCGCCTGAACGAGGCCTAATCCCGCAAGCTACCTTGCGATTTCAGTGGATTATTACCGGACCGACTTGCCATGAAAAACGCAGAAGCGGTGCTGGTGCGCTGGAAAAGACGGTCCCGGTATGAATTGGCTACGCCGACAACGGTATCCGATGGCCTCGCAGGGGCCCGATCGTTTTCGGCGCTACGTATGAAGACAAGCCCGCGCCGCTATGGGGCCTTCCTAATCGCTGAACACGGCTTTTGACATCGGACGCTGCAAAGACCCTGTATGACAGTTTTTTCCCCGCAATGGGATGAAACCGTCGAAGTGCCCGAAATCACGACATCCTGCTGTGTGGAGGGAGGGGGAGGGGGATATTCTAGACATAATCGCCTGACGCTGTGATTGTGTTCAAGCTCGCGGGATGTTGGTCAAAACGCAAGGGGCCTTCGCGAACACACGGTGCTGGCTGCAACGCTGCCTGCCCTATAGCGAAGAGTTTTTTAGCTTGGGTGCATTCGCTGGAAAGGCCGAGAAAGAACGTCGCATTTGAGCCACTCCCCATCTGCGTCCAAATTCTGCGTCTTGGGGCGGCGGCAAGCTGCTCACTGACCACGCTTGCCCGCGACGCTGCTACGGACGGATACCGCTCCATTTTGAGTGGTTCGGCTTCGCCTTTGGCCCAACGCGGCATAACGACCCCTTCCTTCGGCTTCGACTCCTTCAAGCACTGCACATCCATACCAGTCCGATGTGCGCTGGCGCCGATACGTTTTCACGTCCGCAGTAATCTGTGCCTCGATCTTACCAGGCCCCCACTCCTGTCCGAACGTTTAGCGACTGAGAAGGGCGCAAAGCAGAACTATCCGGTTTTGGGCCTTCAAGGCGCATCGCCGGGGTGAATGGTCCTCAATGGTCAAGCCCAACTGCTTCGACGAATGTATAGCCTGGTGTTTTAACGTGCCATGCAGCTCGCTCCTTTGACCGTACTGTTGCCGGAACATGTCGACACTAGACGGACGCACGTTGGTCGAGCTCGGCGATCTGGTCTAGGTCAGCGACAGGTATCCAATGGCCCAACTCTTTCGACAAAGCGCGGTTACCGACGGATGTCAGGCCACGATTTGAAGGACTGCGCTTTGGGTTCGCTCCACATAGCGGCCAACAAGCCCCAATCCCGGTTTTTTGGACGACGCGCTGCCCACGGCATGATCTGCTCGGTCACCAGAAAACAGTCATTATCCTCTGCAACCAATCGTAGATCAGATAGGATGTCGCCAGCAATCGGTTGCAGCAATGGCACCAGTGTGGTCCCTGATGCGGCCGGTTTTGAGGGGTGGTATTGTTATAGATCAGCGGATAGCTTTGCTCCGATGTTTGCCTGCTGCATCCATCAAACGGCGGTGCCATTTTTTTCAGGGGCGATCACTCACCTCGGATGCCACGGGTAGAACCATAAAGCCGCGTATCCAACGCTTAGCACGTCAGTTGCGACTTTCATTCAAACGACTTTGCGGTGCTCCAGACCGGCACACATGCCCCATCCGTTCTCGGAACCGTCGTAGAAGAACTGCCAATTAGCCGATGTCAAAGCCGACTGGCTGCGTAGGTGACATTTGGTTCGACGTTGAGCGCAAAGCTTTCGATGCCAGATCGCGCCTGCCCCGTGCCAGCGGGCTCTGCCTTGGGTTGTGAGACACCGTGTTTCAGTGATTGCGTTTTGATTGACACAAAATCTGTTGCAATGGTGATTCCTTTCCCGCCTGTTTGACTATACCTAACCCCAAACCCACGCGCCTGTTGCCCTGCACTATCGGGAATGACGTTTGCCACAAATATATCGTCAGAAATTAGCTTAATCCATTACATTTTCAACCACTTAGCCTGAACGCACAAGTGAATCCCGCCAGTCAGGCTGCAGGCATTTGCACCCGATATGCCCATGCTGCTATACGAAACGCAAGATATAGAACCAGCAGAGCTTAGGCAGATTACGTGAACGAGACGCCAATACCACGAAACCCCTGAAAAACCGATGTGACGAAATCCCGGCAGGCCGCCCCTGTATTCGATGGGCCTCATCGTCGATATCGACACGAGAATGCGGACAATCCCTAATCTGGAATTACGCCATTGTCGGTGCATCGTTTTCGCGCGCGCCATTTCCCGACCCTGCGAGATACGGGCTAAAACGGTTCATCGCCGGCATCATTATTCGATGTACGAAAAGGTATACGCACGATAAAATCTACGTAAGTCTGCGAAGAGTCCGTGGCGATGTGATGGGCTCCCTACCACCCCTCATGTGTGTACAGGCGCGATCTAATGACGCGTGGTGCTATGGCTCAGGACTTTTCGATGTCGCTGCCGCTGATTGGACGGTCCAATGGTAATTCGGCTCCATGGACGGCGATAGTGCTTGCTGCCATGGCGTTATACGGAATCGCGCTTGATAAGGTCGCGTCATTCATTGACCAGCGATTGGACAAAGAAACCGTCAATTTCAATCGACAACTACGATGGAAAAGAACGCGTGAGCCTACTGTTTGCCTGCACGTTTTCCAAACATGCGTCAATGCGCGGCGTATCCGCCCGTTGGTATGGGACGAAACATTCCGCCGCACAATCTGGGCGAAGTGATCGATGCCTGTCAGGCTTTGATCGAAAATCCCTGATCTGGACCTCGGAAGAGCGATTGATATATATTCCCGGCCCCGACCTCCCCACAGGCGGGATCGATGTTGGGCCGTCCGGTGCAACGCAAGCCTACCTTGAGGGGCGCGGCAAGCGTGATTATGGCGGCCAAGACCCGTGTCGAAAAATTCGCAAGACCTGGTTTGCCATCGTCATGCGGACGAGATTGCTATCAGGTAACAAATCCACGATGAATCGAAAAAGATCGCCGAACAAGTGCGCGAGAAGAAGAAATCGACGGCATGCCCATGGTTCAGGATGAATCCGACCGAACGGTGTCGCCGCGTGCGTGATCGAGCTTAAGCCGATGCCAGGCCGGAGGTGTCATGGAACCAGCTCTATCGATTTACAACCGGATGCAAACCTATTTCGGCTGTAACATGCTGGGTTGACGGCGCCGGCCAGAGCAGCTTACCCTGCGCAAGTTCCTGAATCTTTCATTTGATTTTCCGCGAAAGAATGTTGTGCCCGCCGCACCGCCTACTGCTTCGCAAAGCGCGTGAACGCAGCCACATCCTTGTCGGTCTGGCCGTCCGCGGTCTACCAAACATCGACGAGGTCGTCGCGAACCGATTCGATCCTCTGCGGATTGCCGCCGGAGGCCGCGCGAAAAGCTAATGACGCGTCGCTTCGGCCTGCAGAGCAGATCTTGCAGTATATCGCGCTGATCGACGAATCCGACACATATCGCCAACGAGGATTGGGACCTAAACCCTGTCTGATAACACAAGGCCCGCGCCATCTTGGACTGCGCACTGCACGCACTGACTTCAGATCGGCGTCAAGAAGTCACCGACGAGCTGAAGAAACTGCCAAGAAAATCCAGGAATACCTTCGAGATTCTGGGCAGCCGTGAACGTATCAATGGCATCCAATAATCGGACGAGCTACTGAGTGAAAGACTCTTCTTTGCCGTTTCCTGCGCCCGCCAGAGATCAGTCGATTGGTCCGGCGATATGGACGACGAGATCTGATCGCACGCGAAGACCATGGTTGTCGACTCTGTAATTTCGGCGGCTATAATAAACGCCCCCGTTGATCGATTTCCGCAGCCAACGTCGCGCGGCAAAGGTGTTCTGGCAATGCAAACCAAAAAAGAGGTACGTGGTTACCAACCCTCTTGTTCCATACCTCACAACTGCCACTACTGTGTTCTTTACGACGTGACGGCATGGTCTACAACTCAAGACTGGCGCTTGCCCAAGGCGGGCGTACGTCGAAAGGGTAAGGCGATTCCGTTTAACATCCTGCCGATCCTCCGAACCGGCGTCTCCATTGCGGCTATTTGGCCCGTGGATCGTCGACGAGAAAGATTGGAGATTTGCAGGTATCTTGCGACCTCTCGGTACTGTTCGTTCGGAAACAAACTTTTGGATTTCACCAACGTCATGCGTAATCGGCAAAATTGCCATAAGTTGAGGATGATCACTGCCAAGACCAACGCTTAATTTACGCACGCATCGCCCTCTAAGATTGAGAGTAATGCCTGGTCACAAACTCCGCGAGCAATTCCGCTTTCCCCGGCCACCGCGTGCTCTGTGTTCAACAGCCGCGCCTCTGTCGGGTTCGTGGCATCAAGCTGAACGGGGACGATAAAGCGTATCCATGTCGATCTTCGCCACTGTCGACGCGACTCGAAGAAAAGCGCACGCCTACCCCTTAAGATGCGGCCGTGCGATGGCGGGTCTTGTCGATGATGTTGGAAAATGAAACGAGACGAAGCAACGCCGCCGATACCGATTTCCCGCAGAACCGCTATGGCAGACTGTCTCGGCAGAGAAATTCTTCTCCGTACGATCCCAGAAAAAGGCGCGGAAAGCTTTCTCCAGCCACGATATCCCGTTGCGCGGCGCGGCGGTCTGGGTGTGACGGCGATGGACAAGGCAATGCGGCGGCGGCGAAATCGCCGCTTCGTTCCCGGTCGAACTAGGATGACCAGATCAATGCTCGCCACGTCAAAGGCAATCGATTCGCGTTCCAGTAGAGGTAGTTCCTTCCGCTCGCGGAGCGCCGTGTGCGTCAAAAGTCTTCGACACCTGCCGCGGCGAAGGTCGTTTGTAAGCCGTTGCCTGGATTGCAGATCAGGCGATGAAACAGTAAGACGAGACGCAGCATCTCCCCCGAAGTGTAAGACTACTTTTGAAAATCTTAAAGCCGTCCCTCGTATGAGGGCGCTTTTGTATTTTCAGCCTTCAGACATTAGAAGGCAATGAAAAAAGCGCCCCCGACAGGGGCCGCTTAAAGCTAATATCCAACATACTAAAAGAAAATTAGTTAGTTTTTGGTTGTGTAGGTGTGTTGTCATCGTCCGTTTGCAATAACTGCCGACGGCAACAAATAACTGCTGACAATACCCGCAATAGCGCAGGGTGACTGCTTCAAAGCCAACACCACCAGCGCGCTGGAATAATACAACGACGGGCAAGATACCGTCGATTTGTGTCGGTGCTTTGCACGAATGTAACGCATGTTGCGCGAACAATCTGTCCGTGATACTCGGCAACGCCGGAGCTACCCCAACAGCGGCTTGATGTTGTTTTACTTGTGCGTGAAGCGCGCTTAGCAGTCATCAAAAGCGCAGCGGCGAATAGCTGTACAGCGTGTCATTATGTCTCTCTCCAGTTTTGAGAAGTTCACAACTGGGCTTGGTACGCAATCTTCGGTTGCAATAGCCAAACTCGATAATCCTCTCAAACATTGGTTCGTTCCCGGCGTTAAGCAGGCCTTTAGGGCCTTTTTAAAGCAAGAATAACTATATGCGATATAGGTGCGCTAAAACTTTTCGGTCAAATAGGAAAGCAACGATCTCGCTTGCTCTGCTCCGTCGCTGGTGATTAACTTCGCGCTGACTGTAAAGCCCACCATGGCGCTGCACTTTCTTCGCTGCAGCCAGCCCAGTGGCATGCTAAGCGTATCCTCGGCAGTTGAGAATCCAATTCCTCACATCGCGGCGAAGCGCTGTATTCAAACACCCCAGCATAGACGTTTGCCAAGAATACGTCGAAATATCCGACAAGCCCCACCGCCCATGGCACAACCGCAATACACCGTTTGTGGCCCTGTCAACGCAGATAACCCCGATAGTCGCCTTGAACGGTCGTCTCATGCGGCCTTTCCAGATCGCCAACCAACAGATCGCCCGCCAATTAACGATCGGTTCCAGATCGAACCGCAGCAGCACATGTAAGTTGTACTGCAAACTCTCCGATTCCGGTCCGGCAAATATACCCATCTGATACCCGATTTACGATCCGGTAGAAAGTATTTTCATCCTGCCACGACAAAAATGTCACCAATAGGCATCGCGCAATTCTGCCCATAACGACCAACCGGAAATGCACCGGCCCGCAAGCTTGTTCTCGTAGATCGGCTTTGGCTTTCGTGCAAACGCCCATAGAGACCCCCCACCAGAGCGTCAACAAGGTACTCTTTGTTATACCTGCTCATAACACGCGATTGACCGACTTCGTGAATCGTTGAATAAACATTAAATGATCGACCTCATTTGTTGCGCCGTTTGTGATCCGCAACTCAGCCCCGACCCGCTGAAACGGTCACCTTATCCACGCGGCATCGTCATTTCGTATCCAAACGTCGTGGCCAAGAGTCCGTGTCACTTTCATCTGGCATCGGCGTCAAATCGCCCCGCAACACAGGTGGAGCTTCGCGTCGCGAACGCTCACGCAAACGGGTTCAGCTCGGGGCGCAGGCGCCGCAACAAATAAGCTCTACTCGACAGCGTCGCACCGGGTTCATAATTTCATCAGCATCGCGTCATAGACCATCGCCTCCGGCAGCAAGCCGCCTGCCCTTACTTCACGGCTCAGCGCGATCACCTTCGGCGAGGGTCGGGCAAATCCGCAACATCGTCGCAGCACGCGCTCGGCCCAAAATGCCTTGCGCTTCCGAGTGACCCGCGCCAACTCCGCGCTGCAAGCGCTGCGGTACTAGATGGGCGCGCCGCACCCGCGCTTGATGGGCGCACTCGCTGCCCACCTCACATAAGTCCAACCACATCGATCCGGCCAACCAATTCGGGATACGCGGATCGACACGGCGCCCGTGCAAAACGCCCTCCATCGCGGCCATTTCCTCGCCCCGCTGCCGGGGCAGCAACCGCGCGGCATGATGTTTCCTGATCCCAGCCTCAAAACGCCCCGCAACCTTGCGCAAGCGGCCTGCGGTTCGCGCTGAAACCCATTCAACTCGTCCAAAAACAGTCATCAAGATTTTCCTCGTACTAGATGTCGGAATGGGTAGGCGCTTAGAACTCGTGCGCTGAGGAACTCAAAACCCAAAGGTATCACGGCAACACCTGGTGGAAGATCGCGATGTTTTACCGGTGCCGCGTTTCAACACTGAACGATTCCCAAGAAACCTGCCCTACCATCGCACAATCTCAGGTTGAACGCCTTTCGCGTATTGATGCGCTGATTTACGGCCCCAAGCCAAAACACACGATAGCAGAAAAGAAAACACAATAGCCCGCCATCCGGTGCATGAACGCACCAAACCGGGGTCCTCAAAGAAGTTCGTCCAGACCGCAATCTGGTGAGAGCCTCGGGCGGAAAAGAACTGGCCCTGCATCAATGGCCAACGACAAAGATACCGGCCAGCATCATCCCCGCAACCAAGGCCCAAAGCAGAATTGCAAGGAACGCAAATGCAGCACTTCCCGTGGACATCCACAAGAGCTTCGCTCTTTCGCCGCCGCGCCTGCATAAATCACGCCGGCCGACCAAGCAGCAGCGCGTACCAATGTGAGACCCCAAAGGATAACGAAAGGCAAGCCCAAACTGCGTGCCAGAAGACGGTAGCTGCAACAGTCTAGAACAGCCTCTCGCGTGACGCCCCCGAAGAGACCATCCACCAGCCGATCGCAACCTTGCAAACCGCCAAGCCCGCAAAACAAAGACGCTCCCACAGCCCACAGAATCTGGCAGCGCAGAAGAAACCACAAGAAACCCGACAGCCACAAATCCAGGCCGATCACCCGCCCCACTGACGATGGCCCCATTCACCTCAGTAAAATCGATTTAAAATCATAACAGTTCCATCCAAGAGTTCTGAACCTAAACTCGTCAATTTTTCTTGATACTTGGAAAACTCGATTGCCAGTCCGCCTCAGTCAATCGGCGCATGCCCGTAAAGGGCCGCCACTCGTGATGCTCATCCGCCTGTCGTCAAATCGGGTCAACGCCACGCGAATCATCACATAAGACCAGGCCAAAGAGAATGAACCAGCCAGATACGGATGCCGCCCGTGCACAACCGGCGCCACGGTCTATGCCGCCTACCTGCGCAAAAGGCCGCCCTGCGCCTCGCCCACTCCTCGAATCAGCTTTCGTTTCTCGGCATGGGTGCCTCTTGTCTGCCTATGTTTTCACACAAAGTAGGACACAACGCACAAAGGTCTACGCCCGCGCTCCTTTCCCACGTACCATCGTCGCAGGGTGCCATGCAGCGTCTGCCACCGCGCGGGTCATACGGCAGACAGTGACACATGTTCGCAATTTGCCTTCATACTTGCAGCCTGTGTCGGATAATAAACCCCGGCCGGTGTCCAGACGTTCCTCGAAAAATGCGCGCGAGATGTTCGATCTCGTCTGTTGTCAGCCCAGTTATGCCCGCCATCTCGACTGTCAAAACCACATCGCCTTGCGCCGCATCCAATTCGTATCCCATCAACAAAACAACATTGTGGCTCAAGATTTTAATGACGCAAAGCAGGGTTCACCGGCAAAACCGAATACAATCGCATTCGCCGGCGTGAAATATCGGTCGTTCTCAGTCCTGTGCGCGTCAGCGCCCGAACAACACAGCCACGCGCCGCCCTCGCTGATCATCTGGGCAGCTTTCGCCATTGCGCCTCTGGCTGTAAACGGTCCTTGTCAGATCACGGATCACGCCTGTGGTGCAAAGCAACGCTGCGTCGCCCACTCACCGGCAAATCGCAATAGCACCACGGCCCTTCGTCCAACCAATCGCCCGGCGCCCGACGCATCGCCCACCCGCCGACGGGTTCGGCCAGCCATCGCGGGGCGCTACAATACCATCCGGTCCGTCCAAAGTTCCACATGGCAACGCGCCGCGGCCGCCATTTGTTTCGCTCCATTTTTGCGGCGCAACGCAGCAAAAACCGGTATCTGCGGGTGTCTATTGTATCCATTCAGGAACCTCATCGCGCGCCGCCATCGCTCGCAAGATACGACGCGGCCCTCTTTGCCTTCCAAATGGGAAAAAATCTCTGCCGAAGCAAAAAGTTTTCTTCCCCCCACGATCCGTTATTGACGCGCAATAACTCCAAAGGACAAGCAAAGCCAGGATACGCCGAAAACAGCCGCAAGCTTTCCTGATACCCCGCCGAGCTGAACCTCACAGCTTTCCCGATGTGCTGGCCGTGTGCTCTGACGCGCATTGATTTGTGCGTGCGTGCGTCCTGCGCTCAGCACCCCGACGACGACTGCGTGGATGCGCGACTGCCGATATGCGCTGCGCGAAGTGACCGAATGCGCGCGATTATCGCAATTTGTGATTGCGGGATCACAACATTGCTTGCAGTAAAAAAAAAACCCCGGCCCGGACCTTGATGGTGGCACTCTGACGATGCGGCACGCTCGGTGCGTGGCACGCGCCGCAAGACCCTGGGGCGATGACGCCCAATCGTTCGGCAGCTTTTGCACGTTCGCGCATGCACGGGATGGGCAGCGGGCCGAAGCCGCGCGGATTATGTCAGCTTTGTCCGGTCAATGCGTCCCTGCGGAACGAATGAACCCCACGCCGAAAAGGAACCTCTCAAGTGTGGTCCCGATTAAGTGATCGAGTTAGCCGTTTGTAGCCGACGGCGGGCTGAACCACCGCGAATCTGATCCGCGCGCTACCCATCACACACTTTTTCGGAATCGGGGAAATGAAATCTGACCAGC
>Ga0163217_1117267_pt1 | contig 10130 bp, 6 predicted proteins | sample SynspAceP_FD_185933 | JGI IMG/M metagenome (GOLD analysis project Ga0163217, IMG submission 185933) | Saline lake microbial communities from Ace Lake in Antarctica - Synechococcus sp. Ace-P (PacBio error correction) | ecosystem: Environmental > Aquatic > Non-marine Saline and Alkaline > Saline ...
ATCCAAACAATGAAACCTACTACCTGTTGCATTATCACCAAAGATACAGTCTGGTATGGACAAAATGAACCGATAAAACGGGTACCATTAGAATTTAGATAGAAACAACCAGACAACAACTACACTGACTGGTCCCCAGTGGTTTGCTGAAATCCACCTTATTACGTCATTAAACTCTGCCAATGATATGAAATTCCAAACAAGCAGCTAAGATAAGAAAATATATCCTGTATCATCGTAGGTGATATCAACTACACCGAAATACTACGATGAATAATACATGAATAACGTAACAAAATTGATCATGGTTTTTCAACAACCTTAAATCCTTCAGTAAATACAATTATATCCGATACTGTAGCTTTTGGCTTGACCGGCACGAGTTAAAGATAAAATAGCCACTAGATCGAAGCTGTTGAAACAACCCCGACAATCAACGTCTTTCAAGGACAAACAAACTAAAACCAATGATTTCATAACAAACTGCAGCTTAACTTTACAGGTTGTACAACAGCAACTGCATGTATTTCGCCCTCTCTATTCCGCTAAATTACAAACCAGAATTCGTTATTGTTGGATGAACCAGCTAGTCGCTTTAGACTCAATCTCTCTAAAGTCCAAAACATGAAGACGCTCTTGCCCCTCGCAACTACGAGAAAATCTTTCGATCAATCCAATAACTGCGACCTACACACAATATCAGCAAGCATGACTCGGATTACTTGACTACACCAGCATTTCATTTTAGGAAATCGTTCATTGAATATCCATCCGAAACAAAAATTTTACGCGTCACAAAATACAATCGACCAGAGGATATGACTCTCATGTAACTTACTTCGTTAGCGAGAGAACTCGGATAGAACAAAACCTAAAAACCACTATTCTCTTGAATCTACAAGATGTCTAGCATTAATATTAATGGAAGAAAAGTAACCTTAAAACACGAGTTTCGCATAAGATTTCTCTTCAAAATGAAAATTCCCCCTTCGCTATTAATGCCCAGCGATGTTGCAAATCACTTATTAAGAACCGCTTACAGAACATCCGAAGAAAATGAATTAATTCCGGATGTAACCCCCTAAACCCAGGGAATGGGACTTGAAAACCAAGACTATCACAGTCCCAAGAATGGATCACGGTCCGATTAACAAAAAAAAATTGGAAGCGCTCATTTCAACAACCCTAACCCTTTTCTCTTCTTCTATTTGAAACAGGTTGCTTAACGACGCACTTCGTTTGCCAGGAATCGACCAAATAAAAACGAAAATCAAGCATAAATAACTACAAACAGCTTAAGAAAAGTGCTCGTTGGGAAGTATCATGTTAATAAGACAAGCTATTGTCAACAGCAGTGTTAGCACTGTCGCACGGCACAACACGCGGATTTGCCTCCTAGATGTCTTTAAGCAGCATTCAACAGCTATTCATCTTTCACTCTAGCCATGAACCTACGAGTACATGCGTCACCGCATCCAGTTCTTAGGGTACAAATTCGAACGGATTTGCTTGGAAGTCTCGAAAAGAACTATACTATGATACATCTGGTAACCATAAATCAGCAACAAGGCTTCACAGATATTACTCTCCAAGATACAAATACCCTTTTTTTTCCTAATAGTCATTCTTGACGGCACGGCGAAACAAGCAATCTTTTAACACAACTCCCTCATCAAAAAGACACAGAAATTTAATCTACTGGGACGATTCGGTAAAAGTTTAGTACTACATAAATAATAAAATAAGGCAAGTAGAATATATTAAGCGTGCCTCACGTGTTATTAGAAAGAAGACACTTAATCGATCATGGCCACACCATTTTTCCAAATGGGAAAAAGCTGAAATAGCAATAATACATCGTAAAAAGCCTTTTTGTTAATCCCATCGAATAAAGGACTAGCTTAAGGAAGTTATCGCTGGGGGATGCTAGTTTCAATAACAAGATGAAGCAATAGAAATAGATTTTGAAATTGATGCTTTCCTACAACCGTGACAACTGATTTTAACCGCAAAATAGTAACCATATATAACAGCCGCTGATTAGAAAGAATGCGAGATCATCGCAGTTAATTATCGCAAAATGCAACCTATCCGAGTAAAAGGCATACAGACTTGAAATTCAGTAAGCTCTAAAATTGCAGAAATGTCCTGACAAGTTAAACGTCTGACTGGTCAAGATTCTTACACAAGCCTATGTGCGTTCAAGACAATGCAGCCAAAGCTAAGAAGTGGCTTAAAGTATGTCGAAGTAGATGATGATTTCAAAAAATCCATATAAAGCGTTGTATAAGACAAATGAAAAATGATTTCAAATTGTTTCACGGTTCAACAGATCTAACATAGTTCTCTGCTGGATATATTGAACGATTGAGACTAATGTCACCAATCCCATCTCTGAAATGGATTATCTGATTTAGAATACAGGCAAAATGAACTGAGTTAAAGCCCAATCATCAATAAAAATGATCGTCCCTAAACTTAATAATAATAAATAGACACCTGTTCCTTAAAAATTGTTCTTTTTAGAATACATTAGCGGCAGTTTCCTTTGATTGTATAACCAGACAAAAGACATGGAGCAAAGTTAATGGTAAATAAAATAAGTAGACATATTTGAAGTCAAAGGTGGAGAATAACGATATAATAAAGACACATTCATTACATGAGCGATACAATCCGACAGTCAGTAAATCTAACTTAAAATTATCATTGATCCCAACACGAAGATGCTATATTTCTTATATCTCTTCAGATAATACAAGAATTGAATGTAGTCAATTGCACAAAGTTATGCAACTAGGAACAATCTTCTGTCCTCACATCAACTATAAAGTTCTGAAGACGCCCGATTAGTGATCTCACGCAAAGGGAAAAGCATGTTATATACAGCCAGATGGAATAAACATGCTCATAGTATTTTAGTTCAATGGAAATCATTTCACATATAAAGAAGAATGAGTAGCCTTCTATTCTTTTATCTATTCTTTACAAACCTCAATGACGACAAATCTTTTTTTGCGTTTCATTTATTAATCTAATCTAGGGTCAATAAAAATTTATACCACCAAAAGAAGGTAATGCGCACTAACTGTCGAAGCGCACCCAATCTATTTAAAAGTCATAAGTGAATTTCAGAAAAGTATTATTCGTTGTCCAGGAAAATTTAAAAATAGAAAGAGCACCAGACTGCTGCCCATTCTCTTTAAAATAGCTAAACCAAATTTGCCACATTATACTAGGAAACACTACCGAAAGAGCACACACGAAGACACCGACTGACGTTTCACCTATAGTATTAACAGCTTTAAATCATATGACCTTCAGACGTATTTTATTCGAGAAATATTAACGACAACCAATTTAATAATATGCTATCACCCTCATGTTAAAGGAAAGTGCGCAGAGTAGAAGAAATCACTGTACCTGAAACCTCTATTAGAAACTGAATCCCAATAAATCACAACATCCTATGCGAAAACGTTAAAAGACAGCCGCAAACGATTAACCCTTGAAAGCAAAATTTATCCCAAGTCTGTATAAAGTTTGACGCTATTGTAGTGCAATCAAATGGAGAACATAAGACCAAAAGGCAAATACAGAAAATATGTTGCGCCTGAAGATTATGAATAACCTCTTAAAACCCCATTTCCCGAATCAGATTCACCTTAAACCACGCTCAACTACACTGTTTTGACAGATAATGACCTGATATACTACCAGCAGCGAGTCAGATCACTAATCAACACAACTCAACAAATAATCACAGCACACGTATTTTAAATAAATAAAATAAGAAAAATGATCTTCTGAAGTTGCAATCTTGTGTAATATACTATCAGACAATAGAGAAATCGCAGACAGGTATGCAGGGCATTTCCTATCCATTGTCTGCCTGCAATGCGGTACATCTAAAAGAGTTATAAATTACAACGCAGTAACACTATATAAATTCAATCGTAAAAGGCAAGCAACTAACATACTGCCGGAACATGAATAAAATTGAAATCCATGCGCACGAACTCACATACTCAATAAAAAATATCGATAAGTCAACTACTTCCTAGAGATAAATTAGTGACTTAACCCCGGCCTAGTCTGTTTCAGAAAACCAGTTCTACCTTTGACACTGCCCTATCGCCAGAAGGGCACACAGACGGTAGTGAAACTATCTGCCTTACGCCTACCCGTCAACTCTTTAGTTCAAACCTGGATAAAACCAATGACTCTGACTAGCTCATTGCATGCGCCTTCTCCGGCTATCTCGAATGAATCAAAAACAAACACGAGCTAAATCGCGTCCTCAACTGTATGGTACTTGTAACGAAATTAATGATTAATTTCTACGCTCCTCTCCTAGTGCTAGAGTACGTCACCCATTGATCACAAGCACGGAAACCGAGAATTACCAAGTCAACGTTGAAGCCGATGCTAACCGATCGCTGTACTGCAATATCCTGACAAGAAACTAGAACTCTCAACATCTCTAGCCACCTATTGTAGTTGGAAAAACAAGGGCAGCAACAACAAAAATATTCTGAACAGATTAAAAGCTTGAAGGCTTATTCTCGTCTACGTTTGATAAAGAAAACTACTGATATCTCAAGATCGACAAATTGAATTACAAAAAAAACAAAAAACATGATATGATATCGCCATTGAACCGAGATGTATTCAAAGAAGGTAATCCCTGTGTCACGATTATTTATGATCTCGTTAGAGCAGACAGCGCTTCTGACTGGCAAGAACCGGCTAGCCTCTTGCTCGAATATACTTCAGGTCAAGAGGCCAGCTTTGTTTAGATGAGCACTTGCTTGCCCTTACTGTGCGGTTTAGTGGGGAATTAGAGCCACGCTTATCTCTTTAATGCCCATTCGGGCATACGGAATTGTGATGGCCTTAGGTAATAAAATAGAAGTGGAACAGATTTAATCATTCCGGTAAAATCTTAACTCTCAGAGAAGTGCTTCACTTGGAAAACCGATTAGTTTCAAATTATTATCCCAACAATTACTAGAACAAGCTTGTCAACGTTCAATTATTGATTTAGATACTCCTTTTGAAAAAATGTGACTGTAAAAAAGAACAACGTTTTGTTTTGGAAGTTCAAACGAAGAGCTATTTCATTTTCATTATAAAAATGATTTGGTGCATTAGAGAATGTTTGATTCCCTTTTGAAGAATTATTCGAATATTGATAGACGTTACAAAGAAACCAATATCTTTAATCGCCCTACTTTTTACAGATATAGTGCTTGTCCGATTTACATCGTTTCCTTACAACGACAAGTTAATTCAGTCCAATATAAAGGCGCATTTATCTCTGTAAAAATCTACTATTGGTTCTTTTGTAACGTCTATCAATATTACGAAATAATTCCCTCAAAGGATATCAACATCTCTAAGCCACCAAAAATCATTTTTTATAATAAATGAAATAGCTCTTCATTTGAACTCAAAACAAAACGTGTTCTTCATCAATTTTTCAAAAAAAAGAGTATCAAAATAATATGAACCGGGGGTCTGACAACTTGTTCTAGTAAATTGTGATAAAATTATAAACCAATCGTTCCAAAGGCAACGCACTCTGAATAAAAATTTCGGGAATATTAAAATAAAATGTATCCAACTTCTAATTTATCCTAAGCATCACAACTCCAATGCCCCGAATGAGCATTAAAAAGGAAATAAGCTGGGCTCTAATCCCCAACTAAACCCACAGTAAGCGCAAGCAAAAAGTGCCTCACTAAAACTTCCTCTTGACCTAATATATTCAGCAACAAGCGAGCCTTCCTGCCATTCGAAGCGCTGCTTCTATCAATCAAATAATCGTGAACGAATACCCTTTGACACAATTCGTCAAGACGATATCAATATCATGTTTTTGTTTTTTCTATTCAATTTCATCTGAAATATCATAGATTTCTTATCCACACGTAAACGAACATAACCTTCACTTTTATTCCTTTCAAATATTTTTGTGCTGCCCTTTTTCCAACTACAATAGGTCTAAGATTGAATTCTAGTTTTTTCAGGATATTCAAGAACACGACACCATCTGCTCCAGTTTTGACTGTAATCTCGTTCCATCAATTGGACAATATTGGTGACCTACTCAGCATCAGAGAAGACGTAAATAAATCTTAATTTTCCGTTAACAGTACCAACAGTTGAAACGCGGATTTTTACTCGTTGTTTTTTGATCAATTGAGATAGGCCGACTAAGCTCAATACTATCAAACATCTGGCTTTATCCATTTGACCTAAAAATTGACGAAGCGAAGCAGATAAACTTTCACAACCCGTCTTGCCCTCTGCGTAAACAATGTTCAAAAGCTATGCGAACTATCCTGAACCAGACAACCCGGTTAATACAAACTATTTAATCTCTAGGAAATCAGTGACATCAAATTAATTTTTCATAGTTATGTTTATCGTCGCGCCATGGATTTCAATTTATCATTTCGCATATAAGATGTCTTCCTTTACGATAATTTAATAGTTTACTGCCTTTTAATTTAACTCTTTTAATGTACCGCAATTCACAAAAAATAGGATAGGCGAAATCTCCTACCTTCCATCTATATCTATATAAACACAAGATTCAACTCAAAAACAATTGTTCTTATTTATTTATTTTAAAATACTTGTGATATATTTTGAAGTTGTGTTTGATTAGGAAATCTCCGCTTAGTAAATCATGCAATTATCTGTCAAAATTATTGAAACACTATTTAATGAACGTGAAATCGTAAAATCGTTTTAAAGATATCTCATAAATTTCAGCGAAAATATTTCTGTATTGCCTTTTTTGTATTTCTCCAAATGATTAATACAATAGGTCAACTTTATTCATCAAACTGATAAAATCTTGCCTTCAAGGTCCATCTTTGCCTTCTTTAAACCGTTTCGGGGCATAGCCCGCTGGAATTTCTATGGGATCGTCATTTCTAATAAAAGTTTTTCAGTCATAGATTCTTCTACATCTGCAACATTTCCCTCACTGAGGTGGTAGCATATTTAACTGGTGTCTTAATATCTGTCCAATAAATAAGCTCGAATAAATATGCATTTAAAAGCTTTTTCATAGAGTGAACGCCAGTCGACTGTCCTTCCTGTGCTGCTCTTCCTACTGTTTCCTAGAACTGTGCAATTTTTTGTTACTTAAAAGAATGGGCAGCAACCTGAAAGTGCCTTCATATTTAAATTTTCCTTGGCACAACGAATAATACTTTCTAATCACTTAGACTTTTAACTATATTGTGCATCCGCATCTCGCTCAATCCTTTTCTGTGGTACATTTTAAACCCTAACAACTAGTAATAAATTAAAGCAAAAATATTGTTCGTCATGATTTAAAAATGATAAAAACATAGAGCTAACCATTCCTTCTTTAATGAAGATTCCTTACCTTAAAATACTAATAGACATTTATCCATCGGCTGTATAACAGCCTTTTCCCTTTGCGTTTGAATTTCACTAACGGGCCGTCTTCAAAACTTTTTTAGTAAATGTGAACAGCAATTGTCCAATCATAACTTTGCAATGAACTACATTCCAATTCTTTGAATTTTCTAAGAGATATAAAATTATCAATCCCGTGTGATCACTGATAATTTTAAATAATTTTTACTGACTCGTCGGATTGTATCCTCATCTAATAATGGTGCTGTCTTTTATTATTCATCGTTATTCTCCCACCTTTACTCAATATTCTCTTTTATTTTATTTCTTACCATACTTTCCTCCCATGTCTTTCCTGTCTGGTTATATCAATCAAAAAACTGCCTTAAATTATTTCTAAAAGAACACAATTTAAGCAACAGTTTCTATTTAATTTATTAAGCTTTAGGAGACCAGAATCATTTTTTATTAATGATCTGTTAACTCAGTCATTTCGTGCTTATCTAAATAGATAATCCATTCAGAGATATTGGTGACATAGTCTCCAATCCGTTCAATAAATCCAGCAACTAACATGTAATTCTGTTTTGCACCTAAAAACCAATTTCTGATCATTTTCATTTGTCTAATACAACTTTATAAGAAATTTTCCTTGAATCATCAATCTACTTCGACATCCTTAAAAGCACTTCTTTAGCTTTGGCAGCATCTGAAAACCACAAAAGCCTTGTAAGACATCTTGAACCATCACTTTAACTTCTTTCAGACATTTCTGCAATTTGAGCTTTCTATTTCAAAGTCTCGCTTAATTGCCTTTTAACTCCTGATAGTTGATTTGCCGATACTAACCTGATGATCTCCCATTCTTTCTAATCAGCGCTTGCTTCATAATGGTTACTATTTTGCGTAAAATCAGTTGTCACCGTTTTGCAAAGCAATCATTCAACATCTAATTTTCTAAATCTGCTTTCATCTTAATTGATAACTACATCCCCAATCGATAACTTCCCTTACTAGCTCCTTTAACATATTTAAAAAAGCTTTTACAGACTTATAATATGCCTCATTTACAGCTTTCCCATTTGGGAAAAATGATGTGCAAAGTCATAAGTTTCTTCAATATCACTCTCACTAGACTATCACTCCTATTGCCTATTTTATTTTTATTATACTAACTTTACCCGAAACGTCCAGAGATATAAATCTTCTGTCCCTCTTTTTGATAAGGATTTTGTAAAGATTTGTCTTGTTTCGCCGTGCTCACTCAAAGTGACCATTAGAATAAAGCGTTATCTGAAATATCGTGACTTGTTGCATATTATGAGTTTAACAATATCAATAGTATAGTCTGTTTCCAACTCCAACAACATCCTTCCAATTTAACCACTAAAACTGGATCTAACGCACTCGTAGGTTCATCTAATAAAAAATAGCCTGTCAACTGCTAAAACTAGCAAAGTAACCCCGTTGTTGCTGACCGCCAGACAGTGCTAAAGCACTCTTGACAACTTGTCTTTAACAGCTTCCCAAAACAGCAGCTTTCTTAGCTAGTTTCCACTATTTCTGCTATTTCTTTTATCTTTCATTCCTGCAACTCGAATCCGTAAGCCACATTCAAAAATAGAAAAACGGAAAAGGTTGGGTTGTGTGAAAAGACCATTCCAAATTTTTTTCTAACTCCACCGTCCCATCTTGGACTGTAATATCTTGATTTTCCAAGTCATCCTGTTAGGGTACATCGAAATTAATCATTCATTCGTTTAAGGGTTCTAAATATTCGATTGGCCCAACATCCCGCTGGGCCAATTAATGCACGTAATTCATTGGGAAAAAAATCTAGCGAACTCCTTAAAGCTTCTTCTTCCATAATATAATAACATCTTTAGATTCAATATATGGTTTTTTTTTCAATCCGATTCTCTCCTAACCAAAAGTTACCTGACACATAGTCCTCTGTCATTTGTATATTTGGGACCGCGTAAAATATTTTCTCTGTTTCATCATATTCAATACATTTCCCTATAAATAAAAAAATGCTTTAGTCCACTAATCAGAGATCTGCCTGCATATGTGTGTCACTATGATAATCGAATAATTTTTTCTCGTAGTTGCAGCAACGTCTCTTCCACTTGACTGTAAAATGGATCTAAAGCACTAGCTGGTTTCATCCAACAATAACCATCTGGTTTTAAAAGCAATACACAGCAAACATAGCGTTGCTGTTGTCCCACCCTGATAAAGTTTAAAGGGGGCATTTTATGAAGATAATCTTTTACTGTTCCCATAAAGCCGCTTTTCAGGCTTGTTTCAACAGCTTTCGTCTAGTCTATCTTATCTTAACTCCATCCGTTTCAAAGCAAACTAACATTATCATAAATTGATTTACTGAAAGGATTTAGTTGTTGAAAAACCATTCAATATTTTTTACGTCATCTCATATACATCTGTCAGGTGTATTTGAATCCTACCATGATACGTATTTTCTCCGTTACTCTAGCCTTTGAATTTCCAAGTCATTCATCCTATTAATGAGCGTAAATAAGTGATTTCCCAAACAACCACTGGGACCAAATCAATGACGTATTTTATTTCTTCAAATGCTAATGATACCCCTTTAATCGCTTTCCATTTTGTCCATACCAAACATGTAAATTCTTTAGTAGATAAATCAACAGGTACGTCAGGTTCATTAATTATTTTGTTTCAAGTTTATTTTGTCCGACATTTTT
>Ga0163217_1035070_pt1 | contig 10129 bp, 16 predicted proteins | sample SynspAceP_FD_185933 | JGI IMG/M metagenome (GOLD analysis project Ga0163217, IMG submission 185933) | Saline lake microbial communities from Ace Lake in Antarctica - Synechococcus sp. Ace-P (PacBio error correction) | ecosystem: Environmental > Aquatic > Non-marine Saline and Alkaline > Saline ...
GCCAGTTTCCGAAATGGGCCACCAAGGGAAAAAAAGGAAAGAGATTTTTTAACCCCGGCCCCTTTCCCGGTCGGTTGGCCCCTGCGAAGGGCCCCGGTTTTGAAGTGGGGGGAAAAAATGGTCGCCCCCCGGAAACAGATTGGCGCTTCAATTAGTGCCAAACTGGTATAACCCGGGTGGGCATTGAGCCTGCGCATGGGTGTGTTGAAGGCGGACTGGACGGCCTTGGTCCCCAGCCCCGCTCAGCACAATGCCTGCGCAACAGCCGGCTAAACTGTCGTTCCCCGTGGATTGGCTCCATGGTCTGTCCTCGCTTGGGCAAACCCAGCCGGTTAACCCCCTCGACGCCCGGATACGGCAGGGATGCCAATACCGGCCGCTGCTTCGATCTTGGAGGTCACCGGGCCGCTCCGGTTTCTCGCGTCCCGGCGTCTTTCCCACTCGTCCGCGCAAACGCCTGCGGCCCCTTCGGACCAGCACGTACGCATGCCTTTCTGGTACAGCGTGCCTCCAGTGTTCGGCGTCGGCGATGCAACAGTTTCCACCGGCCCGCCCAGAAAACCTCGCACGGTTCCTCGAAAGTGGCCTCATCCTTTCATCGGCACCGGGTTGTTCGAAAGTAGACGTGATTAGGCGCCCAGCAGCCGGCGCCGGCTCCGTCGTTTGCCGTTGGGCAAGACGTCTGCGATAGTCCTGGGCGCAAGAGCCCGATTGTGTGGTGCCCGCTCGCCGAAAGAAAATGCGTAGCATCAATTAGGGTGACCCATCCTTGGAATGGATTGTGCGGTATGGAGTCGCAGGCGGCGTGCCCCTGGATACGCCGCCAGGTAAGGTCCCCGCCTTCGGCCTGGGCCAATCTTTTCGTCGCAAAAGTCCAGGGTTTGCGTGGAATGCTGTGGGACGTCGAGTGGCTGCATACTAGCAAAAATTGTTCAGGCGCGAATGCGATTGTCGGAGCTCCATCGAACAGCTAGAGGTCGTCGATCAGTGATGGCCCGGTGTCGGCGGGATCGGCCAGCAGCCGCCTCCCACAACGGCGACGCCCCATGATGGGAACGGTCACGATTGCCGGCCAGCGCAGAAAGGTCGTGCCTGCGCCAGTTGGCTGCTGGGCCAGTCTTTGCACACCGAGCAGGCCTGAAGGGATACGCCGCGTCGCCGTGAGGCAGCTACCCGTCCGCTGCGCCAGCACGGATCAGGTCGTCGCGCAGCCGCCGCACACTGGTTGGCCCAGGACTCCAAACGTCCCCTTACCCTTAAAAGGCTTGTCAAAGGCCCTTTAGGCTAGGAGCTGCGTGTTCCAGGCCGCTGGAAGGTCAGCTCTGTTCCAGCCGGCGTGAAAGGCGTGGTCGGTGTGCCTGGTGAGAGTGGATTCCGTGCATGCTGGCCTCGTCCTCAATCGGGATTGGCGCGGCCGTCGTCGGTTCGCGGTCGCCGTCGTGGCTTCGTATCCGCGTGGCGCAAGCGAGCTCGGTGTAACTCCGTCCTTTCCTGCCTGCCATCCTGACGATGACCGGGCGGTTGATTCGGCGGGCGCGAAGGCGCGAGCGGGCAGTGAGTAGGTGCCCTTCGAGGCTGACTAGTCGGTCGGAAGCAGTCTCGCACACGAACCCTCCAGTGCCGCGCGGCGCAGCCGCCAGCTCGGCGTTGCTTGTCGCCGCGGACAAGTCGGTCGCGCGTGGTGCCGGAAAGTAGCGGTACTTTCGGCTGGGTCCAGGGAGAACAGGCTGCGCAGCGCATGGCGCACCGTCGTTTGAAGCCAGCGTTTCCAGGGTGCTGCGATCGATCAAACGCCGTGTGAATGCGCCAAGGATTCAGGCGCCGCGCCAGTACGTTCGTAGTCGGGTTGCCAGGCAAAGTGTAGAGCCAGCCATGAACCACGCTGACGAATTGGACAAACAAGCGGCAGCTGACTGGCTGCACTTGAGATTTCGCCCAGGCTGAAGAGCGGAAGGTAGACGTTCGGCCAGGGCTGGTGGGCAACCTTGTTCGCACAGGACGTTTGCAGGCGCGTGCTTGGTAGTCGGTGCGATCTTTCCTCGATGCGCAGCAGTCCACCAGTGCCGATAGGGGTCGTCCTGCTCGGGCCGCGCTTGAGCTTGTCATTGATGGATGATGAAGCTCGTGTTCAGCAGCCGATGATGCCGGGCCGGCCTTCCGGCGGGCGCTGCGACCGTGCCAGATGCGTGAGGGCGTGAATGCGTGTCTGCAGCGTCAGCGCCATCTGCGCTGCGCAGCGACCCGAGATTCAGATTGCAGGGGTTCAGTTTGCCATAGAGGGCGACTCGCTGTGAATGGACGAGTCGCCAGGCATCGACAGCGGCCGGAAGGCCTGTCAGTTCCACCAAACCGTAATCCCGCTCGCCGCCTGTTGGCGATGGTTGCTTATGCCGACAATCGAAGGGGCCCGAAAGGCGGCGTTACGGGTACCGAGACGAATGCAAGTTGTCCCGGTCCCTGAGATGGGACAGCGGTAGACTTTCGATATGAAAGCGATTCGCGCCTGACGGCTAGACATGCGGCAGAAGCTTTCCCTCGGGACCGAGGCTACAAGGACAGTGCCAGCATAGGCCGAACAGTTCGGATCAGCGACTTGGAGGAGACGAGTGACGATTGCGCCAACTCCATCGCGACAGAAGCGACCCAGCGCGAAGGCAGCACTGAACGAACGAGTTGCGGGTTGACAGCGTAAAGAGCAGCGTCGTGCCTGCGGCACCGGCAATTGAAGGCTCTGGCGATCATGAGGCCGCACAGGAACGGCAACGCGAATCAGGAAGCGATGGCAGGCGATCAGGATGTCGCGCCATCAGGGGCAGGGAGATCCAGCAACCGGCCGTCGACCTGCACGCCGGCATGGGCAGCAAATGAGGAAGCAGGAACGAACGCCAGCAGCCGAACGGTTAGAAACCAGCCGAGCCTTTCGATCAAGTGGCCACACGACGGGGGTCGTCTTTCGTCCACGACCATCGTTGCCGTCAGCCAGGCGACGGCGAGCGCGCAGGACGGATGATTACGTGCAAACCACCGTCACCTATGCGACCCGGGCCGAAACGATTTTTCCATGAACTCCGAGCCATCGAGACAGCCAAGAGATAGAGGCGGACTCAGAAGCAGCATATTTTCGCGCGCGAGCATATAGGGCGGGGCGTGATCGCAAATGGCAGGGCGCAAAGTCAGCCCCGCGGCTTGATGGGCGGAAGGTCCAGGACCAGTCGGTGCAGGAACGAGCCAGAACGAGCAGAACGTCCCAAAGCGGATCGCGGGATCATCGGGCACAAGTCAATGAGCACGCCCAAAACGACAACCGGCAGCACGACGAAATTCCCGATCAGCGCCGCCGATACGGAAGCGGGCATCCTGAAAGCTAGCCGGAAGCTGATCGAAGCGTACTGCGTGAACGTCACATACAGGGATATCGCCAGAAGCGCGGCCAAAGCAGGCAGCTCCCGTAGGCGCAAGAAATGGGGGCTGCGCTACGCCAATATCAGAAAGTGACGCAAGGATGGATGGCGGGCGAAGATTAAACCATTACTTGTTGGCGTCAGCGTGTTCTCTCTTCAATCGGTTGTCTCATGTCCATCTGTAGGTTTTGGAACGTGTTGGAACGCCCTGCGTCACTTAGCTGCAAAAAGGGCAATGGCTTGAATCGCAATAGGCGCAATGCCCTGACAGCGAGTCGTGCAATCAGGAACGCCCCAAAGTCCGACAGGGCGGGAAAAACGGCGCTGTAGAATCGATTTGAAGCGTCCCCCGCGCGTGCTTCACGAGGCGCGCCGCGTTCGAGGGCTGGCCCCGAGATATGGAACGACATAGGCGGCGAAGACGCAGCCCCGCCAAGAGCCTCGGCGATTGCGCCAGCGGCCAAATCCCATCCGCGCGGCGCGGCAACGAGCCCTACGGATATCACTGAGCGGGTGGTTCCTGTGAGATCTGCCGCGCATGCGGAGTAGAGCGAGGCTTCTTTCGTCCATCATTGTTCAATATCCTCAATAGATATTGAGATATTATAAAGAGAAAGTCCCGCCTGCGCAAGTGAGAGCGCCCTGGGGTGGGAACGGTGTTGATGGCGGCCCATGGCGAAACCGGTTCGGCGCGCAATCTAACTTGTGGCGCGTTGCGGCGCTTGAATGTCCCGTTGCTGGGTTTGGTGCGGGATGAAGACCTGAGAAGCTGCGAAGGCACTATCGGACAACGAGCCGCATCTCGCCGCACCCTGTTTGCACCGGGGCGGGAAGGCGAGCTGTTTCGCTATACCACTGGTCATAGCCCCGCTGGCTCAAAGACTCCTTGAACAGGATCGGTGCAGGCGGTGAATCAGAATGCTGCTGTGCGGCTTCGTAGATCGGATCGCTGGCGAGACAGTCGCCCGCTCGGGGCGCGCGCAGCGATTCCAGAGACGACGGTTGAAAATAGCGGCCGGTGCATGCTCCGGCTGCACCGGCCCAGGCATGGAACTCGCCCTTGAATCGCCTTTCTGGATGACCCCGAAGAGATAACGTCGGCGGATTGCGGATGCCCGCGGCCCCTGCAGCGGGCCGCCCATTCGTCGAGCACCGCCTGTTGCAGGCGTGTCGTCCAACCCGCTGAAGTGCGACAGTGCGCGGGACTGCTGTTTCCTCCTTCAAGGCGAGAAGAAGCGATGGAGGCAGACCGAAGGTTTTTCCTCGCGCGCGGCGATAACTGTACGTAATTGTTTATTAATTTTTTAATACTTTCTTTACGTACTGTAAGCGGTCCCTGCTTCGGATTCCGAAGAATGCCGTCGGACGGGGCCTTTGCGACCGTGCTTCCGGATTCCGAAGATCTTAGGTCCTTGTTTCGCCGATGGTGCTATTGGTAAGAAGGCTTCCACGGGCCTTCTTGCGGTTCGGTGAATCGGTCACTCGTCTTGGATAATTGTCGAGGAGCGGTTCCATCCGCGCTGGCTTGCCGAGGCGGTGTGCCAGACCTGGAGGCGCGTGGCAGGGCGCGGCCGTTGAGTCAGTGGGGTCTTCGGCGAACTTCCTGAGTGGTATTGGACGCCGACGTGCGTGCACCGCCTTGCTACGCATGGCGTCAGCGGCTTGGCTTACCAGGTCCAGGTAATCGGGGATCAGAGCTGCCATGGCCTCGAAGGGCGTCAGCGCTCCAATCGTGCAGCACGTACAGGTTGCCCTGGATGCGCCCGTGCGCGAATTCGCGCCGACGCCGCACCAGAACTGAGCCAGCGCGGTCAGGCGCAGCAGCCGTGAAGCCGCACGTGCACCGGTCCTCGTGAGAGGCCTTCGCGCGCATCAGTGTTGTCGAGGCTTAGGTTAGGGGCGGAGTGTTATCGTAAGGTGGGAAAGACGGTGATACCGTGTCCGTTCGACAGCAGCCGGAATACTGCCAGGCGCTTGCGTTCCAGCGGCGTGAGACGATGCTCGAAGAACAGCGCGCGCGAGCACGCTTCATGGGTTTTTGCCGCTGAACAGGAATCCATCGCTTGGCCGTCGGCCCCGGCCCTGTCGGGCGGCAGGCGTTGCGCGCCTCGTCCGCAGGGCGGAGAGCGAGACCGGACTCGCCTCGCGATGAGGCTATGTCCGAATCTCCATGCCTACAACCGAAATACCCTGATCGATCACAGCTGCCGAAATCGACCCCGCCCAGATGACGAGGCCGGCAGAGGGCGAGTTCTTCGGCAAGTATCGAGGGGAGATCGGCATCGCCAATGTCGCCGTCCAGCCGCGATGCCGCGTTGCTCGACGGCGGGCTTCCAGCGCCCCCACAAGCCGGTGTCTCGTTCCTCGCTCAACACGATGGCGGCCCTTGCGTTTGGGCGAGCCGAGAACGTCCCGGCGCAACGCTATTCTCTGATGGGTCAGGCGTAGAACTTGCCTGACCATGCTCTGTGCTTGCGCCCAGGCGGAGCATGCGATCGACGCGTGGAGAGTTCCTTCTCGACGTCCTCCACCTGATTCAACAGAGGGCGTTGCAGCACCATCGCGTTGCACCTTCACCGAGCACACGCAAGGACACCGAATGGCGTTGACCAGCATGCGCTGACCAGCTCCGGGTGTTTGAGCGCGTTCCCAGCTTCCCGGTCGGCCGAAGCCAATGGCCTTTGCAGCAGGAGGCGCACTGGCGTTGTACGCAGATCGTGTAGCGCCTGGGCGTCACGGCTTGGTTTGACGTGGATGCGGTGCCGACATTCGCGTCTCCGCGGCCTTACGGTTTCGGTGGAGGCGTGCGCGGCCCGATGCCGTGCCGGATTCCAGCTCAGCAGACCGGCGTTGGCAAGCCCGCCAGCAAGGCGAAAGAGTTTGACAGCAGGCCGTTGTCCACGAGACGCCGGAGGGCCTGCACCTTGTCTCGCATTCTTGCCGCAAACCCTGCAGCACCGGTCCCAGGGCAGTCGGGTCGGCGCGGTTTGTTCCCGAGTGGTCGGTGGGGTCTGGGGCGTCCGGCCGGTATCCCTGCCCGGCGCTGAGGGCGTGCAGCAGCGTGCGGGGTCGGCGCGGAAGGATGAAGCGCATCGTCTGCGGGTCAGCCGGTCGGATAGAGCAACCTATGGTCGCAAAGGAAGCCGATGCGCGTCGTACCGATGGCCATCGATGCGCTCGTCGCCTGTCCCGGCTTCCCCGCGATCTCGGCGACGCGAAACTGCGCGTGATAAATTGCAACGCGCAGCCGGTCGGGCGCCGTTCCCAGGCCGGCTCGAATGTACCATACGACATCCGGGAAATCGGATAGAGCCCGCCGGCCTGCACGGGATTGCCCTGCAAGACGGTTTTCGCCTCGAAGTCCGGCATGCGGCCTTCGCCCGGTCTTGTCGGCGACCAGGACGCTGGATTGCTGCAAGCGTTGGTGTCGGCGCCGGCGACACGATATGGCCGCGCAGGCGTTCGTCCGTGATCGTCCGTATCCGAAGGCTGACGAAACGCGGTTGTTTTCCGAGGATGGAGCGCCATCCCCGGCGGCGGTTCCGGCATCTGTCGGTGGCTGTCGCGATGTGGCCGGGGGCTGAGCAATAACGAAGGATGTGGGCGGCACCGGAGGTCGGGCGAAGGCGGTCACCAGCGCGTCCCGTGGCAATTACCGGACTGCCGGTGGGGGGCGACCGGATCGCTGTCAGGTACGCCCGCTGCCGGTCCGTCCCTGCCGATCTCCAGCGTCAGGCTGTCGTAGTCCGGCCTCGCCGCAAACTCGGCCATCCTGCCGATGAGTTCATCACCTGCACACCGTTGATCGAGAAAGGCCGTCGGCGTCGCCGGTCGAACAGGGCGAGCACGTCGTTGAACAGCGACGGAAATTCGGACGGCCAAGCCGTTTGTTCGCGCCGCGCGGCGTGCCAATATGCCGAGCGCTCGCCTGCGCAGGGCCGTCAGCCGTTCACCTGGGGCCGTACCGAGACGGCCGTAGAGCAACGGCCCCACCCCCCGCCGCGGATCCGCCGGCAGCAGGTAGCGCACGGGCGTCTTGGCATGCGCTGATGTGTGGTGGGCTACCGGGTAGCCGTTCGGCACTCGGAAGGCGACGCGCCCAGCCTCGCTCTGTGGACAGCGTCTGGCCGGATCCTGTTCATGAGTTCCGCGGGCCTCTTCCTCCACGCCAGGGCGCGCTCGATGAATGACAAAGAGCCGCCGTGCTAGTTCCATGTCTCGGCAGGTGGCCGGTAGCGCGATGATTTCACCGCGCTTCGGCAGGGCCGGAACAGCAGGGGATGCGGAAGAAGCGCTCGCCTCGTGGCCTCCACAACTCGCGCAGATGGCGAAGTCGCGTGTTGCCGCCATTCGCGAATGATGTAAGGTGCGGTCCGCCGGCCCATGCGGGTGGATGGCGCGGCGTGCCCGCGTCGGGCCGCGCTCCTGGAGTCTGATGCTTGATGTCGTTGTAACGCGATTGCGCGTGACGCGCGGATTGAGGTCATACGGCTGGAGCTGGTCCAGCGTCACGTCATGGGGGTAATCGGCGAGGGATCGCTCAGTGCATTCGGCGACCGGGCCCGCTTTGGCTCGAAAGCGCTCGCCAGGCAACCTTGGACGCCATGTCCTGGGGGGTCAAGTTCAGCATCGGCGTCGGCCTTCCGCTTGTCGTCGCTTTTTTTTCCCCAGGTTTTTTTGGCTGGCGCGGTCGTGGCGGCGCAGTCCGAGCGCGCGCGTTGAGGCCGCGCGGCGTCGCCGGGCGTCGAGCCGTGTGTAAATCGGAGGCAGGCCTGGCTTGGTGAACTTCAGTGTCCGCGCCGCCTGTGCGAGCGACCTCCCCAGCCTTCCTTCAGTGCGAAGTCGATGAGCGGTTTCAGTCGCTTGTTGGCCACGCTGGAGGGCGCGCGCGATGGTCATGTGCTGCTCCTCCGGTGCGCGTCCCGCTTTTTCGTCGATGAACGAGGGTTCCCAGCTCGGCAACAGTTCGCAGGCGGTGCCGCATCGGTACGAGCGGCCGGCGTCGTCCGCCCGTAGGGCGTCCGGTGTGTCTACGCGATGCACCGGCCAAAGGCCTGGGTCGATGCGCGCGGATCAAGGCCCTCCGATGGAGGGATGCTGGTATCGAGTACGACGATGCCCGGCTCGATCGGAAACAGGTCCGGCAGTGGCTGCCTGTAACGAGCCGCGCGTTGCTGGAAACCGGAATTGCACGCGGTTTGAATGAAGCAGCGCCGGCGGCGGATCGTGCCGACGGCGAACGGTATGGACGACGGCGATGTCTGCCGCATCAGTTGGCAAAGGTTTGCCACGTCGGAATTCGCGTGCAGCGCAGTTATCGTCGGGGGTGACTGCGAGAGTGCCAGGTCAGAGGCCAGCACGGCCATTTCAAGCAGGACACTGCGTGCGCCCCGTGCGTGTCGATCAGCAGTGCAAGTCGTAGTGTGCGTGGAATATGGCAAGACAGATTAGCGCAACCGAAGTTTTCCCCCCCCGCCGCCCATCCGAGCCGTGCAGGCAACAAGGGCTATTCAACTGCCCCTTTGTCCGTCGTTGGAAAGGCACAGGGTTCTAGGCCCGCAATCGCGGTGCGCGACCACCAAGCGCCCCAATGTCCTTGCTCGTTGAAGGCCAACAGCTCGTGAGATGCCGGCCGAGCGCGCGCGTTTTGCAACATCGAAGGTAGCTCGACAAAGTGGGCTGCACGTCCAGATCAGCCATGCAAGCACGCGCAAGCCCTGGCGGTGCCAGCGAAGCCGCCCCAGGTTGGCCGCCGGTGGTCGTCTTGCCCACGGCCGCTCCTTCTTGGTCCGAAATGATGGATGACCACCGTGCATAGGGCTTTCTCCTCAACGGAATGGGATGAACGCGGAAAAGGAGAAGCGTCAGGCCGCGATTCTTTGAGGCGCGATCGGCGATCCACGGTCGATTTCCGCCGAGTCCCACCCCTACGCGCCGGCGCACGCCAGGCGCAGGGCTTGGGTAAACCTTTCCGTCCTTCATCAGTGAATATAGTGCGCGCGCTTGAAGCCGGTCTTGGCTTCGACTTCGGGGCGGCGCAGGATGCGAACGCTTTCAACCGCCCATTTGCGGGGGGCTGTTGTCTGCGTAAGACATTGGTGGGCACTTCCTTGACGCTCGGTGCGGCGCTGTCTCGGAAGTGCCCTCGTATTCAATACAACCGCACGGCAAAAAACACGCCTGTAGTTGCAGAAGGGGAACTGCAAGTTGCAAGGTCAGCGCGAATCGGCGTTCAGGGCGTCGCTGCTGCGTGAACTTGGCCCATAAATGTACGCTCGCTGATTCCCGACGTCCCTTCGTGGTGGGCGAGCAGTCGCGCTGATGAACGAGTTTCCACGGTCTCGAACGACGAAGTACGCAGCTTTCCGCTCGGTGGGATTTTTCCGAGCCCGCCCCAGGTCCAGCAGGCCGCCGAAGATGTTGAGGTAGGTTAGTTTTCAAACTCCTGGGCGCCACCTCGCGAAGTTGGAATCGCGTTTGTGTTCAAGTTCTTCGGGCCATACCGATTCGTATTTGGCCTGCATCGTGGCGCAAAGGGACTGCTCAGTTTCGCCAAGTTGTAACACTTGAGCGCTTTCGGCGATCGGCCAGCAGGGTTTGCAGGGATCTGACGCTGATGGCGGACCTGCAGTTGCCGGTTCGACGGCAACTCGAAAAGGAATGCGGGTTTTTGGTCCTGGGTAGAAGTGGCGAAACATGCCACAGCTTGCAGGTCAACGTGGCGCCCG
>Ga0163217_1054886_pt1 | contig 10129 bp, 5 predicted proteins | sample SynspAceP_FD_185933 | JGI IMG/M metagenome (GOLD analysis project Ga0163217, IMG submission 185933) | Saline lake microbial communities from Ace Lake in Antarctica - Synechococcus sp. Ace-P (PacBio error correction) | ecosystem: Environmental > Aquatic > Non-marine Saline and Alkaline > Saline ...
GGTCAAAAAAAAGGAGAAAAGGAAAGAATTTTTCCCTAACCTTTTCGTCACCCCTAAACCCTGCCTTTTTTTTGCACGTCCGGTTTTGCCACAAAAATGTCAAAATTCCGCAGATAACTCACTGCTTTATGACGGTAACCAATGCAAGTTCCCTAATCCATTCAAGGGCAAAGTTTAAAAAGTTTTGGGCCGACAATTCTAAGACTTCTGTTTCTGTATTTGTGCAACCAACGAATAATATCTAATTCCGTAGAAACAGGTTTAAGGTTAGAGATGAAGAGTCTATCTGCAAAACGTCCCTGCAGAAATGTTTTTGAGCAACAAGTTCCGCTGCAATAATCCAGCAAAATGTGCTTGGGCTGGGTTTCCGTTTTTAAGATTTGCCTGCATATTGGGCTCGAATAATAATCAACACCCGGCTTATAAGATGGTCCTTTCAAACGCTGGAAATTTTGAATAAGGCCTTTCGCGCGTGTTTTCTTTAATAACCAAAGCGTCGCGCGCTCAAGCAAACCCTTGAACTCTCGAAATCAGTAAGCCATTCAAATATGGTCCGTTTGGAACAGTAAAAGTCCTAGGCCATTGGAAATGGCATCCCACAGTGTATGGACTACAAAAATGTCTTCTGCAGCCATGTAACGCACGTAACTACGTTTCAAAGAAAGACGCGCCGGTCCTCTTCTGCATATAAGGTGCTGAAGGTTTGGTCCATTCGGTTTTACCTAGGTTGGTTTTGGCCAATGCCCCCGCGATGATTCTTGAATCAACCGGTGTGACGCCATTTGGCCGCCAAAGTGTTTTTCGTCAACTTGTGTTGGGAAGTTATTCGTTAATTGAGTTGTCAAATCAACGTTTCACCAATAACCAAATCTTCTACTAGCTGCTCAGACAATTTGATTTTTTGAGTAGGCTAATAGAACTGAAATTTCAGGACGGCCTAGACCCTTTGTCCTTTGTTCAATCGTCTTTTTATTGGGTATCGCTTGGGTAGATATTCCAATTTCACGATTAAGGCCGACCCCTCTTACTAAGCGACTGAATTAAGCGCCAGTGATCGGCCAAACGTTTCAGGTGCTTGAGCAATTTGCTAAGGAAAAACATGGCTCTGACCACGGTTATGGCGTAAATACAAGGCCACACCGATTTCGTCCCGTCATTTCCGCCAGTAAGCCTGTTACGTTGCTTCTCGGTCAAGTCACATTTTCAAAACCACACGGTTTAAATAGGAATCTTGATGGTTTACTTCGTGTCTGAGTGTTTCCTACGCCAAGCACGAGTTATCGATGGCGTCAGTACTGGGTAAAGCCCACCTTTTTGACAAATTCCGAATTACGCCCTAGTTTGTGGTTAATCCTAGTTGCCGCCCTTCGCCAACAATTTTTAACAAACGTAGCTCTTTTTCCCGTTACGCGCATCCATTGTTTTTTGGGCACTATCTCCAGCATCAGCCATGAAGGATTCGCCCTCAGACTTCACGTAAGTACCGATACCACCATTCAAAGAAGGTCGACGGGTTGCCTTTCAAGATAGCGTTTAATCAAATCGATGTGGCATCGACTTGATGTTTGCCTCGAAGCCCAGTTTGCCTTACGAATGTCGCGTTCACTGGAATCGATTTCGCTGAGCGATTAAAAATACCACCGCCTTTTGAAAATAAAGGTCTTTGTTGTAATCTTTCCCAAGATGAAGGCCGAGGCAAATTTGGAACATGCCGTTCGCGGTCAACAAAAGAAGTCGCAGCGTCAGGTGTTGGGTCAATGAAAGATAAGCATGTGAATTAAAGGCAGCAATCAAACACGTATGTTTAGATAACAGCAGCCGTTACCAAATACGTCACCTGCCATGTCACCCCGACGCCAACAGCTGAAGAAATCGGTTGTTTGACAGTCAATGCATTTCTTTGAATTGACGTTTGACAGAATTCCCAAGCCCCGCGGGCGTGATGCCCATTTTCTTATGGTCGTAACCATTAGAACCCACCAGAAAGCGAAGGGCGTCGCCTAACCAGAAAGCCGTATTTCCCAGAAATGCTGTGGCCAAGTCAGAAAAGGTTGCCCGTCCCTTTATCTGCAGCTACAACCAAATAAGGATCATCTTCGTCCGTATCCTAAGAACGGATAGCGGGTGGAACTACTTCGTTTTGTACTAGTTTATCGGTAATGTCTAGCAAGCCACTAATAAACGTGGTGTAACAAGATACCTCAGCTTGCACTTCTTCACGAGACGCATTCTTTTTCAATTGTTCGCCGACGAAGCCGCCTTTGGCTCAGAGGGAACAATAACCGTCGTTTTTGACCATTTTGCGCTTTACTAGGCCAAGCACTGTCGGTACGGAAATCTTCCATGCGATTCGACCAGCGAAAGTCCACCCGCGAGCGACCTTTGGCCGCCCGCGCATATGAATGCCTTCGACCCAAAGGGGCGTAAACGAACACTTCAAAATTTCAGTCTTGGCAATGGCACAGCTTGGGATTAATGAAGCGGTCAAGTTTGAAAGACACATAGTCCTTGGACTTCACTTCGACTCCAGCTTGAATAGAAGTTGTTCGCAGCATCGCCTGAATCACAGATAAATACAGTGTTTCCAGATACGGTCTTCGTCTAAATTGGCGACTTGATCCAACTCTTGGCCGTATTTGGTCTAGTATTTTGTACTTTTTCACCGCGGTTTTGTTTCTTGGCTAGGGTCAAACTAACCGTTGTTCGAAAGCTGTACCAGTAAGACGGGCAATGCCTGCGTTTTCTCAAGTGGTTTGCTTGCATATATTCACAAGAAAGGTACTTGTTTAATTCATCAAATCTTGGGTCAATGCACGTAGCAATGGTTTTACTTGACGCATGTCAATGAAGCGCTTAACACTAAGGCGTTAAAGCGATCAAATTTTCAACTGCGGCGGCTTGAATACTTGGTTGAAAGCATCTGAACGCTTCCGGTTGTGATTTTTTTTTCAAGATGACATCAGCATCAACCAATGCCAATTCAAGGCCACCCAGGTGGTTTTGCCGAGCATCGCCATTCTGATCCAATTCGTATGGGCGAGCTTCTAATACTCGAAGGCCGCATACATTCCAAAAATAGGCAATAACGTCAGACAAAATAAGTGTCGTACCCAGCACGCATATACTTTGAAGAGTAATTGTTTTTTTGTCTGGCCCAACTTGGCGATAAATATGCGTCGAAATAATCGGCCTTTCATCAACCTAACTGCCTAAGCGTTCAAATGTTCTAACAGCGGCCGCATTGGTGAAGAAGTCTTCTCCGTAGCCGCTGGCAATAAGGGACATAATCATAAATAAAAATGTTGCCGCGTTTCTTCGCCGTGGCTTTTTGAGAGCGTTTAGTAATTTGGTCTTCCATGAACTCATTGCAATCTTGGCATCTCTTACGCTGAATGTCTTCTGCGTCGAAATGGTTGGGGCCTTTGGTTAGGATCTGCAATTTGAAATGGTGGAAGTTTGACTCGGCAAAACAAGTTGCGAGAACCTGAACATTGAATTCAGAGCTAGTACCGTTGCAAGCTGCTCATTAAGATGGTCTTGCATCTTATACGCAGTTCTGTGTTGTAACGATCTCGTGGCACGGTAAACCAATGCATTTAGGAATCGCCCATAGAATGTCTTTACGAAGAAAACACGCAGTTGACGGCGTTCTTGAATGGCTAGAAATGCTTTCAATTGTCCGAAAAGCCTCTTCTAAACCGGCGCTTGTAACATCTCATCACGAGGGTAAACTGTTTTTAAAATATGCTTAAGGTTTTAACCTTTGTGGCTGTTCGGATCCACATTTCGCTTTTTGGACGATGACAAATCTAATTTTTTCTCAAACAACGGGAATATCTTGCAAGCGGAGCATGTGGCGGCAGACGAGTACAAAGCCAAAGAAGCGCCATTCGCCAAATCATTGCACTGTTTTATTCGAAGCGTTTAATGCCTAGGTAATCAAGGTGAACCCGGGCGATTGGACGTAGAAATAGCCGTCGACTTAGTTAAAATTTAGAATATTACTAGCTGTCTAATCGCGAGTTGGCAAGATTGGCGTGTAAAGCAATGTCACGTGTTACTTTTTTGTCATTAATGTCACGGAAGGTCCTAGACCAGAACGCCCATCGACTAATTTTGAGATGTGTTTTCGTTGCCTTCAATAGAAAGGTCATAGGCGCGAAAGCCGAATAAAGGTAAAGTGATCATTAGCTACCAGTGTAAGAATCCAGAATTTCTGTGTTCTTTCATTGCTTTCAATGGCTACTGCTCTGACTCGCTAATTATTTCACTTAATCTGTTTTCATTTTTGGCCAATCGGCCCACGGTTTTAATTTACATCGACTAGGCTTTTAAGAAGTCTTACTTTAATGTCGTCAAGTAAGTTGATGTCAGATTAGCGATCTTTTCCAAATCGCATTAACAGCTTCTTGCGACTTAGAACAGGGTTGATGCTTTGAAGCTCACCTTTTGTTACGGCTGTGCAGGACAACAGGGTAGCTGTCATGTGGAATGGTAATGACCCAAGACGAACAAAGCGCCATGCTAAAAGACGATACGCAGGAAGGCATATCATCCGTTAGAATTTGATTAGGTAAATGGGTAGATTGCCAGCTATGCTCTTCGTAGTAGTTTGGGATTGTACACACGAATTTTTTTGGCTGGTTTGTTGGACGTTGTTGCAAAAAGTCCCCATAGGCAATGATTGTGCCATATAGGTTCTCGATGGATTCGCTAACTAAGTTCCGTTAGAAAGTCCTGGATAGTAAAAGGTGCGCAAGTTGAATCAAATCATTTGCTTCGGCGGCGTTAAAGTTTCCGTTTATTTCTACTTCAAACGCGGTTCAATTAATTCGTTTTTTTTTGTAATCAGTTCCATTAGAAACTCATCCCTCATGAAGTGGTGTCTTAATAAAACTAGCTGTAAAATGCAATTTTCGAAAGTAATTGGGTTCGACTCTGGTGTAAGATATTATGAAAAAATGACTCCTTTGATAGGCCTATTAACTTATCTAATACGACATGTTGTTATCATGTTTGGTTAATTTGGACTAAAAAGTTTGCTCAATATGAAAAAACTTGTTATCCATTTTTAAAACGACTAAACTCTTTTTTGCCTTAGTTCGCAGGATAATATTTTTGGTACAAAGACGCGATTCGCAATCAAGAGAAAATCAGTGCAGGCCAAAGCAAAAACATTAAATACAGTTTTTTTGCTTTAAACCTCACTATTCTATGTTTAGGTTCTCGTCCTGCCATTGAAGACATGCATTATGGCAAATTGGGTGACAGCGAAAATAGAGAACTCTTATCTTTTGCTACTTAGTCTATTCTCTTGACATAAGAGAAACACCTTCAAGTACGGGGGTCATAAATTAACGGTAATGGTCTCTCAGCATTTCGTATGCTTAACTAAGTGATAGCCTCCATAGTATGAGTACAACTAAGGATGTAGGCATTTGTCTGTGGTGCCTCTCCTGTGATAAAAAACGGAAAGTCCAGACTTTTTAGAAAAATTGGATAAAAAAACAAGCAAAAAGGAAGTGTAGGTTTGGGTGGCCGTTGTACCGGAAGCATTTATTGCAAAGCGGTTGTTAGATGCTATCGAGCGAGATTCATTGGCGCAGTCTTGCGAGTCTAACGAGATGATTTGCAACGATTGTCTCTAATCCACCTTTTGAAGTGGATAGAAGATCGTTAATACTTGTAGTGGCGCACGGCGGCTATGGACATGATGTTTGTTCCTCATTGGTAAGCAACATGGCATGTCTTTTAGGCAACGTAATATATCTGAGCAATTTGTTTGTGGAGCGAATTTCGTACGCATGAAGACCCACAAAGAATTTCCTCTGCAGGCTCGTATAGGTAGCTGGCCAGCCAAGAGCTTGTCGAGGCGGTGGCAACTAATGGAGGGCGAACATCAGGAACCACTGTCGTCTGACGACATTGGCTTTACCATGTTGGGGTGTCTAGACGTCACTTAGAACGGGCTTTTTAAGGCAATTTAACAAGTGCATCCGTTACTATTTAGAGTTGCGTCTACAAATGCTAACAATTGATTGGTTCAGACAGATAAAACAATTACTGAGGTTGGTTTGGCGTGCGGTTTTGGTTCTGCCCTCATTTTAGTACAACCTACAAAGGTTTTTTTGGCATATCGCCGAGAGAAGAGCGTAATAAAGTCACAATAAAGCCAACCCCTGTCCAATTGGCAAGAAAAAAGGGGCGCTTTGGAAAAAGTAACTTAAAAATATGGGGGTGCATTATTCTTGGCGTGATCTTGTATTCTACTGATAGCGAAGCAGATTGTCTTATTGATTAATGTTGTGCTGGTATTACGTTAAAAATAATAAGTTAAAATATAAAGAAGGTAGAGAAACATGTCGAAAGTCCCGGCCGGTTAGAGCTTATTGATAATTCACACGTTTTGGTGATATTGAGGTGTTGAAAGGTATTTCCTCTAACAGCCTATGATGGCGATGTCATTTCAATCTTGGCTCAGTGGCTCAGGTAAAGTACGTTTACGCTGTGTTAATTTGCTTTGAAAAACCCCAACTCGAGGTGAGATTGTCTTCAATGGCAAATAAACTCCGATTGATCAAGGTGAGTCAAGATTAAGTGGGCGAACAAATGAAACAACTTAGCTCAAATGCGTCAGCAGGATTGGTTTGTGTTTCAAAGCTTTAACTATGGCTCACATGACGATTCAGCAATGTGATGGAAGGGCCGCCTTCATTTCTAAAAGCGACCTAAGCAGAAAGTTGCTGAATACGCAAGAACACTATTGCGTAAAGTTGGCATCGCTGAAAAAGGACATGTATCGAATCAGCTGGTTCTGGTGGACCAACAACAGCGGTCGCAATTGCTAGAAACACTAGCAATGGACCCTCAGGTGATTTTTGTTTTGATGAACCAACGTCTGCTTAGACCGAGTTGGGTCGTGAAGTGGTTGGGTGTTATGTCGTAACCTAGCGGAAGAAGGTCTACTATGCTGATCGTTACCATGAAAATGAACTTTTGGCTCGAGAAGTGTCTAGTGAAGTCGTATCCTTGCATCAGGGGAATATGTGGAAGAAAAAGGAACACCGAATCAAGGTTGTTCGGTGCGGCCCGAAATCTGAACGTTGCAAGGCGTTTTATCCAGTGTGTTTTGAGTGAAAAAATTTACGTTATTTATTAAATCAATAAAAATTACAAAAGTAAATAATGACTAAATACATAAATATACCAAGGGGAATTATAATGAAATTGACAAAATGGTTTTAGGGTCAGCGTTGTTGCTAACAGGCGCATTGTCATCAGTTCATCTACAGCGGCAGAAAAAGTTCGTTTTTGTGACTGAAGTGCTTGGGCGCCATTTACTTATTGACTCATCAGGACAGCCGGCAGGATTTGATGTGATATTGCTCGCGCTCTTTGTGCCAAATGTCAGCGGATTGTGAGATTGGTACGCAAGATGGGATGGTTTGATTCCAGGGTTTGGAAAGTGCGTAATATTTGATGCAATTATTGCGTCTATGTCGATCACTGAAAGAGCGTCTTAAAGTAGTAGATTTACTATAAATACTATTCAAGTGCTTTAGCGCTTCATGCGGCGTGTTGTGAGAATCGATCTAGCAAACTTGAAGGTAAAAACAAATAGGCGGCGCAACGAGCGACTTTGGGCGCTCATTCTTAGAAGATAATTCACTGATAAAGCAGACCTGAAATTTTATGATAATCAAGACATGTTTATCTAGATTTGAATCTGGTCGCTTAGACATCGTTTCTTTCTGATGAATTGGCCAACGTACAACTGGTTGAAAAATCGAAAAGATGGCGCTAAGTTTGAGTTCAAAGGCGAAGCGTTCATGAAAAACTGACAACATTGCCATTGGCTGATTCGTAAAAGACGATAAAAAGTTGAAAGAGGCATTGGAAACAAAGCATTGATGCGATTCTAGCAGACGGTACTTACCAGAAATTCAATGCTAATATTCCCGTTCTCTATCTACTAAGCGTAGATATTTCTTAGAGTTTCTCGATGCTTTGTCATCGAGAAACTTACTTTAAGCTTACTCTGAAAAAAAACTATGATTAATCTTCATGGATTCGGTGATCAAGCTGCTGGCAGGTGCTGCTTATTTACCTTAGAGCTAGCGCTTGTCTTCCACTGTTTGTTGGTTGATTCTGGGATTATTAGGCGCGTCTGCCAAATTGTCTTCTATCAAAGCCATTCGATGGATTGCTATACTTATACCACAATCATTCGTGGTAATTCCTGAGCTATCTTAAACAGTTCTTATCATTACTTTGGTGCAACCATGTATTGATGGCGATAGCTTGTTTATTTGGGTACGACGAATATATTGGAGGTTGGAGGCATTTTGCAGCTGGCGTACGGCGCTCCGGTTTGACTTTGTGCTTATTGCAACAGAGGTTTTCGAGGTGCTCTACAGTCCATTCCTAGGGCCAGCATGAAGCGGCAACCGCTTTAGGGATGGGAACCATTCGAAAGTTCACTCGTATTATTTGCCGCAGGTTTGCGAAATTGCTTTACCTGGGTTGGGAATTTTATTTTCTGGTTTTCTGAAAGAATACCGCGTTGGTTGGTCTGTTGTTGGGTAGATGGATATAATGCGTAAAGCCAATATCGCTGTGAGCAGTACAAACAGGCATTTTGTGTTTATTTGGTGGCTGCATTTATGTATTGGCTTTAACTATTATCTCTATGGTGTTCGTTTCCTATAATGGAAAAACGCGCAAGCCGTGGTTTAACGAGGGGATAATGGAATGGATTTTCAGTTGTTGTTGAATATTTTCCTCGCTTATTAGAAGGTGCTGGGTCAGTCTTCAGTTAGTGCTTTTATCCATTGTATTGGTGGGGTGTTGCATTACCTTCGCGCTGGCAAGGACATTTTCGGCCTGTTTGCTTGGATTAGAGCGATTCCGTTTGCGTATTCTTTTCTTTCGTGGAAACACCTCTGCTTGTGCAGATATTTTTGGTGTATTAGGTGGCGTTCGCATTCGATTTCGGTCGAGAGAAGTATATTTTGGCCCAATACTTAAAGAGCCGTTTTGGTGTGCCATTATTGCGTTTACTCTAATACTCGGCTTACACGGCTGAGATTTTTTCGTGCGCCATTCAGGCTATCCCTCAAGGGGAAGTTTGAAGCAATGTAAAGTCGTTGTATGTCCAAAGTTCCAGATGTTATCGTCGTATCTTACTGGCCTCGTGCATTTGGAATTGCTTAACCAGCGTATGGTAAACGGAGATTTATTCTGATGCTTAAAGGCAGGCGCATTAGGCCCCCCCCCAGGTTTTTTTAAAAACCGGATCACTATTTTGGGATGCTAACTGGTATGGCAAGAACCATCATCGCCGAGACCCTATACTCCGATGGAATTTTCTTGGCAGCCAGGGGGTATTTACTTGTGATTAGTTATTGTGATTATTGCTTATTTTCCGTCAAATCGAATTGCGCCAAAATCGTTATTTGGGCAACTTATCAATTAAGGTACCAGACAAGGGGGTGACATTTTAGCAAATACAATAAAAAAGAGATACGGCCTCTTTTTATTGTTTGCTGTTTAATTGATTGATCTTATCTAGCTGATTAATCGCTTCGGCGCCCGTTTTCACCGGTACGAATTCGAATGATTTGCTCTAGAGCAGTTCCAAAAAATTTTGCCATCACCAATTTTTCCCCGTATTTGCACTATGCTGGAATAGCTTCAATAGCACGCTCTAACTTGTCTGTTTCTACGGGCAAGCTCTAGTTTTACTTTTGGTAGAAAAAGTCGACTACATTTCAGCGCCACGGTAAAGTTCTTGTATGGCCTCGTTGGCGTCCAAAGCGCTTCACTTCTGTGACGGTAATGCATTAATCCCATTTCAGACAGTGCTTCACGCACCTCATCAGTTTAAAAGCTAACATGGCCGTAAATTAATTTCATCTATTCTCTCCCATACTAAAATAAAGCATTATGTCGTCTAAAAATACACTCATTGTAAAAGTTCGCTACTAGGTTTGACCGTTAATGACTACAATTTAAATAAAGATATAGAACCCTAGCTTAGGGGGAAGTGGAGTGTGTGAAATGGAAAAAATAATATTAAGCGAAGTCTTTTATCGCAAAGACCGAATATTATTTTTTTGATATGCCGCCT
>Ga0163217_1097485_pt1 | contig 10129 bp, 8 predicted proteins | sample SynspAceP_FD_185933 | JGI IMG/M metagenome (GOLD analysis project Ga0163217, IMG submission 185933) | Saline lake microbial communities from Ace Lake in Antarctica - Synechococcus sp. Ace-P (PacBio error correction) | ecosystem: Environmental > Aquatic > Non-marine Saline and Alkaline > Saline ...
AGAAGAGATCGTCCATTTAAAAGTGACAGCCACGCCGGTCCGGCAGGAACCATTGAAACGAACGGATCTCCAACCTGGGCATCAGAATTCCCCAATTTAAAAGCAAAATTAAACGAGCGGGTTTTAAAATTTCCTTGAAAGCTTTTCCGTTTCAAGCCATCCCCACTTGTTGGGCCGCAATGGATCAAACAACTGAGTAACGCCCCATAACTGTATCCTTTTTAAAAAATTAAAGTGGCGTTTTGGCAATGGTCTTGGCTAATTTTTTTTTGCAAGTGTGTCCCTGTGCGCGACGACGCGGACGAGGCAAAGGTTCTATGTTGTTTTGTCTAATAACTTTAATGGTTTCCGCAAAGCGAGCCAGACACACCACCACACGGTTCTTGGCTAAATAATATCGCTTTCTTTCAATGTCATGGGTAATAAACATTCACCGCTTTGCGGTGTCCTGCTTCCCCAATCGCCCCAAAACTGATCTTGGGTAATGTTTGAACGGGTGAATGGCGTCTACCGCAACTGAAAGGATCATCCATTAATAACAAAAGTGAGGCTGGGACCGCCAATGCTCGCCAATGCACGCCACGCTGAAAACTTGCCCACCAGACAATTGGTGATGGCCAACGCTCGCACTCTTCAAGTCTAGCAAGTTTCAGCACCTCATCCACGCGGGCGGCGTATACTCACTACTGCCGTCAATTTAAAGCCGCTTTAAGCGCCGTAAAGCCACACAATTGCTTACGCAAATCGACGCAAAGGCATTAAACGACATCACTGAAACACAACCCCACGAGGCGTCGAGTATCATCTTCCTTTCACTGAAGAAGAATGGTTGCCTGAAAACTTGGCCGCGCTATGACCTGCAAACACAACGCCCAAACAGAGTCGATTTGCCAAACACCAGAAGCCACCCCACGACGCGAATTTGACTCACCGTCTCCATTCGATAGATTCAAAATAGACAAAAACGGGGTCTTGGATTGTTATCATGTGATAACTTAAGTCTTCTAATATTTAGGAATTGGGGCGCCTGTTAATCACTCGTCTTTTCTATGAACTCAAATAGGGTATCGCTTCAGGGTGTAAACCAGGAGAAAATAATCAGCAATGTAAAAGCCACCAACCACTTCGTAGGCAACTACGCCACAGCGGCTGAATCATCTCTTTGTCCCATCCCAGGATACGCCCAACATACTCAGCGGCGATTTAACGTCATCCAAGCTTTGACCAATCCGGTTTTCGCAATTGCGCTGAGAAATCCTTGCCTCCGGTAAGTCACTTGAAGCGCCTGACGTAAATGAATGCCCATTTCCTGGACCAAAAATAGGCCACGCGCTAACTCCATAAAACGAGAATCCACGTTTGCGTACAGCAGAATAGGTCCGCAAAGTAGTTTACCCAGAACACGCCTATCGCAATAACAAAGGCGGCTCCGGCCATGGCTGACTTTGAACACGCCAATGGCAAAGACAACCCAAGCCAAGGGGGAATCGGTCGAAGAATTCGTGCTAACCAAGCGTGTAACGCGTCTAAGCAAGGAGAGGAGGCCTGCTTAACGTACCGACTAAAAGCCTAAGAAACAGTCCCCAATCGCCAGCCCCAAGCGTAGTGAATCAAACTAGAAAGAACCGCCGGCATCAAAACGCTCGGATGTCCACCATCGGCCAATGCTTGTGGCACTCTAAATGGTTCTGGTAATGGTGCGCTGCTGCTGCCCAACCTGCTGATTTGGGCGTATTTCCAGAGCATGACCAAACGCCGCCAGCACCGAATAGATTTCCAGTAAAGCACGTCCCTAATCGGGGTAACGTGTTAAACGGGATGAGCCTGTGATGGCATGACGGGCGAATTACTTCCTTAACTAGTCGTTATAAAAATACGGAATATCAAACAAAGGCTTCCGAGTCGACTTTGACTTTAAGTGTGCTTGGCCTGCTTGAAAAATCATGCATGAATACGAGTGCCGTCAATAATGGCATTCGATCGGCTTGGAACTTGATTATGGTGAGTTTTTTTCAACGCATTTAAGACAATCTTTTCTGGTAAGCGACCCGCCACCGCGACAATTTTACCAACGATATTCAGCGATTTTTCTGGATTCATTCGCAAATTGGTCGGTTGCCGCGATGTGCGCTTTTTATATAATTGCTTTCACCAACTCAGGAATGCTCCATGATTTATGATTCACGCACAACCACACCGACCGGGGACTGATTTGGGAACATACCAGAAGCCAGATGCGACGACTTTTGCATCGGATCTTTCGGTCACGATGATACTGACATAACCGGCTCCCAAAATCGCCGCGCCGTCTACAGCTTCGGTCATTAGAGCTTGTTGAACTTGAGCGGCACCTTGCTAAATAATGTCGATGTTTTGCTTAATCTCATGCACGGCTCAAATGCCTAACTGGTTTTGCAAACAATACTGCAAACACCGTTTCTGGCACAGACCCTCTAGGGAAAGTGGAAAATAACCGCTTTAACGACCTTTATCCGCCATGAAGCGGGCAATAACGCGGTTTTTCGCGATACACCTTTCAAAAGTATGGAGACAAGCTACCTAACGCCCACCATCGCTGATTTGCTTCAACACTTAATATTAGAAGCGACCTACTTTAATATCCGCTCCTTTAGCGCGACAACCATGGCTGGCACCAATACCAAAGATAAGCAATGTCTAGTACTGCCCGGCTAACAGCGCTTTGTTACAAAATGGCCGGCCATTTTGGAAACTTGAAAACAATTTAGGGTCGCTACACATATTTTCTAAGGTATATTTTCCAACAATAAAGGCTTGGGACGATTGGAATAAATAGGCATATAGCCAAATTTCAAGGGATTTGTCCGGCAGCGGCGACTAAACTACTCCAACCACCCAAGAACAAAGCCATCAAAGAGTTTATAAAAATTGGCGCAATCAAAGCACTCCAGATAAATTAAAATTTAGGTATGAATTGTATATAAATTAAAGGTAATATTAAACGCATCCTAAAGAGCCGTTTTGAACTAAGTAAATAAGCCATTTTGTAGAAAAACAGCAAAAGGGTTCGCGGCCCCCTTTTGCATTAAAAGCTCCTTCGCAAAGAAGCCCATCGTTTGATCACTGTCGTTTGACTATCGTTTTAGGGTTTATTGCTATTCGTCTTTTGAGGCATTCGATATCTAAACCTTGCTTCCTGGAAAATAGGGTTCTAACTGGGGCCAACAATCGAAACGTGCAACACAACAGGTTGTTGAGCACACATTACGGCAAAGAAGAAAGCATGAGCACCGTCGTAAAATTTTTGATTCTATAACTTGGTGCCGATTTTATCCTTCGCAGGCGTTCTTGGTATTTATATGTTGGCTTACGGGAAGAGTTTTAAGACCAGTCCTCTAATTAGCCTTGCGTCATTTCTCGTGGTGTCCTAGTTTTTATCGTTTCAATCGTTAATGTGGCGGTATATATTAATATCTCAGTTTGCTGCTAAATGGGGGGATTTAACTCCGGTCTTTTAATTTTTCCATTCTTGGCTGGCTTTTTGGAGGAGTTCCCCATAATTTTTTATATCTTGTTATGTTTAAGACATTTTTAAAGTCCATAAAACGTCATTATTTCATTTCTCAACATAAATGTGTTAACCTGTCCGTTTTTATCAGAGCTGCGATAACTGTTATTCTAGCGCCATTAATTGATGCAACAGAGTAGATAGAAATGATTTATGACAACGATGTAAATTGAAACTAGACGAGCTTGAGACGTTTTTAACGTGCGATAGAAAACGGAGGCTTAGGCCTGCATAATGCGGCTGGCGTTGCGTTGGCCACAAATAAAATACAAAACGGCCGCCCATTCCTTGGCTGTGGGCCTGATGATAATCAGCAATTGCTCTTGGACGCTGGGAGTAGTGCAGATGTGTATGAAAACGGCAAAGACATGGTTCGTTTACGGTACCGAAAAAAGTGCAAATTAATTGGGCTTTTCTATTTTTAAGAGATCTAACCCTCCCTAACGCCTCCCCTTGAAGACATAAGGGAGGGGGCTAGATAAGACAGTTTTACCTCTCTCCCTTGAAAGACCATTAGGGGGAGGTAAATTGTGTACTCCTCCCCCTTACCAAGGGGGGAGGCTGGAGGGGGTTATCAACTGTATTGGATTATTGAACTAGTTCGTTGTCGGAAAATTCACCTTCAAACAAAGCCGTACAGACAATAGCGTTTCGCCAGAGTCGGGTAATACCACGACGATTTTTTTTGTCTTTAAAACTCGGGCAGATTTTGCTTAATCGTTCTGCTGCAACCTACGGCGGCCCACAAGAAATACCGCATAAAATGCCTTCTTCCGCATTAGGCGTTTTTGCCATGTCAATCGCGTCTTCATTAGTCACTTGCCTCCAACTGAATCCACCCATAGACAGTCTAAATTTTTCGGTATAAAACCTGCGCCAATGCCTTGGATCTTATGAGGCCTGGATGGTTGATGGCGTTTTTCGGCCCTTCATGGTTTGGTGTAATAACAGGGGAGCTGGTGGGTTCTACGGCAACGCCTGATAATGCTTTGGCCTTGGGTGTTTTTAATGTAGCGACCTCCGCTGTGATCGTACCGCCCGTACCAACGCCCAGCTAGAAATCGTCAATTTCGCCATTGGTGTCTGTCCAGATATTCTGGACCTGTGGTTCTTTTCCATGAATTTTCTGGATTGGCGGGAATTATCAAATTGTTGAAAGGTGTACCACGTTTTCATCTTGTGCAATTTCTCTTCTAGCTTGGCAATTACGCGCCTTTCCATCCTTTCGCCGTCGCCGGGTTCGTTAATACGATGGTCGCAGCCGAGAGCTTTTCATAACTTGGCGACGCCCTATGCTCAATGCTGATGGCATTGTGATCGTAATCAGGATAGCCACGTGGACGCCGCAACGAAGCAGCAGAGCGATACCGGTGTTTGCCAACTCGGATGCTTCAACAATCGATTTGCCTTTGCCTTAAGAATGCCTTTTTCTCCGCATCCCACACCAATATTTGGCACCGATACGACATTTTACCGAGAAAAGCAGGGCTTACGGGATTCGAGCTTCGCCAAATAAATTGCCATTACAATGCGGGTTTAAAACGTAACCAGTGGCGTATTAACCAATAGTAAAGAGAGTTTCTTCAAATATCGTGATTAGACATACCATTCCTTTTTTGGTCAATGAGTGGTTGCTACCGATCAAATGCAAAGCATATTGGTTTCACTTATAACCTTTTCATAGGGGATTAATGTTAGAATTTCCAAATTATATAGATTAGAACGGCACCCGATTGCGCAACTTATCAAAATAACAACCAGTGGGCCAATCAATTTAGGATACCTTTTTTAATACCATGCAAATCATCCCCTGTTGATGACACGTGAATGCGTCATCTTTATTGTCCTCGTAAACAGAGCAACTTGCTAAGCGCCGAAAAGACGGTTTACCCAGTGACCCGATAATGGCAAATGAACTTGAACGCTATCGAAAAGTCTCGAGTGCGTTGCAGCCAAGCGCGTACGGCCTCGTAATGCCTAAAAATGCACCTATGAACGAAGAGTTTTTGCCTGTTGCAGGCCCGCGCCGATGAAATTTTTAATCAAGGCGATTCAAGAAAACCCCAAGGTCATCATTATTGGCGGGTGAAAACGGGCTCCGGTAAAACGACTCAGTTGCCTAAAATGTGTTTGCAAGCAGGGCGTGGCTTAGCGGGTCTTATTGGGCACACTCAGCCCGATCGAAATTGCCGGCCGCGCCAATGTGGCGGACGGGCAATCAGTGATGAACTGCAGGTTAAGCTGGTGAGCAAGTTTTGGCTTTCAAGTCCCGTTTTAGCGACGAAAGTAATGAAGAAAACCTGATACAATTAATGACAGACGGTATTTACTGGCGGAAATCCAGCAAGATAAACTGCTTTATAAATACGACACTATTATATCGATGAAGCCCACGAAACGGTGCAGCTTGAAACATCGATTTCTTGCTGGGGTAATTTTGAAACAGTATTGGCGCGCGTCCTGAATTTAAAAGTCCAATTGTGACGTCCGCGACGCATCGATTGTAGCGCGCTTTTCAACGCAATTTCGAATAAAGGCGCCGGTTTTGAGTGTTGTCTGGTCGAAACCTATCCGGTAGAAGTGGCGTATCAGCCGTTATTGAGTAAAGTCCAGATTCGGAAGAGCCTTGACGAAGACCCAAAGCATGGAACATGGTGTTCTGGACGCGGTGGGAATTATTGATTGCCGAAGAAAGAACGTCAGGCTATCGCGGTGCTGGTGATATTTTGGTGTATTTACGCGGGTGAGCGTGAAATTTCGTGAGAGCCGTTCGTGCTGAAATTTTCAGCCGAGACGAGTTGCGTGGCAACCCGAAGTTTTGCCTTTGTAACGCTCGATTAAGTGCGAAAGCAGGTAGAGCAGCGATGAGGCAGTCAGCGTATTTTCAAATCCAATTCTGGACGTCGCATTGTGTTGTCGACCAAGCGTCGCAAAGAAAGACCTCGTTAAACCGTTTCCGGGTATTCGTTATGGTGATTGATCCGCCGGTTTAGGCGAGTATGAAGCCGCTAACAGTGGTGCGATCCAAGTTTCAGCAACTTGCCGCATTACGAAAAATGCGCAGCCACAAGGCCAAAGATCACGCCAATCAACGAGCAGGGGCGATGTGGTCGTGTGGCCAGACGGTATTTGATAGTTCGCCTTTATGACGAAGCAGACCTTCAGTAATCGCCCTGAATTCTAGTACGGATCCAGAGATGTTTCGCGTACTAATATTGGCGGTCAAGTTTATCTTGCAGATTGGTTCGAAACTCTTGAATCGAACAGTTCGGGGCCATTGAAAGAATACTCCCCTTTATCCGTTGAATGCCCGAAAAACGCACATGTCAACGATGGCCTTATCAAGCATATGACAGAGACTGGGCGCTTTATATCGAGATCTAAAAATGAAGAAGGGCGTGCGCCAGGCAAAAGAGTACTATGACAACCCGTCCGAGTTGATGAAGATGCCGACACGCTTCTGCCTAAATTACCGATTTTTGTACCCGAAACTAGGGTGCGGATCTTGATTTGCAGACCAGCAGCCTATCGAACAAGCACAAGTGGATCATTAGGGATGTCTTAAAAATGGGAGCGAAGTGGTTCTGAGTGATTTGTCAGAATGACGTTATCGGTCGTGTCAGTATCCCGGCGAGCCGTTGCCGCCTCAAGATAAAAAGCGCAAATCTGACTAAGCTGCAACTGGAGCTGTAGACAACTAGACGAATGACTCAGATTTTTTGGCCGTTATCTCTGCAATTTATGGGAGCTGTTATGAGAACGCACAACGCCAAGAATTATAATCAGAATCAACTTCGTCAATATCTGCCGTAAGCAATTTTTTGAATTTTTATGCGCATGCGAGAATTGGCCGAGATAAATTCCATCGTCAAATCATGATTTGGCCTGTAAGCATGCTTGGGTTTCAAAGAGGTTCAAGCATAAGCGTCATTAACGAAGCATCCATCGATCTTTATTGGCCCGGCTTATTTACACAAGTCGCGAATAAGATGGAAGACAAGCAAGGAAATGTCTCGTTGCCGTTCACCGTAATTGGCGATCTTTCCAGGTTCTATGTTATTTAAAAAACCACCACAATGGGATAATGGCCTCGCCGAATTAAGTCGAGAGCCAGCAAAGCTTTTATGCGGCGTGTCACGGCACGAATTGATCCTACCTATTTGGTCGCAGAAGAAATACGCCGACCTTTGTGAAACGTCAAATATTTGATCCGCACTTTTGAGCGCAACTCAATAGGGCGCGTCCAATGGCTCAAGAAAGCAAGTGTCTTGTTGGAATTGGTCATTGTGGCTAAACGGCGCATGACTATCGGGCACCGTAAACCCCTGAAAAAAAGAAAAAAAAAAGAAAAAAAAAAGAAAAGAAGAAAAAGAAAGAAAAAAAAGAAAAAGAAAAAGGAAGGAAAAAAAAAAAAAAAAAAAAAAAGAAGGAAAAAAGAAGAGAAAAAAAAAAGGGAGGGAAGAGGAAGTCGCGTGAAATTTTCCATTCGTTTTTTCAGGGATTGGTGGAAGTGAACTTCGGTACCAAACAAGCTTTTTTCGTAAAAACAAAGCGTTTGATTGAAGGGCTTCGAAACGCAAGAAGCTAAAAACGCGGACACGCGATATTTTGGTGGACGATGAAAGTGGTGTTTGCTTTTTATGATCAGCGTTTAGCCCGCGGATGTGCGTAACTTAAAAAGTTTAGAAATATTGTTAAAAAAGTCCCCGCATGCGCTGTTTAATGAACCGTTGATGATTGGTTAATCAAGAACGTTCATGTGGACGACGGTCGCGTTTCCAGACTCTTTTGGTTTGAATGGCGTGGCGTTACCGATTGATTATCAGTTTGATCCGGGCAAGAAAACCGAACGGCGCGACGTTAAAAGTCCCTGTTGGATTATTAAAGACAGATAAGTTTAAGAAGAATCTAGGGTGGGCGGTGCCGGCTTTATTAAGGAGCGCTGTGAAGCGCTATTTAAGAGCGCTCCCAAGTATTACGTCGTCCGTTTTTGTGGCCAGATTCCTCAGTTTGTGGATCGTGTCTATCCCCAACTACTTGTACGAAAGAAAAGGGTGACCTTGCTTGGCAAACTTAAGCTTGGCAGATTAAGCGCGAAACCCTGATTGATATTCCTGCTAACTGAATGGAATGCAGAAAACTAGATTCCTCATCTTACTTCAAATTTAGAGGTCGTTGATGAACGTGGCAGGTGCTAGGAGTGGGTAAAAATCTTGCGCACTCCAAACGCATTTAGTGATGCTTGTCAAGAGAGCTTTGCCAAGTTTGGTAACGAAGCAACATGAGCAAGAAGGGATTAACCACTTGCCAGAGCAAAGGCATTCAGAAGCGCCAAAGAAAAAATTAAGCAGGCCGGTATTAAAGTCACCAAGCATTTTCCCGCCCTTGGTCGCCCAAGGGGAGAGCGTTGCATTAAAAATGTTTGATGACCGTAAACACGGCCGAATAGAAAACACATACCGAAAAGGCTGTTATTACGCTACTAAAAATTGACTTTAAGTAAGGAAATGAGCTATTTACAAAAGAACCTACCGCAATTAAGAGAGTCCATGTTGATCTTTCCCCATTGGGGCAGAAAGGAAACGTTACAGTGGATGATCCTGTTGAATGCCGTGTTAGACAAGGTGTTTTTTTTGGGATGACGCTCCTTACCGCGCACAAAAAGAAGAGTTTTTGAAACAGTGCGTGTCGACAACATAAGCTTAGTTTTGGTGAGTGTTGCCAACGAGAATGGCAGAACAGTTGTTCGGTACGTCTCTATCCAAGGGCGTGGCTAAAAAAAATGAAAGGCAGTAATTCCTCTGCCTTGACAAGAGTGTACGGTGATATTAAAGTTCACGTTAGGGATCAGCTTGGTGTATCCTGGTTTTAATTGGCAATACACCCGTTTATTTTGGCTTAGGGGCAGTTGCCGCGATATTTTTAAGGGATTGAAGTCCAGGCTAGAGCGTTTTTCAAAACATTTTGACATAAAGAAAATGCTATGTGACGGAATTAGAAATTTGTGGCAAACCTATGTTCCCAGAAAAAAGCGCACGATGACAAAGTGTTATATGATCCCTGAATTAGTATGAAATATTCGCTGGATGCTAGAAGGTATCGCATTTCATTGTTTGGCTCAGGTCTGTCGGAACTTTGGGAGGTCAATATCTGAGAAAACGTTTGGCAAAAACACGTGGCAAAGAAAGTGAAAAAAATTGGTTTAGTGTCGGAGGAGCTCGTGTGCTTTTCCATTTAGGTCATTTTAAAGGTGTGTTAAAATACAATGCCTAAATGTGATTGGTTTCCTTGTTTTGAAGTTTACTGCTACTTCCGCAAGCGCGGTGGCAGCAACCGAAAGAGGACCCATGGGAGGTTCAATCGCTCGCTAATGTTAACCTTTAATGATGCATTGAATGGGGCCGTTTTAAAGCCCATTGCGAAAAGGATTAAAGCGGTAACGCCCCTAATCCCGTGCAAAAAGGGTAAGCAATTTTTTTCTCTAACCTTGGTGGAAAATTGGCCAATATCAGACCATCAATTTATTGCAGGTAATGGGAGTGAAACGGCCCCCTTTCCCATCTTTTTCGTTTTTCTTAATAC
>Ga0163217_1111020_pt1 | contig 10129 bp, 8 predicted proteins | sample SynspAceP_FD_185933 | JGI IMG/M metagenome (GOLD analysis project Ga0163217, IMG submission 185933) | Saline lake microbial communities from Ace Lake in Antarctica - Synechococcus sp. Ace-P (PacBio error correction) | ecosystem: Environmental > Aquatic > Non-marine Saline and Alkaline > Saline ...
CCGAAAAAAAGGAGAAAAGGGAAAAATTTAGGCCCCCGGGGTTTTGAAAAAAAAAAAAACCAGTTTGGGCCCCCCTTCCGAAAAGAAACTTTCCAAAAAATGTGGTTTTTCCTGAAAATCCAGCCCCCGCGCCGTGCCGAGGTCAGGTAAACTGAAACGCCTTTGGTTTTTCGGCAGGCCCGAAGGCCTTTGGCAAGGCTGCCCCGCTGCCTTGGCTCGCCAGCGCGGATGCTGGTGCCCTTCAGCACGAATACCATGCCCCAGCAAATGGACACAGGGTTGAGCCCGGTTGATACGGTCATAACATGGTGGCTGATCCATACAGCTTCGTTAGGCCCTAGAGCCGGCTGGCCGTGGCGTATCCGCTTCAGCGTCGCCCCGCCAGGCGCGCAGGGTCGTTATGGAGGATCCCAATTCCCCTGGATGGCCAAAGTTCCTTCCTCGATGTTACTTCGCCATGGCGTTGCGAATCCATTTCCTGCCCCCCGCGCGGTCAGTCGGGCGCCGCAGGCTCATCAGCAAATCATCGGTTATGGCTGACATGATGAAATGTCCTGGGTCAGCGGAAGGCCGATTATAACTATGGCACGCTGTACTTGCCCGCTCAAATGCCGCCTGAAATCCCAAAGCGGTGATGTGAACAGGGTAAGTCGCGCTCGGTCCTGGTTGGCTGGTGTGGGCAGAACGCTCGAAAAGCTCATACGCTCATTCCCTCGGATAGCAAAGCCCTCAACCGCGGGCGGTAGTGTTCAAAAAGGGTGTCGCGGCGCAAGTCCCGACCATTGCGGTCAGCCAGGCCGTTGGCAAAGCGGTAAGGGCTTATGGACAACCAGCCAGTGGGTGAATCCCGGGCGTAATGCGCAGGCCGTTATTGACGCGGGCCATCGGCCGCTTCCAAATTTCCGGTCTGGGTGCATGTTCGCGTGGCGGCGGTACCAGCAGCGCCAGGTTTTTGCCTGGCAAGGGCTTCGCCGTGCCAAACGCCCTGGGCAATCGCCGGCCCTTTTCGCCATTCAGTTTTCAGCCTCGATCCTCCCAGGATCTCACTGTTTGCCCCAAGGCGGTGATGAACTGGTTCTTCTTGCGCACAGAAGGTCAGAAAAGCCATCGCCGAGACGGCCGATATCGCCGTCGGCCAGGTGAGGTGCGGGCCTCCGGATTTACCTCAGGTGCCTCAGAGGACCATTGCCAATCACCAGCACTTTCCGCCAATCGCCGGCGAGGCTGATCCGCACATGCTGGCAGGGCTCCTGCGTCGGTACCGGGGCGACGTTGTTGCGGGCGATTGAGGGCTGACTGACTGACGCCCGCTTTCAGAGAGCCCGTAGCCCTCGAATACCGGCCCAGCCTCAGGTGTGCGGCCTTGATCGAGCAAGTGCCAGGGGCAGCCCGCCACCGCGACCGCGATAAAGCGCAAACTGGTTGGCACGTGCAGCCCTGCAGCTGCCGCCTGCAACAGCCCCTGCAGCGAGTTGCGGCAACCCAGGATCAGGCTGTGCGGCTGGCTGTTGTGGGCAGGGTCTGATCAAGCTTGGCATATCCGTTGGTTGTGCGCATCACCGCTGTATTCGGCAGGCACACACCGTGCGCCGGCCAGCAGCGCGGCATAGACACAATATGTGTCAGCAACACTCCCAGCGCAGCACAACCAGGTCCGCTCCGGGCTCACGTCGTCGCACGCGTCTGCACACTCTGGCGACTGCCATCATCGCGTTTGCCTGACAGGCAAACCCCTTTCGGGCCTGCCCGGTGGGCCCGACGGTAAAGGTTATCTTTGCAGGGCCTGTCGGGACCCGTTACTGCGTCGGGTTGGGGCAGAGATCGCGTCCAGCCCAGACGCGTGTGGCTATAACCCAGCCTCGGGCCTGCACAGCGCCTGCAGATGTGCCAATGATGGTTATCTATATCGCGCTGTCGGAGCAGGTGCGCCAACCTGGCCAGGCCTCGAAAGACGGCGGAACTGACAACATTATAGCCCCTGTCAGCAGGGGCTAGATCCCAGAGTCACCCAGTCCATGCCCGTTTTCAGCCAGCGCCAACCCGCTTGCTAGCCAACCGTCGAGCAGTTGCGTGGCTGCGAGCCGCTATCGCCGTCAACTCGCCATAGCCACGCTGGCGTAAGTCATCGATAAACGCCGGTACATTTGGCCTCTGCTTTGCGCATGCCAGCCAGTCCCGCAGAATGATTCAAGTCGCTGAACGGGGACTCCGTTGTGATGGATAAAAGAGGTTGTAAGCCAGCCGCTGAAACACCTGCCGCTGGTGCAACTGGCCCCAGACCCTCGGTAATGGTAGCCAGCCATGCGCGCGGGCGGTGGCGTATAGCGCTCCCACTCCGCCTGCTGTTCACCCAGCCGTGCTGGTCGGCCACGCCCGATCGACCTGGGCTCAATGCCAGACGTTGAAAGCTGTTTGAGCAGATGGCGGTGCGGTAAAACACCAACCCAGGTCAAAGCCCTGGGCTGCAAAGGTCAGTGGGTCAGCGCAATGATCTCAGCACACCCGCGCCGCGGCCTGGTGCCTAACGCCGGCCAGGTTCTCGACCTCGACCATCCCTCGCGCTGCAACGGCATGCCAGTGCGCAGCTGAATCTGCCGGCAAAGCGGGCATATCCAGATACTGCTCCAGAAATGCGGCCAGCGTCCCAAGCGGGGCGCAGCCGACTACCGCTGCAGCACGGCCGTTCTGAACGGGCGCCAAGCAGTTTGCGCAATGTGTGCGCTGACCTGGGCGCCGTAGGTTTCAGCCAAATCGCTGATGCAACGAAGCTTCCAGCGAGGTCCGCGCCCGGGGATCGTCAGAATGTTGATTGCCAACCAAGATCTCCAATACGTATTGGACCTTGGCGAAGGTGGCAACGGGGGCTGCTGCGTGTAACGAGCGATTGGGACATGGCTTCTCTCCATGTAATGGAGCGAAGAATGCGGGGCTAAACTTAAGATTCGCTTAACGTCAAAAAGCTTTTAATGCCAAATGTTTGGCGCAATTGAGCACAGCCGTTCAGGGAAAGGGGCATACCAGATTGCCGCCAGCATCCCTCTTCCCGATCTGTTGCACAAAGGAGATCAAGGCCATGATCAAATCGACTGGCCATGTTTTCACCCCTGTGGTCGGTCGCTGATCGGCGGCATCATTGATCGGCTGTCGGCCGCCCTGCCTGTTGGTCTTCAATGCCGCATTGCCGCACAGTGGCATGCTTGTGGAACTGCTAGGCCCAGCGCCAGTCGGGTAACGGCGACGCTTGCTAGTTCGTGCTGCGTATTGCTGCTTCGCGCCGCTCTGTATTGGCTGGTGCGACAAAAGCGCCTCGAACGATTGTTATGAATGGCAAGGGGCCGGTGGCGTTGATCCGGCCGGCTGCTGGTCGTTTCGGGCCTCACGGATTGGGTTCGGTTGCACTAAGCGGGCATGGGGTTTGTGGCTTTGGCGCGGCTGTTCGCCACGTGGGTTGGTCGCTACGTCTGTCGTTATGGGATGCCGGCTTCGTGAGGCGTGTTTCCTGCTACGCCATCTGTGGGAGGTTGACGCATGCGCAAACGTTGACTTGCCTTCGCCAGTGCTGCTGTTTCGGTGGTTGGCTGATTATTGCGGGCATGGCCAACCGGGCCAAGGTACTGGCCTTTCCTCGATCTGTTTGGTGCCTTGGTTATCCGTCGCCTGGCGCTGGGTCATGGCCGGCTGCCATTGGTGCGGTCCCGCTTTGTGCCGATGCAATGGGCGCAGCGTGCACAAGCGCTCTCTCATAAAGTGGCGACCATATGAAGCTTGCCTGACACCCGCGGATTGAATCGGCGGCTGGTGCTCGAGCGGTGTTTTCGGTGCTGGCTGGGGGGTGGCTGGCTTCTGTCCGGGCCGCCATTGGGTTGGCGCTGGGTTGCCGGGATTCGCCAAGCGTTGCTCTTCGTTTTCGTCGAATGCTTTGCAAGGTATGTCTGTTGTTCAACTCTATGACGACTGCGACAGCCTGATCGGAAAATCGACGTCTGCAACCCCTCCGGCGGTACCGGCATCCTGGCGGGGCCTCGGCATTATGGCGCGCCCTGGTTAAGTGGTGACCTGACTGCTGGCCTGGTGTCAGCGTGATGATCATTTCCGCATGAGCATGGGCCTATGCGATGCTCGCTGCCTCCGGGTGCAAGATGGGCTGTACGCAAGCCTGCTACCGCTGATTGGTTACGCCATATTCGGCAGCAGTAATTACCTGTCTGTGGGCCCGGTGGCCGTCACCGGTCTGATGACCGCGACCTCTGCTCGCACCCATTGGGCTTGCCATCGGCAGTGAAGCCTAACTGCAACTGGCCATCTGTTGGCTTGCTTCGGGCGTGATGCTCTTAATGTGTTCGGTGCTGCTGCCGCCTGGGTTTTCTTGCAACTTTCTTAGTCCCATCTCGGTGATCAGCGGCTTTATCACGCGGCGCAGCATCTGAATTGTGCTGAGCCAGTTTACCGTCCCTCTCGCATACCGCGTTGCCTGCCCAGCCCGATCAATTGCTGGCCAATGGCAGACTGATCAACAGCCTGGTGCTGGGCTGTCGGCCTGATCTTGCTCTGTTTTTGACTGCTGCTGTATGCCCGCAGCCTGTTGGCGGGTCATCTCAAAGCTTGGGTGTGAAAGCACGGCCTGCAACCGCTTGGCTCGCGCGGCTGGCCGCCCATCGTGGTGGTGGGCTGGCGATGGTGGTCCCACCGTCTTTCTGGCGGATTGGGCCGAAACGCGGTGTGCCGTGGTGGGCAGCTTGCATTGGCTGCCATCGCTGATTGGGGTACACGCCTGAATCCTGATGTAAATCTGCGCTCGTTTGCTGCTGCTGGCCGCGCTGATCAGTTCTGGGTCAGCTTTGTCGAAAGCGTGTCCATGCTCAATCGCTGGCCCCGGCAACAAACGCCCAGAGCATTGGATTCCAACCAGTGAGCTGGCTGGCCCTCGCGCGCCAACCTGGGGTGCTGGGCATTACGGCGGCTTCGCAGTGGTGCGGGGGTTTTTTCACGCGTTTCCGGCTGTCAACGTTCCGAAGCGGTCCAATAACGCCGCTGGCGGGCATCGCGCCGCCCTGATCATTGCGCTGATTCTGGTGACATATTGCGCCGATTTTTGCGCATTTGCCGCTCGTGGTGCTTGCGGTGATCAAGTCTGGTAAGCAGTCACCCACTGATCGATCTGGCAGCCTCAAGTCGCCTGGGCCGTTATGACAAGTCGGAAGGTCTGACGCTGTTCTGCACCGCCCCCCCCCCCGCCTGGCGTCTTGGTTCTGGGGATCGAGGGCGGCATTGCTGCTCCTGGTCTCTGCCTGTTCGTCGTCCGCGCGTTGTGGGCGCGGTAAGGCCGTCTGCATGTGCGGTGCGTCGGCGGGGTACCGGGCACCCAGTATTTCCGCAATACCAAACGCCAATCTGGTGGAAACGGCGCCGCACTCGCTGGCCCTGCCGCATTGACGAGAAATCTCTTCGCCATACCAAGGCCATTGAGTTTTCCCATACAGAAGGCGCTGCGCGATTACCCGGATACCCGCGTAATACTGTGATTCTGTCAGCGGTCCAAACCATATCGATGGCACCGGTCTGGAACATGCTCAGTGACTGATAACTGCGAGGGCTTGCTTGAAAGCGCGACGTGCATGGTGCATTCTGGCCGTAAAGCTAAAGGCTCCGCTGATGGATCGCTGCAGAGCACAGACTGGCTGGAACAGCAGGTATCGCGAGGTGTTCCCGAGTACGCATATTGCCTTTAATACCCTGGGTGCTGAAATGCGCCCGGCGCCCTTGCTGAGGTCAGACTTAAACCCTTGTAAAGCGCTGCGTGCTCAATGATTACCTGTTTTGTGCAGGGTCCGAGCGTTACCGACTTTCAATGATCGCGTGGCAAGGGGCTGCCGCGCTCTCAGCTGCAGGGCATTCAACGAGCGAGCCTGGAATCCGCCGCGCAGCAAGTTATCTGCTCGCCTACCTGGATCGACAAGCATTGAATGCGGTCCCCTGGCCAAGCTGTGATCTCGCGGATGTGGCCGTCGCAGCACATTGATCGCCGACAGAACCCTCCGGCCGCCCCTTTGACACTCACATCCTTGTGCCTGGATGACGCACCGCGCACTTGGGCTGGGCCCGCGCGCTGAATATCGCGTAGATAACAGCGCGCCGGCTGCCTGTTCCAGCTCACTCAGACCATTCCTCATGATGCGCCGTTACGCGGGCTTGAAGTTGCGCGCCCGCTCCGGGCATTGTCAGCGCGGGTCTGTGGTATCGGGCGAGTTACCTCCGCTTGCCGGCCTGCAAATGAAGTTATACCCCCTCTGTCCACGCAGATGATGCTGGTAGCCGGTCCGCGGTTCCAAAGCACTTCGTTAAGCGAGATGGCTGACATACAGAAATGGGTAACCGGCCCTGATCGCGAGGCGTTCGGAAATACGGCAGAATTTCATCCTTGCGCGCCCTGATCCAGTGGGTGCACAAGTGGCTCGTCGCGAGAATCAGGCCTCGGTTCGAGAGCAAGCGCCCGGCCAATCCCGCCACGCGCTGCTTCTCGCCACGCTGCGACAGCCGCGCCGGGCGACGCTGAGCAGATCGCCGATGCCAAGCATGGGCCACTCACGGCCTTCCAGCCCATCCTGAATCGCCTGGTGGCCCGGGCGGGCGCGCGCTGGCCATAGCAGCAAGTTCTGCCGCAACGCTCATAATGCGGGAACAGCCGCCTTCCTGAAACACATAGCCGTCAGCCGCCGCGCTGGGGGCCGGCTCAAGCAGATATTCTGCGCGCTTCCATATAGCACCTCGATCATCCAGCACAAACTGCGCCCCTTGCGTCGGCGCGCAAATCAGCTCCGGCAGCGCAATTGACGATGCTGGGTCTTCGCCCGAATCCCAGGGGCCGAAGAGCACGCGTCTAGGCCCGGAGGACCTGGAAGTCCACATCCAGTTTTAAAGTCCGGAAAGTCGTGCCGAATGGCAACGTCAGCGGTATTGGCCGGCGATCCTCTTGGCTGACGCGCTGGGCCATCAGCTCGGAGGAGCAGCAGGGCGGCATCGGCAATCACTATTGACACAAATCACCTAACCGCCGGCCGGTGGACCGCCACCGGCAACACTGCACAGAAGGGCATAAAATCGCAGACGGAATGTTCTGGGTCCTGGCCCGGGAATGTTGAGACGAAAGTGATGGGTCCGCCAATCTCGCCCATCGCTTGGGCGAAGCGCAGATGGATCCCCAGCGGATATGCGGCATGATCACGGCAGCGTAATGCTGGACATACCCGGTAGCGGCCTGCCACCCAATGTGCTGGCAGCCTGCTCCAAGCTTCGGGTTCCACCGCTTCAATGGCCAACGCATGGCCCCACCATCAGCGAAAGGCATGATCGGCCCGCCGCCAGCCGCGGCACCGTCCATGTTTGAATGGGAACAACAAATGCCAAAGTGTTTTCCAGGAAGCGCCCAACCGGCTCCCGCGCCTGCCGACGCTGGCCAAAAACAGGTAGCCCGTGACCACCGGCGGCAGACATCAGCGTAAATGCACCACCGTGTGAGCCAGCCATCTTGCCCGGGAACTGGCAGCGGCGCAAGGGCATAGGCCCACAACCAGACCAGCGGCAGACTGGGCCAGCGTCGCCCAAGAAGGGAAGCCACATGCGCAGGGAAGCGCGACGCGCCTGCACTCGGCCGGGCCTAGCCAGTTGGCCCCAGTTCCGCGATCAATCCAGCACCTTGAAGCCTATCGCCGGCAAACCAGAGCGTGCGCGCGCCTGTTCCCCGCTCAGTACTCAAGAAACATCGGCAGCGATCGAGTAACGGCTGCTCGTCAGAATATTGCGACGGGATAGACAATAGGCGCAATGGCTGGCTTCGGCAAAGGTCGCAGCGATACTGGAGCCTTCGGTTCGGCTCTGCAATCTGTCGCGTAGACATGCCATACAGGCGTCCTCACACCGAGCAACCCAGCTTTTCAGCGTTGAGCGCACATTGTTCGGACTGGGGCGACATGCCGCCTGTTATATCCAGGCCACAGACCCAGGGACGTTAGCGCTGCCTTGCCTGTAATGCCGCGCAGGCACTGCGTCGCACATTGCCTATAAAACGAGCCGCTCGCCTTGCAAGCAGGCGACAAGATCATGCCGGCCTCCAGCGTGACCGGCTGCTTGGCGCTTGCCGTGGGCAACAGCACCAGCTATTTGCCGAAGCAGGTCGCTGGCGGCTGCCTGGGCGTAGTTCGCCGGTCCTGTTTCCAGTGCGTCCTATCCACTCGCCGCTGGCGCAATAATACATCGCGGTGCGCCCTGCTGATTTTGCCAGCGCCAGTGCGAACTGCGCTCGCGTAGGAAGCGACAGCCCTGGTGACCCGGTGTGTCCTGCTTCCGCAGGCGCTGGAAGACTTTTGCAAGGTATCGCCCAGGCTCGCCGCGCAAACACCAGCAGATCCTGGTGCGGTATGCCCTGAATTGGCAGCTCCAACGGAATAATGGCGAACAGCAGTCCCCAAAGCAGGTCGGCGGATTCTGCGCAGCGGGCGCTGTAACAATCGGGTAAGGGCGTCCGAAGAGCTCACGGCGAGTCCTGGGGCGGGTTAGCGCAACATATCAATCACACGGGCGCCGGAAGACTCAACCAAGCCGAACTGCCGCTCGCCAGCCAGACCAACCAAAAGCGCTATTGCCCACGGCATATCAGCAGCGCGAGCGCACCGCGCCGCGAGTTATCCTGGCTTGCGTATCAGGTGTGTTTTGTGGGCCATGGAAATCATTGGGCGCAGCAAATGCTGACCGCGTAGCGGGTTAAAGCCCCAATCGCAGCAACATGCAGGGCCAAGCAGATATAGATCAGCTCTTATTCCACGCGATGCCAGAACGAACAGTTCGCCTGCTCAGCGCACGCGCAATCCAGTGGGCCAGCGGCGCCGCTGAAGGCAATGTCGGTCAGCTCGCCACCAGCCGCTGAGGGCCTGAAAAGGCAAATAACCCGATCACGCAAAACATGCGAAAGCGCCGCAGCGGATTAATGCCCAAGCCCCTGCCAGCGACCTGTGAATAGGCTCTGAGTTTGCCGGGGGGTGGGCAAAAACTGGCCATCAAAGCGCGCAATAAGTGGGGCCGGATCAGGCCCAGGACAGCGAAAGCTCAGCAGCCCCAGCATTCGCCAGAGCCTGCCAAACGTCGGCATGCCAGAGCCTTCCAGTTAAGCCGCTCATCTGCACGTAATGCATGCGCCCGACTACCGCGACCGTCAGCAGCCAGTGAAACGACAACGTAACGGAAGAATCCGCAGACCAGCACCCGCAAATCGACAATACCCCTTGGCACTAAGCCGCCAAAGGCTAACTCGCAGGCCGAAGCTGCCGGCAAGGCGATTAGAGCTGGCGTGCCAACCTTGTCGGCGCAGCAGTCTCCGGAAATTGTCGCCCGCAGCCTTCCAGCTTTCCGCCAGTTCTTACCCGGCACATACCAGTTGCAGGTCTCGACTGGTAGCCTGCCACACCTGACCTTGGCCACCTCGATAGCTTCAATAACGCGGACGCGCCTTTATCGTGCCGCCGCCCAGCCAGCGCACGTGCGCATGCCGGTACGAATCAGCCCCGCACACATCCGCCAGCGCGAATGTCATGCCGGCGAAACTCCGTTTGGACAGCGCTCCGGTCAGCCCCTTGACCCGCATGCTTGTAGCTGGAATACACCGCAATCATACGGCATACCTCATGGTCGCCGAGGACGACGAGTGGTGAAACACAGCGCATTGGCGTGTCCTTGAGCAGGGGCAGTGCGGTGTGAATGCCGTTCAGCACCCCGGACAAAATTCACCTGCACGATGCGCATCTGTTGTGTAAGGGGATTCGTCAAAGAACCCGCCATGGCACATAAACGCGTTTTGTTTGCACAGAATATCCATGCGTCCCCCGCCCGTGGCCTCATCAAAGGCAGTTCACTGGGCTCGTTCAGTAAGCTGCCTTGTCGCTGCACATCCAGTTTGCGATGTAGGCAGTTCTGCGGCCGCCGAGTTAGCCTGCAATGCCTGCCAGCGCCGGCCCTGGTTCACATCAAAGCGCCAACGAACCAGCCCTGCTGGTGAAACAGCCGCGCCGTTTTTTCCCGGACTCATGCCGGACGCGCACCAGTGATTAAAGAATCGATTGAGAGCTGCCTGCGGTGACAT
>Ga0163217_1013720_pt1 | contig 10128 bp, 12 predicted proteins | sample SynspAceP_FD_185933 | JGI IMG/M metagenome (GOLD analysis project Ga0163217, IMG submission 185933) | Saline lake microbial communities from Ace Lake in Antarctica - Synechococcus sp. Ace-P (PacBio error correction) | ecosystem: Environmental > Aquatic > Non-marine Saline and Alkaline > Saline ...
ACTGGCTGACATGGGATGCTGCCCTGTCGCGAGCAGCGCAAGGCCTTGACCAAACCTGTACCTGCCCTGCGCGATTTCGTCTCGCGGGGTGGCGCTCGAGGTGAGCCGAAAGTAACGCTTCAAGGCCATCAGTTGCGCACCCTGAGCGAACATCTCCCTACCTGAGTTTCACAAACCAGGTTTTTGCTGATGCGACTCAGGGCCTGGTTCAATAACACGTTAACTGACAAAAGCGAGTGCCGGCGTGCCCGGATCTCTGCCACTGGAAGGCTATGCGGATGCGGCGAAGGCAAAAGATCTGGACGGTTACTGCAATATCACTGGATGTGTCCTGCCTTATCTGCCGATAATGCAAAAACGGTGCTACGCTGACGGGGCTCCCTGCTGTACGGTAGTGCCCGGGCCGAACAACGAGCGGCTGCGGACCGGGGAAAATGTAGCGAGGCCTTATTACCTACCCGCGCCTCGGAATCGGGGGGCCCCACAAAGCCGGCGAATGGGACAACGGGTCGTGATTGGTTGGGAGATTCTGCAACTGCAGGGCCGAGCTGGCGGATGAATTCTGGATTATCCAATTATGCCGGAAGTTCGCGTGGCCGGCCGAAAATTGCAGAAGAGCCCGGCGCAAGGTTTCACAGGTTAAAGGCGATCGGAGATGCGCCATGGCCGTTTCACTCCCACTCTTCGTCGCCGTCGCTAGCTGGGGCGGGACAATACACGACACCTGCCTGCCCGTGCGCCACTCAAAGCGTGCAGCGTAGTTGCGAGAGAAGTCTCCTCGCAGAGAAACCTAATGAGAGCCGGCACCAACGCAAGACGCGCCGAGACGATAAGTCCTCGCACGAGGCCTGGGACTGTTCAACTCGACCTCCCATGTGTTGACATCCTACCACCGCAGCAGCACGAGCTACGAGTTCAAGTCGGACTAAACAGCTCGTAGGCGCTACTAATGGTCTCCCATTCAGATCACGCGGAAAAAAGCTGAGACACAGAATGTTGTGTGCACTGAGGGTGCGATAACGTGCGACGTTCCGCAACGGACCTGGTCACACCTGGTGACGCTGGCGCCGCACTGATTGTCTCTGGGCTATCGACGCACTTCCGGAGCGCTTGGAGCACGACTACAACAAGCGGTGCTCACTCGCGTCTACGCACGAGAATCGTCCCGGGAATTCAAATTCGGGGCACGGTCTTGGCCCTGACTGCGGCGTAGGAGAGGTGAAAAATATCGGCTCATGGAGCTAAATTATATGGCTGCCTTGAGGTGGTGCCGCAAAGGGGCTATCGCGGGCATGCTCGGTTTCGCCCGGGCCATTACTCAAGGCGGCTGGTTTTGTGTGCCTTGGGTATTGGAACGCTTGAAGGATTCTTCTCGCAGGGACGTCGGAGAGCACTCGACAGGGGTGCCAAGCAAGGTCGGCCTCCGTACGCCACCTGAGCCAGCCACTCACTTGGCTGCTCACCACAAGCCTCTGTGCTATACACTTCTCCTCTCGCGCTGGACACCTGCTCACACCCAGAGCCAAAGCCCCGACCCGGCTTCCCTGCTCACACACCATATGACGTGACGCGAGAGGCCCTAGCTATGCCCGTACGGAGCGTTTCGGTGGCTCGAATGCAGACTCCGACATTGAGCATTAGGTGGTCGTCATCGCTGGAGCAGAGGTGAGAAGGCACGGAGATCGTCTGCGCTATCGGAGCTAAGACTTCTGGAGCTCAAAATTCGGCAAGGTTGTGGCCATTAGGGGAGCAGAGGATCGTGTTCGCAGGTGGATTCCCGAACGCTTGGGATTCTTGAATCAGAGACTGTCTTGCCGGTAGAGAAACTATAGGGGGTCTTCGCGTGAGCTCCTCATCGGCTCTGAATCCGTTCGTAGAAGGCGAGCGGCATTGGTTTCGGTCATGGAATGGCTCTGGGGCGGCCACGCTGAACGCGGCCAAGACCTATGGGTGGGTGCCCTGTTTTCACCAGTTTTCCGAGCCGGTTGTTGGATTTTTGGCCCAACATGCACGGCCTGATGCCACGGCTGATTCCTGGCCTACTCAGGCGGCGCAGGGTGGTTCGACTCGAGAATGGGCAACGGCGGAGGTGTCTTCCACTTCCATGCTTGCGGGCATCAAGGCAAGCACCTTGCGCAGTTTGAGCGTAATTAGCGGCCAGGGGCTTGGTGTCCTTCGCTGGTTTGGCGGCGTATTCGGCCGCTGCAGGAATGTGGTGGAGATGGGTGGCAGGTAGGTGCTGATCACCGCTGAAAACCTGCACTCGCTCTGTTCCCGGCGACCGCTCTGTTCGGCGCTTGCGCTGGCCCGAGCCCCTCTGGGCCTGCCTTGGGCCGTGGAGGTTGTTTGGCCTTGCTGGCTGGCGCCACGAGGCTGCTGATCTGACAAGCCGCTGACTGCCCGTGCCGGCCTTTGGTGGCCGCTGGATTGCTTGTGTCCAGATTCGTGCTTGCGGCGCCCTAGCGGGCCTGGCCTGACGACGCGGAGCCAGCGGCCTTGTTCACACTTGCTGCGGTACCCATGCTTTTGGAGCCGGCTCGCTCTGGGTTGCCGAAGGGGCCTGGGTGCGGACTGGGGTGGAGGCCCCTGCTCATGCGGGACTCATCCAAGGTTGCCTATGGCAGGTAGGCAGATGGGCTCAAGCATAGTGGCTGGATAAGTATCCCTGGGGATCTCTGTACACTCAGTGGTACTTCGTCTGATCCCTGGGCCTTGGGGCCACCCGTCAAAGACCTCTACGAGCGGCCCGGCCAAGTCCCTCGGGTCCAGGTGGTGCTTCCGGAAGATTTATGTGACGCGCCTCAAATGCGGCGCAGACCGTGAATCCCGCACGGTCAGCAACAATGGCCAAAAGTGCTGGATCCAAAAGCCAGGGTTACGACATCGCCTCGATCAGGCCCGCCAGACCAGGCTGGCGTTGGGGCCTGGCCAAGGAAAGGCGGTTGATCAGCCTGCCGCGAGCGCTTACCGCACGGTGCTCGAGCAAACAGGAGTTCAGACGCCGAGACGATTTGCGCGGTTTGCCGAAACCGTGTTGCGTCTGTAACCGCGCCCAGCCGTTGAGAGCGGCTCCCGGGGAGCGCAGACCGAGAACTGCTGCCTGCTCCGCTCGCGGTCACGGAAAGGCAGGGATCCGTGTGTTCCTGCCTGATGCCACCAAGGCCCAGCAAGGGCGAAAGCAAAGAGCTTCCCGGTCTGGTTTCGCCGATGCCCAGATCCGGCCAGTGGCCGCACCCAGAGGCCCCCGGCAACGGTGCGAAAGCTGGTGATCAAGGTGCCAATTTCTGGGCCCACCCCGGCCACAGACCAATTCCGAAGCGAGCCGGGGCCACATGGGCTGCGCGCCAGGGTCAGCGGCACACTGCGGCGCTGAAAGCGGTCAGCTTGCCAGGCGTCGGACTGGGCCCTGGTGATTGTCCAAGGTGCCGCAGGCGCCGGCGAGAAGTGCCAGCCGCTGGTTCAGGTCGTTCTTCGCCGAACACTTCTCGCCCGGTTGATTGTCAGGTGGCGGACGTCGCAGGCTTGGGGACAATAGGATGATACTGCGAGCTGTGCACAAGCTCACAGGCAGAGCCCGGAAGTCATCGTCCTGTCACATGCGAGGGCGGCCACTTGGTCGCGCACACCAGACGAGACATCGCTCTTGGGCGTTCGCAAAGATCTTGCGCACGGTACACAGACGAGTGCTATCGACGACGCAGGGGTGTCGACAAAGGTAAGATTGAAGGCCGCGCTGGCATGTCGATCGCCACTGCACGACTCGCTGGCACGTCCACCTCGTCGAAAGACCCGCTCCGGTCCCTGTCCGCCTGACCGAACACAGAGGTCGTCACAGGTGATATGCGAGCGATGCGCAAGAAAATCCGAGACGGGTTTCGCACGCAGCGCGCAAGGTGGCGGCCCCGGATTACACGCTCCGTGCGCAGGTCCAGGGGGCATCGAGAGCGCGTGCTCCACGCATCGAAGCCGGTGCCCGCTTTGCCCATTTTCTCTCTCGATGCGACGCGAGGCAGGCCGCTAGAGTCGGGGCTTAGGTCATGCATACACACAAGTAAGGAACGCGAGTCTAGAATATCAGAGGGCGCTCTTGTTCTAGCTAAACACAGAAGCTTAAGACGCGAAAGCCTGGAACAGGGCGTCCGCACCATGCTGACGCCCTCCGCTGACGCCGCATGAAGGCTCATCAGGTGGGAAGTGCTAGAATTGTGGTTCGTACGGGGAAACACGAACCACACCATAGGGGAGGCTCCTTCGTCCGGCGAATAGCGTGGGCCGCGCAGAAAGTAACGCCACGTGAGAACCCTGCGGTCTCCGGTCAAGAGTCTCATGGTCTCGATGCACCGTGGGCGGGCGCGCTGAGCTCTCCGCTAGGCCTGCTGGCACGAGCTTGGAGATCAAGCTTTGGTGCGCTGAAGCTGCGCTTGCTGGATATGAACGGAGGGGAAATATGGCACTCGTGTAGACGCGCCCAGGCAAATCGAGCGCCAGAGCCGGGCGGAGCTGAGGCGGCACTCTGGGGGCCGTGGCGACGATCTTATACCCTCAGAACGGCGGACCACGCGGCGAGTTCTCTTTGCCAGCACGCGAGACACTGGCATCACAAGCGGAGAACTGAGCATTGAGGATTCCAGCGTGGTGGAGCTACCGTCTCAAGACCACCTTGGAATGGTGGTGTCCTACATACACCCGCACAAACACGAGAGAGCGCAGAGGTTCACGCGCCTCCGGAGATGCACACGATGGCGGGAGCCCTGGTTGTGAGGATTGAACGCCAGAGAGATCATTTCGCGTATGAAGATGACCGGCGCGAAGAAGTGGCAGCCCGGGTTCAAACCAAACCGCGGGTGGGTGAAAAACCAGGCTGCCACACGAAGAGTATGAGGTCATTACACGGTGGAATCTGCTCGACCCACGAGGCCACGGGAGGCTGCCCAGCGTCTCAGGGTTCCGAGCGATCTACTACGGGTGAGGGGAGGAGATCTGTGGCATCGCGGAGCGGTGATCGAGAGCGGGAGAGCCCGCACCACAAGGTGTGAGTAGGGGCCGAGAGCTTCGCCAGCCCGACCACAATTGGGGGAAAGCGCTTTGTGACTCTCGCAAGATGAGCTCTAGGCTAAGGCGTTCAAGCCGCACGCGGCAGAGCGCGACTTCTACACACAAGTCGAATATGGGGCGTCAGACATCTAGCCCTGGCGAACCGCACACAGCTCATACCCGGACTCACTCGATACTGCCAGCACACAGACGCAAAGGTAAACCAACGAACATTCAGGCCTGGCGGCACGCGGGCGCAGCATTTTTTCGTTGAAAGGGGACGCAACGTGCAGTATTGTCAAGCATTCTGCGCTCACACCGTAGTACAGGCACAGCATATTGGCCTCGCCGTCGGTCCCTTCGGCGGACGGCGAGAGCACAAAGGAGTCATCAGAGGTTCCACCGGTGCACGTGCTCTGGCTGTCTGATCGCGGCCCTGAATGGACAAGTAACCAGACGAGGAAGTGTCACGGCAATGCAGGTATATCTAGTCCCAGCAAGGGTAGATTTTCCATTGGGCTCACTATGGGCCCCTCCTCTGGCGTGCAGTCGGACCAAAACAATGGGCCGGCCGCTTGCACGCACCGGCACCAGGTAACCTAGCGACGGAAGTTACATTCCTCGACCGGGCCGCGCTGCGCGCTTGTGCATTCTGGCTGGTCACGACCAGAGCGCGGTAGGACAACGACTGCGCGCGCTACACAGGGCCGTACGATAGAAAATCTGAGTACCCCAGTTAGTCACTTGGCACACGCAGAGCACTCGGCAAACAGAGTAGCGGCGGCAGTCTAGCAATCCACCCAAAGAGCTGACAGCCAGGCGACATGAGACTCTGAAGATTGGTCTTTCTCATTAGAAGTCTACTCGGCACTTATAGTTAGACAGACGCCGGTAAGTTTTTTAGTTGCTATGTGCACAGAACGACGTCACGCGCAGCAGCAAGTGGTCGGTACAGTCTCACGAGAGCACTGTCTCCTGCAGACGGACCGCGAGGCCTAGCGTGAGATTCATGTGCCCGCGTCACACACACAGTCTATTACAGAAAACCCTGCCGAAGGGGACTGGGAGAGAGATGTGGCAGCAAGAGTGTGTATGTGGATCTGACGTTGACGAAGAGGTTTAAATGGTGCGTGGGGGTATTGCTTTGATATCAGTGGTGTGCTCTCTATCAGGACGATCGAGCGCATTGCCCGGCGCGGTTGGGCGGCTGTCCGTCAGATAACGACTATCCCGTGGACTAGGGGTTATTAAGGATTCGCGTGAGAACTGTATCTCCAAGCACACCAGCGGCATCGTCGGTGGCGAGAGTCGCAAACGGGCCACCAAACCAGAGCCTGCATATGCGACACTCTCACGTCTTCAATTTGCAACCCGCGAAGCGCAGCGCGGACTTCGCCATTCGATGGTCGGAGTGGCAGACCTGAGCGAGGGAATCGTCACCCCGCAAGAATCTCTCAAAAGTGCACGCGCCATGCCATGTCTCGACGAGCGATGTCAATATGGACACTATTCACTTGCACGAGCACGCCAAGTATCACTTTGTTCGGATTCGCATGTGAATGCGAGAACACCCCAGACAACCGGTGTATCCCGGAGTCTCGCGCGTCGCTACGACATAGTTTAGAGCCAATCCCAACGCGGTGTGGTATGGGCGATATTGGGGATTGGAATCATCCCCGTCACTCTCTATGGTACTAGCAAGGCGCAGCCACAACAAGCGGACGTTTTATTCAGAGCGATTTCGCTGCACATGGAATAACGGGTATCTGAAGCAGTCACCTGAGAGGTCTGGCTTGCGCGAGTGTGCAGAGATTCTGGCTCTATGCTTCGCATGCACGTACGGGCATTCTGTGCTGGCCTATGTCGGACGAATCAACGCTCAGGGCGAATGGTTTTTGGACGTTGCCGGCTTCTTCCCACATCCGTGCGCAAGCCGCGAGCTATTCGCACCCGCGCGCGTTTTGTGTGACAAGCAAGCCGCGGGAGATTTAATGGCTCGGAGCGGCAAGCACGGCGCCGTGCGTAGATGAACGAGGACACGACCAGCTCTCTCCGGCGTAGTCGTAGAGGTTGACTCGGGCCACTGCGATCCCACGCTGGGTGGCAAATTTTGTCGGAGACGGGTACCAAAGTCGCCGGCGGAGAGGCTTTCGCAGGGCCATGGAACAAAATGAAGAGGTCCCCAGCTGCTATGCTGCCAACCAACCGCTACACGGGGCGCCATACCTCGAGGTGTCGGTTTGATGTTTGTTATGGGGCCGTTGGAAACGACTGGTGTAGACTGGCTAACAAGCGCTTGTCTCAAAGGTTGAAAGCTGGCACGTGCAAGAATCAAGCGAGGCGGCACGCAGGCGACATGGTCACGGACCGGCCTGGCGGCCTGCCTTGGTCAAGACGTGGCAATAGACCAGCGGGAATCCGTACGGCCACATCGAGCGAGAGGGCGATAGCGACTGGACCGAAGAGAGCGCATGCATAGGCTCTGGGGTCCCCGGACTGGGCTAGCCTGCTTCGCCCACGGCTATGTAGAAGACGCTCTGGCGCTTGCGACAAGCGCTGTGGAAGAGAGTTTACCGTGACAACCAGCACGGCGAGATGAAGCCATCGGTGGATCCCGAAGCCGTGGCCACCTTGGCCGTATCGGATCAAGCCAATAACACCGGAGGAAGCACTTGGTGGCGGCATCTGAGCTCAATACCAACACTACACCGTACACATGCAGCGGGTGGTGAACAGGGAAAATGGCAGTCCATTGTGCCCAAGCTAGGCCCGCGGTCAAGGTTAGCGCCATGTGGCCGCCATGTCGCAACGCAGCCGTTATTGAGGCCAGCGGCTTTCGCCAGTCGGTCTTCTCGCGTGTGGCAGATACGGGCCTCGAAGGTTCTACTGCTCAGAGGATCCCAGGCACGAGGGGGAATCACACATCATCGAGATGCCACGCGCAGGAAAGTTGGATTCGCCACGGCACTTGGCCCACCTGGGCTTGCGTCTCAGGTCTCCGGTGGCGCAGTCGAACCGCACCGACGGGCTGTACGCGGACGCGAGTCCTGAGGCCACGTATAGCACCTCGCCACCCAGAATGGCCACGCACCGGGTTGAAGCTGGGCAGGAGGGTTCGGAGTCGCAGAGTTCACCGATTTTCGCGATCCGAGCATTCGCCCACATTCTTTTGGCGGGCGGCTGCACGTGGGGGACGAGCTCGTCCTCGTCTGCTCGAGAACGATCAGGGCGCATTAGTGTGCCCGGGCTGGCAGCGGCCCTCGGGATCGCGCGTGTCTTGTATACTGGGGGCTTGCAGTAGCAGACACGTCGCCTTCCCTCCGGGGTGGCCTTGCCAAGTCTAAGCGCCTGCGGGCCGCGAGTAGACCTACATTGCCGAGACGCAAGATGGCCAAGACAGGGTGGGCGTGTGAGTTATGTCGCTGGCGGAAGCGCAGTTCTCGCAGGCTCTGGCCGCCAGGGTATATCGAATGCGCTGGTAGCAGAAAACCTCCCATCTCAGAATGGCACTACATGCAGTCCTGCGCGAAGCCCCGAGAGGCTCGTCTCGCACGAGGCTGTATCATGGGACGGAGCCGCCCAGATAGATGGTGCCGCTCCACTGTTGCCAAGCTCGAACGCAGGTCGGCGCGGGTGCAACGCGAGGCGACCAGCCGACGCGCGATTCGCCTTCCATACAGTGTCGGTCGCCTCAGCGGTGGGTGTGACGCTCCTCCTGGACGATGGAGTCTCTGAAGGAACGTCGACGTCGAAGCGCAGCGGCTGCCAGGCTTCGGGTGCGAACTGGCAACGACTGTGCAGACCGTCAGCCTCCGAAGCGGGGGGAGTCATGTCACAGTACCTTCTCGGTGAGATAGCGCCTGAAACGCTGCCCACAGGTTGTTTTCGCTTATTTAACTTTGTGCAGACACGTCGAGTACTCCGAAGACAGGAACGCGGGTCGAGAGCAGCAGACTACATGGTGAGTGCCCTCCGAGCACACCCGCCAGCCAGACGCCCAATGCCGATCGGGGACGTAAGAAAATAGTCGAAAGGAGATCGAAGCCTGCGCACATTTCGCTATTGCCTGAGAGTGTCTATTTTTCGTGCGTTCACTTTCGCTCGAGCACGCAGGGTTTAATGAGCTGCCGATCGGTGAGGTTGGTTGTTTGGCCCCCAGAACCGTGCGCATAAACGAGCAGTCGAGTTCAGACACAGACACACTCGAGAGAGAGATGCGCGCGGCGGATGGCACCACGGCACATACGTATCCACGGCAGGCGGGCTATGGGAGCCACGATCGGTGAGTGCTCTCGGCCCAAAGAGAGGCTGTGAAATCGCGGCGGCCAGACCAGGAGCGTGGTTCTGATGATGCTGAGGTGGCCAGAAATCATGCTGGGGCGCTTCGGAGGCTCTTGGGAACTTCGGGCCATCGGAGCCGATCAGCGGCTCCCGCGTGATGATTCGTTAGGCGCACCGGGAGCGAAGGAGCGAGGATGCCCGTGCGAGTGACGATCGCAGAAGAGACTAGCAGACGCCGCCCAGCACCGTGAGCCAGGGCCGGACGCGGATAGAGACCCTCCAGAGCTTCTCCAGTGGAGAAACGCCCATGGGCCATCAGTCCGACGAGGGCCGAACGACCAGCGAGACCGGGTGACTTCCGGGGCTGCCCCAGACCATCACGCGCTGAGGCCTGAAAGCAAAGCACCATGGAGCCACGATTACCTCAACGCGCAATGTGTCAAGGCGTCCAGGCGCCAAGCGTCGGTTTGCTGGAGGAGGCGTTCACATGATGAAGATGAAAGTTACTCGAGAGGATGATGGATGACTCTACTGTTGAGCCTTGAACCCCAGTCTTTCAGTGTCGGGATCTCCTGATAATCCCAAGGATTGAATATAAGTTTGAGTTGCAGCTGGAGGACGGACTTTGTGTAAAATGGCACACCCGAAGGTGAATCGCCGTTCTTTGGTGGCATTTTGCCTTCGTGATTGCCGATATGAAGTTTCAGGCAGTATCTGCACTCAGTTCTGCCGGCAATGTGGAGTTTGCGTCGCGGGTTATGGACGGTTTCGTTCAGGCCAGAAAGCGTTGCGCAGGTTCAGGAACAGGATTCT
>Ga0163217_1093600_pt1 | contig 10128 bp, 12 predicted proteins | sample SynspAceP_FD_185933 | JGI IMG/M metagenome (GOLD analysis project Ga0163217, IMG submission 185933) | Saline lake microbial communities from Ace Lake in Antarctica - Synechococcus sp. Ace-P (PacBio error correction) | ecosystem: Environmental > Aquatic > Non-marine Saline and Alkaline > Saline ...
CGCCCACTGACGTGGCCGCTCTCCCCGCCGGTCCGCATCGCGTGGCCCGTGATCGCGCCGCAGGCCCGCGTGGCTGTTTTCTTTGTCCCCGGACCAGGCCACCCTTTGTCCCAGCAGCGGACCACCTTCTCTCCGCACCCAACGTTCGGTTCGCCCGCTTGTTCCGGCGACACATACACGCGTTGGCGTCAACGAGCCGCGACCGGCGAGATGCACCCGGCGGACATCATGATGTGCCACCTGATCGACACGACGCACACACATTCGCTCGAACGCGGCCAAAAGCGGGTAATCGAAGAATCATTGGCAATAGTTGCACTACACCTCGAAGTGCGGCAGCGGCGCCCTCCAGATCAGCGCGGCGAAGCAAGGCTTGATGCGCAGTATCACCGTGAGAGTGGCTCAAGTCTACGCCGGGTTAAAGTTGAAGGCAGTGAGTGCATATATCGGCAAGTCAGGTGTAGTATTGTATCTAGTAGTGACTCAACCAAGAAAACTGGCGGCGCCGTGTCACGCCGGGCCACGAATCAACCGACCAGACGGCAAGTAGCTATCACACACAGCGGATTGGGACCATAAACGATGAAATAGGCCATGTCATGTTTCCGAGATTGGCAGCGAACTCACCGCTGGCGCACGCTGCTTCATCGGTCCAAGATGGTCTCCACGGTTGATCGGCATTAGCCACTAACGTCAAAGAAAAAAGACGCAGCGAGTGGCGTCTCGACGTACGACGCAGCGGATGATCAAGCTCTGACTCTCGTACCAGGTGGCCCGAGCCAGCAGCGACCTGCGAGCCTCGAGATTTCGGATTCGGTCCCACAACCCTTCCCACCCGTCAATCTGGCTTGGCGCGCGTCACGGATCGGACTGCGGCTGAACCGCGAACCGTTTTGCCAACTCGCGTTCAACGCACCCACTGCACCTTCGCCGACACGTCCCGAGAAAATGTCGGATGCACGCAACCGATCGACAATCTGACTTCCCCAAGGATCTCGGACTAGCGGTGGAGTTCATCGCGGCATTTTCCATTGGCACTGGAAGAGTTGCTAACGCAGTCAACATATCGTTACTGTAACTACAATGCTAGCGGTTTGGCCAAGGGGTGCGAGCTGCCAATGGGTGCTAGGTCAACCGACCCATGAGCCAGGAGAACGCCGGGTTTCCCGAATTTTTGGTGCCATTCGCTCAAGCTTTATTCATCAAAAACTGGACGTTTGTTACTTTATGCCGATCCAAAGCCGGAGTTTTTCCTTTGAAAAAGCGTATTTTACGCGGATTGCAACGACCTACCCCTCACCCCGCTGCACATTGTGGTACAATGCCGGAGGAGAGCAGAGGGGTGTCGAGAACGTCACTTCTTTTGAACCAATTTGCGCTCCGTGTCAACCATCGCTTAAGTGCACGCTGTTTGTAGCGACGCCTTCCCATTGGGAATTTCTTCTGTGTCCAGCCCGCGACTGTCGAAGGAAGTCGTGGATAAAATGCAATCGATCCATCCGCGCCGCCCTCCTGGGCGCAAACCGAGAACTTGTTTCCCTCCAATCGCGTCTGGGTCTTCTCGGCTTGACGATTTGTGCGTTGTGGCCCCTCGGGCGATTTCGGGCCGACGGATTTCTTTGAATCTCACCGAATTCGTCGCTGCTTATCACATCGCATCGAAATGTCCATGGAGAGGCGAAGAAACAGGAATCCGTGATTGCGACTCGATTCACGCGAGCGCGCTGATTCGCGTGAAGGTGATAGTGGCAAACGCGAATTTGCCTGGGATCCCGAGAACAGCTTTGCTGACAACCGTCAACGACTCGGGTTGACATCCGCACGATGCCGCCCGACGAAAACAAACTGCACGCCCCGCTCAGATCGCGGAACTTTGTCACTTGGGTCAAAGCAAGGTGCGGTTGATCCCGTGTGCAGGTGTCGGAGAATGGACCGTCATCAAAACGCCATGGACCTCGAAGCGGCGAGCAATTCTTTGTCGTTTCAGAGCTTTGTCAAAGGCCGTCTCCACGCCGAAGTTCAAGCACGCTGGCTTTGCCCGCTGGAATGGCCAATCCGGTGATGCCTTTGTCCGATAGAGTTAGAAAAACACCGGAATTTCTGCTTCCGGTCGGCACGATGCCTGACAAAACGAACTTGAATCCGCCGCGCCCACGTCGACCTCATGACTGGATTGCCACCCATGACTCCCCGCGAGATCATGCATTTCTAAATGAACTCAATCGCCTTCAGGCAATTCGCATCCCTGGTGGAAAACTTCTTGCTAGGCAGATCGCCTGCTTACGGCGAGAACGCTGGGGACGGGCATTGTTACGGCACACGTTGCCCGTTACGATGCGGACACGGCGGGTGACAGGAGATCGGACTATCTCCGCGAAGCGGGCCAGTAAAATCGCGAGTTGAGTTGTCCAATGCGTGAAATCCGTCGACAACCGTTTGAGACGAATTCCATTTCGCGAACAAATCGCTGGCGAGACAATTCTGGCCAGGACGGGCCCTGCGCGACCGTTGCGAGCGGGAGTGACTGCGACGGTTTCCTCGCGCATTGGTAAGGCGTTACGGAATCATCGCTCCAATATCGGCCATCAGATCCCTTGATTCGCCGACGTGAATCGACTCGGGTGGGGCCGCTTCGATCCTGGACTTGACGCTGGGATGTGCCCGGCTGTCACGACCTACAAATTGCGATCCGATCTCCGGCAGCCGGAATTACTATGCACGTATACGGCATTTTGAAAGTAACGGCAGTGGGCGTTTTCCCGGGGCGGAAGAGCACAAGCGTCCCGCTCACTTTCCTCCTTTGGTGCCCGCCCCTGAAGGCCGCTTCGCTTGGACCAAACGAAAGCGGATGACACTGCTTCCGTCTGAACAGTGAACTCGACAATTCACAAGCAAATGCGTTAGAAATGGACGGCAAACTTCGTTCGCTGGCGGACGCTCGGCCGGGTTGGAAACCCAAACGATCGGGCAATCCACGGCCAGCCATGTTCTCCAGCGGCCCGAACTTGATTCTTCTTCGGCGAGGCCGAGCACCCGTTTTCCAACATTCATCCGGGCAGGAAACGGCGGTGGCCTCCGCGTGCAGCTTTGCTCCCCCACCGCCACGACGAGTAATTACGCATTACGGGCTTTGCACCGGCTTTGCTAGCGAGCAATCCGGAAAGCAAATCCACTTTCGGCTGACTTCGCAGCGCCGGCGCCGCATCACACCGCGCAGGAGCCTACCGGTTCCTTTCTGTCTCGGGCAAGGAAGTGGTACCATCATTAGGGCATGACGAAGGTGCAAGTGTGCGCAGGCCACCGATTCGCGTTCGCAAGCGGAGCGGAGTGGGAAGTCATATCAGCTCACACTTGAACGCCGGAAACTTGGTAGCACGGGTAACGCTGCGGGTGACACTCGACATGAATCAAGAAAAACTTAACTCAAGGCAGTCCGTTGAACGATCGATCGGAACATCAGCGAAGTTCCAAGAGACAAACCAACGTCAGCACGCGAACTGGAATGGGATTGCCGTGAGATACGTTTAATCTGTGACGGGATCGGGGCTCATACCGGACGGATGACGGAACGCGCAACCGCCGTGACATTGACACCTGGGACTTCCAGAATCCGCATTCGGGATTCCCGGCAGCGGTCCTGTGGTCACTCCCGCCCGAACGCGAGCCGGTTTTCGCAACAAACGTTTTAGCGGATCGTTTCGGATGCTCCAAATAGTGGAGATGACAGCACCGCGACGGGGGGCGACCTCAACAACCGCCTACCCAGTCGCCTACGGCGTCAGCGAAGGCCACCGACCAACACCACGGTTGCACACGTGGCGACCCCCGAGCGACCTCGGCGATGAGATCCCACGACGTTTTTCTTGGGGGAAAAAAGTTTTTTTTATTTCGGGCCCGGTGACAGACTGTTGGCTGAATCCCCGGTAGCGGACGACTCGAATTGGCCACTGGTTGACCCGTCCCTCGACATCCGTTGACCGCTCGCTGTCCTTCGTCAACCGCAGTTTTGGGCAATCGGCATTTTGGCCAAGGACTGGTTCAACGCCGGGAGTGATTTTTGGGGGCCCGGGCGACCGACCCAGTCCCAATCCCGAAGTTAAAACTTCGAATGGTTTGTCTTCGGGAATCATCGCTCGGGTTGGTCGATCAGTCGCTTCAATCGGTTGATCCATGAACTCACAAACCTACCCCTGGCGAGCGAGAGCTCCCCGCCGAGAACTTGACTGCAGACCCCAGTAATCGTTGGCTGTGCGTTACTCGCGACAGCCGCTCGAATGCGGAACTCAGATACGAAGATGCAATCTTGCCGTCAGCGGCCAACTCCGATCCTACGATTCCACCACCGCATCCGTTCCGGCGGTCGAGACGTGGGGCCTTCAGCATCCACAGATCCGGTTTCACGGCTGTTTACGTCAATCACCGTAGCATTTACCTGATGCTCCACGGAACCGTCGACATCCATTCTTAGCGATGTTTGAGCGGCTGACCCGTGTGGTGTTTGCCAAACGGCTACCGACGACGACTCCGACTCAGACGTTGTTTCTGATGAATTTCTGCTTTCGTACACCAACAATCCCAGGTTTGCGAATCAGATTTTTGGCCATCGGTCGCAAGGAGATGCGTCGCCGTTCGTTTGACCCGTCCGAACGTGTCCTGGGCGTATCGCTATACTCGACGCGGAAGTGGAGCAAACGGGTTGACGTTTCTTTCCGCTACCACAGTAAGCTTGCCGTTGCGGAACTCGGCACGCGCAGACCGTCGGCGCAGACCCCGCAACAGACGCCTGGGCCGCGATCGGCACGCGGTGTTGTTATCGAGCATGAGTTCTTGTACGTGGACTACGACTTTCGGCGTCCTTTATCCCAAGATCAAAAATGATTTTCCTTTGCATACGATCGCCGCGACTTTTGCACGCGCCTCGGGTGGGCTTTGGCGCGGTTGGCATTGGCTGGAATGTTGGAACCCCGAAATCCAACCGCATCGACCGATCCGCTGGTTGCCAACCAGGACATTTCCCGCGACTGCGCATCGCGTGATCTCATTTTCGACGCGGCGGCTTGTTCGCATGTCGACAACGTTTTTGATCACAAAAACCTCGGCTCATCGCGGAATCATGGCAGTCGATCACCGCGTCACTTGGCTTCATAAACCAGGTCAGTTTTGAAAGCCTTCTTGATCAAGCCGAGGTGGGGGTTCCAAACCAGTATGGCCGAGAAGCGGCCACGTGGGTCAGCGATCTATTCCCACACATGCCTCGGTGTCGACGAACGTTTGTGTGCTCACGCAATGCACTGTGAAAGTGACGGTCATGATAAGGCGGGACTTGCGGCTCAACACGGATCGGCCCAGCTCGCTCGACCCGAGCGCCGTGCCTTGGTTAGCTACGGGCTGGAGGACGGAAAACCAAATTTGCCGTCCTTCATTATGGGTGGCTCCGCTCCGGCGCCCCGTACGCGGGTGCGCAGACTTGGGGCAGCGACTTTCTTGCCCGCCTGTCACCAGGGAACTCACGTCACTGCCCGGCCGAGCATCCGCTACCGAACATCCACGCCAAAGTCCCGCCGAGCCTGCGCAACAAATGGACGCTCGGCGATGCTCATCAATGAATCGTGGCTCATCTGCAACAACGCGATGCCGACCAGGCGCTCGATGCACGCATACCGCTCGTTTTGAAACGCGGGTTTGGGGATGCAATGCGGCGAAGCTCCTGAGCGTTCACCTTTCCGGTGAACGAATCCACCTGCAAATGTATGGTTTTGCCAGCGTGGTGCCACCAGCGCTTTGGTTGCAAATGCCTTGTTGCCCGCCCCGTTGGCCGAACGCAGGAGTGCGTTTCCTCGACCTGATCGATGTCGCTTCGAGTTCCAATTGGGATGCACATGGAAACATGGCGCCACGAGCATTTGCGAGGCGATCGACCACCGATTGCCGGCTTGCTACCGATCTAAGCAGCGGGGCATGCTCGAACGGCACGTTGGTGGTCTGGACGACGGAATTTGGCGCACGTCGCCGTTCCATCAAAACCAGCAGAACACACGCTGGCCGCGAACATCACAATCATTGCTTCTCGTCGTGGGATGGCCGGTGGTGGAGTCAAGGCGGGGAATTCGTGCTGGTGCGTTCCCGAATGAAATACGGCATCATGACGGCCGAAGGAAGCGGTTCCACACGCATCGCCTTGCAACGCCCGATGTTTGCACTCTGTTGGGATATCGATCAACGAACGTCTGACCATACGATACGCAAGGTCGCGACTTCCGCTATAACCGAACGTTCACGGCAGTGTGGGCCCAAGAATCCTGGCGTGAGGGGAACTGCATACGGACGTGGCGCCGCACTCAATTTGCTAAATGAAAATCGCCTTGGTTAAATAAATCAGCGAGGATCGTCCGGCGTCTGCGGGCAATCCTTTTCCTTTTCCGGTTTCGGAGCAGAAAGGTAAACGACCACGATTCCGCCGATGAAACACAAAACTGACCCAGCTCGTCGCATTCGAAACGCAGATAACCTCTGCGGCTGCCTTGAAGCCGTTCGCGTTGGCTTGTGGTGGGGGGCAGTTCTAGCGACTGCTACCACACCTCGCCCAGCTTTCTGCTTGCAAGGCCCCAGCGTAAACGTTCCCGTTGCGGCTCAAAAATCTGCCGACGTTGTAGCAGATTCTAGTGCCCCGGGTGGGAGGCGCTCCTCAGCCGAATCGGTCAATTCGGTAGCGTTCTCCTCGACAATATTGGCAAAACGCTCTGGACTTTGAGATTTCAAGCGGGAGGTATCGAGGCGACGCGTCCGCAAGCCAGCCAAGGTAGCTTCGTTGGCCAAGTCAAAAAAAAGAGACGAGAAAAACGGATCGCTTGCCCAATTCAGTAACCGTGGCACGGGAATTGGCCTAACGAGTTTGGTCCTGGCGAGGTATTTCCTCCAATTTAAACTCAGACGCGAGCGAATATCGCCTGTCAACTTCAACCGGAGCCTATCATGCTCGAAAACGAAAAACCGATCAAATAACGAAATTTTTCGCGACGAATTCAAGCGCGCGCTACCGGGATCGGGTCATCCATCATCCCCCAACATTCCCCTGCATGGATTGGCGGCAATCAAGCTCCCGTCCTATTTGATCGATCGGAACGGCGTCGATGAGAATGATGGAAGATCGATCGCAACCTCGTCGTCCGCGGTGCAATCCAAACGCTAGCGACGGATTGCTCGTTTCCGGCATGCTGTGCGCTGCGTCGGTGATTGTCCGATCGGCACTCCCGATCATCGAGCAATCAACTCCCTCGACTCCGCTTGTTAACCATGTCGTCTTGCGGTTGTTCGCAAGATGACCCCGCCCGCGAGCGGGGCGGGCAAAGTCTGGCGATTGCTGACGAAAGTTCATGAGCAAGCAAAAGGCTTGAACTACAGCTCTTGGCTTTCCCACCGTTCCCCGACAGCGGGTGACGCTGTGTTGGGCGTCCTGACGGGGAGTTGCTGCAAAGCAGAGACAGGGATTTCGACAACGCAACATGCGTTGATGCCGATGATGAACAGTTCAGGCCAAATCTGCATTCACTACGATCCCCGCTGTCGTTTCCACCGTGTAAGTGCGAACTTTGGCCATGGTCAAGCGGGCGGAAAACCCGGGTTTCTCCAACGGCAAAAATTCACCCAACGTTTTTGAGGGTTTCTTCGTTCGTCAGTGATCGCCTTCGTTGTCTTACTCCCTTTTTGGCAAAGCGCTGGTGATCGATGAACGCTTTCAAGCGTCTCGTTCTATTTCGGGCAGCCGATGGGGCAGTCTGTTACCCGCCAGTCCTGCGCACCTCGGCGATTGCCACACCCCGTGCGGTACCTCCGCGGCGTGGGTTCGCGCAGCGCGGGGCGCGGAATTCTCAATCAAGGGCGCGCGGAACCGCTGGGAAGAGTTGGGCCAGCCTTGATTCGATCCGCATTCGATAAAAACCGGACACTCCCAACCGAAAGCGAACCGCGAATGACCGACGTTCCGCCGCTTCGGGCCAAAGGAAGTGGAAAAATTCGAGCTGCCAGCGAATCGCGATCGCCGTCGAACAAGCCTCAGGTAGATCATACCGCTCTGCGAAAGCCGTCCGTTCGTGATGGATAGAAGAAGTTGGGAGATGGGGAGTGGGGGAGTGGGGGAGATGGGGAGATGGGGAGTGGCAGAGACAAGAGGTGTTCCCGACGCGACGACTTGAAAAGATCAAGGGCGCGGCATTCGGCTGACGGTCGGAGGGGAACAGCTCGCCTCCCACCGGTCGCAAAGACGATTGTTTGGTGAAGTCGGACGGTCGGCCTCTGCCGACTCGATTCGCCGGAACGATCCCAGTCGCTCGAAGCCGAGGGAAGGAACAACCATGATCGTCCGTCCACGGCGAATCGCTATTCGGCGTGATCGTTTTTTGATGGATACCCCCACGCGAAGCCGAGCCAAGCGCACGATCGCTGGCTTAGAGACTTGGGCATCACGAGAATGATCATGGATGTCACGACCACCCTCGCTCACCTACCTGGGCTGGCGATCGGGCTCAGCAGCGCCACCCGCCGCCTCATCGGCAAATCTTTGATAGAGTCCTCGGCATGGTCGCACAAGCGTCTTCCTGCAAAAGCGTCCGCCAAGGGTGGCCGGGACGGTCCTCGGCGATTTCGGCGGATTTTTCGGTTCACCGAGGACAATTTTTCATCCAAAATCAAATGGGACAAAGCCGGGAGACATGCCCTGGAAAAAACTCGATCCTGGGGTCGGCGCCACGCCTTTCCGTCAGAATGAAACGCCCAATCTAGTACGAGACGTGACAGGCCGCGGTAGTTAACGCTAGCCATCACGCGCACCTCCTCACGGGTCCATCACTGGGCCCCCTGCCGGGGGTCAATCAACGTAAGCAATTTGCCCGCCTTTCTTCAAGAACCGGTCCTTTGGGTAAATGAATTCGCGTTGGCGGTGATACTCCTCGGCCGCAGGTCATGTGGATCCTGTGGCGACTTCAGTCCACGTATGAAAGAGATAGTTTTAGATGAGAACCTGTTTTAGCAGGCTTGCTAACGCTTTGGCGAATATGACGATGTCGTCCGCTTGGGGCTTCGGGCAGATCACACGAAGGGAAGATAAAAAGGTCGGCGGGCGCCGGAGATGTGCCGGGAGAAAAACTCGTCGAGAAGCATCGAAGTCCGAAGGGATCACACGACCTTGGTGCTGCGTCAAAGCGGCCGGGTTGGTTCGAAAACGCTGTCAGGTTTGGACCCTTCACTGTCCTTCGTCGCGCCCAACAACGCAGTTTTGAGGAGTTTGCCCGATGGCACCGTTGAGGGAATGCTTTGAGCCTGAGAACAAACAAAATTGACGCCAGATTCTTACTTACATGTGCTTCCCGGACGTTGAACGACAGCGGTCTGGTTGAATGGAATCAAGGCCGGATGTGGGCAACGGCGAGAACGACAGTCAAAGACGTCGCCGGTGAAATTCTGAGAGTCAAAATGGACGAGAGAAAGGGTTTGCGATCATTGACTCCAGCGGCGAAATGGCCTCACGTCACGATTGCGCGATGTGAGCAGTCCAATCGGTGTCGTTCATGTCATCGATAAGGTGCTGGGATGGCGGCGTGTAGTCCGGCGATGTTAATCTCTGCGGGGCAACATACCTGGAATCAAAAAGGCGGAGCAGGCAGTCCAAGGCCGCGCGCTTGTTCGCGTTCTCCTTTTCACGGTGAGCGCAATCCTCAATGACGGCGGTCTGTTTCGTTTTAAAGAGGGAACCTTTTTCTGCTTGTGAAAACTCAGCCGCTATCGGGCGCGTCGCGATGTGTTTGTTGCTCACCGCTGGCTAGGTCTCGCTTCAAAAAATTCCTAGTATCGACTGTTTCGCGAGAAGGTTTAAAATTTGGCAGCAACACATGTATTAACACTGGGACGATGGTGCCTTAGGGGTTGGCCTGCCCGGTGGGATTTCAAATCACCTCCTTGGCACTTCAGCCTTGTTTTCCGAAGTTTAACGATGGTAAGGGGTCCGCGTCATGTGGAAAAACAGAGAAACGTTTGAATACACTCGGACACACGCGGTGCCAAGGGATCGTGGCCGAAGTCGAAACGAGAATACCAAGTCGTCGGAGCAGAACGCGGATGTTGCAGACAAGTCCA
>Ga0163217_1101124_pt1 | contig 10128 bp, 14 predicted proteins | sample SynspAceP_FD_185933 | JGI IMG/M metagenome (GOLD analysis project Ga0163217, IMG submission 185933) | Saline lake microbial communities from Ace Lake in Antarctica - Synechococcus sp. Ace-P (PacBio error correction) | ecosystem: Environmental > Aquatic > Non-marine Saline and Alkaline > Saline ...
AAAAGAGAAAAAGATTAAAACCAACCAAAAAGGGCAAGGCCCCCTCCAGGCTCCTAAGATCGCATCCCATCTTCTGAAATTCGATTGTTTTTGGAACGCATCTTTCCCGCCCGCCAGCCCCCGCCCCAGGCACCGACCTGCGCGAGCTCTTCCAAGGCCGGCCCTACCAAGAAAACCGCTTAACACCTGGGAACCGGGCCTTTGGCGGGCTACGCGGGAGCCCGTTTGGCGTCTGGGAGCAGGAGGGCCCAAAGCGCGCCGAAGGCCGTTTTTCCATGTGGGCGCCCGCCTCAAGGCGGAACGTGGAGGGCATCGACGACGAGACCATCAGCAAGCGGGTGGCTCCCAGCTCTGGGAAGGTCTGCAATCCACCGGGGGCGCCGCAGACATTCGAGCCAGACCGCCACGGCGCCAAAACCTTCCCGCCGGGTGACACCAATGAAGGTTGGGCGGTTGAGTGTGATCGTGGGCGGCAAGAACAGCGCGATTCGCTATCGGCATCGCTAACGATGTGGGTGGACGATGGTGCACCGCCACATCCCACGGCACGGTGGTGAACGAATCTACAACCGGCAGCACCACCGACAACTGGTGCCGGCTTACCTCAAGCCACACCTACAGGCAGCCTCTACACCGACCCCGCCAGCGCGCGGCCAAGGTGGCAAGAGGCAGCTTCACCGACACCTTCGTGCCCACTCCGGGCGGCCCAGGGCCCCTGGGTGTCTGAGGCGAACGGGTGGATCGCCCACCGAGGCCTTCAGCGGAGCCGAATTGGTGAAAGTCCCAGCCGGCAGCCGTCAGACCTTCCGTTTTTCGAAAAGCTCACGGCCCATTGAGCCCGCTGGCTTGATCCCCAACGGTTGCTTTCACGAAAGGTGGCTGAATTAGCCTTCAGCCGCCATTCAGCACGCCTTCGGGAAGCGCCGTGATGCCCCTTGAGGCGTTCCGTTGAGCTGGAAACGCCATCGACTGCCGCCCAACCGCCAGCACCTTGAGGGTGTCTTCGTGGGAAGCAACTGGGCATCCGCCCACCTGCATGCCACGCACCAGTTTCCTTCACCGTCGTCTGGGAAGGGTGTTGAGGTCCGTAGCGCTGCCCTCGAGGTGAGCAACCGGCGGGAAGGGAAGCAGGATTGGTCAGCAAGTAGCAAGCGAGGTGCAGTGAACGTTACGGCCCGGCCTGGCCCCTCAGCCGCGACCCGAATCAGCTGTTCGATTGCAAGAAGTTTTCACGGTAACGGCCGTCGCGGGCCATCAACTGGTCGTGGCTGCCGCCTGCTCAACGATGCCACCGGCCTCGAGCACCAGGATCTTGGTCGGCTCCCCTGTCACGGTGGCGAGGCGATGGGCAATCCACCCAGCACGGTGGCGACCAGCCATCGCTTGCTCCAGGCTGTGCACCCGCCTGCTCGATTCAGCATCGAGGGCGCTGGTGGCCTCATCGAGCAGCAAAGCATCGGCCGGGATTGCCGAAGCACGGCCCGGGCAATCGCCAGCCGTTGCAGTTGAACCGCCGGAAAATTGCTGCCCGCTCCTCGATCCGGGCCGCGTAGGCCACCCGGAGGGCTTTTCGATGAAGTCAGCGGCATTGGCCAGCCGGTGCTGCCTGGCGAACCTGCTCGCTGCTTGGCTGGACGTCCGAAGCGGATCGCCTTCTGGCACACGTTCCAGAGAACACGGAGCTCTGGCTGGGGCCAAACCAGGGCGATGGCACGGCGCAGATCGGCGGCGCGCAAGCCGGCCAGGTCCTGGCCCGTCGAGCAGCACCCGACCTCGCGCTGGGCGGTGGTTGAAGCGCAGCAAACAGGGGAAAAGAGGGTGCTCCTTTGGCCGGCTCCCGACGGCCCCCACCGGCGACGAGCTGGCCAGGGGCCGCTGTGAGCTGGAGGTTGCGCAACCAAACCGGTTTTGGGTCGGGTCCGTAGCCGAACCAAGACGCCCTCCAGGCGCAGCTCCCACGCACGCGAGCCCAGCGGCCTGGGCATCGATCGATCGGGAGTTTCCACGGCCCTCCAGCTTTCAATCGCCCGTAGGCGCGCAGCGAGGCCTGAACCCTGCTGAAACTCGTTTGTAGTTGGTGGTGAGGTGGGAGATCGGAAATCGATTCAGCATCAGCAGGGCCGCCACATAACTGCTGAACCCCTGGCTTGTCGAGCCTTCGGCCCTGGATCCGCGAGGCGCCGATGCAGCAGCCACCGAGAGGAAATGCCGGCCGCTTCGAGAAGCCCACCACGGGTGGTTTGCAGGGCCAGCAGCTTTGAAGGGTGCGGGTATGGCGGGCACGGCGGTTTGCAGGTCGATCTCCTGCCTCGCCAAGCGTTGCTGCAACCAGGGTTCCAGCGCGTAGGCGCGCACCAGCGGCAGACCCGCTGATCGCTTCGCCAGCAGCCCCCGCCAAGTTTTTCACTCACCTGTTTCTGGCTGCGTTCGGCCCAGCGGCCATCACCCGGGCACCGAAGGCACTCACCAAGACCGCCACCGGGGCCACGCAGCAAGGTGGCCATCGACAGCTTCCAATCCAGGAGACATGTAGCCGAAAGACCACCAACCAGCTTGCAGCAGGCTCGGGGTGGCCTGTCTTGGATGGTTTTGTAGATCACTTCACCGACCCGGTCGGCGGTCCTCGGTGAGGCGATGGTTGAGATTTCGCCGGCCGAGAGCTTTCTCGAGCGCCGCCGAATTCCAGCTTCTGCAAGGCGGGCGAACAACTGGCTGCGCAGGGCCCTGGCTGACCTGCAGGGCCGGGGAGGCCAGCAGGGTGTCCCTGGCCGCGAACTGGGCGCAGTTTTTCTGCAGGCAGAAACACCGCCGGGCCTGCAAGGCCATCACCCGCAGCACGGTTGGGGAAATCGCCGACCGATACGCCGGGATCAGCTAGAACGGCCATGCCAGGCCAGCAGGGGCCAGCAGGCCACAACACCAGCATGCAAACCCACATCCCGGTCCAAGAGCCGGCGGCGATGGGGCTTTCAGCAGCGGCAAACAGACCACGGAAAGCCGGCCGGGGAGGGTGCGAGCATCGGCAGACCTTATCAGCGCTGTTTCAGTGCCCCCAGCCTGCGGCTGAACGCCACATGCGCCTGGATCAATTCCCTCAAAATGGCAAGGGCTCGTGGCCAGGGCGGGCGGTTTCGGAGTGGCAACAGGGGGAGGTCCAGGTCAATGGGGACGTGGAGCTGCGCCCCGGGGCCGGGCCAACAGGGCCCCTTTTCAACCCCGGGCGACAGGTGACGTTCGGGCGCCCACACCTGGGGTTCCTGCCTCCACCTAAAAGTTGGCCATCCGCTCACTGGTAAGGGTTCCTGTGGCATAAAGCGGTGATCGCCGGCAACTGGAAGTGCACATGACCTGCGCGCAGGCCCGGGCCTAACGCCCAGGCCGTTCGCACCTCTGGTGGCACACATCCGGCGACCGGGACGTGTGCTGGCCCCCCCGTTCACCGCGATCCGAGGCGCTCAGCCAGGCGCTTCTCCCGGCAGTGGGGTGAAGCCTCTCCAGCCTAAGAACGTTTTCACATGGGACAGCGGCGGGGGCTACCACCACGCTGAAATTTCAGCTGGAAATGCTCCTGGAGCTCGGCGTGTCCACTCGCGATCGTGGGCCACAGCGAACCCGCTTCCTGCGAACGACGAGCAGATCAACCTGCGGGCCCGCAATCCCAGGCCGCCGGCCTGATTCCCCGATCGTCTGCGTGGGCCGAAACCGAGGCCCAGCGAGAAGCCAGCGACCGAGCGGGTGTTCGCGCCGGTGAGCAGCTGGGTCCTCGTGCACCCATTCGGTGGTGCCTCGAGCGTTGGCGTCCGCACCGGCAAGCCCTGCGGCGCCGAGGAGGCCAACACGCATCTGCGGCCTGATCCCGGCTGGGTGGCCATCCGAGGTGGTCGTGCAGTACGGCGGATCGGTCAACCCGACAACATCGGACCTGCTGATGGCCCAATCCCGACATCGACGGGGTGCTTTGGTGGTGGCGCCTCGCTGGAAGCCCGCCAGCTTTCGCCCGCGAATTCGCCCATTACCAAGGTGGCCGTGAAGCGCCTGAATACCGTGCGCTTGGCCTGGGCCAAACAACCGTCCCGAGTTCGGGGCGCTCCTGCCTGAACAGACGCTGGGAGGTTTCCTTGACACAGGAAACCCGAGACTGCGACACGCAGGAGCCTCACCAGAGTGTTCTCGTCCGGCCTGCTTCTCCTCGGGGCTGAGGTCTTGGAAGACGTTCCAGCGGCACCCTTGCGTACCAAGCTGGGCGGTTGAATTCGCTCTCCATTTCGTTGAGCACCGCCTCGAAGGCGGGCGTGGCCGTTGGGTGTCGTTTGCTGCCGCCTTCCACGAATCTCGATGGAGCAGAAGCGGCGTGAGCAGGTCCCTCGCGCAGTTGCGCGGGGCTAGCTGCGCGAAGATTGTCTCTAACGGCACCAACCTTGGCCAACCCGCCGATCTGACCGCTGCCGGAATCTCAGCGGCGCCTGCCCTGGTGGACCCTCGCTGCCTGTCGGTCCCAAAGGGATGCGGCTGAAGCTGCTGATTTGGTGGTGGGGTGATCCTCGCGTGGCTTGACTGGCGCGGGCTGGCTTGTGGCTGGGGCGATCCAGCGGCGGCCCTTTGAAGCTGAATGACGCATCGAGGGCTACGAAACGGATCTCCGGGGCCAGGATCGGCGGCCGTGTGGCTGAGGGTCACGGTTCGCGAGGGGGAGCGCGTCAAGGCCGGGCAGCTTTGCTGGTTCGCCTACGATCGCGAGGGGTGAGCGCCGCCTGCGCGGCGCCCGGCGCGGCTGGCTTCCTCCCCGCCAGCAGTTTGAGCCAGGACTCGCTCTCAGATCGATGTGGTCGACAGCCAGATCCGCGAATCCCGGCCTGAACGTTGGCCCGGCCGAGCAGGACAACCGTGGGCCGGGTGGTGCGGCCGGCTTGGCGCGCCGGCCAACTGGCCCGGCCCAGGCCCAGCAACGGATGGCCAAGGTCAACCCTGGGGCGCACGGACTCGTTTGGTGGGGCGGGTCGCCGCCTTCGCGCCAGTCGCTGTGATCAAGACCGGCACCGCCCTCGAAACCGCGAAGCCGTGTGACCGCCCGCAGCCGCCAGGTGGAGGCGGCCCAGCGCGCCCTGGCGCTGAGGCGCGCCTCCGACGGTCTCATTCCCTCCTCCGCGCGCCAGCTGCAGGCCCTGGGTGGACCATCCGGCGCCAGCGGCGCCTCTCCGCCGGGTGCTGGCGCAGAGAGTGATGTGCGCAGTGCCAGGCGGGCGGGAAGCAGCGAGGTTGAAGCGGAAGCCGGTTACTGAGCAATCCGCTCGCCCTGGCCGCCGTGGTGATTCCCGCAGCGTCGACCCTGGTTGGCGGTGGTGGGCCAGCGGCCGCATCCTGCTCCAACCTGCTCGATCCGCCACGGTGTAACTTGCGGCGGGCTTCATTCCCCAGGGGGATCCGGACGGGTGCGCCTGGGGCAAACGGGCCCGGAATCTTCTGGATTCCGATCCTCTAGCCCAACCGCTGGCAGCCCGAGTGGTGAGGTTGTGCCCAGGCCTCCCTTCACTCCCGAAGACGCATCTATTTTTCCAGCGCGACCGGGTCGGCCAAGGTTGTTCGGTCTCAAGCTGGCGATCGACAACCCGGCGGTAACGCCAAACCGGGCATGCCCAGCCGATGCCCGAAAATCCTCACCCCCTGATCCCGCGCCGCCAACCGCTGTGGTGGTGAGCGTGGTGGGGCTGCACAAGCGCTACGGCAGCCCGCCCGGCTGTGGCCGGTCTGGAATTCAGCGTGCGGGCCGGGAAATCTTCGGGCTGATCGTCCGAATGGCGCCGGCAAAACCAGCACGTTCACATCCTCGCTGGGTGATCCGAGCCCAGTGATGGCCAGGTGCGGGTGCTGGGCCGCCCGCCCCACGAAGGCCCGGTGAGCGAATTGGCTACCTTGACGCCAAGCAGTTCTCTCCGTACCCCGACCTCAGTGTTGAGGAGAACCTGCGCTATGTGCCGGCCTGCGGCTGGTGCCCACCAGAAGCTCTGGCGGGAGCGGCGCGGCTCCCTGCTCAGACGCCTGGGTTCTTGGAGCCCCTTCGCGATCGTCTGGCCAGCCAGCTCTCCGGTGGCAATGAAGCAGAAGCTGGCCCTCTGCTGCGCCCTGATTCGACAGACCCCAAAGCTTGTTGCTGCTCGATGAACCCCACCACTGGAGTGATCCCGGTGTCGCGCCGCGACTTCTGGGACGTGCTCAATCCACCCCTGGCGGAGGAGGGGGTCACAGATCGTGGTGGCCACCCCTGATCTGGTGAGGCCGAGCGCTGCCCAACCCCGCATCGCCCTTGTGGCAGCAGGGGCGCCTCGAGAGCCTGGGCAAGCCCGGCTGAGCTGAAACGGAGCTGGGCCTGAGCCGGCTGGAGCTGCGGGGGGCTGCGCCGGTGGCGGCTTGGAACCGCTGCTGCGCGTGGCGCGATCGTTGACGTGCAGACCTTTGGCGTCGGCTCGATCTGCTGGTGAAACGATGCGGCCGGGGCGAAGCCCAGGTGCGAGAGCTGTTTTTCGCCAGGAGGTTTTGCCCGCTGGCAGGACTGCGCCCGCAGCAGCCCAACACTTGAGAATGTGGTCGTGATCCCCGCCAGCGCCGCCAGGCCGGGGAGCTGCCGCTGCTTGCCCCTTCCCCACAGCCCCAGGCCGTGCGCCGCCACCGCTCCGAATTCTCGCCATTGACGCCCTGCAACCTGAGCCGCCGTTTCGGGAAACTTCCGAGGCGTGCGGCAGCTGAACGCTGGAGATTCGCTACGGCGAGATCTTCGTCTGCTGGGGGCCAATGGGTGCGGGCAAGACCACCACGACAAGAGCTCTGGCGGTCTGCTGCCCCAGCTCCGGCCAGATCGTGCTGCGGGGAGTCGAAGAGCTGCGGGGGCCGGATGCTGGCGGCGGATCGGCTACAATGAAGCCAGAAAATTCACCCTCTACGACGATTCTCCGATCCGCGAAGAACCTGGAGTTCTACGCCCGGGGTCTACTGGCATTCCGCGCGCCCCCATGCGCCAACCGCGCATCGACTGGGTGATTGCCAGCCTGCGGCCTCCAGGGCCAAGGAGCAAGATGCTCACCGCGCGGCAGCTGCCCCGGCGGTTGAAGCAGCGGGTGGCCTTTCGGTGCGGCAGTGCTGCACGATCCGGAGGTGCTCTTTCTCGATGAGCCCACCTCCGGGGTGGATCCCCCTGGCGCGGCGCCAGTCTCTGGAGGCATGATCAACGACTTTCGCCCGCCGCGGACCTGCATCTTGGTGACCACCCACTACCTGGAGGAAGCGGAGCGTGCCAACCGGCTCTGCGTTTCCAAATGGTGGCCGGCGAAAATGTGATCGAAGGCAAGCCCCGAAGCGATCAAGGCTTGCCCAGCCGGTCAGGTGGCTGGAGCTGGTGTTTGCCGCCGGATAGCTCCAGCGCGCCACCCTGCTGCTGCGCCGCCACTGGCAGTCGTGGCGGGTGAGCCGTTTCGGGGATCGGCATTGCATCTGGTGCTGGATGATCCCGCAACGGGAAGATCGAGACGCTGCGGCCGCTGCTGGCCCAGGCGCAACCAGCCTGGAGGAGCCTGGCCGCCTCCGGTGCCGCACAGTCGCTTGAGGATGCTTCCATCGGCACGGTGCAAGCGGGCCCAGGCGCAGAGTAAGGAGCAAGGTGAAAAGCGAATCCCTGGCCCAGTGCCGCAAGGAGCGCTGCAGTTCCGCCGCGACCGGCTCCCCTTGGGGCCTGGCTTTCTTGCTGGCCGCTGCTCACCCCTGCTCAAATTTTCCCGGGTTTCGCCATTTCGCCTCGAAACCAGGTGATCGATCGTGGTTCAAGACTTCGATCGCAAGTCCGCTCAGCCGCCGCCTACAACCGATCGCCTCTTCGCCACGCGACCAGTTCAAGGCGCTCCTGGCTGGGCCAGGCGGCGACCCGGTTGGCCGCTGCCGATCGATTCGGGCCTGGCCAAGGCGGAGGTGGATCATCCCGCCGGAATTCAGCCCGCCCGCATCAAGGCCGTCAGGCGGTGGAGGTGGCAAGGTGCCTGGTGGATGCACCGACGCCAAACACGCCCGGGTGATCGCGCAACAGCATCCAGGCATCGACGGCCTTCTTTTCCTCTCAGAGAAGGAGCCCTGCTCAACAATCCGCCGCCGGTGCGGGCGCTGACGCGGCTGTGGTTCAACCCCCGGCCGTAGGAGTCCGCTTTAAACATCGTGCCGGGGGTTTATGCCGTGGTGCTCTGGATCTTTCCTCTCTGCTGGCCGCTAATCGCCATGGTGAAAGAGAAAGACAAGGGCACAATTTTGCAGGTCTATGCCTCGGGATCCGCCCCATCGGAGCTGCTGCTGGGTAAGTCCCCTGGCCTACCTGCTGGTGGGGGGTTGAGTGGGTGGCTGTGGTGGTTGAATGGCTGGGCGGTTGATCTTCCAACTCAAGGCTTCGCGGCGACCAAACCGCTGCTGTGGGCACCACGCTGTATCTGCGGCGGCGGTGCTGTTTCGGGTTGTTACTGGGGGTGCGCAGCCGCTAACCAGAATTCGGCGGGTGCAGGGTGTCGCTGCTGGTTTCTCTCGCCTTGCTGCTCTCGGGCTTCATTTATCCGCGCAGCAATATTCCGCGCCGCTGCGCTGGTGTCGGCCCTTGATCCGCAGCGCGATATTTTCATCGTGAATCAGCCGTGATGCCTTGTCAGGGGAACGGGCTGGGCCGGTGTCCTGGCTGGATGTGCTGATGATCCCTGGCCCTCGGGCGCTGCCTCTACGTGGCACGTGCGCTCGCTGGCTCCCCTGCAGCTGGCCGAGGCAGGCGAGGGTGGGTCGTGAGGATCCTGCGTCACTGTGGCGGGTGCTCTCGTCAGCCGCTTCTGGGCCCCTGGTGCGCCAAAGGAGGTTTCAGCAGATCCTGCGCGGAACCCGGCAGCCTGATCAAGTTTGCTGATCATTCCGCCCACGTTGCAGCTGCTGATTCTAACGGCTTTTGCCCTCAACCCCGAGGTGCATCAACCTCAAACTGGGGTGGGTTTGGATTACGCGCAGGTTGCCGGCCAGCCGGGAGCTGGGTGTCGGCCCTCACCGCCAACGACGCATCTTTCTGGCTTCCTCCTATCCCGCCAGTGAGGCGGAGCTGGCCCCCAGCAGGTGAGCGCGCGAGCTCACCGGCCGGCCTGTGATCCCACCGAACTTCAGCAGGCGGCTGGCGGTTGGCGACAAACAACCGCCGAAGGTGGCAGGTGTTCATACGATGGCGTCGACGCCACACAGCGCCGGCAATTGCAACGGTTACATCCAGCGATCCCTGCGCCAGCTTTCCGCCCGGAGCCGGGGGGCATTGCCGCCCAGCGCGGCCGGTTGCGTACCCCAGGTGAAGCTTTCTCTACAACCCCGGCCTTAACCAGAGTTTGGTTCTTTTGGTGGCCGGGGGTGATCGGCATCGTGCTCACACTTGATCGCCACGCTGGTGTCGGCGTGACGCTGTTGCGCGAGAAGGACCCCGGCACGCTGGAGCAGCCTGCTGATGACCCCAGCCTTGCGGCCCTGGGAGATCTTGGAATGCCAAGAATCCTGCCTCTGGTGCTGCTGCTGATGGCGATGTGCCTGCTGGGCGCTGTTGCTTGGCCGGCTGGTGTTCGGTGTGCCGATCGCGGCAAATCTGCTGCTGCTGTTGACCCTCTCGGGCCTCTATCTGTTTGGGGGATCGCTGTGGGATCATGCTCGCTCCACGGTCTGCCGCTCCCAAGCAGCAGGTGATGCTCACGGCCTTCTTCATCACCCTGCCGATGATCAAGACCTCCGGGGCGATGCTCCGATCGAGAGCATGCCGGCCTTCTTTCCAGGTGCTCTCTCTGCTCAACCCGCCTTGCGCCACTTCCATCGCGATCGCTGCGCGGTTGATGCTCAAGGTGTCGGCCCTGATGGCCCTCTGGCCCCATGCCTTGGCCTGCTGGTCGATGCGCCGACTGCTGATGCGGATCAGCGTTGTCGCGCTTTCGCAGCCACTGAGCTGATGGCGTCAGTTTTTTGGCGTCAGACATACGTTTCAGTCCCGCCATGGGCCCCCAGCTCCTGCCGAACCCTGGAGAGTTCCGCCAACCCGGCGGGTGGGTTCGGCTGGGGGGCGGAGCGGCTGAGCACGCGGGCCGCCACACCTTA
>Ga0163217_1001797_pt1 | contig 10127 bp, 8 predicted proteins | sample SynspAceP_FD_185933 | JGI IMG/M metagenome (GOLD analysis project Ga0163217, IMG submission 185933) | Saline lake microbial communities from Ace Lake in Antarctica - Synechococcus sp. Ace-P (PacBio error correction) | ecosystem: Environmental > Aquatic > Non-marine Saline and Alkaline > Saline ...
ACACAAAAAAAAGACGAAGGAAGAATCCCATTTGCAAAATTATAACGTTTTCCAAATTTGCCCCTTTAACAAGAATCAAGCCCTCAAAGGAAATTGGGGTTGTATGGGTCCCGAATGAGCAATAAAATTGGTATTGGCCCTTTTCTCTCCGGCTTCCACCTGCATTTTCATGAATACCAAAGTGTCCTAACCCCCCAACCCCCCCCCTTTTATCGACAAGCACGGCCCATTAGCTCCAATTGCTAAGCGACCAAAGTCAGAGTAGGGGTCAGCCATAAAGCCCATATCTTTAAAACCTAACTCTTCTGTGTAACAAACCCCAGCCTTCAGTAATAAGCCGGTAAAAACGAAACGTACTTTTGGAATTCAGGAATGCCTTTCAAGTTCCTTGAAGCAATAGCTTCGTTGCAAATGTGAAATGTCCCAGGAAATACCTTCGTGATACGCAAGCCGCCTTCCATTTGGTAAGGTTGCATACTGCCGCATATCAAACAAAATTGGCGTAGTAAGGTGCTGGACGATTGCGTCTTTTGAAAGGACTTTGAATAAAAGCTTTACCTGCTGACTGCTCGCGGAACGCTTCAACACGTTTCACAACCATCCGTGCTTTTGGTGTTTAGGCCAAAATATTTCCTGGTAAAACTTTAGCTTTCCATCTCAAATCAATAAAAGTCCTTTCGCTTCTGTCATATACGTTGGCGACCCTCATACCGAGTCTGCGTAATAAAACTGATCGTCCATTACGCAATGAATCAACAAAATTCTTGCAAACTGCCTTCGAATTGACTTGCTGCATAATATCGCGCATCTGATTATGAATACGTTCGAACATTGTCCCAAACCATTTTTGATGCACCTTTCTTTTGCATTCAATTTTAGTTGTAGTGGAACCAATTTAATCCTGTTTTTGTACCATCCACTGCCATTTGGTAATCGCCAACCGTCGCCTTCGGGCGTTAAATAAGCCGTTGTTTGCCTAACTCTTGTTTATTTTTCGTAGCCGGTTTGGACAGAAGTTAAGCAAATGCCGTTTTAGCATCTTGCATTAAAGCCTGACTTTTCAGCATTACTGAGTCCGGAATGCAATCTAGTTTTTTGTTTGAAATCGCCTAATATTGTTGAATCTTCAGGACTTTCCGAGAAAGGATTGCCTTTCACCACAATTAAAGCCCGCCTGCTTTGCATCATTTGATTCATCGACCACGCTGTGCATAACACCAAGTTTTTTCACGTATTCTTAATGGCTCAATAAATGTGCAAAGCAAAGCATCCACTTTTGTTGGCCTGCTGATATAAAGCACTCCATCTTCAGCATTCTCTATAGGATGAATATTAATAAAGAAACTCGGCACGGCCTGTATGGCCAACCGCTTGAAATTTGATCCATATATAGGTATGGATGTCTAAACTCGTCGTTAGCAAGTTTAACGTTCTAAATCAACCTTATAATCGTTAAAACTTTAGCTTTTCGATCATCTAGTGGTGTTGACATCATTCACCCGCTTGTTTAAGCACTTTCCATGAGAGGGCACGTGTTTTCATCTGCTTTTGGCCTCTTAAAAATCACCCCATTTATCGTAATCCACTTTATTCCCAAATAACTTTGCGACATCGGTGGAACGATTTTTAGTTTGAGATCAGTTTCTCGGCTTTGCGCAAAAAATGCAGCGAGTCTTTCCGATTCGGTTGCTGGGGTTTAGTTGTTTCGGTTGGTGCTGATTGTGGTGCGCACTGTCTTTATTAGATCCGGGCTGCAAGCTGCCATCGCATGACTTTATGCTAGATTAGCGCCAGAGTTCTCGCTGGGGTACTTAATTTGAGCTTAGTTCGTTTCATCGTGTTCTCTCGTTTTATTTTTTATCGTTAACATATGTATCATTAATTGAAGACCACCTTATTTATATGCTATGTGGCTCTGGTATTTTGGCTTGAGACCTTTATGTTTTTTGGGTACAAGCTAAATTGATGTTGTGATCTTGTTTGCCGCTGAGTAACAACGTGTCTGAGCGATGGCCAAAGCAAAATAAAGCTGTATGTTGCCATGTCGCCTGAGTAGAGCCATAAGTAACTTTTGCATCATACTATTATATTGTGCGATACGCATTCCAGTTGCATTCATTGCTATAAAACATTGGTTAATAGACTGAATCGGCTGTCGGTCCAATTGCTCTAGCCATTTTTGCAGTGTCTGATTGTCCTCTTTTACAGTTATTCAAAGCAATCGATTTTTTTGCAATCCCTTTTCCACAATCAGCTTCGTTTCCATACTATCGGGACAATTGGATTTGCTGTAAACCATCGTTGCGTTTTGGTTGCTGATAAATCATGAAACCGCAATATGCCCAGACTGACAATCCAAAGTCCAAATAAACTAACGTGGGTAGCCAACGAGATCGAATTTCATCTGGGCGTTGTTAGTCTCCTAATTGAGTTTGCCAGTAACAGACTGCTCAATTGCTGTTTGTGGCTTCTGATTAGGCGCTGAAATGCGCTTCAATATTGAAACCGTGTCTTGCTAGGTGGTAAACTTCGATAGAGCGTGGCAGAGTTTTTTGCGTAATCGGTCTTTTTGTAACCCGTTAAAACCACCGGGAACAACATATGCCAAGCACAAATGGTGCGACTCGATTTGGAATAATAGCTTCGCTTTGGATCTTTTGTGCAAACAGCACCTCACCTTTGTCTATCGTTGCTGTGCTTGCTTGGTCGGGTAGGTTTTGAAGTCAGGTGGGTATAATACCTGCAATTTCCGGCAGTTGCTCTTCTACTAATCCAGCCGCCGGTTAATGTAATGGTGCGAGTATAGGTGAACCGCAATAACACTAACTTTTTTGGAATCTTGTTGCAATTCTTCGTTGAAGTTGCACAAATTCGCTGGTAACCAATGGTCCTTGGTAGTTATCGGAATTATGGCAGTACGTTAGATCTATAGTGGGCGAGACACGATTAATTGGTTTTTGTGCGACAATAAAGCCAAACGATTGCGAGAGTTCCGTAACAGCCTCGCCATTAAATACGGTACCTCGGAAATAGAAAATAACCACCTTATCTGCGGAATAATCGCATAAGTAGTTCCGATGACTCTATAGCGAACGCTCATTTTGAAAGTCTCGTACTCCTTGTCTTCACCCACTTGTTTGGATACTATGGCGTTTTCTAGCGTTCGGCGCTTGCAAAGATCCCGTTGAATATCTTTTCGCCATCATTTGAGTTTGGTTGGTGTATTTTAATTTGCTGTTGTAAATAAACCGTTGCCATATCAACGTTTGCAGTGACTAAAAATCCCGAGCGGCGCGCCTTGTCCATCGCCACAGGCTCACTAAATATCGAACGCGACTTTTTTGGCCGTCCCATTTCAACCGCGGGGATAGTGACTGTGCCTATCGCTTTAGGAAATAAATTGAGTTTACCCAAGTGTTGTTTTCGTTGATTGAAAGTTTAATCGACCGCTCGACTGACTGATAGCAGTGTTCGACATACGGAAGTTCGCTTTCTAAAAGGCTGATAAATCGATTTTGTCCGAGACGTGACTTTCGCCTTCAAGCGCTGATAATTTAACTGGACGGCTTCAATCAATCATAATCGGATTTATCGAACCCGATACAGCGCAAATCAGTGATTTTGCGGATTGCGGTAGTGGATGCTAACAGCGCAAAAGAGCATAAAATGGCGACCGATAAAAAATGCCAAACGGGGTTTGTGTTCCAATTACTACCCATCCTTCTTATTCGGACCTTTGAGAATCTCTGCATTCGCCTATTTTGTGATTCTAAAAGCATTTTCGTTGTAACAGAAAAGCGGGGAATCCATCGGGTCATCTTGTTTTCAGTAACATTTGCATACGTTTGCATTTGTTCTTCTCTTGGGGGTCATATCCTCAATCGGTTTTTGCTGTTGTAAGATTAACTTTTTTTGCTCAGCATTGTCGGTATTCCTCAAAAACCTCTTTACCCTTTCGCCTCTTCAGACTTCAATTCAGCTTTGCCTCTTGTTTGCTCGGCTCTGATTCTGATTCTTGATCTGAGTCTTTACCTCACTCTCCTCAGATTCATTTGGGTTTTGGTTCAGACTCTGGTTCTGAGGCTTTTTTGCTGCTCAGATTGATCGCCTGCTGTGGGTCGCCGGATTGTTGATCACCTCACTTTGTTCGCCTGATTGTTGATCGTTTTTTTTTCGGGCTCATCTGATTGTTGATCTTGACCATCTTGTTTGCTGATCATCTGGTTTCTGTTGTTTTGTTTGCTTTAATAAATCTCAACCACTTTTTTTATTTGCTACGTACGGCATTTGTATGACTAGGCGCTCTTCTATAACTTCATCATATTATTTCTATTGCCTTGCTCTAAACTGCCCTAACGCGCTAGTGCATTACCTTGATTATATGCGATTCTGCACCAGGTACTGCAGTGAATGCACTCAAATGCCGCTTCGTAACCTTATTTTTATAATACGCAGCGCCTTTCCACATTTGATCGCTAATGATGTTGCTGGCTTACATCAAAATCTTCTTTGTTAAACGCTTCGAGGCCTTGCTGATCTGCCATTCTTAAAGATCTTATCCATCCCATTCAACGGCCTCAGCGTTTTCTTTTATACCAGCTTGCGTCTTTTCATAAGAAGGCTCTGTTGGCAAAAATTTAATATTGTACTTAGTAATACGAGCTAAATACCACGTCTAAAAGCATAGGCTGCAAATGGAAGATAATGAGTATAAAACGCCGCCATGTCTTGGCCATTGATCGCCTGAGCAAATAAATGTCATTACTCACTCTGATCTGGTTCTAAAGCTATGGGCGGTAAAATTGCATATTCTGAAATGTCACTGTCGTTGCCCTTTGAATAGGAGTGTAGCGTCATCTTGTAATTACCCGAGTACTGCATAAAGTGCGACTGTTTGAGGGTAGGAAGCACAATGGTTTGCCTCTAACATCTTTCATGAAACTACCATCAACCATCTTATAGGAGCACCCGTTTTGGTGGCCGCTCCTAGTTATTGAGTAGCGATATGGTGATTTGCAATATGGCCTTGGCAGCTCCTTCAATATCTTCAAATTCCAATACCATCACTTATCAATAAACTTCACCTTTATTATACCCTGCTGATGCCAGTAATTTTTTCGGCGCTGTTCCATCGCATACAACGGATCACTGCCAGGTATCGCATTATTTCGGGCCGCAAGCTGGGATAAGAAGTAGTAATTTGGTGACGTCCAGAAGTTAGCGGGCTAATTGGTAAATGCTCTCAGCATAACGCTAAGCCTACCTTCCTCTGGATGCTAATTAAGTAAGTCAATAGCTTTAAATTTTGCTCGAGTGAGTCTGTCAAGGAAGTATAATCAGTTGGCAACGCATTTTGACATCGCATATCCAAAATCACTACTTTGGCCTGCCGACACTTGGTAAAACGGTTGAAGGTAGTTTTTTGCCAAGTTGGGCCAGCCATTGCAATACAGCCTAACATCCACAGCCAAAGCAACTAAAAGAAGGGTGGTTTTGTACGACTTTTTATCTTTAGGCGACACACTAAATGCTGATAACAGGTGAACTCGAGACAATACCTTTTGCCAGCCACTTTGCTTACTCGCCTTTTTAGTTAACAAATCAGCGCAATAATAACAGCGTATGATTGCTATCAGCCCACCTCCTGACGAATAAAATGAAATGCTTGGCAATCAAATCACATTTCTGCCTCTCCAGATGCGCTATTTATATTACTTTTTCAGTGACTATAGAACGGCGTTTTTTGCAATTGAAAAAAAGCCCTGCTTAGAAGAATAAAATAACGCATCAGTGCACTTATAATGACAGCGATACCTAGAGGTAAATAGAACAATGCCGGTCAGCGGTCGAAGTTTTTGTCCTTCACCTTCAATTGGCTTCTAGGCGGTCGAGCGTTGCATAAGATTGCTTCTAATTCTTGGGTATCACGACGCGGAAGTAATTGTCGCACAGTTTGACTTAGCAACTTCAATAAAAGGCGCTCGGTCCGAGGTCTTGAGATGGATTGATGGTGGCGACTACCAAAAAACTGGCAAAACCCTCTTGTTCTTCACCACCTAAACCATGGTGGTAAATGGTAACGCCCTTATCATAGCTAATTCCAAATTGGCTTGCCTCAGGCGAATTTCCAGCTGTGTTTCTGCTCAAGTCAACAGTATCAGAACCACGTAGACTCTTCTTGTTGTCAAAACGTTTAACGGAAGACCAATGCATCGCCGATGGCGGTGCGTTCACCTAACCAAACCTAAGACTGATTCATCCAGCAGGTTTTTACGGTATCTCGGTCCAAACGTTAGCGGTGCTTGCAGGATAACGGTATCAGCAATAATAATCAAGCCTAAGCGGTCACGCTAATGCGGCGCTTTAATAAAATCCCTAAGCACAATTTAGTCCATTACTAGGCCGGTTACTGCACGTCCGTTTATGCGCAATAATCATCTTGTTTTCATTGACCCTGAAAGATCTACTGCAAGTCATTAGATCAACGTTCCTTCATTTGGTATAGATACAGTTCTCTCTAACCACTGAGGTTTTTGCGGCCTGCGACACCAAACAACACCATATCAACGTAGCTAGAACTAATGAAGCGTTGATTTTTTGGTACTCTGATCCGCATGGCTTTGGTACTTTTAGGTAATTGGACAAGTAAAGCTGCGCTCTCACTCGTTGCTTGCGCGGTAAGCATAAAATAAATAAGCAGCCGGAAGCGCAGTATAGCGAGCACCCAAATCCATGCGAACTCAACATGCTGAACTCCTTTGTTGGAGAGCGCGCAATTTCAGCGTTTGGTAAGTGCCCGAGCCCTGAGGCGGTAAACAATATGTTATCCATAAGTTAACGGCATTTTTAGCGTCATCACACTGTCACACTCGTGCTCTCGTGTACAAACTGGCCTTCACGCTGAGTAAGGTGTTGTGAGGCATTGTTTGAATCAACTTTTTTATGCGCTTAGCCTTTACCTGCAAATAGCTCTGCCTACTGGACCTTGAACTAGTCAAATTGTCAATGGAAAATAATGAATAATTGCAAACTGCGTAAATAGCATGTACGTTGAACAATGCTTTGCGTTCATTACCTGAAATTTTTTTCAATCGGCTTTGAGGCACGGAAGGCGTTTAAATTATGTTTTACTAATATATCGGACTAACATGCCAAAAGATCCGACGATTGCCTGATAGTAACAGCAAGATTAAAACCCACCATCCCCAAGCAAGCGGCCAAATTTGAAGGAGTATGCCCAACCTAATGTCAGCAAGGTTTTTCTAGGCAGCGTCCAATGATGCATTTGCGGACCGCCAGTGTTTGCCATTGTATCTTCTATGCCCCAATGCTAAAAAAATTAGTCACGAATCAGTAGAAACGACTAATAGATTCATAGCAAGTTTCTCCCAATATCTCGTTGATTTTAGTTTGGTTGTTTCAATAGGGTAGGCAGATGAACACCGTTCTTAATGCAATTGTTCTTTATATCGAGCAATGATTTGTTTAATGCTCTCAAAGTGAAGATGCCTTTGTTGTGACTGGATCTTTTGATTACTCGCCGCCCTCACCTAATTCAGCTTGTTGGCGCTCAATGCTTAGTTCATTGTGAGGTTTTGTTGAAACGCGGAATTGGGTAGTGAATTTCCATTGGGTCTTAAACTAAAATCGCTTTAAACTCGCAATGGCGAGCGATATTACTAATAACGGCCATTGAGGCATCGCTTAATCGCGTAAAATCACTTATTAAGTAAACCAATGCACGGGCTTGCTAAATGTTTGTAAGCGTTGAACTGCTTTGGCAAAATATCCCTTGAGTGTCTATTTGTACTGGCTTTTCAAATCGAGGTCATGAATGTTAACTAAAGCCCTGCATCAATTGCTAATGCGTTTTAGCTTGGGCTTTTGGTTTTAAATTCAATAATCTGAAAAATTTTGGGGGGGGTTTTTTAATTTGAAACTTAAATCCAAAAAAAAACCGCAACTTTGTCACCGCGTTTGGACTCGCATCCAAGTGATTAATGAAAGCAAGATGAGCTGCTTGTACGATTTTAACACAAATAAGTGGTACCGAAAATACATAGATTGGGTAAAAAGTCGTGTAAAGACGAATACTGGCCTTTCACGTTCCTCACGAATACTTAGGTGGGTTTTACCTGTGCGGCGCAGTCATCGCCAATACGATACTGGCGTATGTCATCACCCAGGCTTGATAATGTCTCGCTTCGTCAAATTCCATACTCGACCTTTGATCTTAGAACGATCGCCACCAGACAGCGCACCCGCTATATCTCGCTCGGACGTAAATTTTAAGTAAATGAGATAGAGAGGGTAAGTGACAATAGTTTCAGGCAAACCGATATCACGCCATTAGTTTTATATTTACTAACCAAAGCTGATATTGTCGGGCGTCACTACACACTATTATCGAGGCATGTTAAACATCAGCGACATAATCATTCTCAATTAAGGGTAAATTATGCTCGCTGAATCATCCACAGGAACAAGGTTTAACAATTTTATCGAGCAACAGCATTCCGCATTAATTCCTTCGTTGTGCTTGATAGCTGAGTATAATTCGGATGGCGCAGTAAACGCGTTTATGCAATACCGCTTGTACGTCATCTGGGCGACGAAATCTCGGCCGTTAAGCCAAGCATGCGAACGCGCGCAGCGCTCTAACCGCGATAAGTGGCACGAGGCTACACCAAATTCCAATCCATTTCGCAGTTCTGTGTCCATAGTTCAAGTCCCGCCTAAGTTGCCATAAATCATTTGCACTATGTAGGCTTTCTAAAGCCCGGCGCAAAGACTGGATGTTCATATTTCACTCTTGCCTTCGTTATATCATGCTTTGAGTAGCTTTTAACGATAGGTTTTTGCCGTTTTCATGGCTTCAACTTCGAGTAAGACGTAAAATTTCCTAGTTCGTCCTCTAGCACAGGAATAGTCCAATTTCAACATGCATCAAGAAACGGGTCGAGCTGCGCTTCGGGAAGGGGAACGTTTTCCTTCTTGGTTCTATGGGTTTTGGGTTCATAACAAAAAAGAGTTCTGATAACTTGTTAGTTTGTATTCCTACCGTAATTTGGACGCTCTGCATCGCTTCCAAGTAAATGCCGACTGAACCTTTTGCTGGAGCCCGGTTATTTCATCAGCTAGCACTAAGTGGTGAACAGTGGGCCTTTTTGAAATATAAGATTCCACGCTGTTAGGGCGATAATATGTCTGTGCCGGTTAAATTCAGCAGGCAATAAAGTCGGGTTGTAAATTGTAAAACCCTATGGAAGTCAGCTTCTATGCCATCCGCCCATGAATTTACCGCTCTAGTTTTTTTTGCCAGTCCCAGGAGGACGCTCAACGAGTAAGTGCCATCTGCAAGCCAATAGCAATAAGGATCTCAGTGAGAGAGGGTTTGCCCGATAACTTGTGTGTTAAATGAAATGCGCTTTGTAATTGCTTAAACTCTTCTACTGCATGGTTATTTTTAGCCCTTTGTTACGCTGCTTACGTTATTTTGTACTATATTTTTTATGTTTGGTCGTCGTAAACGTCCGACTTATTCATAAAACTAACTTGATAGTTCTTATATGTGGATCTATCTGCAGATTTCAACCTTTACGACTCGAAAATTTATGTTGGTTCTGTAATTTTATTTATTTAGCTTAACAAATACTTCGTTCCTCTCGTTTTTTCATAACGCAAGGGTTTGCCTGTTACAACGTGTAAAATTTTGTACTTTAGTGTTTATTTTGGCAAACAATGCAACAAAGAGGTCAGACCAGAAGTAGTTGCCGATGCTTTTGTTTGCAATAACTCATTTATAGCCACAGGAATAATCTATGTCACAGAAACAGTTTTAAAAACCCAGCAAGGCGATCGAATTGGCATTGTTGCAAGGAACTGCGCACGACTGGGCGCCATTTGCTAAGATGGCAACCGACTTTCACGGTATTCCCGCCGTTGAATTTAGGTAAAAATGGTAAGTCCAATGAGTTGATGCTAAAGCACAATCTTGATCCTGCGATTATTCACAATTGGTTCTTTGGTCAAGTGGGTGCAAATGCCAGAAGCAACGAACATTGCCGCGTGAAATCGTTTCTGGAACAGGTATGGATGTAAGAAACGGATGCCATACAGCGTAATTC
>Ga0163217_1011158_pt1 | contig 10127 bp, 16 predicted proteins | sample SynspAceP_FD_185933 | JGI IMG/M metagenome (GOLD analysis project Ga0163217, IMG submission 185933) | Saline lake microbial communities from Ace Lake in Antarctica - Synechococcus sp. Ace-P (PacBio error correction) | ecosystem: Environmental > Aquatic > Non-marine Saline and Alkaline > Saline ...
CCAGAAAAAAAAAAAAAAGGAAAAGGAAAAAGGGGGAAAGATGGGTTTTTTCCCGGCCCCGAAAAGGCCTCCCTATGAACTTGGCCCCCTCGGGCCCCCGCGGATCGGCCACAAAACCCGCAAAAGCAGAGGAGGGGCCCCAAAGCCCCTGAAACAGCCCTAACTCCAGAGGCCCTCTGAAAAAGTGCACAAGGAAATGATTTGCTGCCGAAGGTTAAACATTCGTTTGGCCCTTTGGGTGAAAGGGAGGCTTGGACGTCCAGGACAGCGTCTCACCTGGCCGCTCCCGGCTTGTAAAGTGGCCCCACGTTTGTTTCAAATTGCGAGCCTCAAACGATTCGGATGCGGTGCTGGGGGCATCCCTCCTCCCAGCAATACTTCCCAGCTTTGCGAATCTCTGCTAACACGAAGGCAACTCCAGGAGAAGCCCGGCAGCGGTCCAGAGCCCCCTCTCAGGAAAACGTATACCAGTACCCCTGAAAAGTTTAGCCGCTTTGGAGAATCTGGCCGACACACCGTGGCCCCATGGGTACGAGCAGGGACGCGTTAAGAGTTAAAATTCCACAACGCTGGGGCTTGATAGAATTAGTTGCCTGGCATCAACAAGAAGTGGGGTGTGGAAAATCAACCCCGGCCACCAACCAGAATTGGCCACCCGGAAACAGCTACGTTGGCCATGGCCGCTTGATCACCTGCAGGCCGCATCATCTTTCCTGGCAGTCACCGCCGCCTTCGACAGCGAAGGCGAGTTTCTTTCGCTGCACTCTCTCATTCAGGTCCAATACCGCTGAGGCGTGAAGGATCGCGGGTACAAGGGCGTCCAGTGGGAACATCGCAGCAATCGGTCTTTCCAATCCTCCACTTCCATCACCGAATGGTATGGAATGGCTCCAAGGGTGGCTTTTTCAGCCTTGCAACTCTGGCCTGAACTATCCTAAGCCCTTCCTACGATGCCAGCAATAATGCCCTTGGCCCTCTACGGCCCTTCAGCGCCCCCCAGATTGGCAAGGGACTCAAGGGCACTTCCTTTATGGTTTCCGCTTTTGTCTCCTTTGGCTTTCACTAACTCTTTAACGCAATTGACGGCCCACATTCCCCACCTACGAGCAACTCTGGACAAGCCTCGGGGTGGGTGTACACAGCGCATGGCGCCGTGATGGTCTATGGAGGTCTTGCTTTGGCTCGCCTACAGCTCGTTAACCCCTCAGTTGTTTCCCGTGGTGGACCGCAACGCATTGTTCCTGTCGGGATCGTGCCCTCAATTTTCTGCTAGCTTCTCGTCCCAGTCCCGATCTCGCTCCAAACCCTTGGCACGGTGCTGCGAAACGCCTGGGCCTGTGGGTGATGGGTTGGGCAGTCGTAAATCGCCGCTCTGGTAACGGCGAACCACCTTCCCATCCAAAGGCCATCGCGTAATCGAGCTGCGGAAGCGTGCATGGCCACGCCGAAGAAGACCGGAAACCGATGCAGGCAGCAGGGGAAGAAACTGGGGCCACACCCAACCGAGAACGGTGGGCGCCGCGGAAGAGGATGCCCCCCTGGGCGAGCATCACGAAGTGGGTATTCGTGCCGGCCAGCATCACGGTTGCGCACCAGTTCGGGCCAATGCCTCTCGCGTGGGGGTGACACGCGCTGAGAGCATCTGCAGTGGCAGCAGCATCCACATCAACAACAGCCCCGAACTGGGCCATCGAACGCGCGAAGGTGCCCAGGAAGATCCCGCAGCGAGGTGGCGGCAAACAGATACAAGCAACCGCAACCGGTTGCCAAACAGCGCAGCGAGCCGGCCAGCGGCACCCCCAGCCAGCCGCGCACCACGCATCAAAGGAAAGCAAGCCGGCGCTTGAGCACCAACCAGGCCCATCGACCACACCTTGCTGGCCATGATCTCGAAACGGCGTCACCGGCATCAACCAGCAGATGCTTCGATCGTGCCCCGTTTCGGCGCTCTGCGGGATCAGGCCCGCACCGCCGGTGAGCACGATTGAGCCCGCAGGGTGATGTTGTCGATCCTCTTTGTTCACGGCCCCGAACCAGGTCTTGGTGAGCTGGGGGTGCTAACGCATGCGTACCACCAAGTCCGCCGCCAGGCAAAGGAGCGCTCCTGCCGTGGCGCTGCGCAAAAGGTCTGCACCTCGGTTGCCACGATCGAACTGCACAAACCACTTGCGGTGAGGGCCTGGCTCACGCGGGTCGCGTCACATTGAGCTGAACCGCCGGCGAATCGGCCAGCCAGCACATTCGCGCTGGAAAGCCGGTGGGAATCACCAGGGCGAAGTGTCGAGCCTGCAATCCATCCGCGTCGTCCATCCGCGCCTGCGTCATCAGCGAGTGGGCAAGGACGTAGGGCGGCTCGAACGCATCAATGATCGCTCTGAGAGCTGCGAGTGTCCCCCCTTCATCCACGATCGCAATCGGGCTGTGTGCAAGCGATTCCGCCAACACCGGTGCCCCCGCAATAGACCGACACTGTGAATACAAAGACATCAGCAGCAGCATGAATCGGGTCGCGGGCCAGACCCAACAAGCTCCTTGAGGCCCAGCTGGACAACATTGGCGGCGCGCATCGCTCAGGTCTCCTGTTTCTTGAGCAAAAAGAACGGACAACCCCAGCAGCACCGGCAAGGCCAGCGGCAGTGAGGCGAAGGAGCCCAAGCCAGATCGCTGAAGCCCAGTCCCTTGAGGTAAGGTGCCCGGTGGAGAATGGTCAGTCGTTGGCTGGTGGGTAGATCGCCCCGACACCGCGCCGGCCCCCCTGCCAACGACGCACCTGATCAAGGCCAGCCCGCAGAAAGAGTTGCCGGCAAGATCGTTAGCACTGGGCGGTGCCGAACAACGCGCGAATCTGGTGCGCACCAGGGTCGAGATCACACCCAGCCCGTGGCGCAGTCACATAAGATCAGGGCGCCGCTGCCTGGGCCATAACACTGCCTTTGAGGGTACGGCGAACAGGGTCAACCGCCATCAAGGGAGCAAGACGTAATTCACCATCGCCGGCGACGTAGGCAGTTGCTTGCCAACCAGGAATTCCAGGCCGGGGTCACGGGGGTGGCATAGAAAAGTTGGACGATCGTGCCCACGCTCCTTTTCCGCCGCACCACCGAGAGTGGCGCCAGGATCGCCGGGATCCACAGCAGCAGGATCGGAATCGTCGCCGGCACCATCGCCACCAGGCTGAGGATGTCGGGGTTGTAGCCGAAAGCGGGTCTCGAAATGGTCGCTGGTGGGAGCCGGCCCCATGGGTTGACCAACGCCCGGCCCGGAGGGCCCGGGGGCGTCTGCACTGGCCATGCAGGCCCTGCAATGTAGGCGCGCACCGGTCTCGCCCTCGTCGCATATTGATCCATCGATCAGGCGCCCGATCTGCCACCGGGTCGCCGCCGATCAAGATCACGCCCTAACCGGCGGAAATTCGAATCACCACACCTTCCAGCTCCCCCGAGCGCATGCGCCGGTCAAGTCGCCATCGCCCATTCAGCGGCGCAGTTCGATGAAATACGCGCGCCCGCCAGGTTTGAGGCGTAGTCGCGCTCGCTCGTGTGTGTCGTCACGGTCGAGCACGGCCATAGGGCAGGTTCTCGACATCCATGCTGATCGCCGAAGGCCATCACTACCATCAAAGAAACAGGCTGCCGAGCCGGCCGTGGTGATGCGGAATCGGTCACGGATCAGTCCAGGGCCTCACGACGGGTGTAAGCTGCCAGCCGTAGCAGCTGAATCCTGCGTTTCCAATGGCGATTGCTCTGTGGTTTGCTACAGCCGTGGGGCCCGCAGAACCAGCGGGCTCGGGGCGCCGCTCGCTTCTCCAAGTAGCCGATGAAAAGCCCCTCCTCCAGCGGTGGCCGCGTCGCGTCGCCTCACCAGGCCGGCGGGGGTGTCGCTTACCAGCACAAACGGCCGGCAGCATCAAGAGGATCGGTCGGCCGAAAGCGCTGGGCTTCGTTGGATGAAGTTGGGTCGAGAGGAAGAAATCGTGACGTGGTCGCGGCGCGACAGTCGATCAGCTTCTTGCAGAAAGGTGTCCCTGGCGCTCGATCGACCCCTGAGGTGGGTTTCATCAAGGATCTAACCAATTATCGGCCGGTGCAACCAGCGCCACCGCCAGGGACAGCCGCTGCCGCAACCCCAACGTGCAGGGCACCAGGGCCAGTGCGCCCTCGGAGACTCTCCAAGCCGAATGCTGCTGTAGTTCGCAGCACACGCCCGGCGATCTCCGCCTCCGGCACCTGGAACAGCCGGGCATGCGCACCAGGTTCTGGCGCACCCGTCCAGCTCGCTATAGTCAGCGGAACGCCTGCGACATGTACCCAACCGGCGCCGGGTTGGGTGAGGTCACGTCCCGCGTCCGCAGGGGCTGGTGGAACAGACGGCACCTGGCCGGAGCTAGCCGGCAGCAGACCCGCCAAGCATAATCAATCGTCGTTGTTTTGCCACAGCCGTTGGAGCCGGGAAGCCGAAGATCTCGCCGCGCCTCGATGCGCACGTTGAACCCTGATCCACCGCCAGGACGCCCCGACGCGCTTGCCTCCAGATCAATGGCCTCGATCGCCAGCTGGCCGGTCCACCCCGGCGGCGCGGTGGCACCGTGACCGGATGGTGCTCCCGGGCGCCTCGCCCTCGGGCAAAGCAGGCAATGAAGACGGCCTCCGCTGTGCTGGCGGCCGGTGCGCTGGAGCAGTTCCGCGGGGTGCCGCGCTTAGCACGCGGCCGCCGGTCCATCGCGCCACCAGCCAATCGAAGCTGGCGCTCGTCCATCGAGGGCCGGTGCCACCAGCACGGTCATGGTCGGGTGATCGCAGCGGATGCTGGCGATCAGGTCCCAGAACTGGCGGCGGCGAGAAGGGATCAACCCCAGTGGTCGATTCATCCAGATAGCCAGGTCCCGGGGCATGGATCAGGGCCGCAGCACAGCCCGAGTTTTCTGCTTCATCCCCCCGGAAAGCTGGCCGGCGGGCGGGCACCTGAAGGCCCCCGAGCCCGGTGCCGCTCCAGCAAAGGCAGCGTCTGCGGCTGCGGCGCTCGGCGCGGCCCAAGCCGAACAGGCGCGCGAAAAAATCGACGTTCTCGTTGACCGTGAGCGGGGGAGAGGTTGTTCCCGACAGGCCCTGGGGCATGTAGCGATGCGCGGGCATACCTGGCGACGGTGGCGAGGGTTGCCATGTCGCCCCCCCCCCCGCCGAGGACGCGCCACTCGGCCCCTCTGCTCGCAGCACCCGCCGGTTCCGGCCACCAGCGCCAACAGGCTGGATTCCCATCTACATGCCGGGCCTACCAGGCCGCTGAGGCAGCCGCTGGCCAACTCCAGGCTGATGCCGTCCGGGCGCAGGTTGCGGCCGTACAGCGCAAGCGCACGTCTTGGCTTGATCACGTGCTGAGCTCAATACCCCGGCACCTTCGCCGCCAACCGCGCGGGCCCATTGGGCTTTTGGGGTCGAGGCGCAACGGTAGGCCATGCTGGCAGGCCCGTTTTGACTGCTGCGGATGTGGCGTTTCAGCAGGGAGGGATCGAATCCGTGCTTGAATGCCGAAAACGACAGCTTCTGACGCTCAACCGGCCGTTTCCACCAAGCCGTTTTTGGCGTGAACTGGGCCCATCGCCCACAACGCTGACTTGTGCCCGGGATCACCAGCTTGCGGGGCGGGCGTCCCAGCACCAGGTGAACATCGGCCCCAAGCCGCACCCGTCCGGCCTGGTCGGTGGCAGAAAGAAGGTCATCGAAAACGTCGGAGAATCGATCATGTTCAGCACCTTCCTCCCGCGCTCAGATACCTGGCCGGGCTGGCGACGCGGTAACTGCACCGTCCAATCCTCGGGGCCCTTGAGCTGGCGTCGGTGAATGTTCGCTCGGGATCTCCTGGACCCTGGCGGCGGCGGCCGCCAGCGCCGATCCGCTTCAGATCACCAGTGAGCCGGGCCGGTGGTGATCGCAGGCGCCGGCTCGCCGCCACGGCGCTTCGGTCGAGCGACAACCGCATCGGCGCTGGAAGAGACGGTGCGCGCATCGTCCCCGATCCTCCTCCCGACACCCGCTCCTTTCAAGAACAGCTGCTCCCTCGGCGGCGGCAGGTTTGTTGCGGGCTTCGTTGCGCGGGAGATCCGTTGTTGCCAACGACGGGGCGCTTCAGCCGCCTGTCCTGTTCGCTGCGTCGCTGCCGCCACGGTGCTGCGGGCCGTGGCGATGCGTTGTTGGCCTTGTGTCGATCCCTGCGCTTCAACAGCTGCGCCTCCAGAACGTCGGTGTTCATCTGGGCCAGCACCTTGGCCGTAAAACGATCGAAATCTCCCTCGTCCTTGAACACCTGATCGAGCCGGCCAGCGTCTCGTGCCACAATCGATTTCTACCGCTTCGGATCCGTCCGTTACTGCTGGCAAAGCCGGCGGCCCAGAGGCTCAAGGCCCCGGAGGCCTGCAGAATGGCGAGCCGGTGCCGCCCACCACCGATGGGCTATTCAGCAACAGGAGCCCATTGGCGCCGGATCATCCGTTGGGTTTCTCCGCTGCGATCGCGCGACAGCGAAAGGAAGCAGCCGCTGACCTCTTCCTCCATAGCCAGGCCCGGCGAGCGATGACCGGCGAGGGGCTGATTCGTTGGCGACTCGACACGCAGGCCTGATGCCGCCTGCCCGCCGTTGGGCAAGGCCAAAAAGAACCGCAACCCTGAGACCCTCAGCCCTTCATCGGCAAAGAATCAATCAACCAACCCTGGGCGGCCATCGGCCTCACTGGGCCGTCAACCGCCAGCCTCTGGACTTTCCTCTCCCGTTTTGCAGGAACAGCTCGAAAGTGCTGTCGACCCGGGTAGGGGGCGTCGCCAGCCGCCATCGAACTGGCCTGTGAGGTGCAGCCCTTGAACCATCGCCCGATCGCCCACGGTCTGCTGCCGCTTCCACCGCACCCGGCTCACCGCGGCGGCCCCCCGGCGGCGGCAGCTCAAGCGCCTGGGCGATGGAGTCTGGGTCAGGGCAATCTGGCAGCTCCCAGGGCATCGGAGGAAGCAAACTGGCGAGGGTGAGCTGGCCCAGCAGCCTGGCGCCGCCCAGGCCGAGCAGAAGGCAGCAACAAGCGCCACCAGCCTGATCCACGCCCCCCCAACAGTGGTTGCCGGCGCTGGCCGGGAATGGGCGGAGCGGCAGCATGGGGTGTCGTCCATCACAACCCCAATGATCGGAACTGGCTGCGGGCAAAACCGTGGCGGAGCAGTGGCAGCAGGGAATCGCTGTGGCCTGCTGCTTTCTGCTGCCAGGGCGTGGGCTTAAACGAGGTGCAAGCTCACCCGGCGCCAGTGTGATGGCCTGCCCCAGGGCCGGCTGCAGCCTGGTGCTTCTACATCCACCCAATCGATACGCGACGACGGCTTGGACCCTGTTTCGGCTTTTGTGCGCGCCCACGAGCCGTGATCTGTTTCCGCCTGGCTTGGTGGCCGTCCGTGGCGTTGGCCCCGCAGATGGCCCCCTGGCCCTGCTCGGGGCCCATGCCCCACCGAGAGCTGTTCGGAGCGATCGTTCAGGGCCGACCTGCGCCTGCTCTCCACAGCCCCCGGCGTGGGGCAAACGCAACTGCTGCGCGCCTGTCTGTTGAGCATGGCGCAGGCAAGCTGTCCGAGGCCTTCGGCGCCGGCCCTCCCGGCAGCCGCTGGAGCCAAAGAACGCCTCCTGGGACAGCAGCCCGGGCAGCAGCGCCACGCCCGGCCCAAGCAACCCCGACGACGTGGCAGATCACCCTGGCGGCCCCTGGCGTTACGACCGCTGAAATCAAACCGGGGCGCTGCGGGCCGGGTGGGGCCGCAGGGGCTGAGCCAACACTGGGGGCAGACGCCTGGCTTGAAGGAGAGTCCTGGTCTGGTATGGCGCAGCAGGCGGCCTAGGGGCCAGCCCGGGGCGGTAAGTTGTTTTCTTTGCCGACCGACAGGGCTCGACGCCGGGGAATGCCGGGGCATTAAATACCGACCAAAGCAGGAAGCTGATGCAACGGCCATCAGACCCACGGCACCGACCACCCGGCTCGGTTGAGGTCCAGGTGGCGATGTTGAAGCGCCCCGGTCGTCAGCTCACCGGCCACCTGCAAGCAGAAACAGAGCACGACTTCTCCTCCCCTCAGGGGCCTGCTGAAAGATGATCGGGCGCCCGCAATGCGGCGGGCTTCGGCTACTCCGGCGCCAGAGCGAGGAGCGGCTACAGCCAGTTGATCGCCAAGCTCGGCATCCGGGCTGATCCCCGCCATGGCCGCCAAGCGCAAGCGGCTGCCCCTTTAATGTCCGCAGGGCCTCCTGGCAAAGCCGGCTTCTGGCAAGGCAGCTTCTGGCAAGCAGAAGGGCGATAAGCCGGCATTCGGGAGGCAACGTGAATCCCCCCGAGGGCCCGTGGCCAATCCCGCATGGCCGTAGCGCATTCGGGGCCGATCGCCACCGGGGGTGCCCGTTGCCGGTTCCTCGGCTGGGCATGGGGCGTGTTCGTGGCCAGCTAACCTGCTGGGTGAGACGCCGGGATCTTCCGACATTCCGCCCGTGCTCACCGGCTGGCCAACATCCGGCGGTGCTCCTGCTCGCCTGTGGGGCTCAGCTACGGGGAAGTTGCTTTCGGCCAGCCTGGAGGACCAAGCCCTGGCAGCACCCTGGCTTTGGAGCAGAATCGGGTCGTCACATTCCGCGCTAGCGCGCCTCGATGCCGGGCCCATGGGCCAGGGCAGCGAGGCAGCAAAACACTCCGGCGGGCTTGAGCCGGGCCCAACCTCTTAGCCTCCCGTTCGATCCATCACAGAGGCCGCTGCCATGAACGTTTCTCTGTTTATGCTGGTGGGTGTGATCGCCGGCTGGTGGCGGGGCTTCTGGTGCGCGGCGGTGGCTTTCGGGGCCTGATCGGTGGACCTGGTGAGTCGGCATCATCGGTGGCCCTGACGGGTGGCGCTGTTCCTTCAGCGTCTGGCCGGTGCCGGTCGCGGTGGCCTGCTGGGCCAGCCCCTGGTTGGTGGCCACCCTGGGCGCAGGTGATTTTCTGCTGGTGATCGTGCGCGTGCCTCAGCGGCGCTGAAGGCCGCCCGTCAGCTTGCAGTTCGCCCTTTTTGGTGTAATGATAGAGCGATCAGCGCCGTTGGTGGTGCGACCGGCCACGCAATGGTTCGTCCTGGGCTGCTTCAGTAGGTGTGAACGGTGCTGTCAGCCAGCTTGGGTGCCGGCCGCGGTAGCTGTAGCCCCTTGGAGGTCAGGGTTCGCAGGCCTGGCCACCCGCGCTCACGCCACAGCGACCTGTTGGTTCAGCCTTCTGATTCATCACCTCGAAACGACGATTTTGGATTCTGTGACATTGTCGAGACGCACGCAAGCTGACGTGGCTGGCAATCCTCCAGCTGAACCCTCATAATCGGATTTGGGCCTGGGTGCCGGGCAGCATTAACGCGATGCTGGAGTGGGTCCGCGCACGCTCAGGGCCTGACACAGCGTGGCCATTCGGACCGGAGAAATTGAAAGCGGTTGGGCCGTCCATCGAGCGTGATGACATCGGCATCGACATCCCCAGATGCTTTTGTGTTGATAGACGCAGTGTCCATTGAAGGCTCAAAAGCCACGCTATGAGCTTGCGGGCCTTGACCCTGAACGCAGCAAGCTCAGCATGGCTGCCGGGCGAAAGGGGCGAAAGCTCGGAGTTTGACGAACACGAAAACCATGAGGAAAGCGCAATTGGGACAGAGAAGCGCTTCTGCTCAGGCGATCCATCACAGCCATCGATCGCGCAACATTGACCTGGTTGGTTGAAGTCAAAGGCCAGATCGATTGGGTCTGCTCGATTGCTGCTCTATCAGCATGAACTGACAGGCATAGTTTGCCAACACCACTGACTCCAACAAGGGTCCACGCTCGGTGTTTGAGATGATCAATCATGAGTGGGACCTCTCGTGAGAAAAAGGGCTTGATTCATACTACCGAAATGGCCACTGGCGTAGGGCAGAACCAGATACACGCCAAAAGCGTCAAAATTAACGCATCACGATCGAGATCTTAAGGTTATACAAGGGTCAATGGTGGATCACTGAGAGATTTTTTGGACAAGCTAAGAGACGTGCCTGATAATATGGACCCACTTTACATTGTAGCTGTTCACAGGTAAGTTAAACCACGTTCCGGTTTCTTCGG
>Ga0163217_1013804_pt1 | contig 10127 bp, 11 predicted proteins | sample SynspAceP_FD_185933 | JGI IMG/M metagenome (GOLD analysis project Ga0163217, IMG submission 185933) | Saline lake microbial communities from Ace Lake in Antarctica - Synechococcus sp. Ace-P (PacBio error correction) | ecosystem: Environmental > Aquatic > Non-marine Saline and Alkaline > Saline ...
CAGGGAAAAAGAAGAGGAAAAAATCCCAAGTTCATCAAACCTGAAATCCGGATACGGCGGGCGCCGCCCTGCCTCGCCCTTCACAAAACAGCACCATTGGACCGTTGGCCGTTTGCCCCTGGCAGCTTGAGCAAAAGTTTTTTTGCAGGAAAATGGTGGGCCTACGGTAACCCCAAGGCCCCTATACAAGCCCGTCGCGGCCAGGAAAATCATCTTCCCGCTGGGTCCCCCCACGCTGGGCCGACGCAGCAAGCACCCTTGTTTTTGTGCCTGCCATGGCCCCGCCTTCCAGCGCCCTCTATGGACTTTTGTCCCCCGCGGGCCGAAACGAACAGGGGAAAATGACCATGTGGGGGGTAACACCACCACAATCACGTAAAAATGGCCAGTAAGCGGTAAATTTCGCTGAGAGTCCGTATGGGCGAAGGCCTCGGTTGCCTTTGAAGGAGCGCAGCAAAACCGGCCCTTAACAACCCCGAATAAGAAATTTGGTCCATACCTTTCAAGAATGGGGGCAATTAAAAGAGGTAAAAAAAACAAAGGCGGCGCAGCCGCTGCGTTTTGCAAGCAGAATGCAAGCGTGTGTAGCAACAACAAAAACGCCCGGGCGTTCGGTGAGAACGACCGGGCGTCGGGCTTGCCGGAATCAATCCCTCCGGCATGGCCTTCTGCCGGCTTTCTCGACTGTTTTCGTAAGATCAGCAAATGGCTGAGCGGTCAAACCACTGATCACGTTTTTCCAATCGATAACGACCTTGCGAACGTGTTTTCGGCAGAGGGATTCAATACATGGTTTCCAGCAAGCACGTTCTCCCAGAATGGAGCGCAGGCCACGGCCCACCGGTCTTGCGCTCCAGTGCCGCGGCTGGCATCGCCGTCAGCGCAAATCAGTGCGAAATTCCAGCTCTACCCTTCCTCTCGAACAGGCCGCGCGTAACTGCTTGGTCAGCGCGTTTCTTCGGCTCGGTCCAGATCTGAATCAACGCCGCTCATCCACTCGTCGAGCGCGCAATAACCGGCCAGACGGCCCAACGAACTTCAGGGAATCAGACCAAAAGCGACCAGAATCGTCCGGCCTCGACACCCTTGAGGGTCTGACCGACTTTTCCTTGCCCACGTCCCTGGCTGCGCACTGCCGCATTGAACCAAAATGCCGCTCTTCTCGGAACGATAACCGGAATGACCCTTATCCAGCCCGGAGAAAGGACCACCACAGATAAACAGGATAATTGGCGCGTATCAACCTGCAGAAAATTCTGCTGCGCGGATGCTTGCGGCCACCCTGCGGCGTTACCGAGGCAACCGTACCTTCGATCAGCTTCAGCAGGGCCTGCTGCACGCCCCGCCAGCACATCGCGGGTAATTGACCGGGTTATCCGACTTGCGCGAAGATCTGTCGTTTCATCGATGTAGACGATACCATCTGGGCCTTCTCGACATCGTAATCACATTTCTGCCAGCAACTTCTGGAGATGTTCTCGACATCCTCACCCAACATAACCCGCCTTCGTCAGGGTGGTAGCGTCGCAATGTAAAAGGCAAACGTTTGAGCAGGCGCGCCAGCGTTTCGGCCAAGCAGCGTCTGGCCCGATGCCGGTTTGGCCCGATCATCAAGGATATTGCAATCATTGCCCCCAGCTCGACGTCATCCTTGCCTTCACGCTGGTTTCAGGCGCTGTTGTAATGTGTTGTATACCGCTACAGACAGCAACCTTCTTGCAACGTTCTGGCCGATCCATAACTGATCGAGAATGCCGCACGATTTCCTTCGGTGAAGGGCAAGTTTTCTGGCCAGTGCTTCAATTGGCTTTCCTGCACTCTCACGAAATGATGTCGTTACACAGAATTCCACGCATTCATCGCAGATAAGACGGAGGGCCGGCAATCAGCCTGCGCAACTTAATGCTGGCTCTTGCCGCAGAAGGAGCATACAGCAGCTTGCCTTGGTCGTCCACCCTTCCCAGTTATATTCCGACATTTAAAACCCCTACTTAACGTTCAAACTTGGAATCACAAAGGATGCAGGCAATAACGCCACTTTGCAAGCGTGAACCTGTCAATGCATGCCCGCATACCCCGCAGGGCAGCAGGCAGATTAGGCCCGGAACAAACCGGCCGTTTGAATTGAAGCGGGAATCAGCCCCGCGTTACTCGGCCATGGCCCGGCGATCCAGAACCTTGTCGATCAAAACCGTAATCAGAACAACGACTCGCCTAAGCGCTCCAATGGAAGCGGTCACGGATCAGTTCACGGCGATCACGTCCAGCACTGGCCAGGTGGTGGGCGAGAATCCGTTGAGCTTCTCGCGAATATTGAGGGATTTCCGGCGTGGATTTCAAAAAATCGACGCCTGGCCCCTGGAAACGCCCAGGGGCTGGTGAATCATCAGGCGGGCGTGCGGCAGCGCAAAAACGCTTGCCGGCTTCACCGAGCCAGAAGGAAGGACCCATGCTGCAAGCCCTGGGCCGATGCAACAGTGTGCTGACGTTGGCTTGATGAAAACTGCATGGTGGTCATAGATCGCAATACCGGCCGTGACCGACCGCTGGGGAGTTGATATACAGGTGGATATCCTTGGTCAGGATTCTCCGACTCCAGGAACAGCAGCTTGCGCCAACAACCAGTTGGCCATGTAAGTCCCTCTACCTGGCCAAACCAGGAAAATCACGCGCTCCTTGAGCAGGCGTGAAATAAGATTTCATAGGAGCGTTCGCCCCGGGCAAGACTGCCTCGACACATAGGAACCAGACCCACCTGCGGCCTGGATATCCGGCGGAAACTGACTGAAAGCTGTTTATGCGTCATGGATTGGTAATCACTCCGATTGAGCCTTTAGCGAAAAAAACGAAAGCCAAGCACTATGGCTTTGGCTCACGCATTGCTTTGAGTAGATTGACGATCTTACCTCCGTTTTCCCCCCAGCCCCCCGGCTTTGGCTGCCAAAAGCTTTGTAGCTTCAATATTCCTGAGCTGGTTGAGCGGGCTTTACAGCAATCCTCATAAGGAACCGTTTTTTTCGGTTACCATGAGCCTCTGCAAAACAGTAATCCACCACTTGTTCTTCGAGCAACACCGACTGAATTTTTCTGCCAATTGTTGCTCATTCCTGGTAATACCAGTTGATTACCTGCTCTGGCTTCCTGATAAGACGAGGCCAGATCTTCAACCATAGCGGCGAACGCCGAATCGTTGTCCCGGGCTTTGATCTCGTTCTGCCTTGAACCAACTTCAGCAACCGATCAGAACCAGGCGACGCGACGCTTGGCCCTGCTTCTTCAAACAGCTCGCCAGGCAACTGCTCGGGGCTTTGATGTTGGCACGCGCCGAACTGCTGAACTGCCTGCTGCGCAGACGATCAAATTTTCAGTGGCAACCAGTGCCCTTGGGTACGTCCAATGCTGTTGTCGCCAACAGGCCAATCCATAATCTAGGTCTTGACCTTGGTCTTGATCGCCTGACCAGTTTTCGCAGTTCATGTTCTTGCGCACTTCGGAACGGAAGCGTCCGATACCGCCCCTTTCCACAACCCCCGAAAAAAAACTTTTTGGCCCCCCCGAAAAGGAAACTCGTCCATTCAGTTCTGGCAGCAACGGCAGCGGAAAACGCTGTGCACAATAACGTCGAACCTCGGCGTATTGCCGGACAGTTCCAGTTCCCTGGTAATCCCGGGGAAAGGTCACCTTCAGAACCACTGAGTCACCCCCGCCTTGGTCGCCCCCAGGCCGTCTTCGAAACCGGGGATCATACGACCGGAACCAAAGCTCGATCTGAGTGTTTGGTCGCAGTACGCCCTGGAAGGGCTCGCCCGTCAACCTTGCCAGAAATCGAACTTTCAACTGGTCGCCGTCTCGGCAGCACGCCTCACTTTCGTGAGCCTTTGTCTGGCCGGCAGGATTTCCAGCAATCTTGTCCAGGTCGGCATCGCCACTTCGGACTCGACGCGCTCCGACTTCAATACGCTGAAAATCGGCCCAGCTTCAGCTTCCGGATAGACTTCGAAAGGTAAAGCGGATGTAATTCAAAATCCTTGCCTTCGGTCAGCTCTTTTGGCCTCAAACGCTGGCATATACCCGGCCGGGTTCAACTTTTCCTGCACAACGGCTTCATCAGAAAGAAGACTGAAATCATCTCAAACCCATGACTTACTGACGGGCGAGCCACCAAAACCGCTTACGGATGACGGCCCCCTCAAATCGGCAAACCTTGCCCGGGACGAAAAACCATCGAACTTTGGCGCGAACTGGCCGTTTGTTTGCAGGCGCTTGTTTGACCTCTTGATTTCGATGCGGTCCCCAGCAGGAATGCCATAACAGTCAAATGCGGCGCTTCAAGGCCGGAGATGGTTTCAACCGAAACTTGCATGGAGAGTCCTCGTGACGGGTCCTTGAAAATTAATGGAGTGTCTGGTAAAAGGCCGATATTCTAATCTCTTCAAGCGGGAAGAAGTCATCATCAAAGCCACTGGGAAGGATCCAAACCGGAACCGCGTATAGCCATCCGGCTGCCGGGCAATACAAGCATGCCCGATGGCTCGGAGCCGGTTTGGCCCCAAGGCAGATAATAGCGTAAGAAGAACAAAAGATGGTGCGGACGGAAGAGACTCGAACTCCACCACCTCGCGGCCGCAGAACCTAAATCTGGTGTGTCTACCAATTCCACCACGTCCGCATAACAGGGATCTTCAAACAACAACGCCAGGCCGGAGCTGCGTTTTGGAAAAGTGGGGTGGGACGAATGGGTTTCGACCACGACACCAGGAGCACAATCCTGTGCTCTACCAACTGAGCTCGCCCCATCCATTACTTACCAGTATTACATTACTGCTACGTGCTCGCATTCAAAGCATGCCAGACCGCAGTGGCGATGGTACGCCGCCCGGAGACTCGAACCTGCGGCCACGGCCGCTTAGAAGGCGGGTGCTCTATCCAGCTAAGCTACGGCGCCCTATGCACCGCGCACCCCTGGGGAGTGAACTGAGCATGCCAAATCCAGCAGCAAGATGCCAGTGATAAAAGAGGAGGCCTGGTTCGCCTTCCAAACCGCTTGCGCTGTGTTTGTGAAGGCGGGGCGAATAATATCAGCCACCCCGGCCACGTCCCAACGTTTTGTGCGCGGAATTTTTTTAATTATTTGAAAGCAGCTTTATGCTCAATCGACCAGAACATCAACCTGCCCCGGAGAATCGGTCTTTGCGCTGACCCGTCCCGTGCGAACAATCGCGCCAGTCATTTTTGTTTGTGTCAGGAAGCCAATGAACGCCAAACTCATCGACGGCAAGCGCGCTGCCCTCTAAATTCGCCAAGGATATCGCCCTTAAGTTGCCCAACGCCGAAGAGCAGGGCCTGCGGCTTCCCTGGTCTGGCGTGATTCGGTCGGCCAGGATCCGCCTCACAAGGTATCTGTCAGCCACAAACGCAAGGATTGCGGGAAGTGGGTTTTATCTCTCAACTCCTACGAGCCTGCCCGCTGATTACCAGCAAAATACCATTGCTTGAACTGAATAGACACCCTGAACGACGATCCGACATTGACGGCATCCTGTAACACACTGACCGCTGCCGGTCGCAATCTGGAACTGCCTCACTGCTGCCTGGAGCGTATTCCGCCGCGGACAAGGATGTGGATGGTTTTCACCGTTCAATATTGGGCCGCTGCCCAGCGCATGCCGCTGTTACGGCCCTTGCAGCCATTTGGCGTCATGCGCTTGCTGCAAAGCACCGCGTGGATCTGTATGGGATGAATGCACTGGTGGTGGGCGCGTTCCATATGTTTGGTCCCCAATGGCCGCTGGAGTTACTGCTGGGGCGGCTGCACCACAACGGTGGCGCAATCGCTTTCACCAAAGGATCTGGCCGCCACGAGTAGGGCGTGCTGATCTGCCTGGTGGTTTGCGGTGGGCAAGCGCGGTGCATGTTCGCCGGCGAGTGGGTTAAACCTGCGCTATTGTGGTGGATGTAGGCATCAACCGCACTGATGACGGCCGCCTGACCGGTGACGTCGAATTTGCGGCTGCCGCAGAGCGGTGCCGGCTGATACCCCAGTAACCTGGCGGCGTGGGCCCCTGACCCGCGCCTGCCTGCTGGAAAATACCCTTTAATGCCTGTGAAGCAACCTGCACCCTGAGGGTGCTCAACGCTGCCGGTTACAGCTGGCGGTACTAGCCGCCATCCACAGGCACGTTGATGCCGTTGAATATAAGCGGCGGCCCCGGTGGAAGCCAGAATCAACAGCATTGGCAACTCTTTCACCGGTTCGGCGAAACGCCGACGGGAATGGTTGCCTTCATTTCTTCTGCTACCTGCTCAACCGTTCGGCCGCTGGTCTGGGCGATATGTCCGATCAAGGCCTTGTCCAGCCGCGCGGTCTTGGTCAGCCCCGGTAATACGTTATTGACGGTATACCCTGACTGGCCCAGCTTCCCCCGCTAGCGTCCCTGGCCAAAGGCCATGGCCGCAGATGCTGTTGGGACACGCCCAGATTGGCGATGGGTGCTTTCCACCGAGGTGGATAAGCACGTTGAGATACGGCCGTAACCTGAACTCGGCAATCCCAGGCAACAAATAGCTGGCAGCAGGTTGCTGAGCGCTGACCAGATGCTGACTGAATGCCGCCCGCAATAAGCGCCCGGCTTCTGCGCGTTGGTTGGGCCTGGTGCCGGGCCCGCCCGGTGTTATTGACCCAGATCTGCACGGGGCCCGCGCTGCAATGTGGTGGTGATGCCGCGTTGAGCGCAGCCACATCCGGAACGCATGCCACCAGCAATCAGACTATGCTGCTGCCCCTGGAGTGAACCGACAAGGCTAGTCAATACTGTTTGCAATTACGCTTCGTTGCGCGCCAGCAAAGATGACCTCAGCGCCCTGCTCCGCCAACTGCCGTGCGCAGGCTCAACCGAGGCCCTGGCTCGCACCGCGACCAAAGGCACGCTTTCCCGAAAGATCCAAGATTCCATCAGCAACAACACCCCCTTAAAAACATAGCGGCAAGCGGCAAAGCGGCAAGAAACCAAACCAGAACAATGTGGCCGCTTTACAATTACAGCTTGCAGCTTTCCTTTTATAGACAGTCGCCGTACGCGCACAAACCTTTCATCAGCAAACCCGAAGCATGCGACCTGCATCACGGCCTTTTTCACATCCACCTCACCTTCAATCTGTTTGGCTTCCGCACCGACGCCGCAAGGTACCAGAGGGGTGACCGAATACCACGGCAGTCCTGTCGCCACAACCGGCGCCAGAATTTCACCAGCGTACCCGGTATTGCCGCGGGCAGTGCCAATGGCCAGCGGCGGTGCCCCATCATTTGCGTTGGTGGCAGCTTGCCATGGACAGAGCGCGGCACCAGCAGATCCGTATCCGCCGGCCTTCACCCTGCTTGCCACTGGATGATACGTAGTCCCGCCGGCCTTGGCAAGAAAGCGACCCTTGGGCGTATGTTTGCCTCCCCGCCGCTTCATCCACATGCTTGATCAGCCCATGCGCACTGCTCGTGGCGCGGATGGTTTCGAATTTGAAGTAGCGCGACGGGAACTCGCCCGTTGATTGGCTTCCTGCAAGCCTCGGTACCGTTATAACCGACATCCTGGGGCATTGAATAAAAAATGGTCGGAATGCGGCATTGATCATGGTTGCCTGCATTTGCCAGACACCAGGCACATCCAGCTCATCGACCAGATTACCGGTCGGAAACCATGGCGCCGCCACCGTCCCCATCGCCATCATCGGCTGGATCGGAAACTCGACTGTACTTCCGCGGCAGGAAAGGTCACTCAGTCCAGTTCAAAATCACCGGTTTCTGTAACCTCGGCCGTTTGGGTCATTGCACGTGGGCCAATAAATGGTTTTAACCGATATTGCTCTGCAGATACGCACCACGGCGATGCCGTTAATCCGGTACAACGGCCTGGCATCCACCAACCCACCGGCGATGGCAAAAGGCGCCCTACCGCCGGGCCGACAGAATTGCGCAGTTACCGCTCCATCTCAAGGCGGTATCGATCGAGACCTGACCGAAACAGGTAGTCGACGTCAATGCTCTGGCTGGGTGCCTTTTGGCCAGAATGACGGTCTTGCTGGGTGCTGGAGGTTGGCGCCGCCCATCCCCGTCGGTTTGCTTGCCGTAGGGGTTCGGGGCTGCCGATCACCCGCAGCAGGAGATTGTCCGTGCGGCTCCGGCGCCTGGCCCGCGCCCTCGGGGCAGATCCTGCAAGCCCGGAAAAATACGCCTTTGCTGGTGCCCGCCACGCATATAGGTGGCGGTATTCTGATCTGGGGCTTGTGGGCCATGCTGGTACTCCTTAAAATGTACGTACTGTGTAACGTAGTCACAAAAAACAACGGTGCTGAAGCGCTGACGTTTTCATACGTCCGATGCTTACACCGGAACCTGGGGTCGGCGTCGCGTACCCTGCAACCTTACGGTGGACACGCCGTGAACCCTCCTGGGGGCTCGTTGCGCCCATCCACTGGGGCGCAAAACGTCCACTACAGGTGCAGGGCAGGCGCGGCGCAATATCACTCGAGCCGCTTCCGTTCTATTCCTCGCGAACTGTCGGACCAGTTGCTCCAGCTGTTGCCTTCAGATAGCCACTGATGGCGAAACTTATCCGTTGTCAGGCGCGGGGGCCCGGCCTCAAGAAAGTCTTGAAGCAAAGCGCTTGCAATATTGCCGCCAGCATGAATATCGATACTTCTTCCTGGTATCCAGGCGGCAAGGTCAACAAGGGCTTCAAACACGCTCGCCGTTAGACGAATTGAATCACCAGCGTCATAGTGGCTGCGCGGTTGTGATGGTCGCCTGAAAACGTCGAAAGGTTTCGGTGCCATCCATTTCCAGTGTCCTTGCGCGTGGTGGCCCGGCAGAAATTCCAGCGGCAAAAAGCACACCATACCCAACAGGTTGGTGCGGTGATATGCGCTCGAAGCCTTCGGCGGCAATCGCTTCCAACGCCCGGCCAGCCGCACGCCCATTGGCCGCCCAGTCCCTCGGTGGGAGGAACCCTGACCGTAAATCCGCACGCGGCGATAATGATCAGCGGCTGCTTGCGCTCCATATAGGTTTCAATCGCTTCCCACATGCCGTGTGATCGTGGCCTTCCGGCTCGATGCGCGCCGCGAGCCCTGCTTGATCTGGCCATTCTCCTAGCCAGCACCATTTTCATTCAGCAGCTTGGGGTTGGCGAAGGTGGCGCGCTGTGCGGTCAGGTGGTCCGCCGCGGTGCGTTGCGTAGGAAGTTGAAGTCCCAACTTTCGGCCGCCGCATCTGTGCAGGTGGCCCGGCGGCGCTGTCCAAAGCATGATGGCGTTGGATGGCGACAGGTGAATCCGGTAGTGATGTTGTCACCCAGCACGCCAAGTGCGCGCAATGCCCCTTGCAGCGACCGCTCAACCAGCCAATGCGCTTTCCCAATAGGGCGGCCGGCGGAAATATAGGTGCCTCTGGCGGCGCCATTCGTACAGGCGGTTGTGTTCTGCGCTTACCCCGGGTGATGATCGAACATCGGGAATAGACTTTCGCGATACTGCTCAGAGCTTGACGCGGTTTTGACGATGGCGTTGTTTCCTCGGTCGCTAGGCCAGATATCCTTGGGCGGATCGGGTTTTGCCCTGCTGATCATGAACCGAGCACATCCTTTTCGATATCGAAACGGATGGTGCCGGCAATCGCATAGGCCCACCACCAGCGGTGGTGAAGCCAGAACGCCTGCTTGGCATAGGGATGAATACGAACCATCGAAAGTTTGCGGTTGCCTGAGAGCACCGCTGTGCATACAGATTCACGCTCAACCACTTCTTTCTGAATCACGGATCCAGAGCGCCACTCATGCCATTACAGGTGGTGCAGGCGAAAGCGACACACCGGAAGCCGAGATTTTCCAGCTCGCCGAGCAGATTCAGCTTCTTCCAGTACATCTTCACCGTCTTGGAGCCCGGTGCAGCGAAGACTTCACCCAGGGCTTGCGGGTCCAGGCCAAGCTGTTTTCGCGTTGCCGCGCGATCAGCCTGCAGCAATCAAATGTTGCGCGGTTGCTGGTATTGGTGCAGCTAGTAATCGCCGCGGATGATCACTGCGCCATTCGGGCCATCTTGCCCTCTTCATTCTCGACATAACGCCGGCTTGATTACCA
>Ga0163217_1094204_pt1 | contig 10126 bp, 9 predicted proteins | sample SynspAceP_FD_185933 | JGI IMG/M metagenome (GOLD analysis project Ga0163217, IMG submission 185933) | Saline lake microbial communities from Ace Lake in Antarctica - Synechococcus sp. Ace-P (PacBio error correction) | ecosystem: Environmental > Aquatic > Non-marine Saline and Alkaline > Saline ...
TTCTCGCAAAACGATGACCTTACGAGCTCCCACTGAGAAAGCATGAGCACCATGCCAGCCGCATACTGTAATAAGAGCAAGTGGTTTGTCGGACTGATGGTGATAATAACACTGCCTCAATGCGTCTGGCGGCTAAAAAAGCCAACTGCTGCTGATTATCAAATGGCGTCCCTACAAACGTGATTAAACGACAAACTTTTTCATGCATCGATCCACGAATCGCAGTATGCAGATTCGTAGTGCAATCTCGTTTGTGTTCGTTTTCAGTTGTTGGCCATGAATAAAAATCAACCAACAGGCCTTTTTTCAAGCGTTGTGCTCTTTGCGCTCAAACCCGTCCAATAGTTTTGCCAACGGCGCCACTAAAATAAGCCGGTTTAAATTTACAATCGCAAAAACGTATGCGCTTGGTTTCGCAAGCTACGGGGTTAATCCAATTAAGAACCAGCAAACGAACCGACAATGAAATGCCGCCTTCCTAGATAGAGGTCACCCAACTGATTCCACTACTCAATCGGGCCTTGTCTCATTACCAATGAATCCCAAACCCGACATGAAAATCAGACTAAATAGACCCGTTTCTTGTGTCGGGCTCAAAGCCTTAAAACACCCGTATTTTTCAGCAAAACCGGTTCTGAATGAAATACAAACTGGAACGGCGGTAAGCCCATCTTGGTTTGCCAGTGTTTAACGGCCAAAATCATTGTTCAAAAATGGTCATTTCTCCACCAAATAAAGTCCTTAATAAGCGCTTATCATACCCGTTTTTTAACGCTTCGATGGTTTGCATTCTTTTTACTAGAGTGCAAAACAAAAAAAATAGGCTGCTTTCTTTAGATCAGAAACCTTTTTTCTTTCAGAGAAATGCCGATACCCCCCCCCCCCCTTTCATTTTCTACCAGATTCACTTTTAAATTGAAGTATTTTTAAATGCCCCCGAAAAATGACGAAGTCATTTCTTAGTCGATAAACACAATACATAATTGGCGATGTGCACGACGCTTAATGGAACTTTGGCAGAGATTACCTAACGTGTTACTTACATTTGGGTTTTGATAAAAGAAGGCAATTTCTTTGATTCAAAAAAAGGGACCGATGACAAAGCTTTTTGTCCCGCCTACTACGGCAAATAACCACTGGTGGTGTGGTTGAAAGAGGCGAAATCCTATATCGACTCGGCAACCACAGAGAGCTTAACAGAGAGGAATTAGGCTTTTGGAAATGCACCTTTAGAAAGCCAAGGCGTATTCTTACCGAAGGCGAAGGGTTTTAAAATTCTGGGGGAAAATCTACACCTGCTATTATGACCCCGCCATTCAAGGCCATTGACGTTCACAACCAAAAGGAAAGTGGCTTCCGATCCTGAAATCGAGCATAGAGAGTATTCTAGAAAACGCGCATGACCTTACATTTTACACCCGATTCATTGGAACGGTTAACGCCATTAACATACACGCAACAAGCTTACTCAACCCCAGCCCTAAATGAATCCCGCTTTAGTCTTTTGCTTTTTGCCTTTTTCATAGCGTCGCACAGCCAATCAGTCAAGAGCGCTGGCCAAAGCGATGCTTACATCCAAGACAGTTTTATTAAAAAATTGCTTGGAGCGCGAAAATCCAAGGAAAACCAAGCAAGCACCCAAAACTAATACGTTGGACCAAACCCATCAAAACTTTTTTTTGAAAGCGACAGTGGCGATCAGCTTGCAAAAAGAATTATTTAAGCGTACACGCTACACTTGCCCTTATATCACCGGCCTTTCCATCGATTTCACCGACGATCCAAAAAAAGCCAATATTTTTTGTTCTTTATCACTGACTATGACAATCAAATGAGAAATAAGGTTAAGCAATTACATTGGCGCTCCAGAAAAACTTCGTGCGGCGTCCAATGAAGCCATTTGCTTAGGTAATTTCAGCCGTAATAGTCGCTATGAATACCCCAAGGTCCGATTATCATTCCAGTAGATTATGCGCGCAAGAAAAGCACGTTTTTTTGGATTGTATTGTGGAAGAAATCCACAGTTATTGGTCCTACCTAAACGATTCTAAACGCATGTTTTTCCCTCCTGTTTTTAATGATCGTAAGCATCGGATACCTACATTAGCACCCCTAGATATTTACTGCTTAAAGCCCTGTCTCCTTCTCAACTCAAAAACCGGGTATGAATGTAAAACAAACCAAAGCGGCTTTCCGACGTATTAAAAGAACTACATGCGAAATAAAGCACATAGAAAATGCCGTAGAGCGGGTACAAAAATATAGCCTACAGGTTACCTAGGTGACTGATTTTCAGTACAAAATAGCCTTTAACAAACCCTGCATAAGTAATACAATTCTTATTGGTCTTTTCGTCTGACTTCTCATAAATGGGTGCTTGATTCCCTCTGCTTTGTTTCCCTCACAGTGTTCGGTTTAAAAATGCGCCAACTGAAAAATTACACTGCGAGAGTCCTGATGTTTCTGAGCTTAAAAAATGAAAAATCGCTTTTTGCGCGCATTACTCAAACAACCTGTCTGATACTTACCTCTGTTGGAATGAGAGGGCAGGAGGACGTTTACTTGCAGAATACCGTGCCAAGCCGAGCCACAGCTGGTGACTTTCTAAAGTCTTTGTAAAAACGATTCGTTTGCTTGTGGAGTTACTTGCAACCGTTTAAAAACGTCTATGAAGCTAGATTGCCCATTTTTGTTTTCAGACATACTGACTATTCCCCAGCGCCAATGGGATTAGGTTTGTATTTTGCAAACAGGCGAAGGCCCCTAAATTTAAACACACTATTTCGTATAAAGCGGACCGTTTGACGCCTTGCCCGTCACAACAGCAAGCGATTTGATTACGTGATGAAAGCCGTTACCACGATTCCGCCACGCATATAAACGGTGGATGTACCACTGGATCGGCCTTTTCAGGAAGCCCTTGGACAGCTCGCAACCTACATGAATCGAAGGCGTTCCACAAAGATTCGTCATATCAAAGCCATGAAATTGTACCAGTCTCCTGAAACATTTGCATGCTTTATTAGACAAACTTGGCAAAATCTGTTTACGGCCTATCTTATGGTCAAATTTTAGCGCGGTGCTCAGGCGTTCAAATTTTTTGATACATGGGGTGGAATATAAAGGCGGTCCAATGTACCGCAGTTCTCTTATCTTACATGAGCAAATTATGGACGGCCTTATTCGCGTTCATGAAGGGAAAAAAAATCCCCGTGATTATGTTTACTAAAAACGGTGGGCAATGGTTTCAGAAACATGGCGCAACAGGGCCTGATGCCATTGGCTTAGACGAACAACAGACATTGCAGAAGCGAAGCGCGTGTTGGTCAATGATGTCGCTCTACAGGGCAACCATCGACCCTTGTGTGCTGTCAAATGCAGGCAAAGATGTTATAGAGAGCGAGAAGTCGAAATGTGTTTAATCAGCGTTTCGGGCAGTGGCAAGTGGTCATGTATTTAAGCCTGGCCATGGTCATCACCTGCAGTTCGTCAACCCTGACCACCACCCAAAATATTAATCGATGCCGTTGCACAACCTCGGACGAAAATACAACGAGCCTAAGAGGTGGCAATACGCCACGCCAGTGGGACAGGCGCCAGGGGCGCACATGGGCTGGACCCGCGCTCAAACTCACCCTTACACGCATCAACCTGATCTCAAGCTGAGGCTGTCCTCAGTCAGCGCTGCCTCGTATCATCGCAGCAGGCGCCTTGCGGTAGGCGCGGGAATTCGACGCTCAAAACGGTGAAATCACCTGGCCTCGTGCAGCAGCGCTGCCGGAGCAGGCTTCGGTTTGCAGTTCCAGAGCAAGTAGCGTGGTCATGGTGTACTGTGGACAGGATTGTGCGAATCAAGGGCTGGATATGTGAGCCAAATGCAAATAGGCCGTGCGCATATGGCGTCTACACGGGCCTCTGTAAGTTAACCAGAGGGTAGCGGGTGCACGACGCTGGGAATCTTCCCAGAGCGCAGCCAGACAACAGGCTGCCAGCTAAGCGATGCATCACTTTAGCTAGTGAATCGTGATGCAACGCAGAGAGGAGAATCTCGCATCACTCAACTCTTTGCTGGTCAAGCAATTAGGGACTCGTGGCCATGGCATCGTCGACAACGTCGCTAGTTATAGAAAGCACACGAGCGCTGTGGATTGCCGAGGAGGAAGATCCTTTCGAGCGGTTGCCGCAACGTGGCTTACCACGTGCGTGCCGATGCTGCGCCCTGAGGTGTGCACTCAATGCTACTCTGAACCTGAGCGGTTGAATGACTGATGTTATAGCTGCGCCCAGGAGGAACCCGGATGCCCGCGAAACGGCCGGCAAGCGCTCGACAATCTCTTCATCATCGACGGCAATTTCCAGTACGTGATCAATCTGACCCATTGAGCCTTCTACAGCCGCTTCCAGCCTGAGGAGTGCGCCGGTGATACTCGTCGAACGGAAACGCGTTCTGGCGTCCGAGTGCCTAGAGCGATACGTCTCCTTTGATCAGGAGCCGATCATCAGGTCGTCCGACCAGGCCTCTGTGCCGCTGTCCATTACCTGCTATGACCCTGCCAGAACCATCTCGGTGCCCGCCTTCACCGGGCACGCAGCATGTCGCAGTGGATGATTTGCGGATGCCCCGTAATGGCTTGCAGATACTGTGACTGAGTGCTTTGCCTGCGCCAGGCGCGCCCCAACAGGATAACTCGCATAAATTAGACCTCCTAAAAAGATCCGAAACCGGGCCCGCGGCGAATGAACTGTAGGCTGGCAGAGCCAACTGTCACGTTGGCGCAAAAAAAACTGTCGCATTCTTGGTATGCGAAAAGGCGGTTCAACAACCACTTACAAACCAAACGCACAGCGGACCTAAGTAGAAGCCCGCTGCGCGGCCTGGACGGCTAACCGGTATTGCGCATGGCCCGCTGCAATGGCCCTTGCCACTGTCACCCAACAGTGCGCGTTCCGATCAGGGTCGAAGGTCCTGCTTCATCGGACTTCGTGAATCGATCTGCTCACCCTGGCGCGCGGGTCCCGTGCCAGCAGCCTCGGCTTTGTAGGTGCAGAGATGGCAGCGGATCGGCTAAGGGGATTGCGGAATGGCCACCGACTCGCCCAGGGCCAGGTTGTGGCGATCTGTAAACGATCAAGTCTGACGAAAGGCAGTATAACATCCATCGCTGCTGGCAGCGGACTCCCTCAAGCCGCACGCCCAATGGCTCAGAGCTGCGGGAATCTGCCCAGGCGCCTGCTCATAGAACTGGGCGATGCCGCATCGCTTGGCCAGGACCATCTCAACAATCTCGATGCGCCGCCAGAAAGAACGGCCTACTGACGCATCATGTCGGCGCAAGCTGATCACTGCTCCCCGGCCTGCATGGCTCATGCAGGCGCCTGCCGCACGCGCCCAACCAGGCCGGCAAGCATCAGAACGCGTTTTGCCGTCCAGCGCGAAGATCCATGGGATTGCCCCGCAGGTTTCAATGCCGCCCTGGCTGGCGCCGCTTGGCTTGGCCGGCTGCCGAGTGGCAAGCCGTGCCAATTCCTGCTCAGGTGTCGCCTGACGGAAGTATTCCACAAAGCCTGCGTTCGTCAACGCACCACCTCCGCCGAGAGTGAACCGAAGCGGGCCCGCCAGACGTTCCATCAGCTCGCGCCAAGCGGCTCGGGGTGCGGCGGCGCGTAACAGCGTGGCTTCCAGCACAGCAATGACGTAAAGCTGCAGGACTCTGTAAACGGCATATCCGGCAAGCCGTTTTGAAGCGAATCATCTTCGCCCTGTTCAGTACCCGAAACCTGCCCCTGCCCGAACCCGGCGTTGCCACAGAATCGCCGATAATGCGCCGGCGCACCGCCGGGCGCCTACCGTGGCCACTGCACGCCGCACACCACACGGAACGATCGCTAGAAGGCGCACACACTTGCGCGACCAGTGCTTCCTGCCTGGTGCCCGATAGTGGCGCTCAATCCAGCGCCCAAGGGTGCCAGCACCTTGGCAGGAGAATACCGAGATAGCCGATGATAAACCGGTCCTGCATTCGTCACACACCCTCGCGATAGGCTTCCAGCGCGCGAGCAAAAGTATTAGTAGCAGCAGGCGACGGCATTAGTCGCCTCGACAGGGGTGCTTACAGCGCAATCGCCAGGCAACGCCGACCTCACCTTGAGCAAACCAAGCTTGACGAAGTCCCAGCACAGTCGACAGTATCTCCGTCCGAGGCCATGGAGAATCAACTAAGGGAGCCCAGCATTCCGCGCGCCTGCAGCTGCGACGAGACGCGGAGTGTAATCCAGCAACCCGGCGACCTCGGCGCTAGGCTGCCAGCGCTGGCGGCAACAAGCGGCGGCGTTATAGCAGTTTCTGCCAGCCAGAACGTCGCACGCGCTGCTGTTTCAATCCCCACGGCATAAGCTCCTGACAGGATTTCCTTTCTAGTATCGCGCGCTGGGTTGAGTTGCTGTACCGTGATAGAGGCTCGCGTCGTGTAAAACACGCAACTAGGGTTGGTCTGCCCCTCAGCCTGAAGAAATAGTACAGTCAGCTCGGCCAAGCACATCCGTATCCGCTGGGCATCCTGACGAATGTCCAGGCGGACCCAGCCCCAAGGCCGAGGCAAATTGACCCGGCGCAAGGTTGTCCAGCAAGGCCCGTTGGCATCAGCGTCAATGCCCGTTTTTCCAACAGTGGATCCGCATAATTCCAGGGCTGACGCGATCATCCAGGTGCTGGCAAGACGGCCCCGGCGCGGGCACATTCCGCCTTGCCGCTTCGCCAGCCCAATCCCGCGTCGCCTGAAGGCGCTCGCGCCACTTTGCTTGAGCAACGCTTCGGTAGGCCTCGTCGACGGGCCCGGTCCAACTCGATGATCGCTATCCACTGGCCCAGCTGCATCGACGCTCATTTCGCCAGCCTTCGGATAAATCGCGCAAATACAGATCTGAACAGCCATCTCAGCGCCCCAGCAGCAGCACTTCCGCGGCACCGTGTGCGTCACATTCGGGAATTGCCAGCGGTCCGCCGCCATCCAAGGAGCTATACGGAGCACCGGGAGGCCACCCATGCACGGCTATCCAGACGCTGGACTGGTGGCACTGGTAAGAGATTCATCATCAAGGCGCCGCAAAACGCGCGCAAGAGGGGTCGCTGCCAACGCGAGTGCTCTATAACCGGTGCAAATCCCATTTTTAGCCGTCATATGTCAGGGCCCGGTAGCGACGAATCTGCATCGGTATGTCAGCGCTCGCTATGCAGAGTACGAGAGTCCGGAGAGTGTGGCAGCCGCCTCCAGAGAGCTAGGTCGTCGTGGTCACGCCGCGCCAAACGCAGGGCAATGCATCGTATTTCTGAATCAGGGTCCGCCGCGTGACTTTCGTCGGTGCGCCGTCAGCACCAATTCGATAATACCAGGCAGCGACCTAAATCAAGCGATACTCTGGCGTATTAATGTCCGGCAGCCAGCAGCGTTGCAGCAACTCGCCAAATGCAACGCCTCCTTCGAACGACAACGCTTCCGTCCTCCCGGCCGCGGATACGATGGACTGCTCGGCAATATTGGCCAGGTTCAGAAACTTGGTTGAACGCAACGGCAGAACCGGCAACAACTGATCAATCCGGAAGATCTGCAACGCTGACAGCAGCGGCCGTCATGTGCGGCTTGATCGGTCTGACGGCCCTGTTTGGCGCCAACCGGATACGCTCGATAACGCTGCAGAAAAGCATCGCCCTCAGGTGGCACACGAATGGTTTCCCCCAGCACTCGCCCAGTTCATGTACTCCTCGCGCAAGCGCGCATCGATTTCCGTCATGCCTCTGCCCTCTCTGACACCAAGTGATCTACTGCGTGCTCAACAGAATGCTGTTACCAGCGCCTTCTGACAACCCAGTGAGAACAAGGAAACAAGTTGCCCGTTTTGTCGGTCGAAAAGATTCAGCGTCGGTTCTAAAATCAAATCCAGTCGGTGGGCCCTGTGACGTATCAAACCAGCAAGGGGGAAGTATGAAGATCCGTAACTGACTCAGGAGTGGGAGCATAGCGCCAAGGGCCGGTAACCCAGAAATGACTATCAGGTTCGTCTTGCCCCTGGAGGACCGCCGCGCGACTGGCGGCACTGCATGAGATGTATCCGAAACGCGCGTTGAAGTCTGATCACCGATCTACTCGGCGCCGCGCTGGAAGAGCATGGAGCCCAAGCCTGCCTAACCAGGCGGGAAGGAAGTGGATGCCGTTGAAATGAAATGGTGATCCCTCTAAACGGCGACACAGCCCGACGCCCGCTACCTGGAATTGAGTCGCAAACCACCCTGCAAACAACTGATCAGGCAGCAAAAGAACCTCACACTGACGGCTCATTCAGTCAGATTGGCTTTAACCGTGGAAGCCTCCAGATTCTTGGAGCTTTTTCAAGAGACCTTCAGTCTTGGCCAGCTTCCATGAGCTGGTCAGCCGATCGAGCCAGGCTTGCTCCTAGCGAATACCCGCGTCGGCCAATGTGCGCTCGATAAAGCGAAAGCGCCGCTCGAACTTCTCGTTGCCCTGACCGCAAGCTTCTTCAGCATCCACGTGCAGTGCCGCGCCATATCTGCCATGCGAAAAACAGATCGCCCATTTTCCTCGGCACGCCTTGATGATCCCCGGCGGCCATGCTTTTCAACGGACTTAATCCAGCTCTTCGCGACCTTGTCGTGACCGGTGCCAGCGTCATTCCAAATCAAAGCCGCCTGCGACCGCCACGCTTCTGCAGCTTTCTGCGCCGAACTCAATGCAGGCAGCGCACGCGGCACATCATCCAGCAGGACAGCTGCTTCCGGGCGCGCGGATCTCTTCGCGCGCCTCCTCGGCCTGATCTCTTCCCAGCGCTGTTCACCTGCTCGGGACAAATGGCTCAAGGCTGCCCGGCGGGTGCGCAATTACCGTCGGGAAATACATGCGCGATGTCGGCGTACCAGTTTTGCGGGTGATTGCCAATCGACCACATCGGGACCCAGGCAAAGATGCCCCGCCTTTCCTGCCCAGTTTTGCGCGTAGTAGACGACCTGAACAGCAGATCGCCAGTTCGCCACTTCAGTTGCGGGAAATCCTTTTCGGCAAACGCCGTCGCACCCCGTAAGCCTCTCCAGGGTATGCGGCAACAATGCTGTCGAATGATTGCTCCAACACAGGGCAGCCATGCTTCGGGTCGCGCAACGCTGCATGAGGTTACAATACAGGTTCCTCGAAGCTGATAACCACGTAACTGGCTTCCTTGCGATTGGCCGCGCTTCATCACGTTCGGCAATGGCTGATTCGCGCCAGCAGCGGCCGAGCATGTTGATCATTGGGCACCTCAACTTCCAGCAACATGGCCGCGTAATTATCCTCCTGTTGTCCGGGTACTGACTTCCAGAACGTTGGATCTTGTCATTGGCGAGCATCTGCCGAGACGTCACGCAAACAGGCCGGAACGGGTCGTAGGCCTTCGAATATAGATTTCCACCGGGTAGGTTGAATCGGCTCGGCCACCCCAGCTACCTCGATCAACCGTCAGAATCGCGATCCTGCAGCTTGCATTGCGTGGCAACAATCCGCCCGGTGGTACCGGGACGCCGCGCCCAGGGTGATCATAGGCCGATGAATCGATCGCCCGGAACGGCTTGGCGCAGCCGGCCAGTTTGGGTTGAGCAGATTGCCAACCCCTGAATAAGACAATCGCTCGGCGCGCGGGTTTTGGTCGCCCGGCGCGGGATCAGCCTCAAGCTTTTCACTGTACGTCGTCAGGCCGATCAATTGCTGCGCCACATTGACCGACGTGCATCAGCCGCCGTCGCCAAGAAAACGACCGCGCAAACAGGTCTTCCTGAACTGCGGATGCCAGTTTGTCGATCAGGTGGCGCATAGTACGCCGTTCAATGCAGGCGCGTCAGCTCACATCAGCATCAACTTGCCAGCCTGGACGTTCTGCCTCGCGCGCCGCTGCTGTGAACCAATGCTGTACCTTGGCCCGAGCGCGCGAGGTATTGACGTAACCCAGGTTGGCATTCAACCAGTCGCGGCTTACGGGCTGCTGTGCTTGCCGGTGGATGAATTTCGACCTGCTCCACGCGGGTCCTGCAGAATATAATTGAGGCCGGCACTATCCACCGTTAACCTTGGCCCCGCGGCAACTG
>Ga0163217_1039951_pt1 | contig 10125 bp, 6 predicted proteins | sample SynspAceP_FD_185933 | JGI IMG/M metagenome (GOLD analysis project Ga0163217, IMG submission 185933) | Saline lake microbial communities from Ace Lake in Antarctica - Synechococcus sp. Ace-P (PacBio error correction) | ecosystem: Environmental > Aquatic > Non-marine Saline and Alkaline > Saline ...
GGATAGGTACTCACAACATTATATCGAGCATTGGTAAATTCGATCGGCGTTGATACAATAAAAAACCTTCAAATCTCATTGAGAATGTATTGGACCTTAAAATGGACGCGACAACGACCAAGAAGTAGAGCTAGTTGTTTTTGTGAAAATCTTGTCCAATGGAGGAATTTTGGGGGAAAAAATCTTTTGGAAGCCCAGCCCTGTGAGGGAAGGAATAAATCACTAAATTTGGAGGGCTTCACAAAATTTGAACCCTTTAAAGTGAGACCCCCGAAGAAATTTTTGTGATAAGAGTAAAAAATCTGGGACGAATAAGGTTTAAAAAATATAGTTGATTAATTGTGATAGATGGAGTTAGTTTGTCAAACCTTACCTTCTTTTTCATTAGTTTTTTAGCTTAGACTTGAAATTAGAAGGTAGTCCACCTGCCCAGCTTCCAAACACCTTCAAAAGTATTGAATTCAAAAATAAAATATAACATTATTTCAGGGAGCGATCAGGAGAATCTTCCCCATGCATCAAACTTGAATACTGGGCTCTAAAAGGGAATTAGATGCTTCACTTTTCTTTTCGGGGATGGAGGAGAGCTTTTTCCCCTCCCAAAGCAGGAAAAAGTAGAGCTTGCTAGTACATTTTGCAAAGTCTTCTGCTTTTTAGCGGACGGTTATTCGATGCATACTTTATCTGTCCACTGATTATACGATTGATTGGCGGCTTTTTTTGGCGGAGGTGGTTTTCTTAGGGAGGTGTCTTATAACTATGTCTAATGCAAACAGAGATTGTTATGTCAGTTACATATATGTGCGTCACACTCACTATATATACCAGGAAAAATAATCTCCTTAAGCCTTGCCAATTCATTTTGTGTTAAGATTTATTGTGCGGGTTTGTTATAATGAAAGGATTGTCTAAATCCTTTGGGCAAAAGCCCAGGAGCGTGACGATTGCGCTGACGCCGAGTAGCATTATTTATTTATAGTTCCTCCAAAAGTCTAATGGTGTGCTTGAATCAAAAAATAGTGATTAAGTTAAAAAGCCAATTACTGACCATATTGGTAATCTATTTTTAAGCCCATTTGAAAACCTGCTTTTATTTTAAGAAAATTTTGAGTCTCGATGTCAACCTATGTAGGAAACCCAGCTTCGGGATGAAAATTGTAAAAATTACACCGCGCTATGAGTTTTTCTTCAAAAAAAAATTGAGCTAAGCTATCAGCCAATAATAGCATTGCTTCCGGAAGTATGAAAGCAAGAGCTCCGAAGCGATGCTCTCGGGCTCAAATGAATGAGCTTTGTTAAGTGAGCATCAATTTCAGATTTGTGATTGCGGAAATTTGAAAAATCTAGATTGAATCTTTACCTAGCGGCAAAAAAATGGCTGGCATTCACGGTCATCTTCAACAAACTATGTATTTGCTTACTCATGCTGTGGCTGCTATAGTCCCACATCGCGGCCAGCAACCTGGAAACTGCCTACTTTCGAGTGCCGCAAGTTGTAGTTTAATCGACAAGCCCAATTTCTTTATGCATTGCAAAAAATCTGATCCGAGTTCCTTTTATATCACTCTTGTCAACTTAATTGCAAGGACAAGGAAGTGGTGCAAGGAGTTTATTCAAAATGATTGTTTCCGTGCGTAATGAAAATTTGCGCGTTGAGTTGACTAAAATGTCTTTCAAATCACTTGCATAAAGGGAGCTATTTTTTCAGGGGTATGATCTCGTTTGAAGAACGACTTGGATGAGGAACCCAGCTTCAAGAAAATACGGCCGCGGTTAATTTTAGATATCTGCTGAAAAAAAATGAAACCCTGCTTTAATAAAGGGCAGGGTTGTCTATATCTGAGGGCGCAACTATATCGCCAAGCTCTTGACAAAGACATATCATATCTAATATGAATATGACATCTTATATCTATTGTATAACTCACGATTCTCATAGTATATTACCACCCATCAATTACGAGTTTTTAATAGAAGTCATCTGAAGGAAGTTCGTACATCGCATCGGAAATAATCGCTTGTCACAGATTGATCTCAAACCTAATAGCGCCAAGGTTATATTCCACTGCTTTTTCTACAATAAAATCTATTCGCTTTGCTCAAGAGGTCAAGGTCAACATCTCCATTTTCATCAGTTTAAGCATATTGTTCACTAGTGCATTTTTTGAGGCTCAGTTAGGAATAGTCCAAGGTGTCTTTGTCTGAAAGGATCTAAATGAGTGAGTACAAGAAGTCTGCCGATCAATTCTTGGAATAATCCAAAGCCTTCAATCTTGAAGCAGTTACATACTGAAGTAGGTTTCACGGATCCGCAATCTATGCTAAGCTGATGCCTTGCTTGAAATCCAATAGGCTGGTAATTCAAGTCTGCTTACCGAATGTCTAGTATTTCCATCGAAATGCGCCACCACAGATAAATAGAAATCATTTTCCTGTATTTACGGCATCATTTTCTGATCGGAATGCTTCTTCCACCGTTGTGGCGGTACATTTACTACTGTACCTTCAATGGTAAGATTTATGTAGTGCTTGTTGCAACGCCTCCCGCTCACGTCGCGTGTAATAGAAAGGAATTGGTCTGATTTCCTAGCGACTTTAATCTGAATTCATCATTATACCTATAACCCTCTTTCGGTCTGCTTCTACATTGTAGTCTGGCCGGCTTGTAGTAGTCTTGTAAGAATACTTTTCCCATCTTCTCCTACATAACCGGCTTCCGTAAAGTACGGTGGCATCAGCAATACAAGAAAGGTAAACCCTCAAGTGTTTTTGCCAAGGTTTTAGCTAAATAAGTTTTAACCTTACCAGTATCAACCCAAACCATGAATGATGTTTGATTTTCCTCCGATCTTGACATCGTCCATTTTCAATCCTTTTGAAAAAGACGTTTGTAAATGATTGTAAACAGCGACTTCTGTTAAGGACTTTTTTTCGCATCATCTTGACCAAATTACATATTGACTAAAGATATTCCGTCCAATTTCCTTAGTTCTTTCTTGAATTTAAGGTTTGATGCCTGGTTTTGTGGTTTCCTCATCCTCACCTAATATCAAAATGGGCCTGATCTATGCAATGAATTGCCAAATATGTGCCGAAATACCCGACAACCAATCAATCCACGTCTTTTTATTTTCTAACCTTTGCAAAACGAACAGGTTTAACTTGTCCATTTATTTATGATTTTTTTAGTAACTAAAAACTTCAACGATTAAGGCCATTATTGCTTTGGCCTCTGTGCCTTTTAAACCAATAAAAATCCTCCTTTGGGTCCAGAATCTCTATCGTTTCTTCGTATGTTTTACCAGTGTGGTCTGCGAGAAATCTGGTACAAATTCTGACGCAAATTGAAAAAGTATCAATTTAAAGGGAAAATTTTCCATAAATCGCTAGATTGGTCCCCTGCCATCCTCCAGCATGGCTGGTGAATCATGCACTCGTGCATGTTTAAGTGCAGAACGCTTGTCCTTTTGCGCCGCCAGCAAAGCAATAACTGCTCCCATGGAGGCAGCGATTCCCTGTCAGAATCGTAGCCCACAACAGGAACCAAATGTTATTGCAATGGGTATCCATAGATTTTCCTAATCCAGCAGTCAAACCGATCCACCTGGACCTATTGACATACAACAATAACATCCCTTCTTAGAATCTACTGATTCTAAAAAATAGCAATTGGGCCACAATAATATTGAGCCACGATGATCCGTCAATTCCCAGTTCCCTAGAAATAGTGATACGAATCCATTGATTAAAGCGAGAGAATTACGTCGATTTCTCTTAAAAATTTTGAGGACTCTCCATCGATTACCGAACGAGTCAATATTTTCATAATGCTGGCGTATACATGCAAAAGCTGTTCCACTTACCAGCCTTGATTGTGTAATTGGCGTATTCCTGAATTCTTCTTGTTGATCATGTCTTTCAGTAGTTGTAGTTAGAAAACAAAAAAGCCCTTAAATAAGGAACTTTTTTTAATTTGTTTAAAGCAAATACTTTTGCTAAGAAGTTTCTTGAACTCATCTAATAACTGATTTCCCTTTTTTCGCTCAAGTTTAACCTGATTTCTACAAAGAGAGAACCTTATCATTGCTGGACTGAAAGTAAGCATGTTCAGTAAATGAAGGTCTCCAGGGTGTCCTTCTTGTAGCACCTTTCAGGTAATTGTCGACAAACATGTCCATGCTATCTCTTGCCGATCTGAGAAGCCTAGGCCGGAAAGATGCAATTGCTCTCTTACGCAATTTGTTTGGTTCTTCTCAAAGAACTTCCTCATTCTGCCTGGATCTTATTCTCAGTTGCAAGAATGGTTTTTGAAATCAATGACCAAAGTCATTGCTTCCGTAAAGTTGGAAATTCCTTCTCTACGTCCTTCCACAGTAACTTTACCTTTATTGTGCTATCAATCAACCATTCTTTTAGGAAGGTTTCAGGAAGAATCGATTTTTGCTTTTGAGACGTAAGTTCTTCTTCAATTCCTCTTCAAATGAATACTTTGATTCGCGGTCGTAGTTTACCTTGAAGAGTTTCTCTTACTTTAAAGTCATGAAACTCCCCTCCTCAGGAGTGATACTCAAATCTTGGCCGAAAGATTTTATCAAAAAATTCTTGTCATCTCAGCCTTTCAGTTCTATTGATATTCTTTACTGTAAAATCATCGCGCGTAGCCTGATCAGCTTTCCTCTGTTTCCAAACCGAAGCTTCCTTCCATTGATCGCTTCTTCACTTTCCCTTGTCTTCAACTCAATTACAGCGTCCTTTGCTGATGCTGTAAATTTTTCAGCAAGCTTTTTGTGATTAGTCAAATCTAAAGAAAACTGATTGTTTAAATTCAAGTGGGACTTGCTTGGCTAAGTCACTCATATAACGGAGTCCGTTGCCTCACTTACTTCTTGGATTTGTTACCTGTTTCGCCCGTATTGGGAAATCAAGTTTCCAAAGTCTCATCCAAACTTTTTGGTCCAAGCCTGATACTATATTTAAAGTTGCTTTGATTTGTGTCCAAAGGCCAACTCTATACCATCGACAAAAGCCGATTTTGGTAATTCAAACTCAAATTCTTTTTGGGTTTTCCAGTCGATCGTTTCTTCCTGTTTGCTAACTGGAAGTGGATCACCCTAAGATTTTGAAGGTTTGCTCTTTCAAGTAGCCGTTTCTAATGACTCCAACTATAAGCCCTGTTAATGTTCTCAACCAAAACCGAAGTGCCAATAACATGTTTTTCACCATAGAATAGTCGTGGCTTTTGCCGGTCTAAATCCTTTGATGTTTGCTTGTTCTGGCGTGAATCCTTAAAGTTTTGCCTTCTACCCTGTAAGGTTGGGTAATCTGCTTCTGATAATTTTATTTTAATTGAAGCTTGATTTTACAGAAATGCTTGTCTAATGTGATTTCCAATGCTCTAAAATTTAAATAAAAGTTGATAACTTAAAAACCGCCCCAACCACAAATGCTGTAAACAGTCTAGTGATTGAGGTTCTGTAATCGTGCGGATAGAGGGACTCGGAAACCCCCATGCCTCGCGGCGCTAGATCCCTAAGTCAGTGCGTCCTAACCAATGTTCGCCACAATCCGCATACATCTCCAAATCACAAATTTAAAAGACTTTCCCTCTTCCGTTTTTGTTGATTGTGGGATGCAAATGTAAGGAACTTAATATTATTTTTGCAAGAGCTATCACAGAAAAAAATAAGAAATAAAAAAGGGGCTTGCCTAATCGCCTTAATTTTATGTTTAAATTCTAACGTAATGGTCCAAGTAAGATTTAGAAGAAGAGCGAAAAGAAATATTAAAACGATACCGCAAGCTACTTAAGCAAGCCAAACCTTTCATTGAAAAGAAGGAAGAAGCGTAAATTGATTAAGAAAGCCCTTTCAATATCTCAAATGGAAGCTCATAAGGATATGCGCAGAAAGTCAGGGCCGAACCATTATCTATCATCCTTTGGAAGTAGCGCTCGTTTGGCCGTGAAGAAATTGGCCCTTGGTACTACTCTATTGTGCAGCAATTCTTCAGACGTTGGTCGAAGATACTGATTTGGAGAGTTGGGAAAGATATTGAGCGGGAGTTTGGCTACAAAGTGATGACGATCATTGAATGGATGAACCAAAAATAGCTGGTGTATTTTGATTAGGAAGTTCGCGAGCAGACTGAAGAACTTCCGAAAAAGCTTCTGACTGCTTTCTGATGAACGGTTCGAGTCATTTTGATAAAAACTTGCGGATCGATTGAATAATATGGAGGACTTTGGTAGTATGCCTCGCCATAAACAGCTCAAGATAGCCTCGAGAACCAAATGTGTAGTCTCGTATCCTCGCGCTAGCGCACCGTTTTGGGATTGTATGACGATCAAATCAGAATTGGAAGATTATACCTAAAGTTTTACAGACACCAATACCTACAATGAAATAGTAAATTCAAATAAATGAGTCCAAGTCCTACCGAATCAAGTTATCAAATTTTTATTCAGCCCTAATAGAGGACAGCCTGGACGTCAAGGGTTTAAAGTTTTGTGATCAAAGGAAGACGGGAAGGTCGGGTCTATCATTTTCAAACAGAAATAAAATAAAGCAGGGTACCCCATTTGAAAAGAGGTCCTATGATTCTTTTGTTGCAGTACGATCATTTTGGAAAGTGAAGTTTGAAAATGAAAAAGCCGACTGCTGGCAGTGTATTCCATCGTCTAACACTATTTTTATCGACCAACAGATCGTCTCCCGACTGGATCAGTACACCCGAGGTCTAATGGATACGATCACTCCACACCACTGTGATGAGTAATATAACCGGCCAATGGGTGGAAGTTCAAGATCCGAACCGACAAGAATGGATGAAATTGCCGAGCGGGCTATGCCAGCACATTGGACAATACAGAGGACATAGGAGGGCTCTAAAGCTCCAAAAAGGGCTAGATGATTGGATTACTCCAAGTTCGGGCTTGTTAGAATCAAACCGATGGCAATTGCATCGAATTCATGATGATTTCCGTGGCAATCTTTTCACGAGGATAGTCTTGTGTATTTCCACGCCGAAAGGCGAGGCTCAAAAAGTTTTTACCAATTTGGATCGACTGCTTAGATTGCATTTTGAGATAATACCCAAGTAGGTGCTAAGTGTATTGTGCTAAGTCAATCAACCGTCTATCCCTCACCATATTTCAGCATAAAGCTAAAGAATGGATGATCAGGTTGAAAGGTCCTTCTTCCAACTAAGCAGAAACCTAACAAAGATTGTTTGTCCGATTGTCGTCACCGTTCTAGGGCGTAAAGCCAAGATTAGGATGCGAAAAGGAAGAAAAAAAGTCAGCAATCCATTGATGGCAGGAAAAATCCGTTTACAGGCTCCGAAAGATCAAGCAGATGAAAATGGAGTTTAATAGCTGCTGAGAAACATCGAAAAACTCCGCTTACTTTGCCGTTGAAGACTGCAATGAATTTTATTATCGGGTAGGAAAAGGGGATTAATTGAACCCAACCTCGATTCAAATCATTCAAAGAGTTTAAGGAATCTCAAAAAACTTAATATATACAAGAGGAAACTCAGGAAAAGGTTAAAAGATGAATCTTCACTACCAAAAGAAAATACACACCCTCAACAGTCCCTGATCATGATCAGCTCTTGATAGGGGAGGAATATGGATGTGGTTGAACTATGTCCTGGCAAAATCGCTGCAATCCGATTCCTGGGATGACGGTTTATTGGATTGTTACCCGTGAATGAAGGCATCAAGATCCATCGAACTTCTGCCCGATATGCCTTAGAGTCCTGCTTTCTAATCATCGCCAGATCGTGTAATTAAAGGCCCCGATGACTAGCAAAAACAAGAAATAGCTTTTTTTAGGCAGCGGTTGCGGATCGTGGAACTGATCGGGTAAGGTTTAATTAATGACTTGAACCAACCAAGTATTTCAAATGAATGTGAAAAGGTGAAAGTATGCGGCCATAAGGTTGTGTGAGAGGCGCATCTTCAGAGAGGACTATTGTACACCTGCGAGTGCACGCAGTGGTCCTTTTTCTGACGAGAGCGCGAGCTTATTCGCCGAGATTGATATCGAGAGTGATATTAAATAACAGCGGTCATTTGGATAAAATTAATTTACGAACCTAACAAAGCTGAGGGTATTTTAAAGGTTTACGAGGTTTGATTGATTCCAATGATCATTATAGTTAGTTAGAGTTATAGTTGCAAAAAAATCGCATAAATGCCTTTAAATATTGCCCATCTTCGCGAAAGAGGTTATAAGAAAATTTTGTACCCCGCCTTACGCATCGAAACTCAAAGCTTAAGAAAAACTCCCGACAACCTACGCTAACTTGAAGAGAAATCGTGCGAGGTCATTATTTATGATGTAGTGGAATCTACTCTACATCGAATATTAAAAGAATATATATAATTATCAATGTTAGTAGGGCTACAGCGTATAATAATTTACTCTTTTGATCTTCTCGTAGAATGTGAACCTTGGTGAACGAAGCAATCAGTTATTACCTGGTAAAAATCTAGCTTCAGTTTGAAAAGTTTATATGGCTACAACATTATCATGAATCATAAAACCGTTGTGACTTGCAATGAGGTCCTTGGAATTTTGCGATCTCAAGAATCCAAAACATCCAAATGACCGTAGGTATGGAATATACTGAACTTCAAAGATATATGCACACGAGTTCTTTATTGGAGTTGCAACAAACGATAATTGTCATATAAACTAACAAAGACCCTCATGAAAACTTACATTTAACACTCTAAAGAACGATTTTATCAAATTACCTTTGTTATTCAGAGGGCGGATTTGATAGCAGATGAGTTGGGCCGAAAATTCCGGTTCAAATAGTGTCTGATGCGAGATGCGAGAGAAGGAGCAAAAAATTTGTGTTTGCCTTGAAGCGAAGTGAGGTATATCAGTTCAAGCTGAATAGGCCCTACTATGTACCATGCTAACTAGTGTTGCATAATGGCGAAAAGAGCTGTATACAGAGGTGAATCTTAGTTACCTTACAGCAAACTCAGAGCAATGTCAAGAAAACTCTTAATCATCACCAAAGCTGAAATAATTATTTTTATCAGTCTGACTCTGTGGAAGAGATTTAAGAAGTCATTGACTTCCCTAACATATACGGCCACAGCTCAATCCCCTCGAAAATGGTGCAATATACCGATCTGAATAATAAGGATCTTGTCCAATCCTTGGTTTTCTATGGCTTATCGCATAGATTTCAACGCTCAAAAAGAAGCTTGTAAACCGTTTAGACCGAACATAAAATGAAGATGGATGTACTTCTGGGTCTCCAGTGGGCGAGAAAATGAAAGAAAAAGGAAAAAATTGTAAGATTGTTTTTTAGGCGCCTAAATATGAGAATCGGTAGCACGATTTCAAGGCGGGCCAATCTGAACATACGTTAGAATTTGATCGGAATAAAAGCATGGTCCTTCATCAGATTCCATCGATATTTAGACCTCAAAATTCCTAAATATTATTGGAAATGGAGTAGTATTAGACCCCAATTGTTCTAAAAAGGGAAAATCGATGGATTAGGTAATTTCTTCCATTGACTACATGAAGAATTTGGTGAATCTCTAAGAAGGCTACAATCATTATACCTACTCATAAGCTCTTGGATGCAGCTATGGAAACCTGCCAAAGGGGATAAAAAAATTGGATCCTACTCTGAAAGGAATTGGACCGCGACTTACCAAGATAAAATTGCAGACCTGGCCTGCGTGTTGGGAGATATCTTGAATCCAGATTTCAAAAGAGAAAATAATCAGAACTTTAGTCGAAAAGCATAAAAACAACACTTTCCCTTTTACAATCAGTCCGACTGATGCATTAGCAAAGAAATGGAGGAGCAGTTTTTTTGCGCTGTTGATTTTTTCAAAAACACTGAATCTGATTGATAAAGTGAATAATTGTAGTGAACGATGCTTAGCTTCCAAATAAAAGAATCTTAGCTGAAGGGTGCGCAAGGTTCACTTTTAGATATTGACTTCTGGTTCGTAATCCATTTTGTGACAAGTAGCAGCAAAACCATGATCTGCTGGGTGCAATGTACAGGATTGAGTGTAGCTCCATCCAAATAGGAAGAAGGTGTTTGGCACTTCAAAGCATATTGTACACGAGTCCGGGCAGTGGT
>Ga0163217_1053874_pt1 | contig 10125 bp, 4 predicted proteins | sample SynspAceP_FD_185933 | JGI IMG/M metagenome (GOLD analysis project Ga0163217, IMG submission 185933) | Saline lake microbial communities from Ace Lake in Antarctica - Synechococcus sp. Ace-P (PacBio error correction) | ecosystem: Environmental > Aquatic > Non-marine Saline and Alkaline > Saline ...
TCCATATTTATAATAAGAACAGGGAGATTCTCAGAAAAACGAAGATGGATAATAGAAAAAAGGAACTACCTAAATCTATAAACGAGAGTTTGAAAAAAACCGCAAGAGGAATTGGAAGCAATTGAGTATACTCCCTTATCCGACATCTTCAACCAGACTAAACAGTTCGCAATCATAATTTAACGAAGCAATACGTTATGAGCGTCCTCAAACTTCCAATTGGACCGGCAACCTTGATTTCCCAAAATAGAATTTTGGAAGGCAGTCAGTACTTTTATTTTCGCGAGTCCCAAAGTCCCGCGGAAATAATTTCCAAAACATACGAATCTGGCCATAAAAAACCAGGAAAGGTTTAAAAAGGCGAAAAATATTTTCACCAATTGTCCTCAAATACCAGCGGATAATATTTTTTGCAAAATGCCAAAGTTCCTATACCAGAATACCGGTAGTGTTACATTGAGGGATTCAAAAGGTATTACTGCAATATAGACAGTTATCCTTATCCGCAATGGGGGGCATTGGCAAGTACGGTCAAAACTATATCTTCTGTTCCTAAATCAGACTGCAGTCCCCGTATATTTGCGTAGATGTAGAACTAAAAAATTTGACCACCAACTTTGATAAGGAATTGCTAGTTCAAACACAATATGAAACGGAAAGGCAATTTATTTATTAAAGATTAAAGTCTCTTCAAACGCGTTATGTTTCAACTTAAAGAAAAAAATTCCATCAAAGATGAAACAATTAAATGAATAATTTTGAGTTTTATAAAAATCCTACTGGTATTAATGCCTTTTAAGATATGTAAAAACTTAGTGCCCAAAGAGGACTGTAAAATGAGTAATTCAAAAGTTGGAAGGATCTGGAAACTCCTGACAATAGTCGGATTTTCATAGTTTTCCGAAGGTTCTAATAAATGGTATTAAAACAATAGCAAACTCCTTTTCCTAAAAAAACATAAGCAAGAAAAAGATAGTTTAAACTTAATCCAATAGTTTAATGCTATTATGGCGGTACCAAATAAATCCTGAATACAGTAATTTAATTATTCTGAACTCATTAATTTCCCTTTAAATCAGGCATGGAGGATTTTTGAATTATTTTGAGAAAGTAAGATTAATATAAAAGGCTCGGATTATTATTACTTGGGAGGATCATTTTATGCAATAAAACATTGAAAGAAGCTTACGAAAATAGCAAAAAAAGAAGAGAATAATCCAAATTGGAAGATTCAATCTTATTACTCTTGGCTACAATTAAAAGTGAACAAGATGGGAAATGATGAAGCTTTGGAAGTTTTTTCATAGAGCTTTAAATAAATTAAATTTAGGGCCCAGATATTGAAGAAGAAAAAAAACTTTCTTTTAACTGGGCTCTAGAAAGTACTTACGAATATACCACTTATTTAGGAAGACCCAGATTCCAACAATTAATTTAACGTAAATTGAACTTAAAAAGTTTTCTTAATAAATTTTTAGGACCCAGCAACGAGAACATAGTATTAGTCAATAGTATTGGAAGGGGTAAGCTGAAATACATTTCAAGGCAATTATAGTAAAGCGCTTCCACTTTTTTAGAAGAAAAGCTAAGGATATTTTCTGAAGGAATAGAAACTTGTTCAAGATAATACTCAGTTTATATAGGCCATGTGTCAAAAGCATTTGAAATCGACCGGAAGGAACAGTATAAGACGTTCAACTGAGTTTGAATCTATTTTGAATGAAAAAAATATTTCCCACTTCCATCAAAGTAAGAGGGTCCTCTTAATGTTTTTGTTGAAATGAATGCTATAAAGTCAGAAAAACAAGAATATGCAGCTTGCCTATTATGATAAAAAATAAGCGATTGAGCAGTTTAATTGAATAACAATAAACAAAAGTTTGCCTCCTATGATATACCAGGATACTCATAGCAGAAATCAAAAAGAAATAAACAAGAGCTTAATTGAAAAAATAAGTTCAAAAAAGCACTAAATATAAACTTATCTTCCGTAAATTCTTTTATTTTAATAGTGGGGGTACTCTCTCTATTATCTATTTTCAATACAAAAGCAAGAAAATCGAGCTATCAAAATTTACTTGGATAATGAAGGCATAAATAAAGTCAAACAAAAAGATTTTGGCTATATCAACGAAGGAAATGGCCTCAATAAGATATTGATGAGGAAGTTAGCTTCATCTTATAAAAAATAACACTCAAAATCAAATTTTAAATTTATGGGAACGGGAAAAAAGGTTTTCTAATAAAGAGATTGACCTAAACGTCCTATCTAATTTATCCAAGATTAAACAGAACTTATATTCAAAAGCAAGTAAATATTTATAAGGAAAAAAAAATTCAGAAACTACCATCAACTGACCTATAGAATGGTATAATTTTTATTGAGACAACTAGAGCGAATTTTGGATCAATGAAAAATAGTCTTGAATCGGATTCTAGAGGAAGTTTGGATTAACTCCAATTGAACACGCTTTAATAGAGCAATTAAAAGCTAAATTGAACAACAAAACATAAACTCCAGCCATGTATATGAAGAAATAATAAAACGCAATACGTAAAGTGCGTATAAGAATAAACGTAAATAACAGAAAATGTAATGCAAAACTATTATATTTAAATTTTCAAAATGCGAAATTATAATAACCTTTAATAATTTAACTAAATATGAAAAACGGAAAGCACAAAAAATCGGAAAGGCACTATCAAAAACCCAAAAAAACTAAAGTTGTAGGAGGTGAAGCTCCAATTTGTCCAAAAAGAAAAAGTTTGATAGAGAAAATTTAACGTCTTTAAATAAAGCTTACATCTTAAAAGATATAGTCTTTTATTTTTTAAATGTTCAAATAATAGAAATCCTATATTCTTGGAAATATTTGCCAACTAATTTAGTATAGTATTGATTTCATGTAAAGAAGTGAAAGTTCAAACTTACACTTATCCTGAAATTTTCAATGATTCTATCTCAACTATAACAAAATTCGGGAACTTCTTATAGCGAACTATTTTTTCAAATATGGACAGATTTAAAAAAATAAGGATGTTGCTACATTGGCTTACACTTCAAGATAGTAATACTCCAAAACCATATTTTTAGTAGAAAAAAACTTAATGTAAAGTATTTGAAGTCCTTAGATGAATGGTAAAAAGGATAAACCTTCATCTAAATATTGGTATATCGAAGCCACAAACGAAAACGGTTAATTTTTTATTGGATCGACAACGACTCATTAACAAGTACTTTAAATAAAAGGAAAATAAAAAACAATAACGACAGCGAGTGCCATTAACTATATCGATAAGACGAATATGTACATTTTTATGAGCCAAGTTCGATGGAACCAAAAGTTCAGGTAAATATTGAGTAATACAAGATGGGGATTTTTCTTCGAGTTATAGATTACCAGTGCTCAGGAAATATTATTTTGAAACAACCACTGGTATAAACCCAAACTTTCTTTCCAACATTCAATTTTGGGTAGGAAAATGATACTATAGTATATACAGCTTTTAATGCAGAAAAATTCCAAAGATTCTTTATGTGCTTTATCAATATAGATTAACAGGAATAACAGAGGTGCTATTCTCAGGTCAAATATTGAAAATTAATGAATAACGAGGATTAATCTTATCCAATAAATATCAAACACAAATCAAATAACTTCAAGTTTATGTAGCTAATGCAACAGAACATTATTCTGCTTACAAACGCTAAAATTGAAAGTTCGGAGAAACTTCATTTTAAATGGCGGCTGCCTTTTTAGCAATATGACCCAAGTGGTTGTTTATTATGCGAATGAAAAAAAAGACCCGGATTGTAATTTTTTAAGATAATAAAAACCGGAAGGGAAAAAAAAGATATTTGTAGAATCTGCAAGTGATTTCAAATTCAAACATCCATACCAAAAGATGAATATTATGTTGAACCAGAAGTCGACGCGGAAAATAGGCAAGCACTACCCTAACTGAAAAATAATTCCTATGTTACAACAGTTAAGAATGGTACAGTATGTATTTATAATAATTATAGATAGAGAAGGCGGAAATCATCTATAGATTTGGGATTACCCCTATTTCTCACATATCAATTCTATCAAAGAATTAAATGAGAGCCCTTTTACGATTAATTCCAAACCCAAGGATGGAATAAGAACATTCTTTCTTTGATTTAAGACCCGATTCATTAAACGTATCGATTAACGAAAAGTGACCAGAGCGAACCCCTGTAAAAGTATAATAAATATCGTAAAACGAAATAATTGAAGGTGGCTTCCCATTGATGGAACAATGGTTCCTATGACATGCGTTAGAACCAAAATTATGAGGCAAACCGAGCAAATAAAGCTGTTATTCAGCCATATGGGGGCTTATGGTTTTAAAACATAGACCAATATCAGTGAAGCAATTCTTAGATTTTGTTTCCAAAGGAACATATTTCGCAGTTGCCCTGTTAGGGGGGGAAGCTGAAAAAAGGGTTTTGAATGGTATATTATGAAGGTGTTGCCAGATAAAAGATAAAACTTCGTGGAAAGAACCTTTGTATTGCTCTCAATATCTAAAGGAATAATGATTTTAGTAAGGAAAAGGTTTAGCGTTCCTATTTTAAGTAGATGCCGTGAGGGATAACTTTAGTGGTATCGGCAAATTAATAGAAGAAACGCAGAAATGTAACAATGCGTTGTCGGTAATATTCAGCAATGTTCAACACCAAATTAGATTATCTAATCAAGTATCTTTTAATGCGGGCGATAACGATTATGACTTTGGGAACTGTAGATATGAAAAAGATGATAATTCTTTACTTTCATTGGACCCAATAGTTTAATTTTAATATTGATGATAAATAATCCATCTAACACTTATTATGATGGGGCCAAGAATGATAGATTTAATACCATTATACGATGCAGAGAAATATATAGGTTATTTACAACAGAAACACAGTTGACAAATCAAAAACCTACATGATTGGAATTTTTCAAAAGATGAGGTACCTAATTTATTCTTCTTTGAAACAACCAGAAAAAGCAATGTTCTTTTTAATAATGAGCTATAGCCATAATTTTTATACTACTTATTTTTATAATTAAAACATCCAGTGTCTTTCAACTTGCCTTTTTTCTAATTATTCCTAGCCATAAATTTTGGGTAGTAGGCTAATTTCATATGCCCCTAGAAGTTTTTCGAATAAAACTGTTTTAATTCGGTAAGCCATTAACTCAGGTTTAAGAAAGTCCAGAATTGAGAGTAGTAGTGCAGTTTCTTGAAAACTTGACCAGATTAATTCACGTAATTTCCCTGTAAACCCTTGGATTTGCGTTATGGCATATATCTAAACCCCTAAGGGATTAATGTTTATAAGCTAATGCTTCTTTTTTGATTGATTTATTAGCGATATTGGAAATGTTCGTCTAAAAATTTTGATTTCTAACCAATTTTTCCTATGTCTAATTTCCATATAGTTTTCTGCAACAATTCCCATAAATTGAATTAAATAGGCTTTTTGAAACACTTGACGAATGAAATAATATTAGATTGAGTGTTTTTGTATCCATTTAATTGAAGTATCTTTTCCGGTATACGGAGAAATGAATTTCGAGGCAAAAGTTACCTAGCGGTTAACCTGATAATTTTAAAAAACCTGTAATTATTTGATAAATAAGAGCATTGAGGTGTGGTGGCTAGTTCTGTCATCCCGACCGAAACCACTTTTTTAAAGGGTAGCAAAGCATTGTTTTAACTGACTGGTTGAAGTGCTTTTTCGGTTTTTTCTGTAATTAATATGATATCACTAATATCATATAAAAAAGGGTGTAAGTTCGGGTTTAATGGATTGGTACGTTTTTGTGTTCAAATTTTGGTAGTGTATAAGACTATTAGTGTCGTCCCTTGCAACACAAGTTTGTTTTAATTTAAAAAGACACATATCAATGCAGCAACAACAGTTAAAAAAACATTAAACAGTACTTCATTTACGAAGGGACATTACCTTACAATCCTGAAAAACTTACGAATTTATGCCCGAATAACCGTCTGATGAAAACGGCCGAAATCAGTTTTAAAACGTACACATCGTGAATGTTTGGGACGTTTCAAAAGGTAAGTATAGTTTGATTCTTAATCATCCAATTTTTGTATAATGGTATTGAGAATACAGAAGACCTTAAATCAGTTTTCCCGTAAATGTAGTAATTATAAAACAAAAGCCAGTTAAGTTTAAAGAAACTATTATCTAAAATTTTCCTATCTAGAATTTCTTTCCTAGTTAAACGAATAACCCTTGAAAACAAAAAATCGAAACTACACATCTAGAAAATCTGAAGCAAACAGATTTTGTCCGTATACACAGGGTAGAATGAATGAGATAGTAACAACAGAGAGATGCAATTCTTAACCAAAGAGTAGATTTTGAAAAAAAGGGGGGGCGATACTTTGCTTAACCCCAGGGCAAATTGGTGATTACTTTATTATGTGGCGACAAGGGTGTTAAAAATTTCTATTATAATTGGACGAGGCCGAGCAAAAAGTATTGGATTTTATACGGAATGATATTTTTTCACAGATTTACCCAGCCTATGTTAAATGGGCACTACCATCCAAATTACCCACTTAAAAAGCTTCAGAGGCCACGGTAGTTTTAATGCCATAAAAAATTTGAATGCAGAGAACTCCTTTAAAAGGTCCCACCAATTGAGCGTTTTTGGACGATTATCGATGCAAGAAGCATTTATAAAAAAATTTTCACGAAAGTCCGAGCGGTCTTAAATAAGTCCCGCACCAACCCAGGGGAACGTTATTTACGTTAATGAAAAAAAGACGCAGACCTATTTCAACGCGGTACCCACCCAAATATTTAATTGCTTTCATATTTAAGGGCTAACTCCAGTTGGGTTTTTCAAACATTCGGAACGATTGGGAAAGGGATAGTTTTTAAGGTTGGTATCAAATTAAGTAATGGGTTTATGCAAGTAGGCTAATTTTTCTTTAGAAAAAATGCCTATATCTAAATAGTTTAATTACCAAAAATAGTTATACAAAAGTAAATTTGATTTTTTTCTTCGTTGTGATTCGTTTGTTCTAATTAAAATTCATTTAAGGCATTTCGTAGCAATATTAATTCTAACATCTTACGCCCCTGCTTTTTCTTATAACGAAAATGTGAATAACTTATATGGGCTAGATAATAGGTTTTTCTATTGGTAAAAATCAAAAAATCGCACCTATTATATCCCAAAAATTCTGTTAGTGAATTATTGTATCGGAAAAAGAATTAAAAAAAATTCCCAAAGAAATAAGTCCATTTTACTTATATAAATCACCTTTAATTTCCAAAACAATGCCTGCCTAAGGAAAAAACCAAAGAATAAGTAAATAAATTAATGTTGCAAGGCATAAGTATGTTAATCGTTAATCGCTTGGGAATAACACTAGGAAAGTAAACAATAAAAAACAATGCTAGTAAATATGCTTGTAAACCTTCCCACTTTATTTTGTCCCGTTAAGTGGTGGCGAAATACAATAAAATACCCTAAATTTTGCAGGAAACAATAAAGCAATACCCTACTAGAACATTGTACTATCGCCAATTCATGAATTAAGACATAAACCAAATTCACCAGCAATTGAAACAAAAAAAGACAACCTATTTATGAACGCATGTAGCTTTGGGAAAGGTTTTACTTTTTTGAAATTGAGAAGGATGGATTAAAATACCTATACCCAAGCCTGTTCCTGATTTAAAATAAGTTTGAAGTTAGTAACGCAAATATGGACCGAATATAACTGAATTAAAAATAAAACACCCTAGAATCCAATTGTTTTTTTTATCCCACATTACTTTTCATTTATTAAGTATTTAGTATTTATAAGTCATGGCCTAAGTGTACTTATAATCTTTCCTTCTGCACCGGAAACAAACCTCTCAATTTTTCGGATTAAAAAAAGTAGCAGAATTTTATTTTTCACGTATCTATTGCTGTTTTTAATGCCAACGTTTAGCTATGTAGTTGCTGGTTTGTGAAATCCGACAGGATTTCGTACCGAGAACTAAACATATCTGAAATGGTGGATTTTTTTTCCGAAGGAAATCCCGCCCGCAAATTAATTATAGGTGTTGTATAGGTAGGGCATTCTTTTTTTATCCATTTAATTGCGAAAATTTACCTCCTCCTCCACACTGCATGTCACATCAGGTATTAGTCCAGTAATTTGTTCCTTTTTTTGTCTCTGTCCACACAATATACGATGTGCTAAGCCAAAACTGGCGGCACCTATGAAAACCAATTGGTAAGGTCATTAAATCAGTATAAACTCCGGTCGTTTTTTGACCAACAAATCCGTGTATTTTTTTGAAGGACTTAAGAGTCAAGGGCTAAGAATTCTGCCAACTAGCTGTTTTTTGGGTTTACAAGTTAAAATGGCAATGTGTTTACCCTTCAGAATTGCTGGAGAGTGCTTTTTGACTAATTGGAATGTTAATAAATTGGCACTCGGCCAAAGTGATAGCTATTCCTTTGAAAATTTTATGTGGTTTAATTCAAGCTGTTTGTTTTTGGAGTATCCGATTTATTGGAATCAGAGTAAAGGTGAGATAGCCTAAAGGCGAAAGTTTCCTAACTTTCCCCACCTTGATCTATTTCTAAACAATCAAGAATCCAGCATCTAAATCCAAGAAGGTTTGATGCGAATTTTCAAGAAGCGCTTTGTCTAGTAATGTTGAAGAGTCAAATTTTGCCCTTAAACTGGTCATTTGCTGCAAATCCATTAATTTTTTAATATATTGCAAGTGGTTTTATCATTATTTTGTTAATGAACCTTTGGAGTTTCTTTATTCTTAGTTTGATAAAAAACCTTATAGAATCATTAGGATTGTAGAAAAAATGCATGTTGATCAAGGTAATTGAGAATAGTAAAACAGCTATTCTATGGCTTATATTTTTATCATTAAGTGAGTTAAATGCCTTTTAATTGAGTTCTTTAACATTTCAGATAAATAGAGGTCCAGTTACATGCTCATTAATAAATGCTTTCTTCTTTGAATTAAGTTTATAGAATATCATCAAAACCTGCCTTTTTCAAATAAAATTTTGATTATTCCTCCTTTTTCCCCAATGAAAAGGATTGACATAAGAGAAATATAGTTAGGTAAGTAAATTTCATTTTTTGATTTAGAATGCTATATTAACAAATTTTGCTAAACGTAATAAGTACGTTTAGCGCTTTTAAACTAGTAACTAAAATCTAAGGGATTTTAATAAACGAATTTAATATTTCAGCTACGTTTAGCCATAATCTTACGAGATCTACAATCATTTTATTAAAACCAGTTTAACGAGATTCCTTTGAATAAAATCCTAAACTTCAGATGGCACTAATTTTTTAGAAGAATGAAAACAGATGTTTATGGCCAAGACTTATTACGAGATGGAAACGCCTTAAATTTTATTGTTTAACGTACACGATCTTAAAACTGTACTAGAGCAAAGAACCAATTTGCGGAATATGATGAAGAGTCTATAGCTATGATGGCTCGATTCGGTAAGGAATTTTCAGATTAAGGAACTCGTAATCCTTATTTATAGGGAGATGGGACCGAAAACCCAGCACAAACCTTTAAAGGATGGAGAAATTATTGTTTCATCGACCACAAGTAAAAAAGTAAAATGAAGAGCGGAGGGTGAAATGGGCCTTTTAATCCGTCGCATTCTCTCTATGAAGCTGGGGTATGCAAATGCCTACGATGGTGGGTACCTGCCCCTTTCTGCCTTTATTCAGGAAACGGCAAATAATCAACCTCCCTGGTTACATTGGTCTTACCGTAAGGTGCTGACCGGATTGATCGTGCATTTTGGAATACAATTTACTTAAGGATACCTACGTGCCCAAAATGATGGCCGCGGAGGAAATGGAGTGTTTACCCATGAGCCTCACAGAACCACAAGGCAGGGTAGCATCGCTCGTCGGATATTGGTGGACTACTGCTGTAACTAATGGAGATGTCCTAAAGATAACACGGACAAAAAATATCACTCCGGAGGGGATTATAAAGGAGCTGAAAATATAGTTCCATTTGTTTTGGCTCAGTATTAAAGGAGCACCTGCCGGAACAAAGAATATCACTTTTTTGTT
>Ga0163217_1063706_pt1 | contig 10125 bp, 8 predicted proteins | sample SynspAceP_FD_185933 | JGI IMG/M metagenome (GOLD analysis project Ga0163217, IMG submission 185933) | Saline lake microbial communities from Ace Lake in Antarctica - Synechococcus sp. Ace-P (PacBio error correction) | ecosystem: Environmental > Aquatic > Non-marine Saline and Alkaline > Saline ...
GAAAAAAAAAAGAAAGAGAAAAATCCAAACTTTGGGGCTTTTTCCCCCCTAACATCCCTAAATCGCCCAAAATTAAAGCTTGTCGTTTTTTTTTGAATCCGGGATTTTTGGGTTTTCTATCTTAAAGTTTTAATACAGAAAGCAACTATTGAATCCCTAAATGACAAGCCAAATGAATCCTTTTCCTGCTTAAAGGTTGGGCAAAAATTTTCCAACTTTCGGTTTTTTTGGGCAATCGCCAAAAAACAAAAGAGAAAAGTAAAACCAGCCTAAAAAAAGGAATGGTTTTTAATTTTTCATGTAAAAAAGTAGTGGGTTTTTCCCTAAGTACAAACGTTAAGCAGAAGAATTTTAAATTTCTCTCCCAAAATAAATACTTTTGGCAATCCCGAAAAAACAACGGATAGGTTTTGTTTTCCATTTCTTAAGCCCCGCACTTTTTTTTGATAAATTTTTTTACGAACCATCCACCTTCCCAGGGAAAAAAGCATCACTGATTCTGGCAAATAAGTGTAGGCCGAACTGTCTTTTAGAAACCATTTTTACCAATAGTGGGGTAAAAATATTCATAAAGTAAAAAAAAAATTATAAATCTGCCTAAGTTGGGAAAGTTTTTGGTTTTGAAAATTCGAGCAACCGGCGCAGTTTTTTTCCACCTGGGTCCTTAATACGCGATCATTTTTCTGAATAGAACCTTTTTCTAAATTCTCGTAATTTCGAATCACCAAAACCCTACCGTAAATCGCATCCAAAAATGAATTTGGTTTTTCGAAAGGTAAGTTTTCCGGAGTCCGCCTAATAAACCATTTTTCTATAACGCTTGTCGTGACCTTTTTTTCTTCATTTTTCTCTCGACGCAACTTCTAGCATGCCTGAGCTAAATATCTAATGCCAGTTTAAACTTTTTTGTCGGATTTCAAAGACAAGGCTTCTATTGCGCAAATCTTCCGGTTCCCCGTAGCAAACATCTAAAGATCTTTTTTTGGCCTGAATATCTTTCATAATCGAATGGCCTTTTTTCGCCAAAGAAATATCAATACCATTGAAAGGAAAGATTGGAGGAAGTCGTACGCGCCTGAAATATTGTTAAACATTTCTGCCACTTGTTTCTTTTTTTCCTTCTGATTTTTTGTTTTTGTAGGGAACTACTGCCATCCTATATTTTAAAATTTAAACCAACTCTTCTATTTGAAACTTCCTGCTAAACATTAGTCCGCTCGAAAATCGATTTTAAAAGGAATACTTTTTTTTAAATTGGTTGACGAGTTTGGATAAAAGGAGCCCTTATTTTTTAAATTAATTCTCTGTAAATCCATGCCATAAATCCATTGTGATCTCAGTTTCGACAACAACAGTAACCGGTTTGCCCAATTGTTTGGTTCGTAGAAATAACGTTTCTTTTGGTCGATAGAATATGTATGCTTGCTCGTTCTTTTCGAACGCTTTCCCATTTGGAATCACATCTTCGCTTCTCAACAGCAGTGGGTATGTTTCTTTCTGAATAGGTTAAAAACGTGGTAAATATGAAATATCTTATCTCTTTTAAGAAATGAAATACCGTTTTTTTAAAACTCTTCGTCGTTTTCTCCCGGGTTAACCAAACAAATTACGTCTACACCGCAAATACAGGCGTCTGGCATTAATCGTTTTGATTAGCTCAATGCGATCTTCTGTATAGCTTCCGTAGGGTAAATCTTCCCTGCGCATCAACTTTTAGTATATGTCGCTGCCCGATTGCAATGGGAATGTGAAAATGAGGAACAAAGCTTCCTGCTTTGCGCCACATATCTATATTTCAAATTACTCAATAAAATTTGGGTTCTATCGATGAAATTCCGAAAACGATCAATTCCTTCAATTTTATCTAATTCTTGGACTAACCCAAGTTTTTCTTCAGTTCCTTTGGCCGAAATCACCATGTTAGACACCAGTCAAGACTACTTCTTTTACATCAAGTTTGCAAGCGACCTCTTGCGCCACTAAAATAGTTTGAGCAATGAGTTACTTCTGCTTCGTCCTCTTGCTAATGGAATCAGTGCAGAAATGAACAAAAAATATCGCAACCGCTTGTAGCTTTAAGAAAGTACGTGTTCGATCTCCCAATAGAATAAGAAGGAATAAATTTCCTTTGACGTGCTTTATTTCTGAAGCCCAATCTTAAGACTCTTGTTTCTGCCATTGTACATGATCAATGTGTTCTAGGATATATTAAATTTCTCTGCAGGCACCTAAACCAATGTTTACTCTTTAATCTTGGAAGATTTCTTGAAGGTTTAAATTGGAGCGTAGCAACCGATGATGGCACATAAAGAATCAGGTGATAATTTTTTTGCTTGCTTCACTAACTGCTTGCATTTTTGTCTGGCATTTTCAGTTACTTGAAAACAAGTGTTTGATGATAAATGGTCTGGTCGATCCTGGAAATCAACACGTGCATAACTCAGCCTCTTCAAATGTTCATGGCAATAACCCAGAGGTTTCTGCAGGAAGTTGAGTTTACACCCAAGTGTGTAAAATGCGACCTTTTTTGTTGTGTTCATAAGGCGGCAAAGTTCCAATTCAGTAGAAATATTAAAGTCGAGTAAATTTTTGAAAAAAGATGAATCCACTGAAAGAATAAAATTTTTAGTTAAAAATGGAATAAAAGCGCTATTTAATTAGCATATTCGCAATGTGAAAAATTGGATTTTTATGGTTTTGTACCTATGTTTTCAAGTTGTTTTCGAATAAGAAAGAACAATATAAAGACGTGGGTCCCATCTTTAGGTATAAACGAACCCAATGGGATTAGCTCTTTAGATCCTGCATTACTAGAAATTTAAGAAATATTTCGGCTGTGAATCAAACTGTTTAATGGTTTTGGTGGCAAATGGACGAGAAACTTGGAAATGTAGTTCCATGTATCGCCCAAAGTTGGGAAATATTAGATTCAGGAAAAGTTGTATCGATTTCACTTAAGAACTGATGTAATGTTTCACGAAAAGTGATTTGTTTACTTCCAAATAGATCGAATGTTAAACAGCAGACGATTTTTATATAGCTTCAATTCGATTGGTTAGGGCGAGAACTGGCATCTCCTGGCGAGCTTTGGGTATTCATTTGTAAAAAAAGATGAGAAGGGATTTATTCAATTTCAATCCATTTCGACAACTATTCTAGAAATTCAATTAAACAGCATTCCACCACCTTTTTTGGAATACTACAACAATGCAGTATTGCTCAGTAGTTCCTTCAAAAGGTTGTGGAACCAATTTGTGAAGATTTCAGACAGGCATCCAATTGGCACTGGCCCGTTTCGATTTTAAATCTCTGGAGTGAATCCAATAAATTGGTTTTTTAAAAAATGTTGACTTTTTGAAGTCGATGAAAGAAGGCAAATCAATCCTTAATCTGGAGCCAATAAATGTGACTTTTAATAAGATGAAGAAGTGGGGCATTTTTTTGAAATTTCTGAAAGGCGACTTAGATTATAAATTCTGGTTTAAATGCAGTTATAAGGAATGAGATTTTTAAATTCTAATGGGGTATTTAAAGTCGAAATATTTCTGATCGGTAAGAAATGATTACAGTCCCTATTTGAAATACAGAATATTTAGGTTTTCATTTGCAAATCGAAAGAAATTTAGATTGGAACTTCAACCGTTGAGGCACGTTCAGGTTTCGCCAAAGCTATAAAATTCTGGTTTTAATCGGCAGAAAATGTTTGTTGTATCTGAGGAAAGGGATTGAACAGCAAGCAAAAACAGGGATTTATCCCGAAGGGGCTTCCTGGTTATAGTGCTACTTTTGAAGGATTTGAATATAATCCTGGAACCTTGCGAGCAATTGCTGAAAGAAGTTGGGTACTGACGATAAAAATAAGATCCAACATTGGTGTTAAATTACGACCTGCTCAATCCTTGGATTTATGTGAGTTTTAATTCAGCATGAACTGAAAGAATTGTGAATAACGCTTTAAAAATTAAGGTTAATCCTTCAGGTACACACAATGAATTAGTGGCACAAAGGAGCGTTTACTTTTTTTAGAAAGTCTTGGATTGCAGATTTACCCTGATGCAGAGATTATTTGGCTTTGTTTATGGAAAAAACTTAGCTCAGATGGACCAATTATACCAGGATATGTTTCCGAAGAATATGAAAATAAATTGGTATCTGAATGCGCTTAATGAATCTAAGATAGCGCAAGAGTGGCCCTTGTATTTTGAAATGGATAAATGATCATAAAAGATGCTGCAATAGTGCCGCTCTTTTTTATGACAAGTTAGTTCGATTTTGTGCCTAGTCCCTTGAAGGAATTGGTGTAAATCCGATGAATCTGCTTTCGCTGAAAAGAGTGAAGATGTAATTTTTATTTAGTTAAATAATCCTCTCAATAAAAGGAAAGTACAAATTAAATACAATAAAAATAAAAAAATAAGATTTTGCTATGGAAGCTGCTCCGGCCAGCTATCCCCACCAATCCGAATACTGGCTGCTACTAAAGCGATAAGTAAAGAATGTGATTGTCCAACGTAAACATAATTTAAGTTTTAAAGGTTATGTTTATTTTGATGCAATTGGAATTCCAAAAAAACCTCAATAATAATTTAAAAAAATGTATTTAATAATGAGTCCATTTTAAAAATCCTTAAGGAATATGAAATATATATGTAAATTTAAATTAATGGTGCTTTAAATTTCTTCATGATTGAGGAAATTTTTTATCTCAACGGCTTGAAGAACTAACATTTAATCAGCAACCTCAAAAAAATGTTTAATGAGTTTTATTAAAAATTCAACTGCTACTTTTTTATCTTCTTTATTTCAGGTTAGCAAATGCCAATCAAGATTGGGCCACACATCAAGATTGGTTGAAGCTTCCAAAACAATACCAAGATCTTGATGATAGTCCTTTTCTATCATTAAACTCAGAAATGCATAAAAACGTATTAGTGAAGACCATACATGAATATTTGACGTTCGCTTTTAACTGGCTAGATCTGCAGCAAAAGTATCGTTATTGGATACTGCTGAATTATTTTGGATAGAAATTTAAATGATCGGATCTACATGAGTTCGAATAGTATACCTATGGCTCAATATTATTATGTGAGGGTCGTTTTATATCTCAAAAAAGAGGAAAGCTAGTTCGTGCAGAAAATGAAATTTAAGAATCCATTAGAGTTTGCGAAAGAAAAATCAAAAATCTAGAATTGGCGAAGAGCATACCATCTTATGCTCGCAATTTTATTCCGTAAAGGAAAGCAAGAGGCGAGTTTGAATCTTTATTTTAAAGTGGAGAATATTTATGGTAATTGATTCTTCAAATGTGAATAGTATGCCATAGCAACAATAATATTGGAAATATTTATCAAGAAATTTGGAAGTTTGAGAAAGCATTACCTATCATCGAAGGCCTTCTTTTTTGATATCAAAAACTTCGAAAAATGCGAATTCTAATTAATTTCATATAAATAATATAGCCGTTTTTCACTTTAAAGATGACAGAATCAGATAGTGCTTTGTATTATTTGAGATTGATTTATTGATAATCCTAATAATCATGCATTTTCCCATATAAACAGCAAGGCTATTTAAATATTGGAGTAATTTATTTGGAGCGAAAAGAACTTTAAAAACTGCGATTGCCAATTTAAATCAATCACAAGCCCTTATAACATAAATAACGATGATAAAGTAGGTCAGTATAATTGTCTATCAACATGGGTGAAGTGTAATATACAAAGCAATCAACTTCCAAAAAGGAAAAGAAGTATTAGGAAAGCCTTCAATTTAAACAAAAGAGATGGTGTTAATCGCTACTATTCTGACAGTGTATGGTCGATTGGGTGAAGGTTGTTGTGTTAAAAAAAGATTACAAGGAAGCATTAACCTAACATCAAACAAGCCTATTCTATTGGTTAAAGATTCACTTTACGATAAGGTTGAAATTAAGGGTTTCTTGAAAATAATTGAGGTGGAAATACAATCAAGAACGACAGTTGTTTAGAAGATAGCTTTGGAACGTGTGAGGGAGAATAAATTAATAGCATTGGAGCTCAAGAAAACGAATCCACAATTGGAAGTGAAACAGAATATAAGGAACTGTTGAAGTATTGTTTGCATTTATTGCTGGCCACTTAATTGTTTTTTTTTGATTTATAGTAAATTACAGAGCCTCAAAAAGAAGTATGCCATCCATTGAATGCCCCAATGAAGAATTAACGCAAACGTTGATTAGCAAAGAAGAAAAGAAGTTCTGTTGAAGGAAATTCACAACATCGTGTGAAAAATACTTTGCAAATCATTTCTAGTTTTGATGCGATTGCAATCCAATACAAGTAAAAGTTATTTCAATTGAAAGCCAAACTACCAAGAAATGGCCAGGGGCGAATACTCAAATGGCTTTAGTTCAAATCAGCAATTGTATGGAATCTAAGGATTTACATTAAATTGATTGTTGCTGGTATATCAATACATTAAGTGGATAGAAGTTCAAAATGTTTTATTCCAGTGAAGGGATCCATGTGGTCAAACATATTGAAATAAAAGATTTAACTATTGAGGGAATTAATTCTTTGGGCTTGCTAATTAAGAGTTTTGACCAACTGTTTTTTAAGTAATGCTTTTAAAGAAGACATTGGTGAAATAGAAATTAATGTAAAGTAATATAGATGAAAGAAGGTATCTATCGATTGAAGAATAATGGAGTTGGGTTAGAAGATCCTGAAAAGGAGTTCGATAAAGGAACGTTTGGAGCAGAATTGTTCAAAACATTAGTAAGAGCAATTGGAGGAAGTTTATGAATTGAAGCTCTGAAGGCGGTTTGAAAAGTTCGAAAGTTTACTTTTAAGAAAAGCTTTTTAATTGTAAATGGTTAATTATTAATTGTTAATAATGTGTTTCCTTCGAAACAATTTATTGAAATGACAAATTAACCATCCTAAATAGAGAATGGTCAGCTTATAATAATTAACACCTAATCATTAACAATTGAACCATTCTTAATTAACCATTAAAAAGGTTCTTATTTCCTCTGGCACGCTTAATTCTTTGGCATTGGATTCCTCTTTTTCTTTCTCTTCTTTTTTTCTTTGTACAACTTGAAACGACTTTGGTTTCCACCTCGCCGGCCAATAGTTATGTTTCTATTGATGTCAGCCGTTTCCAAGTTTTTGGTCTAAATTTACTGGCTACCACTTCCCCTTTCCGAAAATAGAACACTTCTTGATGGTTTTGTCTCCGCATTCTCCATATTTCAGCAGGAAATGTATTCCTTTGGTTTTTACTACCGTCCTGTAAATTCAAACTCTACTATTAACAGGGCATTGGAATTCCACCAGGAGTAGAAAAGGTAACATTCAAATAAATTCAACGGTTGATCTAAAAGTTGATTTCTGAGTATCATCCAAGAACTCATATAGGTTTTCATATGCTTTTTCATCAATTTTTGTTGGTTCCAAAAGGATCGTATGAATTGTAAAATCGTTCGCTTTTGTCAGTTTACAACTACATTCTTAGCTTTCAAATTCTTTATTCTAATGGTTCCTTATAAAAGCTTCTTCATCTTTTTTAGTTTGCTCTCCTTGAAAGCCAATTTCTTTTGAAGGATTTCTAGAATCTACTTGCAACCATTCTACTTTAATCTAATAGACAAATCCACATGATCAAGTTTGTAAAAAACCAACCTCTCCAAAACCAATCTAAATCTACTGCAGATGCATCTTCCATTAAACGGAAGAAATCAGCAGGAGTAGGGTGTTTGAACATCCCATGTTTTCGAATTATTGCTTGAAAGCATAATCGAATAATTCTCCTGCCCATCCACCGTTTCCTCTCAAATATTTAAATAGCTGTAGCAGGTTTCCGTAAGCCGTTATTCCCAAATGGAAAATGGATTCTGAGTTGGTCATAATTGGAGAAATATGCTTTTGTCACCTTTCATGTAGTCCACAATTTTTATAGGCTGGCCCCTCTTCTGAAGGATAGTCAATGTCCCATTCTTGCTCCGCCATGTATTGGCAAAGGTATTCATCCCTCGTCCATCCAAGTCCATTGACGCTCATGCTGAGTTGACAAATCATCGGGAAGAAATTGTGACCTAACTTTCGTGAATGATTACTGATATCACACTCCGTATTTAGTTCGCTCTGTATAGGTGCCATCTTTTCAAGGACGACCATAGTTTGAAGCAAAATCAATTGGTATTCCATTCCGATGCTTTTTGCTTTAACAGAATATCGCAACTGGATAAGGATATCAAAGGGTATGCTCAGAATAACCTTCTCAAAGTATGTGCTACTGCTCTAGTCGAATATTGCTCCCACAAATGGATTTTCCTCTTTTGGATAATAAGGACATGGCCATTACAGTTTCTGTTTCCCAAACTTAACCGCCAATAGCATCCCACAATAAATTTACGTGAAAAGCAAATCCGAAATCACGTACATTGGTGCCTTAAACTTCCACTTTTTTGTTCCTTTCGCTTTCTCTTTTTTCGTTTTCTCCGCTTCTTCCTGAGGTGATAATCATACAGGCTGCAAGTGTATTTTCACGTGCATCAGCAAATTCGCTTTTCTGAGTAGAAGTCATTACATCAGAAAGTGTTTTTGCAAACTCTCCTGTTTGCAGCTACCACATGGTCAGAAGGAACAGTTATGTTAACTGGTAATCGCCAAAAAGGTAGAAGTAAATTCTCTCTACCTAAAAACTGCTTGTTTTGCCATCCTTCAGCATCATTATAGACTGCCATTCTTTGAAAAAACTGAGCTATAGTATATAGGTAGTTATCTCTTCTTCGAAATATTCATAACCAGACCTTCCGCCCCAATTTTCATACGGTCGTTGATGTTGTACGCACCAATCTATTTTAAATGAAGTCGTCGCTCCAGGTTTTAGAGGTTGAGGTAAGTCAAATGCGCTCATCGTCTTATGACGGTGTGTCCAATTTGTTTCCTCGACTATTCGGTTACTTTTTCTCTAATTTAAATCCACCATCAAAAAAGGATTGATGTATTTGTCCAAGGCTCAAACTTCCAAACGTCCCAATACTCATCGATTTGAAATTTACGTGTATCAGAATCTTTGCAAACGCATAATTTTGATCCAATTGCACCCACCAAATATGGAAGAAGTCAGGGGACATTTGTTGGTGTAAGTTACCGTTTAGAACCTGTGATTTTTTTGCTTCTCATCGTCCAAAACAATGTCCATCACATAATCTGCTTTTGCTGATAATATTTTAAACCCAGGATAACCTGAAGCAAGTACGGAATGCATTTGGCGTTTGGCAGTTCATCGTCAAATTGCTTGAAAGTACCTTTTTATCGGGGTTATCGCTTTGTGCAAAAGTTAACAGTCGGTTATTAATAAGAGGCTGCTAAAAGAAAGTAAGTATTTGTATTTCATATATTAAGATGTAATCTGTTCAATAAAAAGAAAGGTCGAGACAACAACAGCTAATGGTGCTTAGTGTGTTTCTTCCAACCATTGAATTTAATTTTTAAAATCCTAAAAGTAAAAGAATTGTATTTAACAATAGAAATGACTACGAATAGTATTTGTCCTGTCTCTACCCCTACAGTTGAATGCCAATAATGTTTGAACGATAGAAAATCCATTCCCTAATAAGGACTGAAAAAAGTTGGAGAAACCATTCCATGAATCAGTCCGAGCTAAGCGATGAGGTAACTAGTTGTTTTTTTGCATTGAAGTTTGCATCTTTTCGAATTAAATTATAGGCTCCAGTAATAAAATAGTCACAGAATTAATAGCTCCAATAACGGTCGGATTGAGTGGAATTATTTTTAATGAGGCTAAAGCTAAAAGTTTAAGGAATGACCAATAGTGAAAGCAGTGACTAAATTAAGATTTGCTTGTATTCTTTTACGCAAAAGAAAGGCCATCAATGCAGTGATGAAAAAGCATGTGGTCAAAAACCGTTTTAAGTCGTGGGATGTGGTCTAAACCCAATGTGAAAATAGATACGAAATCCATTAACAGTTCAATTAAAAAGGTGATTGTGTTTTTTTTGTTAGGATTGAGCTTTCTTCAACCCCGTTAATATTCAAATGAATCAAGTTTTTCTGATTCAGGAAATGTTCAGTAACAAAAGCTATTCGTTATTTTTGATTGATTTATTTTGTA
>Ga0163217_1025850_pt1 | contig 10124 bp, 14 predicted proteins | sample SynspAceP_FD_185933 | JGI IMG/M metagenome (GOLD analysis project Ga0163217, IMG submission 185933) | Saline lake microbial communities from Ace Lake in Antarctica - Synechococcus sp. Ace-P (PacBio error correction) | ecosystem: Environmental > Aquatic > Non-marine Saline and Alkaline > Saline ...
ACAGGGAAAAAAGAAGGAAAGAATTGGGTTCCCCCTTTTCCCGGAAGGCAAAGCATGTTGGGTAAATTTGGGGGGGCGGCGCGAAGTAAGAGATTTGACGCCTTGGCTCAAAAACGGGCTCCCCTTGTCCCCCCTCGGCCTCGATTTGCCCGCAATTTTCGCAATTTTGGCCGCTGAAAATCTCCGGCCCAACACGCTGGGTTTTATCTGGTGGCCACAAATTGCAAACAATCAACGAAAGAATCGGCCAAAGCGGGAAGCCTGGCGGGAGCGCTGGGGCAGAAGCACCGAACCAGGGGCTTTTTCGAGCGCGCCCCGCGGATTGCCGCCTATGATCAAAGAGCGCCCCCTTGGCAGAAGCGCTCATGAGTCCATTCCTCTGGTAAGATTTTCTCTTCGCGCAAAACAAATCCCCGGAAAGCCGTCAGCGTGCTCGAAAATCTCAGGCTTTTCCTTGGCACCGAGGGCCGAGGAAAAACCGTTGCGGCGGCAAGGGCATCCTTGAAACAGCAGCCGGTCCTGCAGGTTTCCGCGGTCGAAATAGATCATCAGTGCGGCAAAGGACACCAAGGTGCCAATCTTCCACCGAACAACCTGATCGTCACCTAAGACTAATGTCGGAAACACCACGTTGCGGCGCAGGCTCTTTGTCCAGCAACGCAGCGGTTTGTAAGCTGCTGTGATAGTAATCCGAAGCGATGTCTTGCACCGGCCTTTGCGATGGGTTCTCGTGAACAGACGCAGCCGCTCTGCAATCGTCAAATACCCGCCTCAGCCTGGGCCCCAGCCGCTTTCGGGGTTTGAATATCGGTGGCAAAATAGAAGAGCGTGGCGTCTTCCAGCCCTTCCTCGGCGGACAGGAATAACGAAAGAATACAGCTCTTCCCCGTGCTTGCAGCCGGCAAATCCCAGATTTCAGCGACGAATAGGTGCGCAGGTGGGCAACTACGTTTTTTCGCGATGGCGCGGAAATAAGCTCGGGTCGCGGAACATCTCGTGACCTGAACAGTGAGAATAAAGCGCAGCATCTTCGGCAGCTGTTCCGGATCATGCAGAAACACTCTCCTGCATCGCGGAAATGGTCCCGCAAAACCCAGAATTTTTTTCCTTGGCCTGACGCCAGGCGCCGCCGGATCGATGAACATCGCATTAGTTGGCGAAAAGTCATAGTGGTAGCCGGTGTAGAGCGCTTTTTCCAGCAGCAAGCGGATCTTCTATATGGTCTTCTAACCTTCCTCGAAGGCTTCGGTCATTTGCGGCATTCCACACCCCTGACCAGCGACAGCCATGCCTTCTCCACATCCAGCGGCTTTGGCCATGGTAAGTCATTGCGTCCGCGCTTTCGATGCAGCGCTGGCTGGTCGTCCGGCAAAATGGCCCTTGCCGTCAGCGCGAATAAACCGGCAGCTTCTTCCAACTGGGGTTTTTGCGGATATGCCGGGTAGCTTGTGAGCCCGTCCATCATGGCATCATGATATCCATCAACACAAGGTTCGATTCTGGCCCTCGGGCTTGCTCAGCCGACTTCATCAAGCTTCTGCAGTGCCCTGCCTCCCCGTTGCGGGCGATTCTTCGTAATGGCGCCGCGCGGTTCGAGAATAATTGGTCAAAGGCGAAAAACGTTCACGTAACGTCGTCTTCGACGATCAAAGAAATGCGCCCGCCCTTCAGCAGCGCATGCGGTGGCGCGCCTTGCGAATCATCTTCTTGCTGTTCGTCCCGGCAGCTCGGATACGACCTGATGGAGGAACAGGGTTACCTCGTCCAGCAAAGCCGCTCCGGCGACTTGCACCTGATGAGAGGACTCTGGAATAGCAGCCGCAGCCGCTGCTCTTGCCTCGCGCGCCAGTACGCGCCGGTAATACACGATCACCCGGCGGGAAGAGTGAGCAACTGTCCTGGCTTATAAGTTTCCAGCAGTGGTCGAAGCCGGAGGCGTCGGGCAACGACAAGGCAGCACCATGCAGTCCAAAGGTCTGCTCCTTGAGCAGCGCCACGCGCGCACTCGCTTGCCGTGCGGCACGACTGTTTCAACGTCATGCGAGCTGATCAGCGTGCTGACCAGCCTCGCGCTGAACTCGTTGTCCTCACGATCAGAACGCGGCGGTAGTTCTGGGAGATTTTCGCCTCCAGCGACTTGAGCACGCCAAACCAGTTGTTCGCGCTTGACCGCTTCAATGCATAGCCGATGGCGCCCAGTGAAGGGCGCGCTCGGTAGTCCGTCCGCGGAAATGATATGCAACCCGGTATATGCCGGTGCGCACATCGCGTTTCAAGCGGTCCAGCACCGACAACCCCGGACTGGTCGGCAAGGCCCACGTCCCAGAACAATGGCAAACTGGGCATGAACTGACGGGCCAAAGCTACCAGCGCCTTCTGAGCGTTCCCGCGACCAGCGCCCTGATAGCTTTTCGGATTCCGCCACCGGATTAAGTTGCGCCAAAGGTCAACGCACGAGGATCATCCGCAAAAGGATTTCGGTCATCCTCATAATCAGCAGTTTGCGCGCGCTCGTCGGATTCACTCTCAGACGAATCATCGTCAACGACCATCAGCCCGCACCTGCGGGCAGCGCCTTGAGTGTAGGCTGCAGGGCTTTGGGCCGCCAGGTACTGTGGCGCTAACCTGGGCGGGGCGTCAGGTGGAAGCTCGGGCAGAACATCTCGGCAGCCGGGAAACGTACTGCAGTGTCTATCAAATACCTGCGGCATGACCACGGTGAAGGTACCTACCCCGCGACCCAGGCTGCTTTCTCACTAGGTGCGAAGGTACCTTCGCCGAGCAAACCGCACTACGTCGCGGGAATGGACAGAGCCACACGTAACCTGCCCAAACTGTGCGGGCTGGAATGGGTCGGCTATGTCGCGCCTGGTGACATCCAAATACGCGCGTTGCACTGATCTTCAGCAATACCAATACCGGTAATTCGGTAAACCGAAAATGGCAATCTGGTTTGTCACTAAGTAGCGAACCCTAATGGCTCCAGGGTGACGCTGCCGAGTATTCTCGTAAACTTGATGGCAATTTTCGCCAGCAAATTTTCTCGCACCTGCTTCCAGCCGCTGCGGGTTCGGTTTCGATCCCGCAGATGCCATCGGTAAACCTCAAGTGCAAATAACAGTCCTTTCTCGTTTGCCAGCGGATCGAACAGATGGCGCAACGAATTGAACCTGCGCTCGTCAGGTACCAGGCTTCGGAGCCGGATTTCCACATGCCCTGGCCTCGATTTGACAGGGTCATTTAGAATGCGTTGATCAAGATTGAGCAGATCATTGCCCGAAGGACTTCGGATGGTCTGGGCGTATTTTCACCTGCTCTGCGGTGAGATTCTCATCCGTGTTATCGGCCAGCAAACTTGGGCCAGAATCAGGGAAAGAGTTCAGCGGCGTGCGCAGCTCATGGGACATATTGGCCAGAAAGTCGGATTTGTAAGCGGCTGGCCGTCCACTTCAATGGGCTTTGAGCTGGATCCGCCTTCATTGGCTTTCTCCAAGTCATCGCGCTGGCAACTCCCAGCTCCTGGGTCTGCTTCTTCCAACTGGGAGTTGGTCTTGCTCCAGCTCGACTTGCTGCTGCTCCAGGCGCGCCTTGGGACTCTTTCCAGCGGCGCGGCCCTTGCTCTTTCCAACTCCGTCATTGGATACCCGCCACTCCTCGCTCCCTGAACCTGCAGTTCTTCTGCCTGGCGCTGGGTTTCAAGACAGCAGCGTAATGTAATTGAGTACGGAATTCGGCGGAGCGGACGCCGCAGCATAGGGTGCCCTGGGAATGGCTCCAGCAACGAGAGAATAATGGATCGCCACCCGGGTTGAGAAAAGCCGAGCTCGGAAGACGGGCCCTTTACTTCCCCGTCCAGCATCGCCGGCGCCAACGCCATAAAACGCGGGGTAGCCTGGCCAAGGCTGGAGCCAAAGGCCATGTAACCTTCCGGCACTTTTCCCACGGCTTATCGGCCGGTGATCCTGCATACGTGGGTGGCGAACAGGCTGTCCATGGCTGACCGAAAATGCCCAGGCCAAGGGGTGAATATTTTTCCGGCACCCCGTACCCAGTGCCACCAACTCATAGCGGCCGTGGCTCCTTTATATAATAGCGCCCGCGACGGCCCACCCGAATGGCTGGTCAGGTAAGCGGGAAATATTACATGGCCTAGCTCCTGAGTGGCCTGTTCAACCGATCACTACCCGAACCAAAGACCCACCTGAGCAATTTTGCACCAGTTGCTCTTTTGCCGGCGAGTCAGCGTGGCAGCTGCCGCCACGCCAGAGCCAGCGATGACAAAAATCAAGCAGGATGCCCCAGCGAGCCCGCCATAGCACTGGTAATAAACGCAACCGTATAGGCTTTACCCATCGCCTCCATGCGCTTGCGTGCGCACTTCGTTTCCTGTCGCGAGTTGCGCTATGTTATGCTGGGGGATGGCGTCCCATACTCGGCCCTTGGCCGCGAATCCAGATTGACCATCGCGAAGTAGCGGCTGCCCTGTTTCCTTGGGCACGGTAGGTACGCAGCGTTCTTCCCAGTTCACGGAACTTGGAGTGACATATCCCCGCGGAGTTCTTCAACACGCCCGCGTTGGACCGTCGTCGCTGCTGCACCAACCCCTCAAACGAGCGCAAGCGATTCTGGCAACCGTGAGACACAGCCCGGTGATAGGGTCAGAATAAGGCTCTTCGCCGGTCAGCAGAAAATCCACGCTGGCACTGTTTCAGCGTCCCTGAACATCTGCCAAGCCAAGAAGGTCGATGGCGACGATCACGTTAATGCGTTTGCATTACCAAAACCTGGTTGCTGTTTTAAGGCGCTGCGGTGGTGGGTAAAGATCGCAACGGCGGTGCTGAGAATAAAAAATAGCAGGCGACTGCCAGCCCCACAGCAAAAAGCAGTTAGGGTCCAGGCCATTCAAGAGTGCCCTTGTTTGCTTACGCCCCTTTCGCGTTTTTTTAATGCATGTGGCCCACAGCGTTTTCAAATCAGCGGCAAATGTCCGGGCCATCCTGTGCAGCCGGTAGAGCTGGACTGACGAAATCGGTGCGGCGAGTGCGGCTGTCAAATAAAGGGGGTGGCTTGGAATATCCAGAGTGATTGACACAAGTTCCTGCTCCCGGTCGGCCGTCCAGTGGTAACATCTAAATATATCAGCAAGAATCCAAGATTGCCCTGCCCGTTTACGGCCTCATCCTCACCAGTTCCTTTGATCAGGCAAGCCGCTTTCCAGCCGCGAACAAACCCCGTCGACAAAGAATACTGGACGCGCGGTGGATTAGCGCCAACGAATGCGGATACACCAATAATCGGGAGATTCGCCGGTTCGAACTCCGTGAGAAATTCTAACTAGCCGACCATCCAGCCAAGCTCCTCTGCGACCTGATAATGCAATCAGCCGAGCAATTACCCAACGGCCTTGCACACAGGCCAGGCGGGCAGCGGCGAATCTGATTGCAAACAGCCTCGCTCAAATGTCCTGAGCCAACTCCTTTCCCTGAATGTCTGAAGTAACCATCGCCGTTCCCCCTGGGAAGCCAGTGCGATACAGGCCTGGTCGCGACAACGCAAGAAGGTGTGCTTTATCCCTGCGGCGCCAAAGCAGGTAATCCGGACTGGCACAGTGGTAATCAGCCGAGTCGCGCCGATACGCCTCGCCCACCTCGCCGAGTCCAGGCAATGTGGCCAATACGCAGCGCAAGATCAGACGCTCATCAATTCAAGGGCAAACCACAGTGATTCACTCAACGTCAGCATCGACACGGAGGTTTTGATTGCGCGCAAGAAAGTCGTTCACGCAAGGGCGCCTAGGTAGCGCTGGCCAAACTCTACCGGAGCGGTGATGCGTAGCAAGCCGCGCATAGTGCCATCCGCACTCAAGGCGCTGCTCCATATCGTCCGAACTCAGCCAGCCAATCCGCCTGCAACCACCAGGTTACTCCTCGCGCCTCATAGGTAGCGCCATGCGTCTTTGTCGTGCGGTTCAGCAATCGCATCACCCTAGGTGAACGTTCCACGCGGTCAGCGAGCGCACGCAGCGATGGCGGTGACTGGCCTGCCGAATCCGCCGCCGAAACTGAGGCCTTGCCGCTGTCGACGATCCTGACGAAAAATTGGCCATTGCTTGAGCCTGTCCATTGCCTACCCGTCCTATTTGTGGCATCTCAGTGCAGTAAGTATTGTCAGGTTTCACACCAGTAGATGAACCGGCCATCAGGTTTTGACACTTCAGGAACGGTAAATATCACTGGCAGGTTCCCATGGGCCAACAACCCAACCCCGCGCGTATTTCTCGCCTATGACCAATATCGGCATTTCCCGGGTCAAGGCGACCAAACACCGGGCCATCGCATTTCTATCCGCAGGCCTCTCGGCTTGTCGAAACCGCGAGCTTTCCGTTGTTTCGAAGCCAACGAGAATGCTCCAGTTCGGACGAGTGCGAATCAAACCTTATCTTCAATGGCACACCGCCATGCCAACACTGCCCACAATGCACTGCTAGGATGCACACGATCAAGCTGCCCGGCATGACCCATCCGGCATTTATTGTTGAATGACCTTGAAGGCACTGGTGGCCTGCTGAACGAGGCAGGGCATCACCAATACCGAGGGTCCGCATGCACATCGCCCAAGAACGCAATATGCCGCTGTTTATTACCGAGATCCGGACGGCAAACGTTCTTGAATTCACAACTGGTTAAATGGAAGGTAAGACAATGACTCTACTCTATGATGTGGATCGCATCCTTGGCAATTGCCTAAAGGTCAGGCTGCCTGGCGTCGCTGCGAATATCGAGCTGGAGCGGCGTGCCCGGTCGAAACCTGCAAAAGGTGAGCACAAACAGCCCGCGTTTCACGGCTGAATCCACTTGGGCAGGTACCGGTGCTGGAAGATGGCTCCCAGGTAATCCGCGACTTCGCAGGCAATCCCTGGTTTACTGGGCCGGCCTATACGGGCGGGCTGGCCTGGTGGCCGCCACGCCGAAGGACAGGCGGAGATCAACTGCAGTGGCTGTCCTTTGCCGCCAATGAAGTAGATCACAGCCTGTGGTGCGCGCACGGCTCCTGGTAGAAAAATCGGGCGCCGATCTGGACCAGTTCGGCAGCCGCCTGGCCAAGGGCCAGGCGTGCTGACCGCTGCTCGACCCAGCCATCTGGAAGCAGCACACTGGCTGCGCTGGGCCCGCCCGACCCATTGCTGAACTGTGCGGTGTAACCCTATGTGGGTACTGGCGCCAGAAGGGGCGGCGTGGAACCTGACGCCATACACGCATATTTCGCGCTGGATGACCGGATAGAGCGCTGCCGGTTTCCTGCCCAAGCCCTGATCAGCGCGAAAGGCGGCGCTGCTGCAAAATTTCAGCAGCGGCCGCATTCACTTCTTCAGTCCGCTTCACTCTGAATTCCAGTGGCCATATCCGGCATGCAAAAAGGCATCGGACCTTGCAGCTCGGGGATGCGAACGAATCATTCCTGGCTTTTGAGCTGCTCTCCACTGGCACCGCGGATAACCTGTCATGCGCTGCCGACCAAGAAACCAGCACTGGGCAGGTAATCTTGCGCATCGCGGTAGGGCTGCAATCAGGCGCCAGTTTTTCAATCGAGGTTGCGGTAAGTAGTTGATGCCGCCGCGCGAAAGCCGCTGTGCGGTCAAGCCCCACGACAATAAGCCAGTGCCTCATCGCTTTCAGCCAGTCTCGGCTGTTCCAGCGGCTTGCCGAGCCGGACCGCCAGCCGCGCCTTCCTGGTTGCCGACGCCAGACACGGTGGGTCTCGCGGGGTATAACGGTGAGCAGTAAAGCGCGCCAGAAAGTCGTCGGATTCGGGCGTCGAATTCCGCTTCGGGCTCGCCTGGCTGCTGGAAAATACAGTTGGTAGACAAAAATCGTCCTTGAGAATTGCTCGCGCAAGCAACGTAAACCGGCGGCCGATCCGTTATCGGATAAAGCGGAACGCTCATGTTTACCAGACGCGACACCAGCTCAAGGGTGCGGCAAGGGTAATTGCCAGCAGTTGATCGCGCCCCTCAGTCCCGTGGCCTATCAGCAAAAACGTCCTGGCATGCTGGCCTGGTCAGCAACTCACGCATGAAGTGGCAGATGCGCACAACGTGTAATCTTCGACAGATGGCAGCGCGTCGGTACTCGAAAGGGCATGTGGAATCGCGCGATACCCGGCGTGTTGCCAGAGCACCATCTGTTGCGCCAGTAACCAGCATTCTGGCGCAGCCGTGGATAAAGAGCGCTACAGGGCCCTTGGCCCACGCTGGCCACCCCTGTCTGCGACCGGTGACCGGTCCAGGTATCGAGTGTGATGTTTTCTGTTGTGTAACCATATCAGGCTTTCCTTCGCGATTCACGTCCCTGGCCTGGCCCGAGGGCGGGCCCAGCGCGACCGATCCGCACCAAAAGCGCTCTGGTCATCCAGCAGGCGCGCGCCTCATGACCAGCGTCCCCGCCAGATAGACAATAGCGCTCCAAACTGGCCATAAAGAATACCGCCAAAAACGCTGAATCCTCAAGTTGTTCAAAGCCAAAAGCGCCAAGGGCAGAGCTCTGCCGGTAATCAGCTGGGCGCAGCACCAGCAGACCACGCCGAGCATGGTCATCACTGCGCAACAGGTACACGAAAAAAACCCATTATCCCGGCTCTCCGCCACATCGGGCGCGTGAGCGGGCAGCGAAAGCCCACGCCAACCAGAATGCCCAGGCCAACTGCCAGAATGCTCGCCTGCTGCAAGCACAAACGCCACGCCACATTGAGCCGCGGCAGCCTCATGCAACGCCGGCCAAAATGCCCAACCCCAATCCAACCAGCAAATCTCGGCGGAAAACGCCAGCAAGCATCCACAGCGTCCGGCGCGGTCGTTCTCCTATGCGCACCCCCAGCGCGCGCGAGCCCAATTGGCAAGCAGTGGCCGCCGCCAGGCCGCAGTTACCTCCAGGTGCAGCAGCATACTGCGCGGAAAAACGCCGTACGGCTCAATCGCCGGCAGCGGCCACCAACCATCACAGCGCCAGCACCAACAAACCCATGTAGGTACAAAGGCCCACAAGGCTTTTAATGAGAAGGGTCCGGGGCATATCTCGCAACGCCTCAGAGTCCCATTGGCGTGCCTCAGCGGTTGCTGGTTGCTTCCGCGGGAAAGTGGCGAGCTGCAACGGCATATCCTCCTGCCATCGCCCTCGGCTGAAACATCTTGTTGTGAATAGTGCTGCACAACTGCCCGTTCTGGGCCCCGATCAAATACAGCGTACAGCGCGTGTGTCAAGCATATAAGTATCGCCATCGGAATTTTCTCGAAAGTACAGCACTGACGGCATATCTGCACCTGCCCGCGTCTGCCCCTCGCTAACACCGAATAATCCCAGGATGCCGCTGATCAAAGAACGCCGTGTAATTCGCTGAGCACTTCAGTGTGTATCGCGCTCGGGATTCCAGGGTGTATGAACAAGGGACTGAAACCTGCCCCTGCCTGCTCCCGAGCTATCCAGCGTGCGAGCGACATGGGTCCATGGCGGTGGGGCACACGTCAGGGCAATGGGTGAAACCAAAAAACACCAAAGCAGCCGACTAAAGCTGCTTTCGTTACCGGCTGGCCAATGCTGATCTTGCAGCTTCGAATGGTCCACCAATCTGCGGCGCTCCTGGCTTATCGCAGCGAATACAGGGACACGCGCGGCCAGCTAAGGTAAGCAACCGGCCAGGGCGGCGAGCAAAGCAGCAACTGCAGCGCAGACGGTGGATCAAGTAACCGGTTCAAATGCTTGCCAACCTTCTATTTTTGCGTGAAATCAAGTCCATTCAATGGGTGAGCTAAGGACAGAGCTCTAACTGCAGTAGGTTTCAGAAGTGGGCACTGGCCAGCACCCCGGAAATCAGGCATGAGCATTTTTCGCCAAGCTCCATAGTCCTACCCTGATAACAAGCAGGCTCTAACAACATGCAATTACAACAAAAGGTTTCCAGCCAATGAGCAATCCCGCAGCAGTCAAGGTTTTCGAGCGCGGTTCCTGGCGCGGCAAAGATATTCTGCTCTAAGCCTTTGGCGCGATGATTGGTTTGGGGCTGGATTGTAAATGACCGGCACCTGGATTCAGTCGGTGCCGAGCAGTCTGGGCGCCATTACTTGCGTTCGT
>Ga0163217_1103460_pt1 | contig 10124 bp, 11 predicted proteins | sample SynspAceP_FD_185933 | JGI IMG/M metagenome (GOLD analysis project Ga0163217, IMG submission 185933) | Saline lake microbial communities from Ace Lake in Antarctica - Synechococcus sp. Ace-P (PacBio error correction) | ecosystem: Environmental > Aquatic > Non-marine Saline and Alkaline > Saline ...
CAAGAGAGGAGATTGGAACCCGATGATTGATTGGTTCGTAAAGTTTGCAGGTTTTTCGGTTTTTAGCCCCTTTTTTTTTGGGGGGGGGGGGGGGGGGGGGGGGGGGGGTTCCAAAACGGTCCGAAATTCAGAAAAAAACCGCACATCCCGTCCCCCCGGGGTTTTTTTGACCCTCGCCGGTGGGCCCCCGCGGACCGGTCCGTAAAAAGAGAAGTTTTTTTTTTTTTCGTATTCGGAGCCGGCGACCCCGCTTGCGGCGCCGAAGTTGGGCCAAGACGTAAATTCCATTTCCAATGAAGTCGATCCGAACGTGGCAGCTTTTGACTTGCGTTTGCCCCCCAGCCCCGAGTCCCCGTTCCACGACGAAGGCCCGACGAGTGAACCGAAAAAATACTTCGGTTTTGCTCAAGTTCCTGGGCGTCCACTTCGGTTTTGCGAACCAAGTTTCGTGGAGTTTCCATCAGCAGGCGGCCGGGGATTGGCGGCGGTAAGTTTCGTCGATGGACTTGCCTAGAACTTTGATCGCTTCAGTCGATTGGCTAACGCGCATATCCGCGGCCGGCGGTGGACTTCGATGTAAATCGACGGCTTCATCACCGTTCGTCGGTGCGAGCGGTTTTTTGACTCGCGGTTGATGTTGGTGTAGCAGTGCGATGGAGCGGAATCAGCGAGAAGAATATTTTCATGTGAATCGCGACGGCGGGCGGCCTGGTCGTCGATGAAATGCGAAGTTTCCTTTTGCGAACGGAATTGACGACACGCGAGAGAACGAAGCAAGCGTTGCGAGTTTTGATGGCGCTTGCGGACGTTCGCACCACGCTTGCCGGTGAAGTAATCCGTCGAGTGTTTTCGTTCTCGCGTTGTTTGGTCAAATGGATCGCGCGGGTTTGTTTTCGCGGTTTTCATCGACCCGGTTAAGACGATGGGCAGCGTTTCATGAGTTCTTCGTCCGTATGTCGATTGCCCGTGGTCGTTAAGAAAGATCATCACGGGGGCCCTTCACCGTGGTATTCCTGCGTCTTTTCCATTCGTTCGCTGCCGGATTCCTTTTGCCCGTTGATGCGATGGTAAGTTTGTCCTTCGCTTTTGGAGCAGCTTCCACGCGTAAGCTTGCCTGCGCGCGCCCTTCCTCTTCGGCCGATCGAGAGATTTTTGTTTTTTTCCACGATTCGTTTCGCCCATGTAGAACAGACTTTGCCCGGTCCATCGCAACGAATAGCGACTGCTCTTCGGTGGGATGAACGACAGCACCGCATTCCATCACTGACGACTTGCCCGCCCGCGATGACGACTGGATAACGAATGGCAAGCGGCTTGCCCAGTTTGCGACTGGTTGCCGCGAGATAGCCGACGAGTTTGTTGTTTCTTCGCGACGACGCCAGCGTTGCCGAAGTCTTGAGGAAATTCTTTTCACGAGGTGGGAGGCTTGCAACAGTTTCATCGCCGCCGCCTTTTCCGCGTCGTTCGAGTACCGACGGGTTTATCTTTGGGTTCGAGTTTCGGCCGAGCTTGTTTTTCCCTGGATGGTTTCGAGCGGTCATCAGCCGCGGCCGAGGTCCGCGTTTAATCACTTCGACATCGAAGCCCAGTTCAACGGCTTGCTTCCTGGTGAAGGCGTTGGCGAACGCGAGCGGCGTTACAGATCGAACGTAAATCGACGAAAGAAGCGCTTGTGGGATGGGGGCCCGCGCGTCGCGGCGAACCATGACGTTGAGTTTTCATTGCGTCGATTGACGTGGATTTTCCACGCCCACGAACGCGATTAGACGCGGTTTGCGATCGTCATCAACGATTCCCGATTCGGTGATTATCCGCATCGAGTCGTCTGTTCTCAAGATTGAGTTTCAGGGACGGGCGATAGCAGTGACCGCAGGTGATGGCGGCGGCTCCCGCCGCCGCTTCGCTGGCCGGTTGCTTGGCGACCCACGACGCCAGGGATTTCAGCAGCTAAAGAAGAAGTTTTTTTTCAGCAGCAGCCAGCAAGCAGCATCCGGTTGGCACGTCATCGTTTGCACGAACTTTTTTTCTTTAGCCGTTCCACACTGGACCGACGCGCCCGACGTTTGCTTGCCGATCAATCCGCAATCCGAACGCACATCGCCAGCGATCGACGCAGCCGGAACGAAACTTTCCAGCATGTAACTATTGGCATCCATGTTCGGCATGAACGGTGTTGAACACCTCGTAGCCTTCCGGCGATCAGTTCGCCTCCGATCCGCTCGACAGCAGCCTTGCCCGCCGGCGTCGGCCATTCGAAGCCAGCAGGATGGCGCCGATCTCATTAGACCGAAGCGATTGACGTAGTTCGTCGTCAGTCCGTTGGTTCCCCAGATCGCGGTCCGTTTGCGAACGCCGTCACACCAGAAACGACCAAACCGCGTCGATGACGGATTCACAGAGACGATTTCATCCGATTGCGGCGAGGGTTCGCTGTTGAAGGATGCCTTCATGGGTTCCAGGCAGATAAAAATGTTTCAGTTTCGACTGCCGCCGTTGTCGATCCGAACGCCCGTAGATTTCACCGACAACCGCCTTCGCGAAGATCGGAACGTGATGCAGGCCGCGCATCAGTTCGTGACCGGTTTTCCTTGATGACGCCGGCAAGCTTCCATTCGAGACCGGCATGTCCTTGCCGGCATTGGTTTCGGTAGTCGGCAAGCGAAGTCCAAGCGTTCGGATCGCTAAACCCGAATTTTGAAATGCCTCGATGGCTTTCGGCGTTGTCGATGCCGCGTTCTGGCGAGTAACGCCAAAGGCGTCGGGCGGATTCTTTTGAGACGCCTCGTGGTAATAACTTACGCCACGTCCGACAACAGCGTTTCGTCTTCAGCGGTTTTGGGCGATGGGAGAAGTGAGACGGCGAGTGTTCGCGGCTTTATTTCCGTTGGGCCGCGAGCGCGCCAACTTTTTCCTTCGCTGAGTTTAGTTTCGACGGCATGGCGGAACGAAGTTTTTTTCGGCGTGGCAATGACCCATTTGAAAACGTCCGCCCGCCACAACCCGCAACGCGCCAAAGCACACCCCATTCGTTTCTTGCGCGATTGACGCACAACGAGGGGTTTTTTTATCGTCGTGGATCGGACACGCCCGATCCAGTTCATCGCCGGGGACGCTGTTTGAAAGCTTCGGTTCCGTAGCTCCTCGATCAGAGCAGATGTCGTTTCAGATTTTGATTTTTCGCAAGCGTTTCAATCGTCGAATCGTGCCATGTTTCGTGGCTCCACGGGCTGGCGTTTGGAATTTGGATCCGTCAGAAAGTATTTTCGGGAACTTCCCGTCATTTTGGTATTAACATAGCGGATCTTCTTGTCTGCCGTCAACATTCCCGGCCGTGGACTATTTAGGAACCTCCAGTCATGGAACCTCAAAATGCAAGCCTCAATTGAAAGAACCCGAAGTGGCAGAAGAGACACCGCCAGCCAGTCGACCACCAAAGCGAACGAAAGAACATCGCACTCCGTCTGAGTCGACTTGGCGCCAGCAACGTGCTATCAACCAACGCGATTTTTGGCCAGCAGCTCGACATCAGCCAGCCGGATGATGAGCCACTACGAACGAACGGCGAGCGACGGATTACCGTCTGACCTTGCTCGTCGAAATGGCAAAGATTCTTTTGTGTTTATCGCGCCGACGAACTTCTTGGATTGAAAGCCGTCAAGAAGAAACGCGTTGGAGATGGACCGACCGAGCACCAAAGAAGCTTTGGAAGAAGTTTCAGCAGTTCAACAAGTTTTTGCCCGAAATGATCAACGCGCCGTAACTCGCTTAATCAACTCGCTGTCACGAAATCGAAGAGGCCGTCGTGATCGGCCTGGAAAGTGAACGCAAGCGGTTGGGGAGTGTTTCGGTGTTCGACGTTTCTCGTGGAGACTTGTGCGGCGTTTCGGTGCGCGGTCCTGGGCGGAGATTCAACGGGCCTTGGCAGTTTGGCCGTACACGGTTGTCCGTTTGCTTCGCAAAGACATCCTTGCCGACAACGCGCTTCGCTAGTTGGTTTGGTGATTTCGAGCGGGAGCGCTGTCGCGAGATAGAAACGGGCCATTTGCGGACGGACTGCGCTTTTGACGTACCCGTGGTTCGTTTCGCAGGGCTCACTTCTCCACGGAACGTCCAACGCTTGGCCGCCGCCTTGCAGTTCCTTCTGGTGCTTCACCGCTACAACTGACCGAACGCGCTATCGCGTCCGCCAGCTCCGCTCGCGTCTAGGAGCGGTGGACGGCAAATCGTGCTTAACTGTTTTTCGGCAAATCCTGCTCGGTTTCCTACGCGTCGTTTTTCGGCTTCGTGCCGAAAACCGCCGCTCCGTCTCACGACGCCCGGTCTCCGCTCGGTCGCTCCGTGCGTCTGCGTTCGTCGCTTTTTTCAAAACCTCCTCATTCGCCTTCCCTGCGCTCGGTTGCTGCGCCCCGCGGAACGCGGCTCGGCATTTGGACTGCTGCGCGTCTCGCCTTCCGTGGCCGCGTTCGCCGGTGGCTAATTCCTGGCCAACGCGGGCTTCGTCATGCGGCGACCATCCATGTCGCCGCTTGCTCAGGGCCTCATTTCCAGGCTGGCGCCAAATCGTGGCGAAAATTGCGACGACATCCTGCGTCCGCTTCGCTCTCCCAAGTTCACAACCGAAGCTACGCCTGGTCGCCATCCAGCCGAGGGAGAGTGACGGGCAATCCTGCCCGCAACGAAAAAGGCACCGTGCGGTGGCCTCGTAAAGCGTCCGTTTCACTCCGTGGCATCGGGTGGGTGACTGAAAGAAAAACTACGCCCGTCCCCATTGATTGGTCGCGAAGGCCGAAGTCCGGTGGCTAGTCGTTTTCGTAAGAAACTTTCATTCTCGATCCAAAACCGGTTTTTATCCCCGGGCAACACCCTAACCCTTTGTTTTCTCGGGCGTGTTCTTGCAGGCCAGATAGTCCGTTCCGTGGTGAAAATTTCACGGGTCTCTTCGTGATGACAAGCGATAGATTCCGACAAGACACTTTTTACAGACATTTCACCCCGCCTTAGCTAGAACAAACGCCGGCGGTGGGAGCCCTTACTAATATTGACGTCATTTCGTTTGCCAAAGCGAAGTAGAGAGTCAAGAGGCCAACGGACATTGAGTCCGAGATCAGGAACTGGAGTAAAGCAGTCTAGTTAGGTCATTTCCAAGACGCTGCATTAATCGCTTCGCAGTCCTGGTTTCTCGGCTGACCGAGAATTCCTCATACTTTAGGCAAACCATCCGACTCATTGATCATAAGTGAAGAAGACGTAGATTCTCATCGTACATGACAACCGACTTCTGCCCCCCGCACCGCTAAGTGGCACACCTCGATCAATGCCTTTCGCAGTTTAAGTATTCTGTGCTTGGTCCCGCAAGCGGTCCACTGTTCGAAATCGCACGCAAGTGCCTCAGTAATCTGATAATTTCGCGTACGGAACCAACTAATATAATTCAGACGCTGCTCACCAATCAAATGCCAGCGTAGCGGTCGCTGAGGCTCAGTAATGAGAAATCAAATACGATCATTCATCCTTAACGCCAGCTTCCCCCCAGGATTTGATGAATCCGAAAATTCGCCCTCTGTTCCGTCTCGACCTGAACGTTAGTCCCATCAATGGCAACGCAGTTTGTTGGCTCGCAGCTGTGCCGACAAACATAGGATGACAGGGCCACTCGATACAGAAAGCACGTTTCTGTATTGAACACCACGCATATGTGTCCATTGACACTCGAGTTGCGTCTCTCCGGTCGCATCGGAGCGAAAGCTCATCAGACAATAACGTTTGCTGTGGGACGCAATAGCAAAGCCAGCACTATCGTAATAAATTGTTGCCCGAGAATATCTCCAATACGCATGAGTCAGCGTCCGCAAGTTTTCTTATAACAGGTCCTGAACCAAGAGTGCCAGCGTCCAGGGTCGCCCCAGAGAATCTGTTTACAGATTGAGTCGCATGTGACCAACCGACGACCAGGTGGCATCAACTCATGGACAATAGTTCTTTGCCAGATTCGTTCCGCAATTCTTCGATTATTTTGCACCCACCGTTTATATTAGTCGATTCCCGGTGGAAGAGCACCCTTGTTCCGACCTTGGGTAATTGCACAGGGCCGTAATCCGATTCTTCGATATGGATTGTCCATCGCGGGCAAATTGTCGCAGTTCAGCTGCCCAGGGCTCGCAATCCTTAGCGGTTCCCGCGACCGTCCGTCTTCCGCTTTGGTGCATACTCCTGTTGCAACCGCTTGATAAGCTCCACTACCAAATGCCGCCTCAGTTTGAGCAATTTATTTGAACACTGTCGAGCAGTTTCACGAGAGCGTCGTTCGAGCTTTAACTACGGCACTCCTTCTCACGTTTCGCCTTGGACGCAGTGGCCAAAAGCAAGGATCCACCCGCCGCCTTCCTGTTTAGTAACTGCGCTTTTTATCGCTGACTTAATGCTGTTGAACACGTGGTAAAGCCCCGCTAAGCCAGTCGACGACGGTTTGCCCAGCATCTGGTGCTACGCTGACGCAGTTGATCAACAAAATTCCCTGGCGCACCACGAAAGAAGAGATAGTCGCATTCATCGACGTACCCGATGGGATCTTTGGAGCAAGAACTCCAATCGCGGCGATTGGTCCGTAATGCAGGTGGGTTTGCCGGTGGCGTTTTGCGAAGACTTTCCACGCGGCTCGGCGCGATCGACAGCCTTTCACCTCGCGCGTTGCGCGAGTGCGGTTTTTGAGGTTCGGACGGCAGATCGTAGAATGCGGTTTTTCCACGATCCCGATTGTATCCGAATGGCGCGGCGGTGGGGGCCAAGAACGATGCAAAGAAAGTTTTTTCTTTTGCCGCTCGATCAGCAGGGACCCGAGCAGCTAGAAGCAGCTTAAAGAGAAGTTTTTGATAGGCGCGATGGCGCGGGTCGTGGGCGCTTTGATTCAGGCGTCAGGTTCGTTGTCGTTGCCGTGGCTTTCAGTCGTCGGGGTCCGGTTCTTTCGGTCCAATGGTCCCGGCCGGATTGCGTCAGTTCGTGGAATTTGACGCAGTTTGCGATTGCTAAACTTGAGTATTGGATTTCCGGTTGTCCGTGAGCTTCGCATGGCCGAGCAATCGCTTGGATGTTAGCGGATGTCCGCGCCGTGTTCGAGCATCAGCGGTTGCCATCGTATGACGGAAACAGATGGCAATGAACCACGTTTTTCCGGATCATCGCTTGGTCGATGTAACCGGCGGACGTATTCAGTCAACGAATCGGGGTTTGAAATCGGTTCGCCTTCATTGGTCAAGAACAGCGGTCGGTTCGTTGATTGCCGCCAAGAGTTTCACCGCGAGCGGATTCGATGTAAGACGTGATCCAAGACAACGCGAAACGCTTTCCGAATCGGGATGATTCGATTCTTTTTCCCTTGGCCCATTCGATCATGATTGTTCGTCGCTCCGCGTTGGATGTCATGCGAGGACGAAAGCCCGGCCAGTTTCACCGTGTCGTCCCGGTTGAGTAGAACGTTTTCGAAGGATGGCTCTGTCACGGATGCCAGCGGCTTCAGTGAATGTTTTGGGTTGGGCCAAGACTTGGTTTTTCTGGCTTAGGTTTTGCCGTAAGGATCGCTTTGGGGAGACGGGTGGCCTAGCTTTTCGGCAAGTCGAGTTCCTAGCCGGATTGAACAGCCAGTAGTTTTTGCGGGCTAGCCATTTTGAACCACGCGCGAAGGCTTTGAGAGGTGCGCGTACTGCGAACGGACGAACAGCGGTTTTGTCTTGTCGGTGCGTAACTGTTGGTAACAGATGACGTTGGGAAGCGTTCAAGGATTGGCTTGGTGATTTTCGTTTGGCGAGTGATCCCCGCCGAGCGAGGCACCACAGCGAAGAACCGTCGAACGTTTTTTGATCGGTTGTCGATTTGTCATTTTTTCTGGAGTAGTTGCGGGCACGAAGAATCCTCGACGTGGAACGTTGATGAATGCTGGAGCCGTGCTTGGTCGTTTGACAGTCATCGAACGGGCGGCACGGGTTTTACGATCGCGTTTCTTGGACATGGTTTCACCTCAGAAGGAAGGAAACGAACAAGGACTCAACGAACGCGGCTTTCTGATCTTGAAAGACCAGAAGCCGCGAGGATTTCTTTCAGTGGATTGATGACCTACGACGAAAGCGTTTGAATTTGCTTCGCCGTTTGTGGTTTTTGAGGTTTTGCGTTGGCCTAACTCATGGCAGCCCCGGTTTTTGCTGGGTTTTTGCCAATTGATTCGATGTCTTGATGATGGCCGCGATAACCGGCCGATCTGACCCCGATGATTCAAGCAACTTGCCCGATGATGCCATCCCCCCCGCTGACCCCCGATGATTGACTTGGTCGTAGTTTGCAGTTTTTCGGTTAGCTTCGTCACGTCGATACAGACCGCCAATCGTCGGTTGACCCTCGCGCCCGCGTCCATCGTACAAGAGTTCATATTCAACACGGCGACCGCTCGCGCGATGAAGCCAGGAACGTATTCCATTGTCAATGAGTCGATTCGACGTGGAGCTTGACTTGAGTTTGGGCCGCCAGCCGAGTCGTTCAGGATTGAGGCGACGAAGTGGGAACCGATACTCGGTTTGCTGCAAGTTCTTGGGCGGTCACATTCGTTGCGAACAGTTCGTGGGAGTCCATGCAGTAGGCGGCGGGATTGTTTTGGCGGTAGCTCGTCGATGGACTTGCTAGAACTTGAATCCCGATAGGCGATTCGCCTAACGCGATGTCGGGCCCGCGTGGCTTCGATGTAATTCGACGGATTCGCCGTCGTCGGTGCGAGCGGATTTGAACTTCCCGTTGGTGTTGATGCAGAAGCGTGATGGAGCGAATCAGTGACAGGTATTTCATATGTCGCGACGGCGGCGGGCTTGGTTCGCCGATGAAGCGCAAGTTCTTTTCGAACGGATTGACGACCGCGAGAGACGAAGCAAGCGTTGCGAGTTTTTGATGGCAGCTTGCGGACGTTTTCGCACCGACGCTTGCCGTGAGTAAATGCCGTCGAGTGGTTTCGTTTCTCGCGTTGTTGTCATGGATCGCGCGGGTTTTGTTTCGCGGTTTTCATCGACGGTTAAGACGATGCAGCGGTTCAATGAGTTTCTTCGTTCGATGTCGATGGCGGTGGTCGTTAAGAAGATCATCACGGGGCCTTCGACGTGATACTCCTGCGTTTCCATTCGTTCCCGCTGCCGGATCTTTGCCCGTGCTGGCGATCGTCAGTTGTCCTTCCTTTGGAGCAGCTTCAGCGCGTAGCTTGCCTGCGCGACGCCTTCCCTCTTCGGCGATCGAGAGATTTTGTTTTTGAGATTCGTTTCGCCAATTGTAGAACAAGGCCTTTGCCCGGTCATCCGCGAGTAGCCGACTTGTTCTTCGGGCGGGATGAACGACAGCACCGCATCCATACAGCGAACGACTTTGCCCGCCGCCGGATGACCCGACTGGTAACGAATGGCAAAGCGGCTTGCCCAGTTTGCGACTGAACGTCGCCGCGAGATAGCCGACGAGTTTTGTTTGGTTTCTTCGCCGACGACGCCACAACGTTGCGCAGTCTTTGAGGATTCTTTCCACGAGGTTGGGGGCTTGCAGCAGCTCCCCATCGCCCGCCCGCCCTTTTCGGCGTCCCGGTCCCAAGTTCCGACGGGTTTGTCTTTGGGTTTCGAGTTCAGCGAGCATTGTTTCCTTGGATGGTTTCGAGCGTCATCAGCGCAGCGCCCCGATGGTCGCGTTTAATCACTTCGACACGAAGCCCAGTTTCAGCGGCGGCTTCCTTCGTGAAGGCGTTGCTCGGACGCGAGCGGCGTACCGGAATCGAATGTATCGACGAAGAAGCGCTGCGCGTCGTCGCCGGCGAAACCATGACGTTGAGTTTTCAATTGCGTCGTTTTCATGACGTGGATTTTCCAGCCCACGAACGCGATAGAACGCGGTTGCGATCGTCATCCACGATTCCGCTTCGGTGATTCAGCGTCGAGCGTTTTGAATTCTTCAAGGTTCAGTTTTCGGAACGGCGCGAAAGCAGTGACCGCAGGTGATGGCGGCGGCTTCGCCGCCGCTCGCTGGCCGGTTCTTTTGCCACCACGACCGCCGGGATTTCAGCACGCTAAAAGAAGAAGTTTTTTTCAGCAGCAGCAGTCCGTTGGCACGTCATC
>Ga0163217_1034858_pt1 | contig 10123 bp, 4 predicted proteins | sample SynspAceP_FD_185933 | JGI IMG/M metagenome (GOLD analysis project Ga0163217, IMG submission 185933) | Saline lake microbial communities from Ace Lake in Antarctica - Synechococcus sp. Ace-P (PacBio error correction) | ecosystem: Environmental > Aquatic > Non-marine Saline and Alkaline > Saline ...
CAGGTCCTCCTCTACCACGTTTTGAGTGGTCAAATCGATGATTGGAGAGGCTTGCCCAGCTAAGTAGAACATCCTGATCGCATTAACTTGCACAGTCCTTTCCTGCAGGACTAAGTGGACCAACTTCCAAATTTCCAGTCTGAAATTACTTTTTACAAAAACGGTTTCTTGAAGAGAATTGAATATATGAGCTCAAATGAAAAAAAGGAGAAATATGATGTAGGGCATACACTCAATTAGATCAAACTAACCGTTCCGGGTGGTTTTTGGTAAGACTGGCAGCACATTAAGATTGATTCCCTATGTTGATCCTTGAACATTATTTGTTCTCGGACGACAGAGAACTATTGCGCAGACCGAACTCTTGTAGAGGCCTTACAATCGGGTCTTGAAAAAATCAGTTAAGTTGGTGATTAAAAATCATATAAATGCTGGTTTTTATAATTTATGGAGTTAGATCGGTAGTAAAAAGTGACCTACAATTGTGTTGTTGTGGACTATACTATGGTTACTGGGCTATGGCATACTATGACAGTCAACGACTTATTAAGGAATAATCCAAACACAAGACTCTCTAAAAGTCTACAGAAGTGTAGGATCATCAAAAATCCTGGTAAAAAAGATTTTGACTACGTTTTTCTTTTAAAACGTAGAAATAGCAATTATTTTTCATAGCATACGACAAAAATATAAATTTTTACCAGAACACCAATTGGATCCCCTAGGCTCGAATGGACGTTGTGTTACTTGCTACGGTATTAAACCCGACAGATAATGGGCGCGAAAATAATCAACTTTATAAACTTAACAAGACATAAATATTGTGCATGTTATAAAGAGAAAAACACACGAAGGAAAAATAGGATCATAATAAACAGTTATATGAAAAAATAAGGGGTATGGGGATATGATCACCAACACAAAAAAGGGCTGGGTCCTTTGCAGAATGTCGAAAAGATAATTTCAAGCAAAGCTCGGATTTTTTTTGCTTTTTGATATTTTTGATGTAAGTGTATCTGGATGAGTCCCGAGATGAAAAGGATATATTAGAAAGGAGCTCACACCAGCTGACCAATATTAAATATATAATCTCCCAAAATGTCGGTCAACACTAACTGAGAGGTAAAATTATCACAGATAATTATAGCGTGTTATATGAGGAAATCATATGAAACGCAGATTGTTTTTAACATTATATGGTTAAATTTTTATTTTCCTCATCTAAATGAAGGTGGAGATTTATGGGTGGTTGAAAGGATACATATAGTACCTCTTTATTTGCCAGAATACTAGGTCTGGAGTTATAGTCAATAAGTTAGATCAGAAAACATTTATTCTTATCTAGGCGTGGCAATAATTATTAAAAGTCATCGTGTAGTTGTTATGTGATTTTGTATATTCTACAAAGAGTTTTTCAATCAGATTCATATCACCGCTCACTTTATTGGGTATTTAAGAAATAATTGATTCAATACATTGTTGAATCACAACTTAGTCTTCACTATCTAACATAAAAAAAAGATAAAGTTATACAATAAAAATATCTAATTGTATCTCTAGTTTAAGTTCAACAAAGTGGAAAAATTTAGAATCTTACCCAGAAAAAAAAAAACTTTAAGAAAAAGGAAAAAAAAAAAAAATTGATGCCCCGGTAGAGTACCCGCAATGCCCTGCTTTAAACAACATGTCAAGTGCAAACGTATTAAAAAGAAAGTCCTAGACCCTCCCATATACTATTATTATTGTTGTGTGATTAAAAAATAATATAACTGACACACAAAGAAGAGGAAAAAGAATACTTATTAAAATTGCAAAAAAATTCAAAAAAGGCCTCCCCTCTTCTCTTATCCCTCTTTTCCCAAACAAAGGATATTTCCAGAGACTAGTTTTTGTGGAATATTATTTCCGTCCATTTATAAATCAGGAAAAACTAATTTTTGGGTATAAGAGAACCTCTACAAAAGGAACCCACCGCGGTTCAATTTTTCGAGTACATGAAACTTTTTTACCTAAAACGGAAGTGGTAGGCCCCATCCTTCACGCGTAAAGATTTCCTCAATAAGGCGATAGTGTTGCAAAAACACATTATAATTTATCGCCATGAATAGTGCCCCATAACTCGAAATATGCTAAGTGGAGGTGGAAAAATTACCTAATCAAAATAACTGGCAGATAATATCCATTTCAAACATTGAATAGTCCCTCTTACACAAAAACTGAGGGTAAATCTACCTAAAATGGATATTTAAACAATTAATCCGACAAGGATTTTGAGGTGGCCGGAGCGGAATTTAAGTATAATTCAATGAGCACTTGAGAGGAAAGCTCTTTGGTGTATCTCAAAATATTTCTTTGGCCGGTTGCTTATCAAATACTCGGTGATGAACAAGATAAAAAGATTAATCACATCGGAAAATATTTTTATGAAAAGTCCCTTTTCTCCTCAATATTACCAACATAGATGGAGTGAACTCAAATCTAATGGCAGCTTATCCTGCTTAATCAAGGGACAAGATGGCACTCACAATGAAAAAGTTTCGGTTATCAGTTTATTCAAGATCTTGGAAGTAATAATACTTAACTACCGGCCGCTTAAAAACCTTTAATTTTTAAGCAATAGAGGCTTAAGTACATTAGAAATTTTTTAAATAAATAATTGATAAAATACTAAATAACTTTCGACGACATTTTGGCTCTTCTTACGGAAAAGAGAATATGTTAGGGCCTAGATATTTATCAGTACGATCTTACTTATCAACTTTATAGTTGGGAACATATACTATGATGGTTTGGATTATGGCACTTATATTTATTTTCCAATTTTGAAATAGCAGCGCCTTGAAGGAGTGGATTTCAGATCTTCCTGGATCCAATGGGGGGCAGTCTGCATTTTCTACATGAACTTTCCTTAAAAATCTAGGCTCTTCTTTGCATTAACCAATGAATTTCTTGTGATGGTTTTTCTGATAATAACTATATTTTTGTCCCAGGCCGATCTCGCGCCTTTTTTGGATGGGTGTTGTTAAGGTAAAGCTTCAAAAAATGAGTGATGAGAAATATTCGCTTACCAAAATGGTAAGAATGGCTTAGTGGAATTGTGGATTTACAGCAGTTTTTGAAATTGGATTCCTGGGAGGATACAAAAACACACTTTCTGCAGAGGCCCTTAAATTAACTTTTTGAGGCTTTTTGGCGTATTTTACCAGTCCTTCACATGCGATTTTACTCCTGTTACATTGGCCTAGAGCTTTTTTTATCCAAATTAACCAATATTGCTATCTTGGTGTCCTTGGGATGTTATTTGTCAAATTCATATTTTAGCACCTATTCAAAAAACACCGAAAAGGCCTCTATTCATTGTCTGCCTCGGGCCACTCCTTTCATCCTATTTGATTCAAGCCGTGTCACGATTTTAAAATATTTGAAGGCTACCAAAATTATTTTTCAGTGACTATAAAAAATAAATTTGAAGAACGTAATTGACAAGATTGAAGCTTAATCAGCGAAGAATTTGGAATCTACGGAATCTATCATGAAATAGTGCCCGGAGAGCCCAATTATTTTTGACAGTTGTGGTGATAATTATTTTTAATCAAGTTGAAACTATTAGGGAGGAACATTAGCCTCAGTAGATTAGTCTTGTATTCCTATATCGAAGCGTTAAACTACATAGAACGCTGCAAAGGTAGTTTGGCAAGGATTTATATCTAATATCGGTGGAGTAAGTAAGCTTCTGTAGACCTAATTAAAAAGAGTTTGGGGAAAACAAGGAAGTTATCGTTTCGTCCGATGAGGTGTATTAAAATAAAAACTTTAGGCTTGGAAAAAATCTCCTTCATTTATCCAAAATGGGGCTAAAGTTTCTAGAAGATGTTTCAAATCAAATATGGAGCCACTTAAGACTTTATGCCTTTGTGGGGGAAAGTGGGAATCCGCAAGACCCACTTTGGTTAAACTTATTGATGGAGATTGGTTCACCCTATCGGAGGAGAAATTTTGGTAATGGGAGAGATGCGTAAATCCGTTGATCTTGTTGAACTATCGAACCACGATTTTGGATTATATTAACTCAGGAGCCAGTCCATTTTTTAATGATACTATTTTTAAACAATAGTCTCGGCTTTTGGCTTCAAAAATCTCCCGAAAAATATTGAATCGATTCGAGAAAGCAATCCAGTTAGCCAGCATGGAATTCAATTCATGGAATGAGCTCCCTGACCAAGAAGATACACGTCCTGGGAGACAATGGCCTTCATTGGTAAGTGGAAGGGTCAGAAAGCAACGAAATTTCTATAGGCAGCGTGAGCTTTTTAAAGAATGTTGATGTGTTGATTTTTGATGAAGCCACTTCTGCATTGACTCTGAAAACGAGCGCTTAATCCAAGAATAATATATTGAATAATGCTAAATGGGATAGGATTCACAATGTTTATATCGGCTCACAGGTTAAGTACGATTAGAAATCAAGATGTAATAACATTGATGAAGCAAAGGCAAAAGTGGTTTTCAAATCTTGGAGTTTTTGAAGCCTTAAGTTGCCTCGAATCCTCCATTTAAGCGGATGGTAGAACTTTCAAGAATTTGATCTTTTAAACTGTGAAAAAGGTTTTTAATCGCTCAATGCCGGCTTTAACCCAGCAAAATTGATAGGGCAGCTGACCAACCGATTACTAAGCTAATTAGTAAATGACCGGGACAATTTGATTTCATTCGTTCTCCCTATGAAAAAACCTGATTCACAATTTATTTATGTAAACAAAAAGGAAGTCGGTCACCTTCCTTGATTGCTAAGGATAGTAAGAAAATCGCCCCGTAATTCTCCAGCTGTTACCGATTATCTCCAAGTGCTTGATAGACTTAATACCAACTCAAGAACCAGCTTCATTTAGTTGTGATTGATGACTTAGCCCTTTTGGGAAGGAATAGCAATAATGGAAATCAAAAACATCTCAAATCCCACCATTCGCCTTGAACTTTTCTTTTCACAGGTCATTCAATTCATTTTGCCTGAATCATGAGGGAGCCAATTTAGTAAGATGCGAATATCTTTTTTTTTTAAACTCATACTTGGTTATCTGATACTTAAAAAGAAATGAAAGTTTTTGTTTCCACAATTCAATGTAGTTAGGGAATGGAACTGATAGCGAGCGCGTTTTTTCTCCTTTATCAAAAGTAGAAAAGGCAAAAAAAAGATGGAATTCGGGTATAAAGCTAGAAGATAAAAGTCCTCGTTTGGGTATACCAATAAATCCGCCCTAAAAAAGGGCTTTAATTTAATTTTAGAAATATCAAAACGGCCTTCATTGAAAATACCCCAACCATGCCACACATTTGGCGATTATTGGACGCATCCTTTACCACATTGCCCTGTAAATTCACGATTAAAAGTAAATCGGTAAAGTCCAAATATTAGATTCTTCCTAAATATCTGCCAAGTTAGGAGATATTTATTGCCTATTACTCTCTGGAATGAAGGATTTTGGCCTTTACACTTATCGAAGCTGCCAAATCAGGTAATGGGTGATAGTAGCCTCCTTTAATAATGGAGGAATTCCTGAAGTAGTAATTGGAATTGAATGGCATCTTTTCTGGTAAGTACCCTAATCAACTTTCTGCTTGGAGGAGTTCTTTTGGGCAGAAGCACTTGGGAAACTAGCTAAAAACCTATAAACCTAATCACAGAAGAATTAAGCAGATTTTCACATCTGTTGAAGTTGGGAAGAAAAGTATTCTTAAAGCCACTAGAGAGCTGAATTATGGTCGGAATAGCCCGGATCCTAAATTTTGGAGTGAAAAAATTGTCCCATTGGAACAGAGTTGGAATCAAATGAAATTAGCCCTTGATGCTCAAGCATCACCGAGGGCTGATGCAAAATATCTTTTGGTCGGGATTCCCATGTTGCTTTTTGGCCCACAATCGTCTTTTCGATTATTGATCTTTCAACAGCTGCTTAATCAGCCTTTTTAACGATGAGGATTTAGGTCTGACCATTAGTTTTCAATGGGTGAAAATTTATAATTATCAGGAATTAAAGAAAGAAATCTTTATCCAAGAATTATCATTTTTTGACTAGTTCTGACACAGAAGTGTTGTTAGTAGGCCTATAAGGAGTAATGGTGAAAAAACTACCGAACATCTAAAGAGGTATGTATTTGGCATTTTTTTATCCCAATCCACGAGACCGGAAAAAGATTATTTTGCAGCGAGAGATCGATTTGGCCGAAAAACCAATTTTTATTTATTCAGAATTAGTATCTTTTACTTCGGCCTCGGAACTTGCGCCTGAAGAAAACTTTACCCAAAACAGCTTAAACCATCAATCAAAACCTGGCGGTGATCGACTTGTGGAGAATATGGTATACACCCTTTAACTTACAGACATTACAATTTATCAGGAGTCTGGATTACTATCCACACGGGGCTTCAGCCAGTTAGTGATTACAAAATGGCAAATTTTGAACTTGGTCACTTATTCATTTTACAAGAATTGCAGATAAAACAACCTGGCTTTTGAAAGGGGGCGCGCTTTAAATTCTCAGGTAAAGGAATTTTTTCAACATTGTAAGAGAAACAGACATTGCATGCTGATGATTCCGGTTATACTTTTTTTGTCTTCAGGTATCGAATTTCTTCGTTATTACCGCAATCTCAAAAAGCACAGCATTAATCACTGAATAATTCTTCGCTATTACTAATAAATCAGGAACACCGGGTTGAGGCCAATCTACGATCGACGATCGAGGATGCAACCACGATTTTGCACAACGAAAGCTCAGAATCAATCAGGAAATTCATCCAAGTTAACCCCGCTCTTTGGGTACTTGGGAAGCTTTTTGAAAAAAGCTATGCAGCCTCTGGCGGATGCATCATTGATTCCTACATTACTGTACTGAATCCTATTGCATCTCATACCCAAAAAGTAATGCTAGATCCGTGATGGGGGAGACGAGGTATTTGGCCCTTACAACAAAGCCTAATTTGTTTATTTAACCATGGAAAAAATTCACTTCCAATGGGAATCCTGGTTTTTAGAGGTTTCTCGCATTGAATAGCGATAAGCAAGACAAATACTTAAATGAACAAAAAATCGATTTAAGCTGAAAGGTTTGGGATGGTTTTTATTTCTAAGAAATAATACTCTCAAGTGTTTTGGACAATATTTTCGAAGTGGAAAATCACAGAATTTAGGTTTCAAAAAAAAGCATTCGAACTCTTACCACTTTTAATGAAATAAGAATCCCAGAAAAATTATCTTTTGGAGTAGATATGCTGCACTCGTTACCGAGTGATTCTTTAATTAAAAGTAGATGCTGCTGCAATGATGAGCTCATTGAAGTTAGAGCACATTTTCAGACACGATGACTTTTGATTGATCTTCCCTTTCAATCTGAACTTGAACTCATTAAGCCTCATCAGCAGGACAAAAGAATTAACACGGAGCAATTTATAGATTTGCAGGTAAGGCTCATCACAGGTTCGAAAAAGGGTATTCTCCATTCCCTATCAAATATCTCATCGGTTTTCCTTGGGTGATTTAATTGGAAAAATTCATCGAGAGGGAGTTTCAATATGAATATTTCCAACTCAATAACTACTTGGGAATTTTTAAATTTGCTTCAAGAGTTTCGGTGCTGAGCCGAAGAACAGGGTAGCTCCGAAATTTATTTTCATTGCTAGTTTTCTTCGAGATTTTGGCTTTAGGGTCTTCCATTAGAAAAAGAAAATTAGATTAAAAAGTTGAATAAGTCCTACAAAATGAAACGTATTGTTTTTTAATTCCTGATGGGATTGGGAATTCCGTATTTACCTTATTCAGAGGTGATTTCAAATACTAATACAACAAGGTCCATCAAGTTATTCTTTTGGCATAGTTTGGATCCTGAAAATTGATTCAATTAACTGAAAAAGGCTCGGGTAAGTTTTTGAGCAATATTCGTTTGAACATAAAACCAGATGGAATGCGGGGTTCAAAGCTTTACGGGAAAGCAGCTCGTATTTGCGAGAACTAAAATTGAAATTGCTGCGTGTAAAAAGGAAACCAATCAAGCTATCGCTTAACAAATTGGATCGGTAAAGCTCAGTTCCAGGAAAGGCGCAATTGCTCCTGAAGAGGAGCCGAGATTTAGGAAGTTTCTTGAAAGTCTTAATTCCAGCTGTATCCTCAAGTTTGAAGATTTTGGAATTAAACTAGTTAGATCATCCGAAGTCTTTTCAAGTGGCTGAGGCTTTCTTGAAAGAAATCAAAATCCCTGATTAATTTTCTGCACTCATCAGCGCGTATCTCAGTGACCAAGTGCCAATCGAGGCTGCAAATCCTTTAGGCAAATTTTTTGACCTTCTATCTGGCGATTTCTCTTGGGATAAGATTCTTCACGCAGGGAAGACCTGGCCTTTCCGAAACGCTCAATATTATAGTCTGGAGTAATTACAATGCATGAGGAGTTGCGTACGTATTACCCCTGAAAATACCCTGAAAATCAATTAAGGTTCAACCCGTTCTTCCCTCAGTTTGATTTTTAATTTTCAAAATGGGATTCTCTTGAATCGTGAAGTCCTTTGCTGAGAAATATGAAGTTAAGATGGCTTCTAAACTTGGGTTTGTTTTTTTCGGAAGTGAATTTCTTTGACTTCCTCCAATATGATCCTTATTTCCTGAGAGAATGTCGGCAGCCTCTTAGCGAATGATGAATGAATACAATTTGGATTTTCAGACCTGTCCCAGTAGAAAAAGTAGATCGATTTCCTACCTGTTTTGAATAATTTCCCGAAAGTTAAATTATCAAACGCTACCTGGGTACGGGATCCCATTGGGGGAATTTCCTTTCCCCTTTTTGAGGAATTCAATGTTGGTCAATTTGGCCTACCATTGTAGGTTGTGGTTGAAAATATGGGCTCAACGATGGGCCTTAGATTTTTCCAACTTTTAGGAAAATATCGCATTATAACCTGCAGATATGATCACGAGAAATGTATCACGCGGAATCATCGTAAAAAACTATTTTCGATTTTCACCAAATTCGTTCAATGAAAGTGATTGGAAAGCAGTGGACTATAATTGAACTCTCCATCACAATGCGCCTCAATGGTAAACAAAGCTTCTTGACAATCCCGATGAGGTTGCTCCTGATAAGAATGCTTTGGTTTAATAAAATTGTCGAGCCAAAACCCGATAAAACAGCTTCTCATTCCAATAGCTGAAGGCATTGAGGCTCTTTAACTAATAACTTTTCTTACTTTATGCATTTTTTGTTACTCACAACCGAATACCCCAAACACTGGTCAGGCCATGGTGGGATTGGGGAAGTTTTTGAAAGTACTCTGGTCCGCAATTAGTACAAGCAGGAGCACCAAGTATGCTGTCATTAATGGCCTATGGAGCCAGAGAGATTGTAAATAAGAGAAGGTGTAAACCATCATTACACCCTTTTTCTAAAAATTCACGAGGCATTGCTTGTGGCCATAATTTAATAGCGCTGTTAGATAGCGAGTTGACTGACTTACATTAGTCTCTAACAGTAGGATGTAGTGGGAAGGTTCTGAAGTTAAAAGCTTGCGCCTTCCTCAAGAAAAAGGAAGGATAATTGCTTTTGTGATTCGATGCAATGGCGGACATCAACTTTTTGCAGAAGGAGAGCAACGAAAACTAATAAATGGGGGCTTAATCAAGAAAAGAGATCAATTTACTAAAGCAGATGGATTTATAGGGTCTCTCAATAGGTGGGTAATCATACCAAAAAATTTTCTTCAGATTGGCAACAGGCCTATTCGGGTGAATCATGTTATCCGATCAACTTATTACTTTTTTTGCTGGCAAGCTTCATTTAATGAGATCTACCATTCCGGTTTGGTTTTTGCAGAACTTATATTGAGAAAAAAGGGATTCGCCAAATGGTCCAAGCAATGAATAACAATCGTTGCAAAATTCCCATTGGTTTGAGTTTTGCTATTCTTACGGAAGGGAATTGGAATAGATTCAGAGGGTCCATATCCTCTTAGGAAAAGTAATTGGATTATCATGCACCAAGATACAAACCTCAAAAAAACAAATTCATTTTTCAATGGCTCTTGTTGAGCAAATAGAATTCCAGGAATATATGCCAAAAGGTTCAATATTATGCGTAT
>Ga0163217_1038492_pt1 | contig 10123 bp, 7 predicted proteins | sample SynspAceP_FD_185933 | JGI IMG/M metagenome (GOLD analysis project Ga0163217, IMG submission 185933) | Saline lake microbial communities from Ace Lake in Antarctica - Synechococcus sp. Ace-P (PacBio error correction) | ecosystem: Environmental > Aquatic > Non-marine Saline and Alkaline > Saline ...
AACCACGGCTTCGCCAAGCAACCTGGCGCGATGCCTGCCCAACGCCTCCTTTTCGGCTTCAACAGGGCACGGTGGCAGACGACGCCTACACCCGCGCCGTGTTCGGCGATTTACATCTCCATCTACGGAACATGCCAGGCGCGCCGGTGGCCGATCGGGGCCGGATCTAACTACGAGAGCCGCATCCTTCCAAGCTCTCCTGAACGCCGCCGCGTTGCCTGGTCCTTGAATGCCGAATTCGAGGAAATCAACCCGAAGGCGAAGAGCAACCAGGGAAAAGCTGAAACCAAAGTGGGGGCCGCCCCTCGAGCCCTTGGTTGGCGATCCCCCAGCGCCTCGCCCTGGTGGCCGCCGATCTGGTGGCCGCAATGTGAAGAGCTGAGGCGATGGGATGGCGGCGATGGTCGTCCTGCATGAGCCGCCGCATCTGCGTGATCTCTACCAACGCTTTGATTCGCCTGAGGCAGAGATGGGCGACTGAAACCCTCAAGGTGGTGAATGACCGCAGAGCCGATGAACGGCCCCGACTGCAGCCCCACATCCGCAGCAAGGAGGCCCCGCCGCCAGCTGGCCCCAACCGCTTCACCACGGCACTGCCAACGATTCCTCAAGATCGTGACCGTGCGTGCTGTGGCTTCACGCTTTCGATGCCATGTTGCACGTATGCGCAAGCCGATGCATTGGCCCAACGGGCTTGGATGCAGCGATCGCCCGCGTCAACCGCGGTCTTCCCGCGAACAACCCGGCGGTCTGGTGGTGGATTATCTCGGCCCTCGCCGATCAGCTCAAGCGGCCCTGGCCCACCTACACAGAAGCGGCGGCAAAGGCGAACCCCCACCATTCGACACGCCCGGCGCCATCGCCGTGATGCTCGAAAAACACGGCATCCTGGATCTCCTGCACGGGTTTGACTGGTCGGCCTGCCAGCGGCAACCCCCACCGAGCGCCTGCGCTCCTTCCCGCAGGCCAGGAGCCCATCCTGGTTTCAGGAGAACGGCAAGCAGCGCTGGCTGCAGGTGGTGGCTCGACTCTTCCCCGCGCCTTCGCCCTATGCTCCGCAGCGACGAAGCCGCCGGGAGATCCGCGACCGACGTGAGTTTCTTTCAGGCGTTGCAGCTGCCCTCTCCAAGCAAACAGCCCACCACCGATCACCTGAAAGGAGCAGATCGACGCCGCCATCCGCCAGCTGGTGAGTCAGGCGATCAGCACCGACGGCCAGGTGATCGACGTGTTCACCGCAGCAGGCCTGCAAGGCCCGACATTCCGATCCCTCAGCCGATTCCAGTTCCCCCTCGCCGAGGTGCGTGAGCCTTAAGCATAAGAATGTGGCCGACGGTTGTAGGAAAAAACTACTCAAGATGAGCCTAAAGTGCGCTTCAAACGCAACCTGGTACGAAGCCAGGTGTTTCTTCACGAGAAGCTCAAAACTTATGCTTTACACAACCGCGCATCAACCCACCGCCGAGGTGACGAGGAGGCTCCATCTCGCTCGCCAAGAGCTCGATGCCGCCAGCAAACGCGGCGAGACTCGGCCTCTCCGACCGACCGAAAGTCGGCCTTCTAACGACGCCAATCGCTGCAAAGACAGCGCCGTTGAAGCCATGGGTGACGCCAAGCTCAAAAACTGATCGCCGCCGAACTCATCACCCAAGGTGGGGTGTTTCGTGTAGGACCTGCGCGAAAGTGCCCGCGCCAAGATCCGCCGGTGATGGTGAACACGCATCCTCAACCGCTACGGCTACCCACGCTGATCTACAGGACGCCGCTTGTGCAACCGTGCTGGCTCAGGCGGAGCTGTTTTGTGTTCGGCCTGGGGTGTAAGTGGATTGCATTGCGGGCTACCGTTGATCCTACGCATCATACCACTCCGCCCGATCCAAGTAGGCCCATGAGCAAGAAGCAACGTCTATCACCCGTCGAGACAATTGAGGAGATGCAAGAACACTCTTCCTACGAACACCGATCCGACAAGAAGACTAGATCGAAGTGGCTTTCAGACGAAACTGCTCAAGGCTCAAGCGCCATATCAAGGCTGGTAGACAGCCGGCGTGGTGATCCTGTTCGAGGTCGGCGATGCGGCAGGCAAAAGGCGATCAATCAAGCGCTCTCCGCGAACAACCTGAACCCTCGCGGCAAGTGAAACATGTGGCGCTACTTAAGCCCAAACGATGCGAAAGCCGACCCAGTGGTACTTCCAGCGCTATGTTCCGCACCTGCCATCGGCCCGGCGAAATCACGATGTTCGACAGGTCGTGGTACAAACCGGGCAGGCGTTTGAGAAGGTGATGGAAGTTCCTGCACACCGCAGAACACGCTTTTGTTTCCCTGCGCCCAGGTTCCTGGCTTCCGAACAGTCACTCGTCCAGCAAGTGGAATTTCTATTATTCAAGCTCTTGGTTTGCCGTGTCAAGAAGGCCCGCCAGAAGCTGGCGTTTCCAAAAGACCGGCCGCGAGTCCCTCAAGCAGTGGAAGTGTCGCCCATCGACGAGGTTGAGCGTGGAGAAGTAATGGGCGCAGTACACCGAGCTCGCAATGAGATGCTCTCGCCACCGAACACCCTCGGGCGCCTTGGGACCATCGTTAACCTCCGAACGAGAAGAAACGGGCCCGTCTTGGCGCCATCCGCAGCGTTCTCCACGCCCTTAACTACGAGCTCAAAGACCACGACGCCGTCGGTTGAGCCCGATCCACGGGTTGATGCCGACAGCCCATTCACTGTTCAAATCGACAACTGAGCTGGGTCGCCTTGCGCCGGTCTGGATTTTTTTGGACGTCACCTTCAGGACTGGCCGGGTCACCACAGTTGTCCCATCACCCAGACCTGTGAGACGCCCTGGGGCACTGAAATCGTTACAAGCGCCCCACCGCCCTGGCCCACCCGCGCAGTTTTATTCCTTCAGAGGCTTTCCAGGCGCCTACACGATCCGCCCTCTCTACTGCACCACGATGGCTACCCGACCGGAGCCGCCTGGCGCTTCGCCATGGCCCGCCGCCACAACCCCAGCTATCCCGCTGGTTTTTCTATAGACATATGGACTCAGCCGCGAGCGGAACCCCTGGGCCACCCAGAATCCAATCTGCCAATGCTGATACCGCTATGGACTGGAGCTCTCGCTGGGGATGATTCCAATCTTACAGGTGCAGTACTGGCGGCGATGCCTGGGGAACCAGCTGGCAGCCCGTTGCGGAACCCGATCACCTGGGAGTGAAGTTTCATCCAGCGCTTCCTGCCCGGTGAACCCTTTGAATCCGTAGCTGGGCCTTCTGCATCAACAGGGAAACGTGGACTTTTAGCTATAGAGGAAGCCCACTAGACAACTTCTCAGCTGGTCCATGACAAGGATTCCTTGCCAGTTGTTATAATAACAGCAGGAATTTTAATACCACCAACTGTCACGAACTGGGATAACGCCTTCAGAGCCCCGCTGCCTCGCCTCAGAAACCGGCCGCACCCTGGCCCGGCCAGTCGCCAGGGAAGGTCGCCCTTTTGACGGCGGGATTGGTCATCGAGGCCAGCAGGCCAGCCCGCCCGTTGCCAAAGGCTGGCGCCAAACGTGAAACAGCACAGTGAGGGCGACAGCACCCAGGCCAGCAGGTGCAGGAATAGGCGAGGTGGTTCCTCTCCTGCTGAGCCAGTCCTCCTGCATCAACTTGCCCGTGACGATGGCCAGGGCCAGGGCCACAAGGGCCACGGAATTTGGCTGATTCGCCCGCAGGCGTGAAGCGGCCCAGGCTCAAGGAGTAGGCCAGGAAGGGCAACAGCGAGCCAGCAAACAAGCACACGCCGATCTGACCGTGGAGGTCAATCCGGTGGCTGTGGTGAGGAAGTCGCCCCCAGCGGCCGTCATAGCGGCTGTAAAACGATCAGGCCGCTGATCCAGCAACGCCAGCAACCGCCAGGGCCGTGCCGCATGGAAGCAAGCGCAGCAAAGGACGGTTGTAGGGCGGGCACCAGATGGCTGCAGATTGGGGAAAGCTGCCTCAGGCGCGTCAGCCAGCAGCAACCAAAGTTATGTTCTGTGCTCCGCCAACGCCTGTTGCAGCTCGGGGAATGACAACGGCGTAACATGCCGCGCAGGTCCCCCACGTTTGAAAATCGAAGAGCCTTATCGGCGGGGTATTTGTCTTGCGGGGGCGGCTTGGCTTTGCTGCCGTGGCAGGCCAGGCAGCTGGGCTTCCACACGGTTGATACGGCGGCTAATAGTTCTTACGCCGCTCGCCTGCTCGGCGCAGCCGGCTTGCGCAGCAGGTCGATGATGCGTCGCGGCTGGCGATGGTAGACGAGCATGCGAGCACCTCGTGCGCGGCACGGTTTGCGCCCAGGGCCGTTGGCGCGGGCAGCGAAAGTGGTCGTGTGCACTAACGTTATTGCTGGCCACCTGACGGCCGCAATCCTGCCCAGCCGTTCTCCTTATACATGAACTTATAGTGTTAGTCAGCCATGCCGCCGCCAGGCCCACCGGATTGGCAGACCACTTCATCGTTGGCAGCGGTTGGCGTCCTCGCTGCTGCCCTCAAGCGTGGAGGCCAGGCCTCACGCGCATCGGATCGAGCTGTTCCATTCCCGCCACGCCCGGGCCAGCTCAGCTGTTCGACGGCCAGAGCGGGCGGCGGCGATCGCTTGGTTTGCAGCCCAGCCCGCTGGGGGCCGTGAGGCTCAGCAGCAAGGCCGCAAGCAGCGCGAAGAAGAAAAGGCGTCATGGGCTGGACTCCAGGCCAAGAGAGCGGGGCGAGCCAGCGGTGGGCGCCGTCCTGGGATCGACTGGGCGGGGGTCAAAGTCCCACTAACCGAATCGCTGGTGGCCGTTCAGGGCCACGGGGGTGCTGGCGCTGGTGGCCAGATCAAGCGGGAAAGTTGTGCACGGTTGCGCTCGTTGCATCGCCTCGATGCCCAGGCCAACCCGGTTGAGCCATCGGCCCAGGTGTTGATCACCGGCCTTGTGATTCCAGCACGGAGTGGTTGAAGTTTGAGGCCGTGAGGTTGAACGAGAAAGCTGCCACGGCCAGGCCGCGAAACCAGATGCCCCCACCGGCCAGGGCGGCCAGCAAGAAGTGTCAGGCTGCGGCTGTTTGGTTGAAGGAGGCCGTACTGGAAGATCAGACGGCCAAAGTAGCCCGTGGGCGGCCCACGATGTTTGTTACGTCTCTTCTTCCTGGCCGAACTTGTAGCCCGTGGTTTGAGGGAAATCGGTTTCGGTGGACTCCCGCACCAGTGAACTTGGTAGACGAGTGAAGCCCGTGGCATGGCCGGCGAATAGGGCCCCGCCGAAGACAACCGGGTGAACTCCAGCATGTTGGGAAGGGGTGCATCAGCACGTTGTGAATCAGCCTGGAGCACCAGCATGAAGTTTGAAAGGTGCCGGAGAATGCCCAAGGCATGCCCAATCGGAGAAAGGAGCCCTGGCCCCACGAAAAGACCACAGCACGGCGGTGGGCAGAGCCACTGGGGCTGATAGGCCACAGCGATCCAAGGACGCATGCCCAGCCGTAGCTGAGCATCCCACTCCGTCCCATCCAGCAGAAAATTGCCAATCAAAAAGTGGGAAGATGATCCAGCTGATAGGGGCCGCCGTTGTAAAAGGAGGAAGAGGCCACTCATCCAGGCTGGAGGCGGCCCAGATCGCGTAAAAGGCAGCCGATCGCGTTTACTGGAGGGAACAACCGCGGCGGGTGATGATGTAGTTGCATAGAGCAGACCACCGAAACAGGCTCGCGAACGCCATCGATGTCAACCGGGGGCGCGCCCGATAGAAGGCGGACCACGAACAGCTGTTGGCAACCAGCAGGGTGGGAATCATCAAACACCCCGAAACAGCCACATAAGAAGCCGGTTCCTCGGTGCTTGGTGACCAGTTCGGTGAAGCGATTCAGGATTGCCCGGAGGCTTGAAGGTGGTTTACGTCAATGGTGAGACCTCAGAAGACAGGAGTCGGAGGGGACGAGTTGGCCTGGCAGAGCGAACATTCGGCAAAAGCCCTCCCGACCCCTCCCTACAATACTAACGATATACGGCCTAGGTCCGCACATGCTGCTATGAGTCATTCTGCTCCGATCCTCCAGTCACTAACAGCGCGCCGACGAACGCCTGGGCCACAGCGGCGTTGGCGAGCCCGCCTGCTCAGCCTTCTGGTCGCCTCTTGCTATTGGCCGCCCCCGTGCTGGCCTTGCCCGTGGCCAGTCCAGGCTTGCAGCCTAGATTCAGCGCTGGTCACCTGGCCGATACCAACGGGATGGCTGGCGATCAGCCCTGTTTGAGCAACCCGACCCCGGATTTTCCGAAGGGCTGGCGCCTGCGCCTGACGGCCCTGGGCTCTCGGTGAGCACTCGACACCAACGCGGCTCCGAAACTCGAAAGACAGCCAGGGGAGCCCACTGGCAAACTGGCTAACCCAGCGAGGAAAACAAAGGTGCCGGCAGGCGATCCAGCCGTTCCAAGCCAGTTCGGCCAGTTCGTCTGGCCAGGCCCTGCAAGCCCAGGCCCCAGCGCGATCTTTGCCCTGCCGACCTGGCGATTTTCGCTCCAGAAAGGGACGGGATCAGGCGCTGATGCTTCTCACCGGAGATTCGTTTGAGGCATCCGGCCTAAGGCTGGGCAGGGAAGCTGATCGGGGGCGCGAACTGAGGTCCTGCTGGCGGCGGAAAGTCCAAGGGCGTCGATGCAAGCGCTGGCGTCAATCATTGCCTCAAGGAGGATTCTCCCAGGCCCTCCCAGAGCGTTCGCAGATCTCCCATGAACGCCTCAAATCGAGCCTTCAGTGGCGGTGATCTCTTCTCCCACCAAGGTCCTGGATCAGGGGGTAAAAAGCGCACCTGCAAACCACTTTGCGAAAACACCGAAATAGGTGTGCTCCCGCCGGCCAGGTGGCCGCTGTCCGCGATCAGAAAGTCGAAGCTCCGCCTCAAAGATCGCCTCGTAGATCTCCTTGAGGATCTCTTCGGCTTCGTCTTCGTTCTCGAAATCGGATCAGATCAGACAAGGGCTCCCGGGCTCCACCCGCCGTGGTGTCGAGATGCCCAGCCGCTCGCCAGGCGAGCAGATGGGCGGCGGGGTAGATCCCGCGGCGCAGCGATGACGATGGCCATGGCGCTGCCTGCCCCGCCCCCCCCCAAGGGGGGGGGTCCCCCTTTTTTTTTTTGGCCTTTTGGGGGGAACCCTAGACAGAAGCCATTCCGTGCTCCAAGCCACGGAGTTGGCCAGGTGGTGGGTGATAGTTAAAAAAATCGCTTCAGATTCCAGCCGGGATTTGCACGCGGCACTCGCAACAGGATTTTTTGGCTCAGCCAGAAACATCGCAATGGAAAAACTCACCGGCCGAAAGGGCTTGAAGTCAGTCAACGACTTGGCCAGCGCTATGGCTTGCAGCCAGACGCCGTGCTTGCACATGACCTTTCGCGGTGCTTAAGGGGCGTGGCGGCATGGCCCAGTTTCAATCACCCCCGAATTCCGCCCCGGCTCCGGCCAATGGATGAACGGCGGCATGAATGATGCTGGTGACATGTTCAACCGGGGCTCAAGCCCCGCGTCGATTGGGCCTCTGCCAGGGATTGGTCCGCAGCCGTCGCCAGCCAGCCCGACCTCTTTCCAGGGAATGCTTCGCAGTCGCAGATGCCCAGAGCGGCGGCGCAGCCAGCAGATGCAGTGGGCGGTGGCAATGCAGATGGCCACGGCATGCAGCCGATGAGCTTTGCTCCGCGCGCCTATTCAGCCGCCGACCCCCAGGACAGCTGTGGCCAGCAGGTCTCGCGCCCCAAAAGTCTCCAGCGGCTCCCCAGAACGACATGCACTACGCCTATTTCCCGGCCGCCGGCCGGCTGGCGGTGAAGGTCACGGCAACGTCAGTGTCTTACGACACAGCGGCCACCAGATCTCCGGCCTCTCCCAGCAGCCAGTCGTCCGGTGGCGGCGTGGTGTTTATGCACCGGCACCGGCAAGCATCAGCCCTCCCTGCCAGCGGTGAACGTCACAGCAGCCCCCACGGCCACTCCTGCCAAGCCGCCCAGCTGAGCCCTCAAAGCCACCGAGCGCTGCATTGCCGCTCCATCCAGCTCTGCACCATCGAAACCCGGCGGCCAGCCAAGGCCAGCAAGACCGATGTCTTCGCCCACCCTGGAGCGTCTCGGGAAGCTCATGCAGAAAGGCATCCTCACCGAAGGACGAGTTCACAGCCAAAAAGGCCGAGCTGCTCAAGCCGCCTCTAGGAACAACCCAGCCCTCACCAGGGCAAGAGCTGGCCATTGGCATGCCAAGAAGCTACCGGAGGTCTCCAGCTGAGCGCGTCGATGCGGCGAGCGGCCCGTCACCGCCCTGCTCAAGCTGTGATGCCCTTTGCCGCTGAAGCCGGTCCATGCGGGTGCTCAACCAGGCCGGGATGGAGCAGGGCAACGGCAATCCCCGGGGCTTGAGATCGATCGCCATCGACTTGCGGCCATGCAGAGCGCCACTTCGACCATCCGGTAGCCGTGGAGCCGCCCGGAGGTGTGTCGTCGATAGAAAGCCCATGCGCTGGTTCATCAGGATACCTGCGCCCTGGATGCCAGCTGGCCCAGCCAAGGCACTGGTGAGCTCCAAGAGGGGCGATGGCGTTCACCTCGAACTGGCGCCGCAGACTGCGGCATCGAGGTGCTCCAGGTTGGTTGCGCTCGACGATGCCGGCGTTATGGATCAGCCCATCGATCGGCAGCCCATCGAGCCGCTCCCACCAGGGGCCGCTAATCGCTTCGCCGGAGGTGAGGGCTCCAGCCCGCCTCCCAGGCGCACACCCAGGCTCCCAGCTCCGGCGATGGCTGGCGGCAGGCCGCCACAACCAGCTCACCCGCGGGCCCTGCAGCTGACGGCAATACTCCAGGCCGATGCCGCGGTTGCGCCCGGTGATAAGGTCAGTGGCCAATGGGCTGAAAGAGCTGCTGCGCCGTCGTTGGAAGCGTAGGAAGTCAGGCGCGTGGCGCTCACACCTGAAGGTTGGGCAAGATCAAGCTCCGCTTCCCTGGCCGGAATGGGCTTCTGCAGCCCCGCCAGCAGCCCCTGCAGTTCCTGGCGAAGCTGGCGCAGCTTCCTTGACTGGCCCAATCGATCCGCTCGATCTGGCGCCCCAGTGGAATCGCAATGGTCGCCGCAGGGCAATCAACCCGGCGTCAAATGAACCGCCAGCGTCCCTTGGATTTCTTCGAGGCTGAGCCCAAAGGTCTTGAGACGGCGAAATGAACTCCAGACGCCGCAGGCTGTCTTCGGCGAACAGGCGATAAGCCCCCCTGGCTGCGCGATCGCCGGCAGCAAGGCCCAAGCTTCTTTCGTAGTAGCGGCAAACGTTTTTGACGGCAGACCACTGCGGGCCGCCCAGCACACCCGATCTTCATGCCGGCCTGCTTACAGGCCCTGCAGGCCGGTCCTTCTCAACAACGACTTCCACAAGGGTTGACTCTCCACCTAGATGGAGACTCTAAGTTATGGTTGGCCTTTGCTCTGATTCCGTGTCCGTAGCGATTTCCGTGCTGCGCCCACCAGCTCCGCCCTGATCGGAGCTGGCGAGAACTGACCTGCTGCGCCGAAAACTGGCTGTCGGCGCGGTGGCTCACCGGGCTGATCGTGATCGCCGATCTTGCCGCACATGCTCGGCCAGCCGCTTGCCGTTTGTGCCCGCCTGGTTGTCGAGCCCATGGACGCAGTGATCCTCTGGCCACCCCGGTGATGGCTGGTGCGGCGGGGATTTTTTTCCGCGGCGCCTGGGCCGCCTTTCGCCGCAATGGGGCGGACCATGAAAAACACCCTGTGGCCGCCGTACTGGTTTCGCCTATCTGCGGCTCGCTCTTCGCCACGGTGTTTACGGGCAGTGCATCAAGGCCGAGGGATTGCCGGCAAACGTGTAATTACGAAACCGCCGCGGTGGTGATCTGGCTGGTGCTGTCGGCATCTGCTCGAAGCCCCGCGCCGCGCGGACAGCCTCCGAGGCGATCGCAAAGCTGATCGGCATGCAGCCACCCACCGCCGCGGGTGCTGCGCACGGCACAGCCGTGGAATCTGCCCGTTGGCCAGGTGGTGTGGGCGAGCGGTTTCAGGTGCGGCGGGCGACGCATTCCCCTCGACGGTCCCCTGAATCGAGGAGGGCAGCTCCTAATGTGGAGGGAA
>Ga0163217_1080691_pt1 | contig 10123 bp, 3 predicted proteins | sample SynspAceP_FD_185933 | JGI IMG/M metagenome (GOLD analysis project Ga0163217, IMG submission 185933) | Saline lake microbial communities from Ace Lake in Antarctica - Synechococcus sp. Ace-P (PacBio error correction) | ecosystem: Environmental > Aquatic > Non-marine Saline and Alkaline > Saline ...
TAAGGTAAATATGAACAAAGATTTTTATATTCCAAGAAAATGTGGAATCCATGCTACGCAGAGAAACCCTTACCCCAGAGAATGCCTATTTTTTTTAGAGGATTAAATGGAATAAATAGATATGTCATTAATACCCAAATTCGTAATGCCCAACAATAGAAGATCTTCTAAAATCTGATTGATTTGAAGCTTAGAATGTACAGGAGATTTTTAGAATACTGATAACCTCGTGGCCGAATAACTTGTTCCCACGGATACGGTATTAAGGAACTAGAGATCCGGCTACCGTTCTAAAACCAAAATGGTTTCAAAGAACACTACAACTGTGAAATTATACTTTCACTTTCAATCTTTCAGACCGTTATTGCAAGCCAACCCCGGAATCGAGTGGCATACCATTCAAATGATGTCACAAAAATTGTCTCACAAGTGAGCGAAAATACTGAGCCATGTGGTTTCTCCCAACAAACCTGTACAGCCCTCGGGCCCACGTTCTTTATAATATCATGGCTATCTGATAAGAATCATAGGGTCTTAATACATTTTTCTGCTGTAAGAAAGGTAAGCCCACGGTAAAAAGAATAGGAAAAATTTGAGCAAATCATCGAAGTGCTGGAATATCAGATCAATTCAGCAGCATGACCATGTCCGACACAATTGACTAGTTCACACCATTTCATCTGAACTTTTGCTAAAAGATAAGAACAAAGTACTTATCATCAAAAAATCGATTCCGTAACTGAAGCTATCTGGTAGTGGATAAGTACCTTCTTGGAATAACCACGATCGGTCAAATTCACGGATGGGGATTTGGATTTCGATTATCAAAATTTTAATGACCTTTAAATGATTATGAACAATCTACTGGTTTTATCCCAAAGATAACGATAGATTAATTAACTGCCACAGGAGGATCCATTTGTAACAGTGGAAGAGGTCTAAAACCAAAATTAATCACAACTCAGAGTAAATTCCAAATTCTATCAAATAAATATCGTACGTAATAATCGAGCCATGATAAAAATCGTTGTCCTTTACCCGATAAGTGACTTTGCTTCTCGAGAACTATGCACTTTGGCCTTCCCAATTTAAGATATTACAAAAAGTGCTAGACCTGTAGCATTTACATTGGAGAATCGGTTCGTAACTTCTGACCTCATCTGCACAAGACCAAATTTTGGAAAAATTACGTCCTTCCATAAACACCTGAAAGTCCGAATAAAGTTCTCTTAACCCTTCAAAAAATCGTTCCACTTGTACTCTTGGTGTATGTGTAATAGATAACATCAAGGCCTCCGTTGCCAGATCAAATCAGAAGCCCGAGTAATATTAATCGGTTGATAAATCCGGTCGAGTCTTGCGATCTGGAATTCTGTTAATAAAAACCAAAGTGAGAGGCAACGCACCTTACGTACAATCTAAGGTAATATCGATGTTCTTTAACACGAAGTAAAGTTGTTGGAGCAGTGACCGGGACCACCCCATTTAGACCAACAATAATGAAATATGTGACAGCGTGAGTGAAAAAGACGAATCCTTGATCAGTAGTTAACACGCGAAATGGGCAAAAAACTTCAGTCCCATATTTTGTCTTGCCAACAATTTACTGTTTTTCATTCCCAATTGAATGAGACTGCTTGCTTATACTAAATTTTTTCCTTATTGGCATGTCTGGAATGAAATCTTTTTGATTATCCGTATGCGAATGCAAACTCCTTTAAGGAACATATAAGGGAATATTGCATGCGATAACAACCACTTACATATTTCAATTAAATCATGTGGATACAGCACAATGGTAATAGCGATTGAACTACAAAAAGCCAATTTTATGATTTTTTAAGAGCTAATGATTTATATACCCATCAAATCGCTCAAAAATCAAATACGAAATGAACGTAGTAAAATGGGTGAAATCTTTGCTTTAACCATACCAAAACTTCAAAAATCAAAAAATTCTACACCCGTATCTATGTCCCGCTCACATCTCTCTGTTGAAAAAATAATTGCTTAAACTACTAATACACAAACAGGAAGAGGCGACGGTACCATGCGGACAATAGGAGAACCAGATGTATGTGGTAAATTTTTGTAAAACTATTTAACTAGTTTAAATATCAACCTCTATTTACTACAGTAAGCCAATTTGAGCCCAGTCTTGTTGCTTGCTAAGAGTCCAGAATCGCCTTGATCTTCTCAACGATGAAATTCTATATCTTATCAATCTTGAGCTTCCCTCTTTTTTTTAAAACTCTGTGGTTGATTTACCTTTCCGTTGTACCTTCTCGTTGTAAAACTTGCAAATTGTGTTTTTTAAGCTAATAAATCCTGCCTTAACACAGAGAGGCAGCAATCAGTGAAAGATTAACAGACAGAGGTTTATAGTATTGAAGATAGGAATTGTAAATCTCCTTTTTTCGGAACTAGAACTGGCTTAGTATTACCTCGCGGTACTAATTTCAATATTGAAAAATATTAGAACCCCTTTTCCCAATACTATCTAATTAACCTTTTAATTTATGTTTCTACTAAAATTCCCCGCGATGAAGAATGGTAACGGGGCCAAAATTGTATTCTCCGAAAGCCAACTTTCTGTATGTTACAACTATACTCAGTGTCTCTGTGTTGAAAGAAAATTGCTTAACACAGAGCAAGCGACGAGAAACGAAATTTTTACCAAGTTCGAAGGGGCAAAAAATAAAACAGCCTAATAATATTTCTATAATATTGATAGTAAATTGAAATCAGATTCTGATGTTCTTGAAAGAATATTGATATTTAAATAATCAAAAGATCAGAAACATACATTGGTATAAAAGCTGCCATAGAAGTTTCACAAAACATCTTGGCGCCAGATTATTTGGAAGCGCCTATGAAATTTGCTTAGCAACGAGCAACTTAGAAATCAAGATTAAACGTGGAGTCTCAAATGTCTTGCCTAGTCGTTTTAAAGTGGTGAATAATTTAGAGGCAGTTACCGTTTAGTTTATTTGGTTAGAAAAAACGTGTCTGGGTAGAAATTAAGGCGTAGAAGAAAATTGCAAATATTCACTTGGCTCAACCACTTTACTTATCTACGGCTTGGAGGTTTTTCGACTTGGACTAATTAATAAAATTTTAATGTGCCAAAGCTTGTTAATGTCTGAAAGAAGTGTCATGGATGAATAATAAAGTTTTTTTTTCGGTATTTCTCCGTGTTGAAAGGAAAATTTGCCTTAAACACAGAGGCACAAGATCAGCAGAGGTTTCAACAGAGATTATATTTCCAAAATAATCGTAAAAATCTCCATTCAATAAAAATTTGAAATTTTTTTTGGTCACATTTTTTTCCTCTGAGGTCTTAAAGTCTAATTTCCAACATAATTCCTTCTGTGCGGTAATTCCTGTCCTCTGTTTCCCTTGTGAAAAAACTCCTTCCTAAAAACTTCCTCCTCACTCGTTTTGGCGGAAAACGTGAGCCCTAGCTTATGGTAAATTCTAGATCCTCATCCATTTCCCGAACCGTCGCCTACCTCCGAATCCTCAAGGTATTCTGCATGGACCATCGCACCAACGCAAGCGTACGATGCCCTACGGCCGCCGTCATCTTTCGACTTGGCATTTTTCCCCTCTATCAAAGTCAATGTAAATCCAAGTATCAGGTAAGAAGCTCGGTATCTTAATCGGGGATCTCGATCAGGAAGTGTTGGAATGGGGTCTTAAAAAGTTTAGCAATTGCAAGGCTCGTTTTCATAGTCCTCGGCCAATACCACATTTATAGTGACGCACTTTACCACCCAGCTGCTTTAAGCTCGGGGTCGGGCGCCTTCTACTTGTGCAATAATTAGGGTGCGCTGATGACCAAATCGAGGATTGATAACTGATTATCAAAAACTTAGTCATCGGTGAGATTCAGCAATCCCGTCGCTATCCTTATCCAATCGCCTCAACGGGATAGACAGAACTTGGAAAAAGCAAAAAGAGAAGCCAATGTCCAGCTCCTCCCCTAAATTGGGTGACGTAACCCAAATGGTTTGTAAATGATTAAAAATATCGAACTCAAAATATCTTGGAATTACTTCCGCAGCCTACACAGTCGCCCTGTATTGACCGCCCTGGTTTGGTGCCCGTTTAATGCCATTTCCTAAATTATGAAATTTTGTCTTTCGCCTCCATAATTCAGCAAAAACATCTCAACCCGACAAGGGTAGCTTTTCAATTGCTCCGATTTGGGCTCGCAATTCGTTTTGTGGATTTTCACTCAATGATCAGATGGGTTTTAAGTGGTAAATGAAAGTTCAAAATAGGAATCAAACTCGAAAAAAAGTTCAGTCCGTTGAGTCAAAAAAATTAACTCAAAAAAAATGATTTCCAATTGAAATAAGACTATGGCTTTACATTTGAAAAAAGAAGAGAAAAAAATATGCTAACCTCAAGCTTGATCATTTACGGAGAAAACCTCCATGCAAATGGCCTGAAAATCGCTTTTTGAAGAAAAGAATAACTGCACAGGAGATTTTAACTTTTTCTCTGCTCTTGGCAGCCCGAATCAGACGACCCAACTCGGTGGCCGAGGGAGCTTAGCTTTTATTTCAAAGGGGAAAAGCCCGAAGCGCCTATTATTCCGCTGTGAACGATGCGTTCCTATAGAAGATCTGAAAGAAAGTGACACCAAGCCAGGTTCCAGGCTAAAGGCCATCGTCTGTGCCACGATGGAACATATGGCGTATTACTGTGATTAGGTAGAATAAATTGCCTCAAAACCGACCTGAATCGGGCGAGGTAGTTTTAAACTTTTCCATAACCTGCAGAGGAAACAGGAGACGGCGCAAATAAGCAATTTTAGCAGATCCCAGGTTGAAGAAATTCGAACCGGACTATCATTCGCTCCTGCATAATCTGCCAAGGCTACCACTACACCAAATACGTTGATGCGCATGGGAACCGTTGTGCTGGGCAGGCAGTATCAGGAAATGAGTATTTCCCTCAAAAGGCAAAACGTCAACAATTCGCCCCATCCCAGGCCCGGAAAATCAACCCTGCTCATGCTTTGGCCAAGACTTATCAAATAGCTTCCTGAATTAAACCAAAAAGAGTCTCGCGGATTTTCCCTTGTTGACGTTTAATCCATGCCGATGGGAAGTTTGGCTTTTTGGTGACAAGCGCAGGAAAAGGCCAGTCTCAGTAATGACCTTGTAGAGCCTTTGACGCAGCAGGATTTTGAATGAATTGAATTGAAAAAGTGAAGGAGCTGTCAATTAGCCGAAGCAAAGGCACTAAATTGAAGTGACATTTTGATTTGTGGAAAGCAATTTTGCCGTTTCGTCCAATGATCAAGCCCTATAATCCGATTCGTGAAAATTCTGCTAAACTTCTTGGATTAAGTTTGACCAAAAAACCGAGCCTTTCCGATGGTCAGAGGATTTCGGGCTGTTTTTTCTCAGTGTGTCCTTCCTTTTTGTTTGGAACTCGGGCAGCAACTTGTCCCAACTCCATGAGGGCACCTATGATTTCCCAGATGAACTAATTGAAACTGTGTTGAAGGTGTTTGAGAAAGATAAGCTTCTAAAAGTATGATAATAAAAGAATGTTTAATAAAGTCGCTGAGGTAGAAAAAACCTAAGGATATAGCGATTTCCTCTGGTATTATTTTTTACCTTATCGTTTGTGGAATAACTACAAAAATCGCTTGATATTTCAAAAAATTTACTATGAGTTTACCAAAATTAATCCAATCAAGAAAATGGCACGATTCATCAAGAAACAAAAGAAGAGATAGGGCCTATCGCTCCGAAGCGCTGATTTTTTGAGAGGGAGCAAGAAATTCGCAAAGATGTTCCTGGCTAGCGATCTATGATTTTGATTGGCCTTCCAATCCTAGAGGATAGATGCCGTCAAAACTGTGCAGGAAAGCAGTGAAGATATCAAAAAAGAATACGGGACTTGGTTGTAACAACGAGGCTTCATAATATTGAAATATCTGGAAGGGATTGCTTCATCTTTTGATTTGATCCATTGGTCATAGCTGAAGTATTGAATACGAATTCCCGACCAAAATTTTTGGAAGTACGATAACTGCTCCGATCACCTCAAAAAAAGAATGCAAGATGAAGGAAGATAGCTCCAAAATCAACGGTTAGAAAAATCTTAGCCTTAATTCTCAACCAAATCAGTCCCTTATTCCTTTTTCAGGAAAGCAAAAGGAGATGTTTTGAACCAGTGAGAGAACGGATTCTGGAAAACAGAATAAAAACGGATTAGAAATGGGTGGAAACGGTATTACCTAACCTTTGCCTGGTTGGACTCGTGATTGACATTACCTCTATGCATCAAATATACTCGGGAGAAAAATCGAAACGTTGGAAGAAAACTATTGGAAACCAAATGAATGTAGTCATCAAATGAGATCAACAGTAATTAAAAAAGAAGCTGAATTTCCCTTCCGTAAAACATCAAAGCCGCTAAAGAATATCTTCCTCAACTTGCAAAATGGAAACTAGAGCTGATCGAGGATGGATACGGATATTCACTCAAAGAGCTTCAGGAACATATCTCTCAAGTGCCGGAGTTGACTCCTCGGCAGCTATCGGTGAAATTTGTCGGACCAGCCTCAAATATTTACCACATTGACCACTTTTAGCAGCAGCTGAATGACACTATGAAATTCCCTGACGGTCTTTTCATGTGATTTTTCATTCCCGCTTAAACTTTATCGCCGGGATCTAACGGCACCAAACTTTTTGAAAAATGTGCCTAAGCTATCGATCGCTATAGCTATTACAATCAAATGTGGGGAGTTGATGGCCAATAATTGTAGTGGGTATGCGTATCGCACCAGCGATTATTAGGACAAAGAAGTGGCTTTATTTTCAATAAATAATTGAGTCCTCTTCGAGTCGTGATAACCTTTTAACAGATGTAATCTCGAAAGTCAGATCGGAAAGATTTGAAATCTTCAATTTCTCGTCTGAGTATTTCCCGATTTTGCAGGAATAAAGGTCAACTCTTATTGGATTACAAAATCCCTATAATCGTGTCAGGAATTTGCAAATTGGAACACACAGCACAAAAAAGCCGCCTTTTAACGCCCGCTTAAAACATTTTCTAGAAATCCAATAATCTGTGGGATAGAAGTAATTCGGGTATCGTTCTTGATACGGTATTCTTAATTCTCCATCTCTCTCATTCCTAAACCCTTTGTAATCACGCCAAAAAGCCTTCCCATTTGCATCTTCTTTTTCGCATGTTTTCTGGGTAGTCCAGATACATGGAGGTTTGGCCATATTAGCAAGCCAAGCGATAGCTCCGCAATAGAAAACAGGATTGAATCCCAATTCTTCGTAAAAAATGTCCATTTTCTACCGGAAGTTGAACATCTTCACTTTTCTGCTGGTAAATGTCGTTCGGCTGGCCGCTCAATAGCTTCTCAATTCATAGATGCGGTCTTCTTTGGGACTAATGTCAAGCTGGGATTCCGTGAATTTCGGTTGACCAGTCATCGCCTGCCAAAATCGAAGTTCTTATCGCGTAAGTGAGGATGATCAAAAGCCGCGTTACATAACTCCTCCATTAGTCAGAGTATTTTGATCTTTCAAGAAGCTTTTCCTCAAATCAGCGAGAGCATCCAAGGACGTAAAAAGAATAAACACATAAACCTTTGGCCCGCATCTTGCCTGGCTTGATACTGGTTTTGAAAAACTCCCACTTTTGATATCCAAGTGCGATGAGCTTCCGGAAATAAACGCTTTTTTTCCAAATAGCTATCCAACATCGCCTCTGGCAATGAAGTAATATGATGAGGTTTTAATTCTTAGATATCCTTTTTTGAGCAAACAGACTAGAGCTCTATAAAACATAAAGAAAAACTACAACAAAAGGATTGATAGTAGTAATGCGTTCATTTAATTTTTGGTTTTGAATAATCAGATAAAAATAACCTATATTTTCGAGCCTAGCATCCTGCGGTAAATTAAGATGAAGCAAACATGCAGAAATAACTAGACGCTTAAGATCAAAATGGCCATAGTCCTAACAAGAAAAACCTTAAATCGATTAAGAACTGCCCTCTTTGGTAAATGAAACTACATCCTAAATTCAGCCCAGCTTTCTCCTTTTTTACAGGAATGCAGCATCCGCAAATGCTAAGGAATTTCCCCCTCGAAACCTAATAAATCCTTGTAAGTTCTCTTCCCCCAAAAACCTGCACCTAGTTCTTGAATAGATATAATTAACTTAAGTGCTTGATAAGCATAAGCTGAGTTGACACCAAATACGTGGACGTATTTCGGGTTTTACAACGAAGCTGAGCAATCTGCTCAAAGATCGAAATCGGCTATACGCAAGAACTCAACCTGCATCTTCCCCATCGCGAATTCCATGAATATCCAAAAAGGCATTTGAATGGGATAACTGATAAGTTCTCTAGTAAATAGTTCAGCAGAGCCCACGCCTGTTCCTCAGGTGATAGCTCGGATTCATATAGTTTTCAATAATTTTTTAAATTGGAGAATCTTCCTCAGAATGTCCACCCACCTTCTTCCAGACCTTGGCCAAGATTTTGGTTTCATTTGTAGATTCTTTTGTTTTGAAAGAAAAACCCAGTTCCCAGAATTAGCGCTCTTGAGTCTGGATTTCGCAATTAGTTTAAAAACTTGCTTTCGAGACCATTTGGAGCGCGTACCATTCTTCATCGGGAATTTCTAGAGGTCTAAATTCCATACTGGAAAATCCATTTCCTCCTAATCAATTTCAATTGCTCTGAGACTAAGAAATCCTAAATAGGGTATCTCTTATCAAAGAGCAAAATTGAACTTGTCAACAGATCGTTCACTTAAGACCTTTACTTGGGTAATAGTAACTCCCCTGCCCATGCCGAACTCTTTAAGTGTAGGAATTACGAAAAAAACTCTTGAATTTTCGATTTCTGAATTCTTGGTTGTTTCGACATTAAACACGTATCTATTTTTTATGGGTTATATCTGTATCCAGCATTAAAAGTAACTCCTTTCAAATCCAAAAGATTCATTCCGAAAAAGACAACAAAATGTTGTAAAATCCAAAATTTGTACTAAGTTTTCTTCGTTTTAAACCACTCGCATTCTGCTTCATCTATGGTCCTAGACAACTTCCACTTCCTTTTGTAATCGATTTTAATTTAATTCGTCTTAAGAACCTCATAAAAGAGATTATCAAATGGGGAGGCCCTGCAATCATACAAAAACAGCACATGTGCTTCGACTTCAGGTTTAAATGAAGTAAGTGTTGATATTAGATATCTAAAATTGATAAGATTATTCTCCTCTAAAATTTAAAATACTCGATTAATGAACTGAATTATGAGTTGTGATAATTTTTTTAAACTCGTTTTGTTGCTCGTCTCCAGTAAAAGGAATCTATTAGCCCTTGGATAAAAAACCAGCTAGATTGTTTCAAAATCAATTAAAAAGAGTCCATAAAATTGATAACATCAAAATCCAAAAATCCTCCAACGAACTGACCGATTGGAACATTGGACAGAGTAAAATCGGATAACTTCATTGTCAAACTTTTCAAATATTCTTTTCGCCCTTTCCAAAAAGACCAATTCTCATTGCCAAGATCGGCGACGCTGTACAAAGTTAAAGGACCAACTCTATCCCGTTGAAAAATTTGGGTGGAATAAAATTGTCTTGAAGATCAACGTCTTCTTTCCTTGAAAAACCCATTCTTGTTAAGAACGGTAACCGGATCAGTCAATAACCGTATCTGCAAACAAAAGGAGTAATGCTTTCAAAAAAACCTGCATCAAAAATCAAGATTTTGCATTCCCTACATTAGGATTTGTATAATGACATATCTCATTTCAAATCCATTAATCCTTCTAAAAAAAAATTAGCATCCTTCTGTGGAAGGGTTCTCCTAGAATGACTTCCAAAAATTTAAAATCTCTATCATTCGATTATTAATTGTATGGAATTGCCAAAATTCATTCCTTAAGCAATTTAAAAAACCCATTTTCGAATTGATTTATAGAAACGGAATTTCCTGCTTTTGCTGCTTAATTGTACAACTCGTGAGTACGAAAGTTGAAATGGAATTTAGATGGTGACGCTCATCGCAGCATCAGTAAGATTAATGACCTTCCTTAATCGTGTTCCTGAAATTC
>Ga0163217_1040666_pt1 | contig 10122 bp, 5 predicted proteins | sample SynspAceP_FD_185933 | JGI IMG/M metagenome (GOLD analysis project Ga0163217, IMG submission 185933) | Saline lake microbial communities from Ace Lake in Antarctica - Synechococcus sp. Ace-P (PacBio error correction) | ecosystem: Environmental > Aquatic > Non-marine Saline and Alkaline > Saline ...
GATCGAGTGTTGCGGGTTCTGCACCACCACCACGACGAGTTCTTGTTTCGCGGCTAACTCTACACCGGCCTTGGTACGTCGGCAGCTTGGCTTGCGAGCAATAAATGACGTGGCCTATGATGGCACCTGGCGACAAATGTTGTTTCATTTTGATAATGTCCCTTTTAGTTGTTTGGGGTGTGCCACTTTTTTATATCTAAAAGCTCTAATCTGCACAGATTTTTTATCCGTCTTACATTTTCATAGTTCCCAATTACTAAAGGTCACAAAATTCCGAATTGCGTTCAGGTTAGTGCGTCTGATAAAAGGTAGATTCAAAGCGATGATAAAAAATACTTCTTTCCTGTCTAAATTAAGGCCTTGAAAAATAACGATTGATTCGGATGATTGACTCCTTTAATTGAAAGGCGCTTGTGGAGCCGTGAAAGTCCTCATTGATATTCGTTGTTTCTTAATAATAAAATTGAAAAAAGGAATACGAACATCGTGATAACCAACCCCCATTTAAAAGCGCCGGGGCTTTTTTCAGAGCGTTCCCTTTGTCTTATCGAAAGAGTTAAGGTGTTTATATTGGCGCCTTATTGGCTAAAACTTTATATTAGTGGGTCTGTTTGTACATGGTCGCCTTTTAGCTATTTCCAAACGCTAATGGATTCTTTCTGCAAATGGGGTACTTACCTGAATGATTTTCTTTTTTGAATGGCTGTTTTATCTAATTTTCGCCGCTATTATTAGTGGTGCTTTTGTTTTATAGCTTTTTTCTGTAGTGTTAATTTTTAGCCGCGCCTTTTATGGCATTTTTTAGCGGAAAAAGTGGAAGAAAAAGGAAAACACGGAAAAGTCCTTTGATGAAAGCCTAAACACAGTGGTTATCATGCCATTATGGGCGTAGTTGCAAAGAGAATGTCAAAAAATACTGTATTTTTTACCCCGTTTATTTATTGCTTTTGCTGTCTTTTATTCCGCTTGTTAAATGTTATTGCGCCCTGTGTGTTTATTATGTTTTCAGCTTGGATGTTTGTCGCTTCAATATATTGGATTATGCCTTTGATTAATAATAAGGTAAATTTTCAATGATTATGAAGAATGGAACATTACCCTCTAACCTTTGTTCTGTTTGGACGTTTGGCGCAATAGTAATTGGGTTGGCCTGACGGATTCCCGTCTTACAATTTAATTTGTTTGCCCGATGCTGTGTGGCAGCCACGTTGTTGTTTGGATTTCCGGTTTTCCGGTCAGAGCATGGTGATTTTCCGCTTTGTTTAGATCGCACTGATGGTAACTTTTTAATGTCCGTTAAAAAATTTTGGTAGTAGCTGAATGCCTCTTTACACGTGAACTTGATTCGACGAACTTTGCCGTAAGCAGTATGTTTTACCGGCGGTTGAAATCGAAGAAGCGGTGAACGGTCCCGTAAAGCTCAGCATAATGCCTGACGAAAGTTAACAGTTTGTATGGTTGTTGTGTGGACTGAGGGAAATGCCTGAAGTAACGGGCGTTGAATTGGCTTAAGTTGGTGCGAGAGCAGCCAAAAATATAAAAAAAAGACGTTACCTTTGTGATGATTACCCGCCGAGGTGATAAAAAGCCCACGTGGTGGATAGGCGTGTTCAAGTCTTGGTGTGACGGATTATCTATGTAAGCCATTTCGAGCGAGCAACTGATCAAGTAAAGTAGTAATCGCTGCGAACGAAAGCATAAAATCGATGGCAAGTTATCCGGTCACAAAAAACCTCGCGAATCCATTTGCGCCCTGGCGGCTGTTTAGCTCTGCGTCATTGGATGTAATTGATTTTGGGGGCTGGAAAATCCACGCAGTGCAAGCGACGAAGTTTTACTAAATCCGATGCCCCGCTGTCGTTGTTAATGGATGTCCCAAAATCCGACCTTGTAACGATTTGAGGCCAATGCTTTCTTTGCACATGATTGTCCCAGTTAGCAGCCGAAGCGACGATCGTTCATTAAAAAGCGATGAGTGGTAACCACAGGTGCTGGGGCAAGCGGTATTAGACACCTTAGAGGGGGTTTGGCGGTAAGATATAATAGACTTAACTACTCCATACAATCGTTGCCAGCGACAGAGAAAAAACACGAACTCACTTTTTGACTGTGATACTGAGTTTGAATCGATCAAGACAGTGAGAAGAAACGTTTATAAAAGCAGTTATTCCGACAAGTTTATAACCCCACCTTCCCTTCCCTTAATAAGGGAAAGGGAAACAAGTCTGTACGCTACCCAATCCCTTTGATAAGTGAAGAAACAATGTCTGTACAGTAACATTGCTCCTCCTCCGATAAGGGGAGCTGGGAGGGGGTTATGTTTTTATTCCTTGAATATTTGAAGTCGTTTCACTGTGGGATTGTTGAATTGCTGGAAATGTTGTCTGTGCGTGTCCCTACTCGCGGAAAAATGACAGGAAAAGTGCTTCTTGGCAAGGCTCAACTGCGTATTTGCAGTTTGGCATCATGGTGTAATAAAAACATGCTTCACGATTGCCCGAACTGCAGACCCCGTACCACCTGTTTTTTTTTGTATTCCTCGCCCTTATCAACTCTGACAAAAGCGCTTCTGTGAAGCGTGAATGTATCTTGGGTCGAACCCAGTCCAGAAATCTTTTGACTGAAAAACGCCGCCGTTGATTCGCTCGATTCCCACTGAATCGTGATGTCGCGCCATCCGGTGAATATTTTTAATAGCATTGACGATAAGGTTCTGAGAAACACTGTATAGCTCTTTATAGGAGCCCGTACAGTAACGGCTTTCCTCAGGAATATTGACTATCACGTGAAATGCTTGTCATTTCAAGTATTGGCTTCTGTGGCGTTGGTAAACTGGAAACTGTACGAAAGTCTGATGACCACTGTGCACTTGGTTTTTCTCGCGCATTGTTCGTCACTTTCTAAAACGAGGACATACAGCAAGAGATCCTCAATGAGTTGCTCCATCCGCTCAGATTGCTCAGACAATTCACAATGCCCTTGTTTGCATGGTCTTTTCGGCAGACTGTTCCTTAAACATGTCGAGTGTTTCTAAATAGCCTTTATGACGGTGAGCGGCGGGTTTTTTAAATTCATGGAAGCGTTGGCAACAAAGTCTTGCGCATTTTGCTCCAGCAAATGTAAGCCGGTCACGTCAATGGCGCAGCAAAAATCAGGTGATCGTCTTTATCGTACAGGTGGTTGAATTTCCCAAATGACGCCGTCTTTCGCTCGGAGATTTGATAATCAAAGGGTTCGCCAAATCGCTTTTGGCTGATATAACGGAAAAATTCATGGACTAATCGGACAATATTTAGTGATCACTTTGGGCCTGGGCGTCAACAGGAGCAATCAGGCAAGAAAAATGCGCTGCAGAGTTATTCCACCATATATTATAAGTTGGTTGTCGCCATGATAAACAGCCCTTCTTTTAAGGCGGTCGTAGCTTTCTATTCGAGATTCACGCTGGCGCATCCGACGCTTGGAACATAACCTAACGTTGTTTCTGTAATTGCAGACGAAGACGGCATCAAAGACCTTCGCCCCAAATGCCGCTGGCTTGCTGGTGGCGCTGAGCGACCAGCCGGCGAACCAATAATGCAATTGAATTACAGTTGATACAGCTCCAGTATAAAGATCCAAAACATACAGCAGTAAAACACCCCTAACAATTGCCGCAATAATAAGGCCTATTTTACAACGTCAAGCCGTTAGGCCTGCTAACCAAGTAAATAAGGTGTTTCGCCAAATTCGTTTTCAAGGGGCATTTTTTTGCTGAGAAGCGGTACGCAGTACTCGTACCGTTTGGTAATCATGGGAAGTCGTGGGTGCTACCAATGTATTTTGCGTAACGACGTAGATATGTACATCAACCGTACGCTCTTCAACGTAGACATTGTCCACCCCATACTTGATCCAACAGCTGAGCTCTATGATAAGCACGTTTTCTTGGTGGTCATCAAAAAATCTTGAGAATACTCATGGTTGGTCCCATTTCTAATGGGCGAGTACAATAGTGACTCGCTGGTGATCGGATCAAAGGACCAAGCTTCCCTATTTCGTAGACTTCGTCAACAGCACATTGAGGTGGTCGGCTCGTCGTAATTACATGCTCTAGCGATGAACCAGCCTCACGTGGAGAGAAAGGTTTGACGCTGACTAGTTCATCAGCAACCTCACTTCGAGACCTTGGGTTTTATGTTTTTGCTTTTATGCGGTGTGACCGGAATTTCGGCGGTTGTGCGTCTTTTTGGTGGCGATCAAGTTTACAGCTACTCACCAGGTATCAATTCGAGTCAGACTGGTCGATGATCGAACAGATGATTGTTCATGGGCTTGCCTGAATGTTTTTTCAGCTTCTAGATATTCGTACCCGCCATTTCGAAGCCCGCTATAGCGATCATGTCGCAGTATAGACGACTCGTCGTTATCAATAATTAATACTTTTTTTTACCGGTCACAGGATTTAACATTACACGGAAGTCTACATTAAAGCGGCCTAATGTGTACAGTTTGGTTAAAATGTCACAACTTTGGCCATAATATTAACAAAAAAAAGTTTTTTGCTGCTCAGGCCGTAAAACAACACGAGTAACCAATCGCGGTTATTGTTAAAACCCGGATCGAAACCGGCTTGTGACCTCAGAGAGAGTTTCTTGCTTGTTAAACTGATCCCGCAGTCCTAACACAAAGACAAGGACAACGATACCAACTCAGCTATCGCGAGTTTAAGCCATATGTATAATGACAGGGTTAATCTGCACGATCGACCGCATAGCTCGTATTCATGCAAAAAATATAGCAGTTAGATTTCACACCAATTTTGGTGTCATTGGGACGAATCTGTTATTCGAATCCGTAATAATACTCCAAAGCAGTTTGCTACGAACAACATCCTAATCTCATAGACGACTAGAGCTTAAATTCACCAACCTTGTGCACTGTATTGCATAGGGATGCCCCACGGTCAGTGTGGCAGATGGTGTATCGTTTCATAAAGCGCAGATAGCAGAGCAGCATAGCCCCTAGGCCGACAAACGAGAGTAGACTGGTTTGTATATTCGGGTGAAAAGTACAAGATAAAACTCAAAATGAGAGTATCGACAAAGTAGAATAAGCGCTTCTTTTTCCGATACCCAAACCGACCAGAGGCGTGGGTTTGGTACGATCTACATGCCCATTCCACTTTTCTTCGGCGTAGTCATTTATCACTACAACCTGCCGACATCGCATGGTAAAAACACCATACCTGCAGACTGCGATTGCCAATTCGCAGCAGAGATTTGCAGACTAGCCCACAACGTTCGGCCTCACATTAATAAAAATGAACCAATAGGGCGGTTTTAAAATCTCGTTTAATTCTGCGTAATGCTTTTGAGTTTAAACTCATAAAATTCCAACACAGCGGTTGTTTAAAGGTGTTAATTATCAATCGAAGAAATGACATGATTCACTAATATGCCGGGTCCAAACTGATAATCACTCACCACAGAGCACGCTCATTCGCACACATAAGGGTCACTTTGTTGATTGGGAAACATACCTTTTGGCAATTGCGTTATTTCAATGGCGGGCTTACAAGAGCACGGACACGATGTTGAAGACCAAATAAACCGCCTAAGGGCTTGTCTTTCTTCAGGTTCGTCTACTTGACCGCCAAATGACCTCGTAGGCAATTTCGCATGCGGTATAGCGCGAGCGTTGACGGCTTACCATCCCCTTGGTGTCGAGAGTTCACGAAATGTATAATTACGCCCCAGGGAAGCGGCTCGAATTCGCAGCCGTACTTACTCAACGGCTAGGATGGTAAGGCGTCATATACGCCTCGCTCGATTATCGCCAGCCAAATCCTACGAGTTCATTGGGCGTCCCCAGTAAAGCTAGCTAAAAGACAAGCCCTTAGGCGGTTATTTCGCCTCTACAAATCAGCGCCACTGACTCGAAGCGCCAATTGGGAAATAACGCGATATTGCACGCTCATGTTTCCAATCAACAAAGTCCTTAGGGCAGAACGCTCTGTTTTTCATATCTTCGGCACCGGCTATTAGTGAACGAATCATTCTTCGATGAATATTAAACCCACCCACATCCAACCGCTGTTTGGATTTTATGTAAGTCAACTAAAGCATTAGAACGATCTACACGAGATTTACCGCCCTATTAGGTTCATTTTCAAATAATTAATGTGGCCGACGTTGTGGGCAATTAGGCTTGCCGAACGATCGCATCAGCACTTGGCATCTAGTCGATCGATTTTCTGATTGGGTGTTTTACCATCGTCCGCAGGTTGGTGTGATAAATGACTACGTCCGGATAGAAAAGTGGATCGAGCAACATGTAAAGATCGTACCAAAAATCGTCCTATTGCCCTCTGGTCGCTGTATCGGAAAAAAGAAGCGCTTATTCTCTTTGTCAACTCTCCATTTTGAAGTTTAATCTTGGTACGTTTCACCGATATACAAACCATTCTTACTCTCGTTTGTCGGGCCTATGGGCTTGCTGCTCTGTACGCCTTTATGAAACGAATACACCCATTCTGCCACATGCTTTTTCTTGGATTGGCTTTTTTCTTTGGCATCCCCTATGCATACAGTGCACAAGGTGGTGATTTTAGCCGATCCAGAATTATGATGTTTTCGTAGCAAAAACTGCTTTTGGACTCATTGCATTACGATACGTATTAATGCGAATAACAGATCGTCGCAGATGACCTCAAATTGGTGTGAAATCTAACTTGCTGATATTTATTTGCAGAATACGACTTATTCGTCCATTCTTTGGTTTGCAAGGTTTTAAACCTGTCATTATTGACATGGATTGGCTTACTCGCAGGACTGAGTTGCCCTATTTTCTGTCCTTGTTCGTTTGTGTTTAGGACTCTTTTATTGCAGTTTAAACAGCAAAAAGTCGCGATCGACAAGCCTGTTTTCGAATTTTTTAGACAATACCGGCGTTGGTTACTGTGTTTTTTAATCGGCCTAGCAGCAAAACTATTTTTGTAATATATGGCAAGTTGGTGACATTTTAACCAAACTGTCACAATTAGCCGCTTTAATGAAACCGTTCCTGAGATGAGGATAAAATCCTGTGACCGGTAAAAAAGTATTAATTATTGATGACGATCGTCTATACGCGAAATTGACGCTATAGCGCTCGAAATGGCGGGCACGAATTTTGAAGCTGAAAAACATCAGCAAGCCCATGAATCATTGTCGATCATCGACCAGATCTTAATTCTGGTCGATGGATGATGCTGGTGGTAGCGGATATTGAACTGAACTCGCCGACTCAAAAAAGACAGCACAACGCCGAATTCCGGTCCTAAGCTGACCGCATAAAAAGCGAAAGACAATAAATCCCACGGTCCTCGAAGTGTGCTGATGACCTACATCACCAAAACCTTTCTCTCCACGTGAGCTGGTTGCGCGACTCAAAGCAGTATTACGACGAGCGACACCTCAAGGCGTGACGAGCCTATCGAATAGAAAGGCTTGGTCCTTGCCTCCGATCAGCCAGCGAGTCACTGTTGGTACTCGCCCCATTAGAAATGGGACCAACAAGAGTATTCGCCTTGGTTAAAATTTTTGATGACCCAACAAGAACGTGCTTATTCAAGAGCTCAGCTGTTGGATCAAGTAAGGTGTGGAAATGTCTAGTTGAAAGAGCGGTACGGTTGATGTACATATATCGTCGCTTACGCAAAGCCCATTGGAAGCACCCACGAATTTCCCTGATACAAACGGTCCGAGGTAGCCTGGCTACCGCTTTCTCAGCAAAAAGGCCCTATGAAAAAACGTATTTGGCGAACACCATTATACTTGGTTGGCAGGCCTAACGGCTGCGTTATAGGCCTTATTATTGGGCAATTGTTAGGTGTTTTCTGCTGTATGTTTTGGGAATCTTATACTGGCAGCTGTAATCACCCTGTATCAATTTCATTATTGGGTTTACGCCATTTCTGGTTCGCGCAGCGCCACAGAAGCCAGCGGCATTTGGGGCGAAGTGCCTTTGATGCCGTCCTATCCGTCCTGCATAAGAAACAACGTAAGTCCAAAGCGTCGGATGCGCCAAGCACTAACGCGAAATAGAAAAGCTCCACGACCGCCTTAAAAGAAGGCGTTATCATGGCCGACAACCAAGGTAATTTTAAGAGTGGTGGATATACTCGCAGCGCATTTTCTGCCTGATGCGTCCCTGTTGATCGCGGCCAAGTGGAATTCACTAATAATTGTCCGTAGTCCTGAATTTTTCGCGTTATTTCAGCCCAAAAGCGATTTGGCGAACCCTTGATTATCAAATTCGTCCGGCGAAAGACGGCCGTCTATTTGGAAATTCAAACCACCTTGTAGATAAGAACGATCAGCCTGATTTTTGTGCGTGACGTGACCCGCTTACATTTGCTGGGAGCAAATGCGCAAAGACTTTGTTTTGCCAACGCTTCCATCGAATTAAAAACGTCCGCTCACCGTCATAAAAGGCTATTTAGAAACCTCGACATGTTTTAAGGACAGTCCTGCCGAAAAGCTGCAAAAAGGCATTGTGAATTATGGTCTGAGCAAAACTGAGCGGATGAGCAACTCATTGAGGATCTCTTGCTGTTGTCTCGTTTAGAAAGTGACGACAAAGCGCGAGAAAACCAGTAGGCACAGGTCTTCAGACTCGTACAGTCCGTTACCAACGCCACAGAAGCCATCTGTGAATGACAACATACGCTTGATAGTCTTTATTCCTGAGGACCGTCTGTAGCGGCTCCTATAAAGAAGCTATACAGTGTTCTTCTCGAACCTTATTCGTCAATGCTATTAAATATTCACCGGATGGCGGCGACATCACGATTAAGTGGGAATCGAGCGAATTCAACGGCGTTTTTTCAGTCACGATTCTGGACTGGGTATCCGACCCAAGATACATTCCCTAACGCTTAACAGAGTTCGTCTTTTTCAGAGTTGATAAGGGGCGAGGATCTAAAAACAGGTGGTAACGGGTCTTGGGTTGGCAATCGTGAGCAATGTTTATTACACCAATAATGCCAACTGCAAATACGCCATTGACCTGGCCCAAGGAAGCAGCTTTTCCCTGTCATTTTTTCCCTGCGAGTAGAACAGCACAGACAACATTCCATGCCATCACATCCCACAGTGAAACGCCTTCAATATTCAAGAATAAAACATAACCCCCTTCCCAGCCTCCCCTTATCAGGGGGAAGGAGCAATGTGACTGTTAACAGACTTTTCTTCACTTATCAAAGGGATGGGTAGCGTACAGACTTGTTCCTTCCCCCTATTAAGGGAAATGGGTGGGTTATAAACTTGTCGAATACTGCTTTATAAACGTTTTTCTTTCACTGTCTTGATGATCAAACCTCAAGTAATCACAGTTCAAAACGGGAGTCGTGTTTTTTCTCTGTCGTGGCAACCGATTGTATGTAAGTTAAGTTAATGTCTATTTATCTACGCGCCAAACTCTAAGTCTAATACCTGCTTGCCCCAGCACCTGTGGTTACCACATCATCGCTTTTAAATGAACATGGTCGCTTTTCGGTCTTGCTAAACTGGACAATCATGCTAACGAAACTGCTTGCCTCAAATTCGTACCAAGGTCGGGATTTTTGACATCCTTAACAACGCAGCGGGGGCAGTCAGGATTAGTAACTTCGTGCTTGCACTTGGCGTGGATTTTCCAGCCCCCCATCATACATCCCAATGACGCAGAGCTAACGCCGCAGGCGCAATGATTTCGCGAGGTTTTTGTGACGAATAATTGCATCGTTTATGCTTCTTCGCAGCAGATACTACTTTATTGAATCAGTTTGCTCGTCTCGAAATGGCTACCTAGATAATCCGTCACACCAGACTGAACCGCTTCCACCACGTGGCTTTTAATCCCTCGGCTGGGAATCATCACAAAGGAACGTCTTCTTTTTTTATAATTTGGCTTGCTCTCGGCACCACTTAAGCAATCAACCGCCCGTTACTTCAGCATTTTCCCAGTCACACCACACCATATCCAACTGTACTTTCGTCAGCATTTGCTGGCTTTACGACCGTTCCACCGCTCTTCGATTTCAACCGCCGGAACTGCTTACGCAAAGTTTCGTCGATCAAGTCCACGTGTAAAAGAGTGCATCATCTACTACCAAAATTT
>Ga0163217_1076570_pt1 | contig 10122 bp, 8 predicted proteins | sample SynspAceP_FD_185933 | JGI IMG/M metagenome (GOLD analysis project Ga0163217, IMG submission 185933) | Saline lake microbial communities from Ace Lake in Antarctica - Synechococcus sp. Ace-P (PacBio error correction) | ecosystem: Environmental > Aquatic > Non-marine Saline and Alkaline > Saline ...
GACAAAAAAAAGGAAAAAAACAGAAAAAAGGGAAATCCCTAACGGTCTTGGACCCGGTGCAAATCCCGGTAACAAATTACTTGGGGGTTGTTTTGATACAGCCCTGAGACCATTCTACGATAAACTTTGGCATTTTTGCCTTAGCGGTGGCGGAAATGTCCCAAAGGGCATCGGGGCTTTTAAGCATATCGACAACATAAATCATCCATCAGATGGCTCTTTTCGGAAGAAAAGTCGCATTAGAGGAATTCAGTTTAGGCCAATAAATCGCTTAGTAGAATAAAAAAATGCTCAACTGCCATTCAAATATAAGCTCAGCACATCGTAAAGGGATATGCCGTTTTTGTACTATTTTCGTACAGGCAATTAGTCAAAGTTGTTGGCTCGTTTTCGCAATCACGCCAAAGGCTCCAAACTTTATATAAGACTTGGTCACTGTGAAAAATCATCTGCAACATCAAAACATTTAATCGTTGGCCAAAGTCCGGCCATTGCTGCCTATGGCATTAACGATCGTGGTGCCATAGTTCATGCAGTCAAGATAACGGCTGCCGAAGTTTCCCCACGCGTGATGATCCGCAAATGAATCGTCAAGTCTGCAGCAGCCAGATATAGACGATAAACTCCTGCTCTACCAGCCAGTGATGCAGGACTCTGAACCGCCGGGTGCGAGTGATGGATAAGAATTGTGATCCGTAAGTCCATGTAAAGCATTCACTAGACAAAACATTAAGCGACAACTATTTGCCCTCGCAGATCAAACTTATTGCATGCTTTGAACAACGTGGTGAACGCTTGTGGTGCATAAATCCCGAAGGAGCAACCACAACATCATGTAGACAATCGAGCAAGCAATACGCGCTTTCAAGGATATCAATTTTGGCAATACGGGCCAGCAAAAGTGGAATCACCGTCAACTATGCTCGTCAATCCATACCATTTATCGGCTAGTTTGAGCGCAAATGATCCTGAGTGAACAACTGTGCCGAAAGCTATTTCAATACCTCCCTAACTGACATAGGAATACTTCAAATACCTTCTGTAATCTCTTGCTTTGGGCTTTGTCAACAAGGCAAGGTATCGTGAGAACGATAAATGCTTCGATTAAAGTAAGCCAAAACATATTCCATGCATATTTATATATGAAGTATGCCAGAAAGAAAAATTCATGTACACAGAACACATGAACAACTTTCAGGCATTCGAACATGTGTTCTGAATGTTGATTACCAAAGTGGTAAAGACACGGTCAAAACGGTCCACGTTGGCGACAAACATTCAAGAGTGGCGGATGGGCATATTGCCTATTACACAAGGATCCGTAACATTTCGCTGAGCAAACTACAACATTCAATCTGTAATATTTGACAATGCATGGCAGCAATGCGGCGCGTAGTCGAAATTCCGAGCGCTCCGGCGGGAGTGGGAAAGATATACAAATGGAGAGGCCGAGTAAGATCGCTAATATTAAGCTTTTGTTCTGACATTCGCGCTGGCATATTTACCGTTCCATTGCAGATATTGAACTCGGCGATTTGTTCCACAAATCTTTGCAGCTGTTGATGCTATGCGAATAAGATGCTCGGGATGCAGCATTCCGGCAAGAGCACGTTTTCTTGGTTAGCTTATGGAAAATCGAATATGGATCCAATACAGGCTTCTCTATAGATCAACAATTCCGGCAGGCTTAATGTTATTGCTGCACACGTGCCCGCAGGACATGCTCCAGTTTGCAAGCAAAACCAACTTCATCAATGATAGAAAAACAATATTCACACAAGTTTAGAGAGATATCAGAAATGTCGGACTAAGCGGCAGGATAGAGTTCATCTCTTCGAAGCCTTGTTTCCGATTCGCCAGTTTTACACCAGATGCGTCGCTTCGTCTTTCTACTGAAACACTATTGGCAATTGAGGTTGTGTCTCATGTTGAGTTTTCCAGCCGAGCAAATTGCGGCGTAATAAGGCTTCTATTTTTTTGCGATGATCAATACCCGCCGGTAACATCAAAATTTGCGAGTAAAGGCCTATACTTTATACGTAAAACTTTTCTGAGCATCAGAATATCGTTAATTTCTTGAAGCAACTGTCGCGCTGAATGAAATATTTTGCACGCTCATGACGGTCTTAGAATGATGACAGCTTCTTGTCGGGACGACTAGGATGCTTAACCATAATAGCTTTCGAACGCAGATATTAGGCCGTCTCAAAGTACAGCCCTTGAACTACGATTAATTCAGATACGATTTTGAATTATGAGCGTTATAAGTGTCGTATAGGAAACCACATATTAAATGTCGTCGAAAAGTGCTTGATGCTGGTCAACATCGTCAACCAACCTTCGAAGGGCACTGACAAGATATATTTTTTTAAAGCTTACGAGAAAAGCTCTCGATCACTTCACTGGTTGACACGCAATAGTTTGGCAGCATCCTTCTAGCTACGTAACTAGGAGAATGCCAGATACGAATAACTCCGGTTGTAATAAACTTACGAAATGAGCGTCGCACACAGAGCAATAGAGTTTGGGAATGGCCCATCATACAAGAAACTTCATGAATCCGCGGTTCCTAATTGGCGATCGCAGAGGCAATTTGACCTTTGTATAGCGTCCAATCCACATCATGAGCTTAGATTTGAGCGCCTTGCATATCGATATACGATCCGCATCACGTGCCCTTCTAAGAACTTTAAATCGCGCCCTTAATCATTGATAATCTGTTACTCGAGGGCTTAACTGGTTAAAGATCCTCAGGCCTTTAGTAAAATGCTGAATCACCACAGGGTGAAACTTGCCAACGAAATAACAACTCTCCCCATTATGTTCAGGCAGCCTTGAGCGAAGTGGATAGGCGCGTTTTAGACCGTGGTGATTATTGACACCCGATCGCGTACAGCCTACGTTTAAGAAACTCTCCTTTACTGAACACTGAATCTCCTTCATTCTGTGAATGAAGTCATCGACAACGCATGGCTTGGTTGGTTCAAGGTTCATTGCAAGAACAGGCAGCATTGAGCATGTATGATTCTGCAGTGGCTAGACTGCAGGGCTTTGTCTCAGCTTGCTGCTTTGTTCTGCTTGCTGGATTTGTTCTCGACAAATCGCAGAAGGGATGCGAATGCACTCCCACTCAGACAAAACAAATCAAATACTTTGCGGAAGACTAAATGAAACTCACAATTCAAAATGTCTATGAACATAGAAACGATTCACCCTATGAAATTACAAACTTTATAACTTGCTAAGATATTTGCTCACTTTATGCTTTTAGTCTTGCGTCAAAGGGCTAGTACTCTTCTATCAATAACACCTACAGGAGATCAACTCGCTCTGCCCAACTCTCCAAAAAACAGGACCCTCCGACTCTTCGGACAATCAACTCTTCAATCATGAATATCCTGACACCATACGTTTCAAAACATTCATGATATCACTGGACAATGTTTCATGATAACAGAAAAGCTTCTCTTGTGCCAGAGGAGATCAGTGACGGGTAGAAGAAAAAAAAAAGAACCGTGTCTGAAACTATAGAATTTTAAGGTGCCCGATTGATTGCCAAATAAGCCCTGTCATTACAATATTTATCTGAGGCACATCCAGTTTTAAAGCTCTGAATATTGCCTTGCTGTGCTCGACATTTAACACCCCAGCCATTGCTCATAAAATGCAAGGCTACAGATCACTAAGCGGTCATTGCGCACGTTATAACATAAATCTTCTCGACATGCTTAAGCACGCACGCCAAAGCATACGTTCAAGTTTCTGAGTCATATAAATTAATATTACCATTAGATTTCTTTTCGAATGATGACAGCATAGAGTAATGAATACTTCGCCATCATTCACTTTACATCGACGACCATGGTATAAGTAGGAGGGAATAAAACGCAATATCTGTTGTCGAATCCTGCATCAAATCCAGTGCTCGAATAGCAACAGCCAAGCTTTTCGGGGTAGCGATAATAAAAGCTTCAATATCCCTTTCAGATAAATCACCTTCACCCATTAATTGGTATCCTGTTTGAAGATCGTTAAACTCTGTATTGTGGACTTGTATCACCACGGCTAAGCAAGTACCAAAGATTTTATAGAAATTGCAACCAGCTTCAAGCTGCTAAGTTTCGAAAGAGCGGAGCTTCCAACTAATCATACATCTCAACTTGAATACGACTCAGATCGGCGCTTGTCGATAGTTTTTGATAACTTACCTGGCATCAAAAGTCAAAAACCTGAGAAGTCGGCCAATAATACTACGAGTGAGTCTCAAGCTGGCTCTGTTTCCTCCCAGTTGATATAAGATTTTGCCAATGAAAATCTGACGTCGAATATTGAAAACCGGTTTCAGCAAAGATTAGAATGGCTCCATTCTACCACATAAGACCATCCTTTAATGATCGAACACAGCGCGTTCTTTCCAGCATTGTGCAATAGCACACACCATTCCAAGAGTTTTCGTGCATCGTCTTCTCGTATTACTACGTTCCTATACAAGCACACAAAATTGTTGCCTCGACTCATTAGTAGCGGGTCCTTTGGCAATACTTTCCTTCCAATCTGGTACAACAGGATGCAAATGTTCTTGCCGGCATAACAATAATAAGAATAACATTAAACTAAATCTTAGGCTATGAATCCACATGTCCGACGATTCAATGAACGACAGATAAAGTCTCCATCACAATATCTTCACAAGCTTTAGATTAGCAGGTTGGCACAAGAGCTAATCTTTATGATTTTCCGGTGAAGATGCAAGTGAAACCATCGTACTCATAAGGTATTCAAAACATGGTGTTGCGTGTCATGCTCCCCCTCATGTAGCAAAAGCGTTCCATTCGTTGCAACTCCTGGAAACAGGTGCCTAAAGTCGCTCCAAGACATTTGTTTCAGTAAGATTACGTCAAAGCGTCTAAGCTTGTAATTGCTCTGAAAGCAACATCCACCAATCTTGACTAAGATGTGAGTTGCAGAGATAATATGCTCATAGGCATAGACAATCCATCTTAACTCGTATTCCTGAACATGCGGACAACCATATGCCCCATAAATTCAATAAACCGCTGTTTGTTGATTGAAAGTGCAAAAACGCCCAGTAGCTCACAACTCAGTCGAGTCCCTCCTTCTTGATAGACTTGATAATGCCCTTCCATAGTCTCGCGATCGCCATCAATTAAAGAAACATCTGCTTGCCCATTAAGATTATCGATGCAGGGCAAATATGTCTCAGTAAATCCACACAAGATATCATTGAACATTAGTTTGCATAATTGTTGTCTACCCTTAATCCGCATAACGACAGCCCTCTTTTGACTCTCCTCTATTTCTGAAACGAATCAAACAATTACTCACTTGGCACATCTCTGACGCGTAGGAAGGTGCTTCTGATTCTTCAACAACGCATCACACGGGGCTAAGCCTAGCGATTGGAATGTCCGCCAACAGCAAGTTTTGATAACACTACGTGCGCAATTAACATGCGTATGGGGGAGGCTATATGTTTATTAATTAACTTGTAGAAACTCACGGTGCTCCACTTGCTGTTAATGAAAACAATGTGCATTCTTTAGCAAGTACACCCTGCAAAAGGTTTCCAACTAATGACACTAAAGTGCATGCTTGCTCAGCTTCATGGTTGTCAACAAAGTGTTGTGCCGAACTAGGTAAGGCGTGTGATATAATTAGTACAGGTCCAACAACTTAAAGCTGATTTCGAAGTAAACATGATGGTTGATATGCCTTCAACACTTGACCTGTAATCATATTGTTCGTTAATCTTAGCCCGATCTGTTTTGATACAAAGCACTAGAACTAAACCTCATTGTATTGCCGAACCTGCACTGCAATGCGAAGTAAGACCGGCTGTCGATACGCGAATACGTCATCCAAGCCTAACTTGTCGAACAATGCAATATCCTACTTCCAGCTTGCCGGTCTCCGAATGATTTGTATCTTGTTATTTCCAGCCTTGGGAAATTTTGCGGCTGATCAACGCTGAAGCAAGGCATTAAATATTAATCATGACTCTTCGGCTTACTTCCTACAATCTACGAATTGAGTAATATAGCTCGGTAAATAGCCTGAATACTCCTTTAATGTGAAGACAATTAAACAAGGTCCTGCCGCCCGTCACGGAACTACGAATGCGGCAAAACTCTTATGTTGAAATAGCATCTCCCACTGACAATGCTTCGTCGACGATCACACATCAGGCGATGGCCTGTGCGACACTGAGCAAGCGCATTTGCATACCGCTGGAATTAAACGGCAACCGCTGGTCGATGTAGTTCCGTTTCGGCAAAGGCCTCATCCGCATCAAATTGGCGATATCATCGACCACTAAGCCAGACTGCCCGCATGAAACGCATTCTGACAGGCCCGGTGAAAATGGTATGGAAGCCATGTCCGAGCTCTCAAGCTCGCGCAACACGAACGTAATGTGCACTCCGGCCAGTGGTGGCTGGGTGTACACAGTGATCTCTTGAGCAGGGTCTTTTCCCGCCGTTGAAATGCTCGATGATCGCCCAACGCGCCTCGCGGATACTGTAAGTCAATGTTTGCAACACCAATCAGTGGTGGCACGCTAGGAATGGGACTGATCACTCGCCAGCGAGCCCAGCGTCCTGGATACTTCTTGTAGCTTGCCTAGATGGGAAACTGTGATAGTGCCATTAAGTTACATCACCAATTTCACCCGAGTGTCTGCGACAGCGTAAGCGTACAGCAATCAGTGCAAACGCTCATATCGTCCCATATAGGTCAGCTGCTCCAAGCCGGCATGTTCCCCTCACCACACACAACTGAACCGCGCCATGAGGCCGCAATGGATGAACGCAATAATGACTCCTCCACGCGGCAAGATGGTGGGAAGAATAAACGATCCGGCTCAGCCTAACATAACGGAACAATGATACCCGAAGCCTTGTGGCCCCGAGAAAAACATACCTGAAAAATTTACACCCATCACCATGCCCAAGCTTCGAAAAAGCGACAAGCAAACCCAACACGGGAAACAATGCCAATAGGCCGAACAGAAAACTCGGCTGATTAAACAGAAAAACGTGAACAACGAAAAAATAATGTACAAATTTGCAAAGTATAGAACCACCACGGCTGTATCAGATGCCGCGAAATCTTCAGCTTCTTCAAAGATTGCCATGTTTGAATGCACTTGTTTCGACTGGGCCTCGTGATCTCGCAAACAAGCCCCAGAGAGAACGCCGGCGCAAGATAAGCTATTCAAATTTTTGTCAACTCTGGAGCTGGTATATGATTTGGAGCAAAAAATCACAGTAGAAATCAAGGATCGTGGCCAAAGGATTGGACACGTTCCACGCAAAGCCAAAGATCGAATTCTTGTATTGCTCTCAAACTCTCGCTCACACTGCTGAATGAATCGCGATAGGCCAGAGTTCCCGGATCAATCGCATCAGTCAAAAACTCCGGATAGCCTGTAGAATGATGTCCAAGACTTAGTTGTTAACGAAGGAACGAATGCATGCTTGTAGTGCAACTAATTTAACAAAAGGGCAGCGTTCTGAACATTCTCCATAGAAACAGTAATCGACATCTAGGTCATTGGATTGCTTGATCACACACCTTAATCATACAAAACTCCTTGGCCCGGCGTCCAAAGAAGCATCTTGGAATGAAAGGCCTTGATGCTCGCTGATCGCACGAGCCAGGCTGATTGGGAAAGTCTATAAGTCCCATCCTGGGCCTGATCAGCATTGGGTTTAGCACTGGCGATGTGTGGGCCACCTCATCCAGCCAGCTCTCACCGAGTAGTGCCGTGCGATCCCGAGCATAGGTTGAGGGCCAGGGTCCTAACGTTGCCAGCACGGGGCAGCTCCGGCCGCATACGGTGTTCATACTTAATGGAGCCTGGGTATACGGGGGATCAGTGCATCAATGCACAGCGTCTCAACCAGTTGCATCAGGTTTTTTGGCTGGTCGCAGCTGGTGAGAAAAGGTCGCTGATGGAGGGTTGCATAGACTGCTTGCATCTGACGACAATTTTCAACAATCCAGCTACTGCCGGGCCAGCCTCGTTGATAATTCAAGAGCCTTTTGGCCCTGAGTTCCGGTTTGTCGGTCAATGCTTCGTTCAGAAACACATTCTGTAATGGGATCTTGCGGAGTAGAGACTGCTCGCCGGGGACTGCGATTCAGGCCTTGGTTTGCTTTTTCAACTGTGAGAGAAGTCGCCCCCTGCTCCGTGAGCTGACGCGAAAACGTTTTACTGGTATGAAGCGGCGTGCCTGGATCAAGACGCCGTCGAGATCCATGCGTGGCAACAGCTCCGCATACGGGCACGCTCGGTGAATATTCCGGTTTGTAGGTGGCTGGCAATGCCACACCAGGTCCTTAGTAGAGCGTAACCCTGAGAAATGAACCACGCGCACCGTCGTCGGACAATCGAGCCGCAGTGTCTTGCCGTCGCACACGACTGATCAAAGACCCATCGCACACCTGGGATCTGGGGAGCAATCCACCCTCAGACTGCGGCAGATTCGGCCACATCAAACACTGCAGAACAGATAGGAAGGTGGAATCATTGGTGCGCCTGAGCTCAAGACCAAGCCTGGTTAGCGGGGCAGGGCGGTATGGGGAGGGGCAAAGTGCTCCAATCCGACTCTGGCAACCACCAAGAATCGAGGATACCGCACAGGACAGAAACCAGCTGTGGGGGGAAAGCGCACCCACGACGCATCCGTCCCCTGGGATCGGCCTGACAGAAAGTGATCATGTCGGCAGAAGGCAATTAGCAACGAGAGGTCTGGGCAAAGGAAGGATATTCCGCCACAAACCCTAATCACGCAGCAACGGCCACAACTCGCTTTGTGAAGACTTTCAATCAAGCTGGACAGCCAGAACTGTTCAACTTCAATTACAATTAGCAGTAAATTAGTCTGTAAGCCATCAGTGAGACGGACAGCGGGGGAACATCTATACGGGCTGGGACCCTGACGGCGCCTGATTCGTTGTGTCTCATGTATAAGACACCTAACAGAGCCCTCTCCGGGGTATTCAGAAGCGACTGGGGTTGCTGGGGCCGGCATGCCCGTATTCTGATCTTAATCAACATCAGAGATTCAAGTCGCGCCAAGAACAACATTCGAGCTGAACTACCGCCGGACAGGAACTGGCCAGCCTGCGCGACGGGATCGTCAAACTCTCGCAACTCTTCCATCACCCTCCAGCGACGGTAGGTATTTAAAGCGTCTGAACGCCGTAAAGTGGAGGCTAGGCGGGCCGGGGAAGCGGCTGGGCCGCCGGGCAACCCGGGATCCTGCGGATCTGCTGCGGTGACGGGGGACGGTGATGAAGTGCTGAGTACAACCCACCTGCCGCCGTAGCGGGTGGGCACTTGCGAGTGTGGTCAATCCGCTTGCGCCATCAATTGATCGAATCCCCGTGATCACACCTGCTTTGTCTCAGGCACGCTGCACGGCTGGTCGCCCTACTGCTCGACCAGCACCTGTCCACCTGCCGGGGGGGCATGTTGGGGCACCGGTTATAGCCAAGGCTGATCTCGGCCCTTTTGGCAGTGCTTTCCCGTTGAGTTTCACAAGACCCCCCGCTGTCATCACTCGTCTGGGGGGTGGTGATGCAGCCGCGCAGGGATTGCTGGGAATCCGCCAGCGCTGAAGCCAACCTGGCCACGGTGGGCAGAGCGTGAGCTGCTCGAGCAAGCCGTGCTAAGCTCATGAACGGCCCAAGGCCAATGCACGGCCGGAGGCAATCGCGATGGCGCATAGGTTGGCAGTGGGTCATGGTCAATCCGTTGCAACGGTGTTCTCAGGCCTGTCGCTCGGCTTGCAGCGGCCCGGACTGTTGGGGGACTCTTTTGGGGCGAATCTGTGGTGGGGAGTGACTTCTCTGCTACAACCATCTGCCACTGGGCAAACCCAATGTGCTGCGCACCTATTCCCGTGATCTCACGCTATGCCGACGCAAGGCGACAGCGATGGTCGGAGCGGGGAGCTCTAAACTGCAGCAGCAGCTTTTGGGCAGTGGGCACGGGGCTTGGAAGGACACGCGATCGACTGCCGCAAACTTCAAAAGATGCCGGCCAAAAATCCGACAGCAATTTGAAGGCCACGGCTTCAGCAGTTGAGCTTGATA
>Ga0163217_1076338_pt1 | contig 10121 bp, 7 predicted proteins | sample SynspAceP_FD_185933 | JGI IMG/M metagenome (GOLD analysis project Ga0163217, IMG submission 185933) | Saline lake microbial communities from Ace Lake in Antarctica - Synechococcus sp. Ace-P (PacBio error correction) | ecosystem: Environmental > Aquatic > Non-marine Saline and Alkaline > Saline ...
ATAAGGGGAGGGAAAAAAAAGAGGGAAATTGAAAAAAAAAAAAAAAAAAATGAAACGGGGAATAATAAACTTAAATCCCCGCCCTTTAAAGTTTGAAAAATATGGGGCACAAGCAAAAAAAGCAAACCGGTTCCCCATTAATGGCCAAAAAGGTTAATCCCGAAGCTTTTTCTGGAGTATATTGTTATACGCCATGGGCCCCCCATCTTTTGGCATCGCTAATATTCGAGCAAGGTTGATTAGGAGAAAGCTTGTATTTTAATGGATTAAATGTAATTCAGCGTCCCCTGAATTTCAATTATTGGAAGGAACCCATACAACCGTTTACTTATAATGCACTAATTGGTAGAACGACATCACATATCTAAGGAGAAAATATTCAGGAAGCAAATAAGTAAGCGACCACGAGAGAGCCTACGTGTCAAGCATAAACAATACAGTGAGTTTTTAAACTAATGAAACACATAAATCAATTTTTTTTTAAAAAAAGTTTTTTTTTTTTTTTTTTAAAAAAAAAGTAAAAATTGGTGATTCTTCTTTTTTGCAACTAATAGCTTTTTAGAAGTAGTTGTTTCACTTCCAGGCTAGGCGGAGGATTTAACTGTAATGAAGGTTATACCATTACAGGAGGGGACAAACCTCGGAACAACCAGATTTTTAGCTTTTTATTTGTTGAAGGAAGGTTGAGCACTATTTAGACAGTGGGATGCCAGAAATTATGCAAATAATTTGAGGTTCATGCTCATTGAATCATCAAGCTTTAATGGGTGGGGATGCCAAATATTTGTCTGGATCTCGTTAAATACTGGAACATCTTTTGACAGGAGAAATTTAGGCCTAGAACCTTTACAGGATCCGTAAAAGCTTATTGGATGCTGTTTGTTAAGGATTTGATAAAGAATTTTGAAAGCAAAAAAAAAGTGGTTTCCAAGTTAGGATTTTCATAATTCTAATGATGCATTTTATGGTGACAAAAGCAAACTGCCTGATAAATTATGATTCTCAAAACCATTAGTGAAAAAATACCCTTTTAGAAGATATCAATGTTCAGAACTTAAATTGTTAAGGTGCTGATAATTCTTGGATTGGAACGTGAAGGCGATGGCTATGACGCTTTTTGTAAAAAACACTTTAAATGCTTGCGAACTTTAGATCGTGTGTATCGCAATGCAAATTGGGGAATTAGTTATGATGCACCTAGCTGCCAGGTAAAAATGGATTATTATTTCTGGTTATTCAACGGATGAAGAATAAAAGAGTTATGAACTTAGTTGTTTTTAATGAAGACGACAAGCCATTATTTTCCACCGTAGTGATGCTCAGCCGCCTGTTGCATCAAAATCCAAGTATTAAAAGAAGTATCCAGAATTAACGAAATGTTTACTTAAATTAAAAGATACTTATTACAATCAGAAAGAAATTGCAAGAAATGAATTTTAGCGCGATAAACGATTGTATTGGAAACCAAAAACAGTAGCTACTAGAAAATTTGTTGAAAAAGAAAATATTTTTTTCCGAAGAATAAAGAGGGGGTTGAATAACTAGTGGATGTTTTCAAAAATTAGGACTCTGGGAAACAATTAATGGTTTTACTATCAATAAATGGCTGTTATATTGGGAGCAATTTTTGCCGAACACTTTTTAATTCTATCTACGGCCCGTTCCTCTTTGCAGCAATTGTTGGTATTCCGAATACTGGTTTTTTAATTTCTCGTCGGTGAAGTTAACAGATTGGGTCATTGAATTTGCCTGAATGTGATTCAGACGTAATCCGTCTTAAGCTATGTTTCCTATTTTTGATGCTTGGACTTAGGTCTTGGCAAGAACAACGAACAGTTATCGTCACAGGTCTTTTTTTATATCATTTATTGCGCCGATTATGTAAAATATACGTATACTGGTAGTAAAATAAAATCGTTGATAGCAATAATTTTGGAATACATGGCAAAGGTATGGTATAGACGAGGTTACAGATAACCTTCATGGGTAGAAATTACCTTTTGTCATATCTGTTATAATGCATGAATTCGTAATGCATCTAGTTGTAGGATTGGTATTACTGCAATTCGCACCTTTATTGGAAGCTGGCTGGTCTAGGTTGACATTATTACACGTGGCGGTTAATGCATACTGAATGGAGGTGCGCATTTAATGTCTGGTGCTATCCCAAGCACATTAATGGCAATTTAATATAGTGATTTATATTAGGGATAATTGAAAAAAGAAATTAGAAAATCCTACACGTAAAGTAAGCGTCAGTAAATTAAAAACAGTATTGTTGCAGACTAATATAAAAAAAGAAAGAAGATCAACCTTCGAAAACCTTGTTTTTGGAATTGTGCTTTTAGATAAGTTGAAAAGAAATTATGAAGAAAAAAGAGACATTCTATTTCATCTTTACTCCAAGGCAATTAATGAAATCAATTTTTACAAGTTCGCTTGATAAAAAAGTTATTTTTGGAAAAATTAAGTTTAACTTCTAAAGAGGCGATAAAATGTTGTCCTTAAGATTCTTATTATTTGAAACCAACTCTATGCAATTCAAAAACTTTAATTTCATTAAATTAGTAGAAAAAAAATAAATAATTATCATCCTTAGCAAGGTGTATATATTAGAATCATTGTTTTTTCGGACGTAGGAAATAAAATTTTGATAGAAGACTGTGTTCTTATTTTAAACAGTCTAAGAACTTAATATGTAATAACGAAGTATTGGAACGCAGCAATTAAAGAGCACGAAAAGGTTAACAATATATTTAGAAAAAAATTGTTACTTATTAAGGAAAAGTAGTAATAAATAATGAAATATAAATTGTATTTGAAAAACCTTAAACAACCAACCAATTAATCTCAAATCGATGTTGAAGAAAACATTTAAAATAGTAAGCAGAAATAACGAAAACACTGAAAAGAAAAAAAAACATATATTCGAAAAAGTCTTAAAAGAGGTTTAATATAAAAGTATTAATGCGCTCTCAAACATTTAGTAAATAAATAATCAGCAAAGAAAAGGACGAATAACAAGAATGAAAAAAAACTTATATAAAATTGTAGCGTCTAGAGTGATTCCCTCATTTAATTTAGTGGAGTGTATTACTAGCTCATATTAGTTAAGTTATTAAAATAGTCTTCTAAAAATAAAAAGTATGAATAGAAAAATGCAATCTGATTGAATGAGAATACCTTCTGTATTAAAAAGAAATTCCGTTTTTACTTTACAAATCATTTTTTAATGATAATTAAATAACAATTACCAAAACGAATTAGAAATACAGAAAGCCTTTGAAAAAGAAAAGAGTAGGTACATGGATGTTTGTCAAGAGTGTGGCGGTTGGTGAGAGCACATAAACAAATGTTATTGGAACACATCTTTGAGCTTAATCTGGCGAAACCATTTTTGGGAGTAGTTGGATTCCGGGACTGCGCACCCGTTACAGTGCAAAAGTTAATGATAGTACTTTCTGAGTTTGATACGTGAAGTATCAATAAATTGAGGTGGAACCACGTGAGGCCAAAGCTCTTCGTCCTCTAGCAATTATTGCTAGAGGACGGGAGTTTTTTTTTCTGACTGTTTTTTTGCGATATAAATTCTAGGTCAATAAATTATGGAAAAATATAGGAGGAATGCAAGAATGAAGAAAAAATTAATTAGCTTTGGATAGTTGCTGCACCTAATGGCATACCATGGTGCACAGTTTTTGGAACAATTAGATCCAAGTGGGTGCCGATGACCAAACCGATTAGAAAGAAATCCAAGAATAGAGTGGAATAAATTTTGATGTGTTGCAACAGACCTTACTTTGCACTTAATGAGTTTCATTGTCCTAAGCAAAGAAGGACAAGAACTGATAGTAGGCAGCGATATTGAATTACAGTAGATTGTAGATGCGGATGAATTAAGTAGTTGAAACTGAGAGTTGTGGCCAATTAATTTTTTTTGGCAGTATGAAGCAGTATTCGACGGATGGAAAGTATGGATTATTAATTCTGTGAAGAAAACATCGATGGTTGGGAAGATAAATAGGAAGCGTAGATCCGTATAGGATTATATTTTCTGTCTCTGCAATCAATCGATGCCCGTCCAATCTTCCAAGGTCGGTTCGATGGAAAAATGCCCAGTTGTCCTCTGACCACTTGTGTGAAATGGAAGAGGAAGTATGGTATGGAGAAATAGGTCCCTATTGCAAAAAGAACATATGTCATAACTCTTCCTCTTCAATTAGAGTTCTTCAAGAGAAGTTCTTCAAAGAAGATGAAAAAAGTAACGTCCAATGTGCTTTTGCTTGATGAGCATCAGAACCTCTGTTTCATAATTTCAGTGCCAATTTTTTTGGCAACATCAATCATGTCGGCGTCGGCGGTAAGTCTTCTCATAAAGGGGTTTGGTCTGATCCCAGCAAAGTTATAGTCTAAATCGGTATATGATTCATTTTTAGCCAGATCCTCATTAATGCCTCCCCAACTGTAATAAGACTTCCACGCATATAAAGCTTCTGGTATTTATGATCAAGTTCAGATGGCCAATCTTTTTTAGGGTCCATTCCGCCGAAAGGGAAGAGAAAACGTGCTTTGTGACGTTTCTTTCATAGCAACGGTAAACATTGTTTCAAAAGCCGATAGAATTGTCCTTTTTGTACAAAAGAATCACTGTCATAGTGCGAGTGCATGAAAATAAGTCATTGTGGGTTTTTTCAATTGAAGAAGAGTGAACACTCAGTATGAATGTTCAATTACATTCTGGATTATTTTTCAAAAACTCATTGTCTTTTTTTTCAATGACCTTCAATATAATCTACTCGAATCCGATATTGAAAATGCGGATCTTTTCCAACGCATACTTGTGTTGCATATCTTTCAGGTACTTATATAAGCATTCCAATCCTTCATTTGCATAACGCTGTCCTTTTTTGGGAACAGGTCTTTGATTGCAGAGGAGCATGTTTCCTGTAAAGGGTCAAGTTCTTTTCAATCCCTTTAAAGCGCTTCTTCTAATATACATTTCTATAGAATCAAACGAGGCGCGGCAAATAATTTGTTATGGATATGAATTGTCCTCTTTTCAATTTTTTTCTTCTCTCTTTAAAAAGTAAAATTAAAAAAATTAGGATAGTCCTATATGTATAGTACCATGTTTAAAAAATTGGATGAAATAGTTTTTCAGTTAGAGAAGAGAATCAGTAAAATCAATTAACTAAAATAGAAAGTGGAAGACAACTAGGATCAATCAGGATGAACAGGACTTAAATGAAAACAAAACAGAAGGAGATGGGATTTCTGAAATCATTTCATGCAACGTAGTTATTGAAATTAATTGATTTAGGGAATAGTGGAAAACCCTTTCAATGGAGGGAAATTGTCTCAGGATATTTACATTTGATGGAACGGTCGGCAACAAATGGAAAGAAACGGGCACTGTTGCTTTACGTAGCGAACTGGACGAATGCAATTGTGCGATACCGTAAAAGTACCAGATGCATGCTGATAAAATTGCTTATGCCGGATCGGTTACAACAGTTGATAGGAACGAAAGCAATTGGAGCCGAGATCTTTTCAGACGGACTATAAAGGAGTCAGTTTCAGGTTCTGGAGGATATGGAATTTGTTTTTTGCAACAGGAGCTGCATACTACACTTCAGTAGGAGTGATCAGTCAATAATATGTTGCTGAAAAACTTTAAACAAAGAGGAACATGAGGATAATTGGTTCAGCAATACATTAAGGACAGAAAACTAATGATGCATTGGGTTCCCGTTTAGGAAAAAGACATCTACTAGCTAGATTTGATGAAAGAAGCACGCTGCTGATCAAGGGGACTATTTAAAGAAACAACTTTCCTGAATTAAAGCGATCAATATAAGAAAGTTGGAGTGCAAGATCAATTAGCCTTCATTGGGAGCGAGTATGTTTATTCCTGATTTAATTAGCCGTCCTACGCAATCTATTACAAACAGGAAATTTTATTTCAAATTTATGAAAAAAAATACAGGAATCCAATTGGATCCTGGAGGGCAGTTATACGAAAGTTTCTTCAAAAAGCTTTCGAATGGCAATAACAATTAAAGGGAGGTGTTCCAATATGATAACTATTGCTTTATCAAAAGGGAGCACTAAAAGATTATCGGAATAGCCTTGGTCCATTCAAGTGAACTGAAAGGTCCACTGCATTGAAATCAGTATCAAGAGAGCTAGTCGTCCTTATAGGAGATATTCGCGGTTTTTGCTGTTAAAGGAGAAGATGTTCCAGTCCTAAACGGTGGAAGAGGGGAATAGCCGATGTGGGAATAACCGGAGTGGATGTATTGTTTGAACAAAATCGATCCGCTTAATAACCTAATAACTTACCATTTGGTTATTGTCATTTTGCTTTGGCTAGTAAGCACCTCGGAGCCGAGTATCCAAATTGTAGCGATAAATAATGTGCAACTACACACAGCGTTATTTTAAAATTCCATCATGGCAACCCGTCAAAATTATTGCCTTGAAAGGTTCTGTTGAACTGGCTGCGACGATTGACATTAGGCAGATGCCATCATGGAATATAGTTCAAATCTGGACCAACTTTGGCGTGAAAATGGGTTGATGCGAACAAAGTAAACTAACGAGATTAACTGCCTCGCCTCATTCCAATAATGCTTTATTTTTTCAAAGTAGAGGACATCCAAAAAATTATCAAAGTATTGAAGGTGAAATTGATGTAACGGCAGAAGAATTTAAAAAGAGCAGTATAAAGCTCCAATCAGGACGCGATCTCTTCAAGGCCAAAGCGTAATGATTCATCCATACAGTTTCAGGAAAGAGGGGATGATGCCCTCTATTGAAATTATGCTAAAATTTTGATGAGTGGAAATTGGATTCGGATCGGTTTAGGAAAGTTCCAATTTGTGGAAATGAGGAAAGCCTACAATGAAATGGAACAGCGAGCTGCCGATGCATTGGAAGAAGCGTATAAACAAATTATACCCTATCAAGAGTCCTTAAATGGTCCAAACCATGCCGAAGTCAGAACGCACAAAAATATTCAGCCGTTAACTAAAAATAGGGATCTATGGCCTGGGGTGGAGAAAAGCAAGTTTATCCGTCCAACTGTTTTTGATTGACAGCCAACTTTAGCCAATGTAGCCTGAGTAAAAAGAAACAATCATTGTCACCCCTCCTCAACCGGGAGGAACAATCAACCACATTAGCTGCCTGCTTATGCTAAAAGTCGTCATTCTATCAAGGCCAGGCGAGCTCAGGGCAATAGCATCAATGGCTTATGGACTGAAACGATTCAAAGGTTTGATAAAATAGTAGTCCCGGAAACCAGTACGTTGCGTTGGCAAAGAAACTGGTATAATGGAGAATTCCGAATTAATTCTATCGCCGGACCTTCCCGAAAAATCGTTTGGTGGTCGACGAGACTGCCAATGAAGAAATGGGTAGGCCCTGATGTGCTGGCTCCAGGCTGAACAATGATGAGATGGCTCGTTACATTCTTAATCAGCACCAAATAAAGAAAAGTTGGACGCTATGAAAGCAGAAATTACAAGCAAAAATGGGAACCAAAGCCGGTTAAGTATCATCAAAACGGAAGCCTGAAGATCATCACTATCCCAAAAATCTTTTGGACAGAGGGAAACGAGAAACTTATTGAAATCGTGAACCTGATTGCTGGAGAGCATGTAATCCATCCGACAGAGGATGCTGAAAGAGTACTTCCTAAAAATAAAAACAGCGGGGCTCTTTTTATTGGTCCATATCTCCAGAGGCAATTGGGGAACTACGGTGCAGGTCCAGAGTCCCATGTTCTGCCAACCCAAACGGAAATGCTCGATTTGCGAATGACTGAACGGTGAAACGACTTTCTGCGAAACCAAATTTCTGTGATTCAGTTTGAAAAAAGAGACGTTCCAACAAAATGCCCCCTTTCGGCATGCGCATTGCAAAGAAAAGAATTACAAGCACACCTGAAATCTCTGCCTATCATCAGGTGAAGGAGGAAAGAAAAATGATTCGTAAATGCCACCCAAAAAAAATGAATAGCCCGTACCTTCATTGAACAGATGAAGAATTGCAAGAAATTGTGCTATAAAACGCCCTTTCAATCAATATGGTATGATGAGTACCAAACATCTGCGAAGGTGGACGGAGAAATTCTATGGACTGGACCCTGAATTGGTCAGTTTTGCCAATGTTCAGAATGAATGGATCAAAAAATGTTATGATGGTTTTTAGGAAGGTCCTGTAATACGTTTGAGCCAGACTTTTCAATGTACGAAAATACTGCCAATCAATTGCAGCGTCCCTATTATATAAGGTGGATGTAACGAGGGATGATTATTGATTATGCAAGTACAACTGTACAGATGGAAAACATCAAACCATCATTCTTCATCTGTTCCCAGCCGAACAATCCGCTTGGGATGCTTCATCCAAGAATGAATTTGCCAGGCTGCCAAGCCGGATTTGATGCAAGAACTATGGGTATTGATTATCGATGAGCTAATATGGACTTCGCGAAAACAAAAAGCCGTTCGTCCGAAGGAGAGCAATGTTAATTGTCATGCAGACACTTTCCAAAATATATGGTTTGGCGGCTGCGCAATCGGAATAGTTTGACTACAAGTTCGGCACGATGACCTTGTTGAAATTCGGTCGCCTCACTCCTATCCAAATCAATACTTTATCTTATCAATAAGCCGCATACTTATTCGAAAATACAACTAAACTGGAAACCTTTATAACATGAAAAGAAAAGCTAGCTGTAGAAAATTGAAAGACATTTTTAAGAAAGAAGTCAGTGATGTGATGACCGTGCTGCCAAAGTCAAGCGAAACTTCGTTTTACTTACGGTGAAGTTGCCTTGGAATTAGGAAGTAACATCCAAACAAAGCGGGATTCACCGAGAACTATCCTGACTGTCCCATCGCGTACTGCAGAAACTGTTCCGCTATCCAATAGCGAACAGATGAACAATTTAACCGCAACTCGATCGATTAATAAAAGAATGGAGAGTAAAGACCTATGAACAGTATCTATAGAACGCAATACCAAAAAGAAACAAAAAATCCGCAATGTTCCGTTGAAACAAGGTTTTGATCGTCTAAACAATTGAAACAGAGTTGGTTTTTTGAACTTCTATGCTGAAATTTATTTGCGTTTTACACGGCCATTTGTACTGAATTTGGACAGTCGATGGGGATAACAAAATTGGAGCTCATCATACAACTGAAGATGTTGCATCGTATTGGGGCATATTGTGGCTGAAATGGTTAAAGAAAAAAGAAGCGGTAATAACACGCTAGGGACAGCCTATGTACCGATGGACGAAACATTGGCTCGACAAGTGACGATACAGCGGACGCCCTTATTTGCACTTTGATGCAGATTTTCAAAAGCGACCGTTGGAAGTTTGAGTGAACTGTTAAAGAGTTTTCTATGCTGTCGTCATTCCATGCCCGGTACACAAACCCACCCTGGATTAATCCAGGGGAGAAATACGCACCATGAAATTGAGGCTTTATTCAAAGCAATTTGCCCAAAGTGTTCGATACGCGCTGAGTGAATTCAGGTGTCAACCGTCTGCCCTCTTCCAAAGAGTGAATCGAATGAATAGCAATTATGGATTAGGTTTGGGGGAAAACATTGCCAATTTAACAATGCCATCCGTTTTCTGGCTATGAGGTAGAAGTAACCAAAAAGACGTGAGATACCCTGTCGGCGGCAAGACACCATTATCCTGCCAGGTGCGGACACTTCAAGATGCCATGGAACGAATTCACAGCACAAACCTGCTTCCTTTTATTGAATGAGTTAAAAGAAACCAAACGATTGGTGGGGGATCTGCCTGGCAGCAGTTGTTGTTTGAGCAGCAAGTGAAGAAGGGATTATTGACCGGTCTGGGCCCTATCTGCCGCGGTACCTGTTGAAAAGAAATCATTAGCCCAACACCCGTACTCAATCTCGAAATGAATGCGTTACACTCACTCTTCGAGTTTAAATGGAGAAATGTGTATTTCATTCATTCCATAAAGCAGTCACCAAAGAAAAACATTGTCGCTATCAGCCTGATTTATGGGGCAAGAAGTGGTAGCTTGTGCAAGAAAAAAGAAACATTTTAGGTATTCAATTCCCAATACTGA
>Ga0163217_1078122_pt1 | contig 10121 bp, 14 predicted proteins | sample SynspAceP_FD_185933 | JGI IMG/M metagenome (GOLD analysis project Ga0163217, IMG submission 185933) | Saline lake microbial communities from Ace Lake in Antarctica - Synechococcus sp. Ace-P (PacBio error correction) | ecosystem: Environmental > Aquatic > Non-marine Saline and Alkaline > Saline ...
ACGCCCAGACCCAAACAACCGGGGGCCGCCGCTCGGCCGTTTTCCAGCGCAATGGCCTGCACCTGAGCGATTTCTCGCGCACCGGGTTACCGGTACTGCGGCGCTTGGCCATCGATCGGCAAAGCGCTGGCCGGAAAGCCTTCACAGCGGCGTTGCGGCCAGGTGGGCCGCCAAAACGGTTGCGGTGCCGACATAACGGCAATTCTGCTGCATGGATCACAGCGGAATTGCGCTTGACGCCAGGCAGACCAAACCGCGGGGCCTGTTTACACAAAGCCCCCCGCGCCCAAATACACAGACCGGATGATCTTGAGCCACCACACCGCAACGATTGGCCCCACGCGCGCAGTAACTGGAAAGGGCGCCTGTGAGCAACCCTCAGCTTGCTTTTTGCCAACGCAAACCCCTGCCACATCGAATGTAATCGGATGGTTATACCGGCAGCAGGAAATCAATTCCGGACTTCGATGCCCCGACGCGTTTTCCTAGCCAGTGCCACTTCCATAAGCTTGTTCCGCGAATAGCCGGGCACAAGGCCAGCGGTGCCGGGAAACACAATGCCCGCCGGGCCGCCGGCCATGATTCACAGACTTTGATTGATCCGCTTGACTTATTGAGCAATTGCCCGGCCTCCCGTAGCGCTTGACGGCGCTCCCAGTCCGATACGCAGACAAAATACCGCAGGCCTGATACAACAGACCACCAGCGAACTACCGCCGTAACTCAGGAACGGCAAGGGTCAGCCCTTGGTAGGTCCACAAGCCAACATTCACGCCAAACGGTTAATCAGGATCTGGCCGATCCACATGATCGCCCAGGCCGTAGGCCAGGGTACGCAGGAAAAGCCGGCCGCCGCGGCCTCAGCAAAGGCCGATATACAGGCTGCGCACTGGCGACGAGACCAGCAGCGCAAGGCGCCAGCGCGGCCGATCCATGCCAAGCTCTTCCAGCCAGGCAAGCGGCAACACAAAGTCGGTATGCGCTTCCGGGCAGATAAAACTGCTTCTGCACGCTGGTAGCCCAGCCCAACGCCGCAGCCAGTGACCACTGACCAAGGCAATCAGCGCCTGGTCAACTGGTAACCGTACCCCGGAAGGGGTCGTTGAGTCAGGGAGCCAGTCGACCTGCAAGCGATAAGGTGCGCTGAAGAATACAGCAACACGGCCGCGCGCCCAGGGAAGCCAAACAGCGTAATAAAGCGGAACAGGCCAACTCCACCCCAGGAAATAGCATGCGATCGCTGCGCCCATCACATCCAGTGGCGCCGAATATCGTCGACACGATCAAGCTAGCCCAGGCCATGCGGGAAAAGCACCATGAAGGGTTTGACGAACCCCACAGGCTCTCTTTCACTTCGGCCTGAACGGTGCAGCCGATAACCTGCAGGAACACAAGCGGCAACAGTTTTGGCCAATTCACACGCTGAGCACGTTGGATGGGGCCGACCCGCAATCCCAGCGGCCAGCTGGCCGGATAACCTTCAGGCCCGATAGCCCAGGGATAATCAACCCGGCGATCAGCAAGGGCAAAAAACCCAGGAAAGCGGGATATCGGAATTGCTCAAACAAGGGCGGATAGGGCACGAGAGTACGCAGGATCAGCGCGCTAACCCGATTCAAAACACGGTAAAAATCGCACCTGGCGGATCATGTAAGATACAGGGATTGGCCAGTTGGCCAGCGCGGCGACTTCCATAGAGGCCGATGACACACCAAATGACCAATGCCGCCAGGCCCAGCAGACACAGATGGCGCGGACTCACCAGCAGCGGCCACACTCCATGTTGATATCGGCGTGTGGCCAAACCTAAGAACGGATGGCGGCGGAACTGCATGAATAGTACGAGAGTCCGATTCATGCCGGCAACCTCCCTACGGCGGCAGTGAATACATCACCGCGCTCTTCAAATGGCGGAACAATGTCCGGCTGGCCACAGGCTGGAGATACGCAGCAACAATATCGCCGGGAGGCGGCTTAGTCCAAGCACCGCGGCCACGACAGCGGTATCTCAGGGCCTGTCGACAGGTAGCCACACACCCCGGAGGCACGCTGCCCGGCAATGGACCCATCTTCCCAGCCGTTGTGCGTTCGCGCCCAAGCAAGAAAAGCAACAGCGCGGCAGTGCTGCTGAGAGACAGCACTGAACGGCACGCGGGATGGAATCAGGTCGCCCTTGGCCAAATCCTACCGCCGCTAATGGCAATTAGCCTGCTGCCCTGGATGTCTGCGCAAAGCCATTGATCGCGCGCGCAATCTGCGGCGCCCACATTTGGTGAGATCGATTGTAATACGTCACTCAGCCAGCGCCGGTTGCGATTTCTGAGCCCGCTTAACCACTGGCGGTGCGCAGCACGCGCGCGGCGTATATATCTTGACGTGATCGAGGCGCCCTCCAAGCAATGCGCCTCCATCGGCAAGGCCAACGACGGACGATGGGCTCCAGCGCCAAAAGGCAGCGAGCGCAGTGGCCTGGTTTGTGAGCGCTGCAGAAGGCGCGAGAGTTTTATGAATACAGCTCGCTGAGCGAGGTCAGCAAGCGCCTTGAACATCGAAGGCACAGGTCTATTGCCTTCGTTGCTGCATCAGGTCGCAAATCCCTTATTGAAGTCAGGGGTCCGTCGACAAGGGCGCAAAAGCTCCAGCTTGGTGAGACGTGATACGGCCACCAGACGGGCGCGACGGCTATCGTCCACGGTTCAACGAGACACCTGCGGTGCAACCGCGAAATCCGCGTGCTTGTGGCCTGATGGTAGGCCAACCATGCTCGATACCGGTCCATATGATCTTCACGACATTCTCATGAATGGCACGAGTCCCGGGATCTGATACGAGCGTTCAGCCGGTATATATATAGTTGAAAAGCATCACCAGCTCCATGACGTGCGATCGGACCTTCCTCATCCAGCGATCCAGCGCCGGGCGTACGCAGGATTTTCGCGCCGACTGAAACGCGCTTTGCCCGCAGCAGCGGCCATCTCGCCAACCAGTGTGGTCCACGGTGCTTTGGCATTGGAGCCGTGACGCGATGATGGGCGCACGGCCGCGAAGCGAAACAGCTCGATAATCGCCAATAGACTCACACCTGCTGCCTTGGCCTTGACGCAGTGCAGGCGTAGACAAGTGGCAATGGCCCGGACTGACCACCAGCTCCGAGGCCCGGCACAACTGCTCGGCGTCGAGCTCACCCAGGTGCAGTCAGCCATGGGTGCAAAGCGCTTAAAGTTGATCCAGCCCCGGGGGATTCTCGCGGGTATCGGCACGGCAAAGGGCCAGACCACGGCCAGCCAAAATGACGGGCGACCGACAGCCCGTCTTCCGAGGCCGACGATGATCCGCTGTTGTCCGTGTAATTTGAAGTGACACAAAGTATTCTCAACGCAAGTTTTCAGGTGCCAATGCCGATTTCAGGACCAGGTCACGGTAATAATCCAGAAGCTGCACGATCCGGCGCGGTCCGCCACCTTTGAGCTCAAAATGGTGGTGAATGGGGCCATGCGAACACCCGAGCGCCGGTCAGCTTTGAATGACGTCGACCTGGGGACAATCACCGAGAGGGTTTCCGACAACAAAGATCCGCCCAATGATAAACGCACTATTTCCCTGGCGCCAGATCAACACGCGATAAACGCCCAGTGCAGCACCAGCGCCAGAAAGCGCCAACGTCGCCAAAAGACCTGGGCGTGGAATAAGGATGTTTGAAACAAGAGAAAACCAAGGCCGGACACACAGCGCGCCAACAGAAAATGATCAGCTCGCCTGCGCCCGGCACAATAGGGGATCAGCACAGGTACTTCGCAAAAGCGCGCGTTACCCACAAGATAATAGCAAAAAATACGCCAGTGCGCCATCCGACCATCACGGGTGGGCAATGATCGCCAGCCATCAAGCCGTCAGTCAGAATCCACCGCATTACGGAGCGACGAATTCAAAAATAAGGTTGAGCACGATAACAGATGCCCAACTGAAATTCAAACCTGCCTTGCAAAGAAGGGCACTGATCAGAGTATTTCCCACTGGCGTATCAGCAGCGCCAGGTACAACACCACGGGCGGCGGTTCAGGCCCGAACACCGATTGCCAGAAATACTTCCAGCGCGAAGGCAGAACCGCGGGAGTTCTTTCCACTACCTTGGATAAGTCATCCCACCCAGCCCACGCGCCAAAGGCGAAGGTCCAACACCCCAATACCACCTCATACGTAACAGGTGCTCAGGTCGGGCCCAGCAGCACAGGTGCTGACGCGTGATGCCGATAGCGACCAGAATAAGCGCGCCCGTACCGCATGTCGGCGTACCGGCTTGGACAGGTGCGACTTGAGGACATCGTTACGCCACTGACTTGGCCAATTTGCCGGAAAGCCCTCAGGTGCGAATCAATCCAGGTCGGACCAGAAACAGCGCCAGCCCCCAACGCCGTCAATACGCCCAGGAAATGCCGAGCGCAGGGTCCCAGGTTATGTGGAAAATACCGAGAAGCCGGTGTAGAACTGTTGCAGGTATTAGAAGTCAACAGGCAAAGCAACATATCCAGTGGCCCTATGTTGTATTATTGTCTGGATGATGCCGCTTGCAAACCAGCCACCACCTCTCCATAACCGCACCATGCGCGAGCCCTTGACCAATGCACCCGGTGGTGGCAATCCAGCTCTGGACCGCCAAGGCGTGCAACCGAAGATCGGCACGGCTGCCGCAACAGCAAGCCGTTTGCAACCCAAAGCTTTTCACTGCCAGCGCAGACAGAACGACCGACCGCATAAGAGTGGCGTCAGCCCCTGCTTCACGAGGCGTAGGTGCCCACTTCCCGAGACTGTCCTGCCCCACTCGCCCAGCTCGCCCATATCACCCCAGCCACCAGGATGCGACGGCCCTTGAGCCCCCCCGGGGGGCCTTTTTGTCAGAAAATGTCGATGGCCGCTTTACCCGAAGGTCGGATTGGGCGTTGTAGCTATCATCATATCAGCGAACCCGCCTCACGGCCAAAGGCGATACCGGCGCCGCTACGTGTGACCCGCGCCAGGCCACGGCGAATCATCTCAAGATCCGTACCCAGCAACTGCCGGCACCCGCGTGTGGGGGGCCAGGGCAATTGGCGATATGTGATGACCCAGCAGATTCAACTGCACGGTAATCGCGCCTTGCGGAGTGAACCAGCAGAAAGCCGGGCAGCCACGCTCATACCAGCACAATCGCCTTCCGCACGCAGTTCGGCGGTGGGGTTGGCCAGGCTGAAGCCAATGACTTTGCGCTTTGCCCAACTTGCTGATACCCTGCTCAAACCAGGGGCTTATCCAGAATTGATTACTGCCTCCCTTCCTGGCCAGGTCAGTAAATGATCGTCGCTTGGCGCGGCCCGATCCGCTTCCGGACTGCCAAACACCCACAATGCGCCATGCCGGCATTGGTCAGCACGCTGACTGCGGGCCTTGGCCAACGCCATGCGTAGCTGATGTCGCCCAAGTGCAGCGGGGCCCATTTCAATCACCCGAACTGGTGCCTCAAGTGCTCAAACGTTCCAGCAAGGTGAGCGCCGCCAAAGTTCATATCAGACTTGCCACGGGGTAGGCTAGTACCTGCTCGCGGGTCCTGGAACGCGCTCCGCGCAGAATCGCAGCAAGCATTTCCTTACCGGTGGTCTTGCCACTGGAGCGGTGATTCGCCACACTGGGCCGGTAAACGCCCTGCGTGCCACCGCTGAGCTGGCCCCAGCGCATAAGCGGCAAATCATGGACGCAGCAACCTGCGGCAACGGGTTCGCAACCTCAATGGGCGACAATCGCCAGCGGGCAAGCGACCAATTAGCCCGCGCCTGCGCCAGATAATCATGGCCATCCACAGCGCTCGCCAGGTAAAGCGACAATAACAACCCGCCCGCCGCGCCACTGCTTGCGGGCATCAATACTGACGCTGTCAGAAATTGCGCATCTCCGCGCCTACACTCGCGCCAGCGGCTTGACCGAGTTCAGACAAACCGATAGCTTCAAGCATGGGCTGCCTCCCACTGCTGCAAGCGCAACGTTCGCCCTGTTCATATGTCGCTGAACAGTTCGACGCACCCCGGTTGATCTATCCTCCTGATAAGTCTCGTGGCCCTTGCCGGCCAGAAAATCAGATCACCGGCCTGCGCCTGGGTGATGCTGCCATGTTGATAGCTTGCGCCCGGTTGGCAATCAACGCGGATGCTTGGCGGCTGCTCGATACCCTGCAGAATCTGCTGGATGAATGGCTGGCAGAGGCTCGCTGCGGGGGTTTGTCATCGGTCACCCACCAGTTGATACGCGCCGCCTGCTCTGCGACCCGGCCATGAGCGCGGCGCTTGCCGGTATCGCCGGTCACCGCCGCAGCCAAACCGCAGGTGAGCTTGCCTTGCACGTGGGGCGCGCCAAGGCCGCCAGGCTTCTTTTCCAGAGCGTCCGGCGTGTGTGCATGTCCCGCCACCACCAGCGGCTTGCTCACCACCCAGACGCTGCATAGCGCCCGGCCGGTGGCCCTGCACCTGGCCATACCCAGCGCGTCTGTAAGCGCTGATGCCGGTGCAGACAAACCGCCCAGTAACCGCAAGCCAGGTTTGGCCAGATTGAAACGCGCCGAGCAGCGGGCGACTGAGGCTGGCAACTTCACCGCCTCAGGGTACCGCGCGACTAGGCCGAGGTCGTAGCGGATTTCGAGACAATGAATATCGTCCTGGCTGTTGCCTAAGGCTGTAAGTCGTTTACCATTGCCCGTGCAGCGTGTCCTGCAGCTGCGCGCAAAAATCTCCGTCCGATTGATTACCGCCACGCGCAGCGACGTTTTCGAAACACCAGCGCCTTGGCGGCAGCGTAACTGGCCATGTCCACCGTGTAATCCAGATGATCACGGCTCAGGTGGTAAAAATCGCCAAGATCAAAATCCACATCAGCGACCCGCGGCTTGCTGCAGCGCATGCGAGGACAGCTTCCATGCTCACGGAATGGGGGCTGGTTTGGCGGTAGCCCCCGACTCATACAGGCGGGCCCAGTTGCCTGCTCGTACGCCACACAGGGGTCAGGCGTGGTCATGCCGTGGTCAGTCAGCGCAAATCGGCAGCGCCCCCAGGGTGCCGATGACGCCACAGGCTGCCCCAGGGCACCGAGTGCCTGCGCCAGCATCTGAACTGACACTGGTCCTTGCCCGTTGGTCGCCCGTTATTACCTACCACGCGCAACCTGGCGCTGGGCTGGCCGTAAAAACGGCCGGCAATGGCCGACAGCTCGCCGGCCACCCCGTCAATCGCTCAGTGGCCGGCACCTGCCGATCACGGCCGGCAGCGCACGCCTCATAGGCTACCGCAAGCGGGCACCAGCGGCCCGAGCCTGGCAATATAAACTGGCGGCCATCAATGGTGCAGACCCGGGACCTGCAAAGGACACAGGCAGCCGGGTTTTACCTGGCGACTACCAGGGCCAGGCTGTCGATCATCACTGGCTCGCCCTGCATGCGGAAACAATTCTTTGACGTCATCATCCGCGTGAGGTCCCTCCGGCTTTTTCAAACCGCGGTAACATCGACTGTTGGCAGCGCCGGCAAGATCGTCGGGCGTGACATTCATCAGCCGCAGCGCGCCGGACATGATTGCCCGAATACCGGCGCAGCCTACCCAGGCCGCCGTAATACTCACCCTTGCTCGGCTCATCGATCACGACCACGGCCGCGAAGCGGGATTACTGATCGGCGCAACGCCGGCAAATAACCCGAGCGATAGCGGTCTTTGGCGTAACCGCGCCGACTGACTTTGTGTACGGTGCCGGTTTTTCCGCCAATTTGATACCGCGGCACAACGGGAGCCCGGGAGCCGGTGCCAGCCCTCGCCATCAACAGTGCCACGCAGCAGGTCAGCAACTTGCTGCTGAACATCTTCCCGGAATGAATCTTGCCTGCGCCGCTTGGCGCTGATCGGACCTTGAGCAGCGATAAGCGGCAGGCTGCGGCCGCCATTGGCTAAGCGTGGCGTAGGCATGTACCAAAAACCCCCTTTGCGTGGCCGTCACCGACAAGCCTACCATAGACAAGCCGTATGCCGTTTCAACCCTGCGGCCAACGCGGTGGTATGGGCATGCTGCCGTACTTTCACCGGGGAAGCCGAGCCCGTGTATTGCCCAGCCCGAGTTGCGCAAAGGTCGAAGATGCATTTCCGCGCCTATATCCAGCGCGATCTTGACCAACGCCGACCGTTGTCTTGACTTCATGATCAAGCCGGTCAGATCGAGCCATAGCCGTAATTGCGAAAGTCCCCTGACGTCAAGGTTGCCACGTCGCATGGTGCCCGGCGCGTGTCCCATCACCGTGGTGGGCTTGGTAGCGACCGCTTCATCAAGCCCAGCCGCAACGTAAAGGTCTTTGATCGCGAGCCAGGCTCGATACATCGATCAACGCGCGGTTGCGCATCAATGTCGGCTTGAGAGTTGGAGCGATTAATTTCGAGGTTGTAAGTGCTGGGTGATTGGCCATGGCCGAAACTCGGCCCGGAGCGAATATCCACCGCACCGCCGATCCGGCTTGGCGCCGAAACTGCTTGAAGCGCTTCGCGCAGCTCACCGGTGGGCGATGTACTGCAGGCGCAGATGCCAGCGACAGCGCCAGGTCGTTGCCCGGCCCGCGCGTTTATCTCGACTACCCTGGGACATCCTATGATCAGACCGGCCACGGCGATCCTGCAATACTGACGCTTGCCGGGTCACGCCCTCTGAGCAGCGTTTGTAGGTGGAGCTCCAGCCCTTCCTGACCCGCTTCTCGGACGTTTGGGTAAAAGGCCAAACCAGAATTGGGCGGCGACTTCACCGGTGGGGATAGTAAGCGTCGATTTTCCCTCATGCTGTAGACACCCGGCACCTTGAGGGCGATCGAACCTTCTCACCATCCTTGCGGCCGTCATAATTGCGGCGCAGATAGATGAACTCCCGTGGGCGTTTGGCCTTGCAGGCGCTGCGGCAAAAGTTCGCCGGATCGGCGCCCAGGGCCCGGTGCCAGCTCTGGCCAAACGGGCTTATCATGGCCGATCAGCCTGGGGTCGGGTTTTGGCCCAAGGGTCAATACCGGTGAACTGACGCCCATGGGCTCGCCATGGCGGTCAGTGATCAGGCCACGGTGGGCCCGGATGACGGTGTTGGCGACGTCTGCGTTTGTCGCCCTCGCCCTTGAGGAAGCCGTCATTCGAGCACGTGCAGCCCACGATAACCCGCCAGGTAATCGCCAGGCAACATACAGCCAAAAGCCCATGACGGAACCTGTAAAAGCCGCCAGGGCGGAAGCGTCATGGGGCTTGAGCTTCATCAATGGTTTTACCAGGAGACTTCGTTGGCTTCGGGGCACGCGCAAAAGTTCAACTGGCCGCCGCCGGGTCTCGACCGGTTGTGCGCGGTCCCAGGTGCTTTGCTCAAGGATCAGACGACCCATTCGGCTGGGCCTTTTCTCGCTGATCATTTCTGCGGCCAGAATCATTGAGCATGACAGCCGGCTCAGTGGGTGCTGTAGGCCACGGCTAGGGCAAGCTGACTACAACCAAGCAACACAGACGATCGCCAGCCACCACTGCTGCCGCGGCAAGCGATGACGTATCCACCCAGAAAGCGGTAAACTGGCCGCTCATCCAGCGTTTTCTCCGCTATACGCAATACTGCGCTTGGCGGAGCGTGGATTGGCGGCCACTTCAGCCGCTGATGGCTTGATCGCCTTACCTACCAGATTGATACTCACTTTGAATGTCGGCCCGCAGCGGATTCGCCAAATCATCCACGGCGGCTAGCGGAAGCGCCTTATGGCCTCTTGGCGCATGAAGAGTTGACCATGCGGTCTTTCCAGTGAGTGGAAGCTGATCACCGCCAGATCGACACCGGGGCGCCACCACCTCCATTGCGCAGCCTTGAGGCATCTGCCAGATCGTCCAGTTCCGGTTGATGGAATACGGATACCGTCTGGAAGCCCCGGGTTGCCGGATGCTGTGCTTTTCCCAGGCTGGAATTGGCTTCCCTTCAAAGCACTCGCCAAGGTCGCCGGTGCGGGTGAAAGGTTGCTGCTCACGGCGCCGTGAACAACCTGCCGCGGGCCAATGCGTTGGCAAAGCGCTCCTCGCCGTACTCCTTGAGCACGGTGTTGCGATATCTTCTTA
>Ga0163217_1087550_pt1 | contig 10121 bp, 8 predicted proteins | sample SynspAceP_FD_185933 | JGI IMG/M metagenome (GOLD analysis project Ga0163217, IMG submission 185933) | Saline lake microbial communities from Ace Lake in Antarctica - Synechococcus sp. Ace-P (PacBio error correction) | ecosystem: Environmental > Aquatic > Non-marine Saline and Alkaline > Saline ...
CAATTTAAACCACCCAAATAACTACACTAATGTACCTAGTAACTTTTTTAGGACTTAAATAAATTAAACAGTGGTATATTATCAATACCGTAAACCACCGTGATATTGAACCAAGGACTTACCCCACAAAATCAAACGATTAGCAATACAAGCAGCGCCTTATTAATCTCAAGATGACTCCCAAAACTCCTATTCCGTAGCGGAAGCCACAAGAAAGTGGAAGATACTGTGCCTATCAGACCGGTTGCCAAACAAAGAGGTAATTCCAACTCCAGGAGCATGGATATGATTCCTGCGGCCATAGACTTATTGTGGGGAACAAAATCTAATTAAAGATAATTACCTGGAAGTGAAAGAACGCTTGCCAGAAAGTTTTGCCAAGGGCAAAACCCAAAATAAAAAAATGGGGAAAAAGATAGAATTTTAAATACTGAATGTACAGGAATCTCAAAAATACAATATTAGGTTTGCCATGGAAGGAAAATGAACCCACAGAATACCTAGAATCTTTAACGCCCTTGCCAAAAAACGCTGGCCGAAATAAGAAGAAAGGACCTTCAGAAACGTCGAAAAAAATTAGCAATTACCTCTAATACAAGGGTGGGACAAGTGCAATGGTTGTTGAGAAAGTTAGGCGAAACTAGTCCCCAACCAATAAATGCATGGCCCTTGACATTAGCGCCCTCCATCAAGAAAGGGGCGAAAGGACGTATGTTAATTAAGATTGAAGGAAGCCTACTACAAAGACAAATTGATTGTGCAATTCCTTCGGTCGGAGTCAAAGTTTCCGTCTTGTAATTTGCAAGAGGTTGGCAGACTTCAGTAAAAACACCAAAGCCATCGCAAAGAAGTATGCTAATACTATGAACCCCCAAGAATCTGAGTCCAAGATCCAATCCTGATGAGAGATCCAGAGCTTGTTTTCCCATTGGAGAGAAACAGCGTGCCGCCGGAAGTTGGCAATTAAACTTGCCTTGCAGATGCTAGTCCTGGTCCTCCAAAGTCTGGGCATTGATCGAGAGGGCCTCTACCCCCAAATATAGAGAAGACAGCCCCAAGAGAGAATTTTCTGCCCAAACCAATAATCATGAGGTCACAACATTACCAGTACATTTTTCCTGAAAATTGGCGCCTATACTGAAATTTCATCTCTTCCTTACCTCAAAAGCTCGTGCGTTTAACAGATGCATACGGCCAAATAATACCAAGCAATAATAATTTTTATGCTCATAGTTAGCTTAAAAGTTAAATTTAAGGCGACAAAGATATTTTCCTTTCCAGCAAATAAAAGCCCTAGACAACTGCTTTTAATTTGTTTTGTCAATGGCTTGTTCATTTCGTTCCAATCGATCCACCTGCCCTTACATTGAAGTTTTGTCGCATTATACTATCGTAATAACGCAATTCACACAAACATTGTAAAGAGAGTTGTCCACATTCGCAGGGTTTCTTGGCCATACACGGAAACTCATCGAAAAAACCGCGACTATAGGTCACGTCAGTATCAGGATGCAATGCCAAAGGCTCTTCCGGCATATACAGTACCATCCCTCTTGTGAGCCTAAGTGGTCCCTAAACCGGAGGCATTTTTTACAGCGGCCCATTCTCGAAGTCTGGTCAGAAAATTCTTAGTGCGTGATGCAGTGGGTAATCAAGGAATGCTGGTACTTTATGACAGGATGTTGTATTTTTGTTGTACCTGGTGGAGAAAATAGAAATGACCTCTTTTTACCTGCCGAGAATGAAAATGAAAGATTATTTCAATGATCATATCATAATGCCATAAACATAAGATGGGGAATTGGTCCCTCCCAAGAAAACATGGTATGGCCCTTCATTAAGTTCAGTCCCCAAGAGAGAGAGAAAATCCTTTCTGCAATCTCTGCGACCATCTCTCTTTAAAGAATAATTCCACAAAGAAATGGATATTTGGTAGGCTCTCCAAAAGGTTCCAGGTGAATCGGACATTTTTGCATATAGCTATTGTGCGTCATGTAAAAGGCCATCCTTGCAATGCACCGGCGAATCATTCATCCAACGGGTACTTGTCTCTTGCGGTAAACGTTTGCCGAATATAATCAAAAATTCCATTTGGTATAAAGGCAGGCCATTGCTGCAATACATACTTGTTCTATAACCTACCTGGTTCTGTGGCCTAAATAGTTATTTGAGGAAACGTCTTCTTGGGTAATATTCTGTCTAAGCCTCTTGGAATCTCTTTAAATTCAGAGAATAACTGAATTGTTTAATCTAGCAAAAGTGTGAGAAAAACACAAAAGTGAATTTATGTGGCGAATTTATTCCAACGCAGGCAATTGACTGCCGTTAGATTGGACCTTCTTTTAGCAGGGTCATTAACGTTCAATGGTATGCCCTGGGTTGGTCATCTTGGGCTTTCGCTCCTTTGCCCTGATACTGGGAATGTCTCCGCTTCTACTGTTGGGGACTGGGAAAGGACCTGGTAAAAGCCAAGCTTTTGTGGGTTTAAAGACCCCAAAGCTTAAAACATGCAATTATCCTCGATGTAACATCAGGAGAGGAGAGAGTAATATTTGAGGCCGCGCCAGCAAAAATAGAATTAGCACCGGCAAAAGAAACACCGATGGCCTTCCTTCCCGTAACTCAGTTGAGTTACGTCATCGGCAATAGGCGGACTGTGGGTTCGGGCATAATAATTCCTGAGAAGTAGCTACGATACGCCCATATCCCCAATCGGAGATATGGGGTTGAGGTCCGCTCATAGGCGTGCCTTCTACTCGCCGACCAAGGCATTAATGGCACAGATTCCGGTTGTGGGTCCGCAATGTAGATGAAGGGCCACCAAACATTCCCGCCCTAATCCGCTCCAACCCTCGCCCCATACCAATATCCACCGGCTACAAACCGGTGACATTACATTAGCTCTTACTGGCGTACATTGTCAATGGTATCGCTATATATATATATATCACGGGTAGATATACGTCTTTAGTAGTAGCTTCTGAAGTAGTCCAAATTATGGTTGTAAGACAGGCCTCTACGGCAAACGATGCGCCTGTTTTTCTGTAAATCATCCCAGGGTGCAACCAAACTTCCTATATCCGAGCTTGTGTTAATGGTCTACCATTTCCAGCACCTGGTCAACGACTCAGTCCGTCCTTTTACATTTCTCCATGCAGCTCTCATAGCCACCCCTAGAGCTCCCTGCCGTTTTAGCCAAGCAGGCCCTGGGCTAAACCTTGGGGAACGGACCAAAGATCATTGCCCTCAAGGTTGGTGTGGTAGCGTGCGGCCTGTGGACAATATCAGCAATCCTCAGCAGTCCACCCTGTTTTAATGGACAGCAAGGTAGTATACGCTTGCACAGTAATTGGGATCAGTTTTCCGCCTGTGTATGGTAGCTCGCCCTCATAAGAGCACTCCATAAAGGTTTGGTTGTAAATATCTCATTATTTCGTTTGGTTCCAGTTATGTCTTACTTCGCTCATAAGTACATTTTAGTTCTTGGGGCGCTTCCCCATACTTCCTTTGACCACCTGCAAGGTGTAGAACCTACAAGGTCGTCAAGACCTGCAGGTCCCTCCTTGTAGAGAAATGGAAGCCCGGGGTCGGGCTATTCGCTATATCTTTTACAGGTTTATCGCAGCAGGCGCGGTAAACTGTAAAAGGAGCCGCTGCAATCTAAGCAACATCGATTTTAACGTACCAAAAACTAACCTATAATCTGCAAGAAATTGCAAAAATATCGATTCCTAAATTCTAAGTATAATGCTTTAATAAGGGCTTAATAATCATTGATTTAGCTTAGAAAATTGGGTAGATCCTCCGGCAGTAGACGGAACCAAAAATGTTATTTTCAAAATAATAGTAAGGGTCTACCTACAAGATAAATCTCACGCCTTTCCCCAAAACCAAACTGCGTTCACCATACTCTTGTTGCATCGTTTTGGAATGGAGATTGTACCTACATAGGCATTGGCGCCTATAAATTCTTGGTGCTGCCACATTTAAAACGCCACAGTCCAAACTCAAGACATTCCCGGAGGCCCCAAAAAGAATCCCTAGCTTCCCATTTTTAGTGGCATTGCCTGGCTCCGTGATCTCCAAATATTTTTTTCATATGGCCCTTATTTCGGACAAATAGCCTTTAATGTCCAGGGGCATGTAAATATCTATCGACATCTAACCCCTTGGAATCTATCCTCCCAAAGCATTTTCAGTGGACTTTGAAAACAGACCAGCGAATTCTGTAGCATGGAAATATTGTGTTCCAATATTTCGGTTGCGTACCCAAGCTTCATGCAGCCTAGGGGCATTAACTTTTGTTGCCGTTTTTCCACACACGCCATGGAAAGCAGCGCTTCGTCCCAAACCATGGTATTCTGTTTCTTTTCCAAATCGCGAGAGGCCCCGACAAGATATCCCCTCGGGGTCCGTTCGTCCTCAAACCTGAATACACCTTAAGCCTTCATCTGTGCATGTGGTAAAGAGGGCGTTAATTGGCGCCTCACTACCGGCCCTCACTAAAAATTTGTTTCCATTCCACTTTTCAACCATGCAACGCCGTTTCCAACAAGGATGCAGTGCCGTGGAAACAGGTAATGATATGTGAGTATTTCGCGGCCTTGTGTCTGCAGATCATGGGCCACCCAAGAAGAAATATTCCTGAAGTGGTGGTAGGTGGAAAGACAAGGTAGAGGCCGGTCTGTTCATTTGGATAGAAGTCGCTATGGTAATTTTTCAAAAAGTCCCGTAGCACCTCTAGAAGATTCAAGTTTACCCAAAACGTCCATCCTTCACCCGCTTGAACTATGGCCCTAGAAGCAATAAATGGCGTAACAATTCACGATGGGTCCAGGTTTTTTATATTTGGAATCCGTAAATTTTTAATACCTGCCTAGTCTTCTGTTTGTGCCTCCTCCGCTAGAGAAGATCCCCAGGGCGGTTTACATTGCATAGTTTGTTTGCTGTAAAAAATTTTTGGCCGCTTATATTTCCCAGTCTCCTTCAAAGAAGTACTAAAGGGGAGATAGACGATAATTGCGGTGATATTAAATAGGTTTCCTGTGCATAGGTTAAAGAATGAATTAAGATTCTTGTTATACTGTTGTGATTTTTTGCCAATCTGCACCTAGGTGTTATATAGGGCGCCAAACATATAAAGTGGTAAATTGCCAAGAGTCTAAGAAAAACTCCGGAATCCATAAATGCTTTAAACAATTTATGCCCTCAACATTTCCATAGCGTTCATAACAATATTGAAGGTCCAGCGCGTAGATAATCCCGCGTTGCCTAGTGCCCTAACTTTGGGATGATCTTTTATTGTCACATCAAACGTCTTGGTGCCTATTGGATAATTTGACCAATATTTTTTGAATTTCGTCTGATGTCAACAATCAATTCCCGCCAAGGGCTGCAGCACATGCCAACGGATTTGCTGATAAGGTAATGGCCATGGAATATCCCTTGCATATCAATCACGTAAAAGGGCAGTGTAAAACTTCTTGAGTACAATGTCACCGCATGGGGCAGCATTTCCAGCCGAAAGAGCCTATCGACATGCATATAATTACCGGCTTTTACCTCCATATAACTGAAGCAAAGTGTTTTTCCGTCTTCCAAATCGTCATAACCTCATCAGCGTATGGCCAGATAGTCCCATGGATTTTTATCACTTTTTTAAAATTTTCTCCAGATGTACGGGCTCTTTGTGCATTTCATGCCGCCCGCACCTTGACCAAAGGTGTCATAGATAATCCGCAATGGCGACAAGCGCTATGGTAATTGTTCCAATTCGCTTGTAATAAGGACTTCCATATGTGTCATCCGTAGGAGACCGGGAATCCTTTTCTAGAGCATCAAATAAAATAATCCTCAAGGGGGGGCGGCCGGTTATAACGGAAAGGCTAGAGACGGACATTCGGCCCGAAAGTAGTCGCATGAAAACCATCTTCAAAAGCCGATAAAACAGATACGCTTTTCCCATTGGTTTATGATGAAATTACGTGCAAGGCCAGGTCTTTATCCGCGATTTCGGTCGTAAGTGGAACCATTGGCCAAAAAAGAATTTTTCTTGATGGGAAGGCAAACAAGAGACTCGACAAACGCTCAAGAACAGCGCAAATGGCAGGCTCGTGGGAAAACCACAAAGACCACTTGATCTCAATTGCAGCATTTGAGCGTGAGACTTTCTCTATTAGGCCAAATCATTACAATGCCCATACATACAGGTTATACCAAGAAGAAAATGCCCAATCTATGTATTCCTGCCCCTGTTCATCATATAGCACCAGCTTGCCTTAAGCCTTAATTATGCCAAGCTTTTGGGGTGTAGCTTTATGTTGCGTAGGAGTGGTGCCAATAGGTGCTTCGATCCCTTTCCGAAAGATTTTTCAATTGAAATACCTTTTTTTAAACCCTAGAGGTGCAAGATGGGGAATAATGACTAAAAACACTACCCTGATCCATTTGCATTTAAGCGGAATAACGAAGACAAACAATCCTCTTACAAATATCAAAGAATTAGTTCATCATTTAAAAAGCTATTTTACAGTGCCAAAGCGCAGGCGCCATTGCTGATATTTCTTAACAACTTCTTGTCAAGCATTTGCTCTTGACCAATTCTTCGCAGTACGGACCCTTGATCTTGGTAAATCTATATCCTCGGAAGCGGATTAGTTCCCGCATTAAAAAGTAACGCCATCAATGAACCTTTATAACAAAAGCCATTTAAATGGTCAAGATGGGAATGATTAAGTACTTCCAAATAATGCTTTCACCCACTACATTACGTAATAGGTAGGCCATATATGATATCCAGGCAAGGTATCGGGAAATCGTTAGGGGCACTAATACGCCACCCGCTCCCTTCGATTCCATAATGGTTTTCGGTTTTGGGGGTCGTTTTATTTTATTGTGATCTTATATAAACAACCTCCAGACAGCGCGCATGTGGACTAATGAGGTGGCTTTTTGAAGGAGTGCCGCTTTTGTATTACCGTTTTGCCTATTGGAGTATAATTCGGAAATCTTTTCGCTATCGGATCGGTCCCCTGTGTTGGACGGGTTTCAATAATCTGCTTCCAAACCCAGCATATTGACGGCAGAGGTGGATTTGTGTTTGTCCTACATCTGTGGATATTCCTTACAAAAACTTGCTTCATTCTAATTTGGTTCTGTTATAAACCACAATTTAGACATTTATAACGTTCTTTTTCAAAAAAAAGGAAAAAGGTTATAAAATAGGCCCTTGCCTGTTAAAATAATATCTCCATCCTTTGCGCCCGACCAAATTGGGCAGGTTCTAATATTGTCCATCATCATCCCATTAGCAATAAGATCTTATTTTCATTATATAGTTTCGGTAGCTCTTTCCTATCAAGAATAATACACTTGTAAAGTCTTCACCCACTCTATGGCAATTAGCTGATTTAGGGTATACGGATTAAAGGGTGTTTCAGTCCCATGAAGAAAAGCGGGATAAACGTCCGACACCAAGGCGGCCTTTTTAATATTGAACATCGCGCCACATATTCAAGCGGCCAGGTATAAAAATTCTTGTTCTCGCATACTGCTAAAGATAAATGAACAATTGTGTAAAAGTAACCTCCTTAACTTCCTTTTGCGGTTAAATGTGCAAACAAAATCCCCTCCCCCCCCCCCCCCGCCCGCCCGCAAACCGTTCCTTCCCTCAGGTACTGTGGGCGACAATTATGAGGCTTTACATCTAAATTCGTTTTTCTCTGTAAATGCTGAGCCCATTTTTTTCACCTTTTCATGTCTTCCACCAGACAACACAAGTCTACGGCGGAATTGGCTAGAAAGACATAGTCTGAAGGTTAATTTATCCTCAATTCGTTTTTAAAAAAAATCCAATATTATTCCTTACTTGATTGGCTCCTTTTGTGCCCGCTAACCTGTTCGCAGGCTTCCAATATGGTCGCCAAACGAATCGGGTCATACCCGTGTAATAAATAAAACTGCGCGCAAAATCCACCAATAACTTTAAGGCATCGACTCCCCAAAATTGCCGCACCATGCAGCGCCATAGCTTTCCAAGGTGACATCTCTGCAAATACCTTATCCTGCAATTGCAGTTTCGTTTCATCAATCCCCTCCTTTCTTAACCAAATATCTCTATGGCATGTGCTGTCATCGAATTATCAAATAGTCTCCCTTGTATTCGCATAGAGTGACTCACCAGGCTCCAAATCCGGTGTAAGTCCCATCCATGGAAAAAGACAGACTCCGTAAGCCACGTGATATCAACTGATCGGTTTTGCTCTTCCAGCACACGGCTAGTCTGCCGCTTAATCGGCTAAAGAATTGTGTTTTAAATCTTTATAGCTTTGGTGGCCCGGCCCATCCAAGTGCCGTTCACGAAACTGCGTGGACAGTGTCATCATAAAATTACAATCGTCCTGGTACGCTGGGGCACGGCACTAAGAGAATCCGATATTGGGCATCCGTAACCCGAATCTGAAGACCAGGGATACTCTGAACCTAAAAATCCGCTCAAAAAATCTTCCAATTCCCACCATATAGTCCCCGTTATTTCCTAGTTAACAGCCTAGATCCCGTGCCCCACTTAGCATGTTACCCTTCGCTTTGCTAAGATGTTTGCGGCATTTTAAAAATGGTCTCGTTTTGGCAAACCCCAAATGAATTCAATAGAAGTAACAATTATCGATCAAACAAGTTGGTAGCGGCAACCTTCCTAAGGGGTTGTTGCCCTGTTTTCGCTGAAGTTTTGGCTGTATTTTTTTTGGAAATTTCGGGTCAATTTAACACAATGTAGCCATACCTGTTTTAAATAGTATATCGTTTATACAAAGCCTTGGGAAAAATAATAATAAGGAACCTTGTCCTTAACCGACCAACTTCCCATCTTTTAACATAGTATGGAAATCCAATATTGTATGAAATTAGATTTCCTAAGCCGCTTCTTGTCCTGCCATTTCCTTAAGCGTGCAAGGTCAGACCAATCCGCTATACATCTCCGTTTGAGAATGCCGTACTCACGAAGCGGAAATCACAGCTACTTTCCCCGAGTTGAATTCCGGTGTACTATCGATACGTATGGGTTCTCCTCCCCTGGGCGCTATGCCCTGCACGAAGTTTGCCAGAACGTTATAGATTTAAGGCACCGATAGCCAGGGTAAGCCTTGGGAAATTAATAGGTCCAAATCCCCGCCTACCCCAATGGGATTAGTCGCCATGATGGGGAAGTTGAAGGTAAGTTATACCTTGTTGCCAATCGTGGGGATGGCAGCCATTGCGCAATTGGGATGAAACCCATGCCCACCTAAAATCGCCCGGCCACCTTTTATGGTACGTGTCCCAATCTGAGTAATAGGAGAAATAGTAGAGTGAGACTTTAAAGGTATCGGGAAGACCTCAACGGTAAAGTGGCCCACTCAAATGCCTCAGGTTATGTAATACTATACGTTGGCGCCAAACGTACAGGTACTTGTATGAATAGTCCACGGAAGATCAGCAATTTATGGCTACCCAATTTTACAGTTGACAAATAATGGGCCAGCACAAAACCCATAGAAATTTGTATGCATGCACGAACGGTCTGAGGTCAGAGCTGGGAACACTATTTTGAGCAAGTGGAAAATTAAGTGGTATTGGCCGAAAAAGACGTTTTGGGAACTTCCCAGCTACGATTTGGAACCTACACTTTTTGGCATGCTTATTGCCCAATGCCTTCCGTGATTGGGTATGGAACATAGGAAATTTCTCTCATGCTAACGGACAGGGAAAGTGGTTCGCAGAAGGTTGGGCATGGAAAATAATTTAGGCACGCGTGCCCATGATTTTTCATCTGTGTGAATGTATGAACGTATTCGGTCACAGTCTTTTGAACCCTTTGATTTGGCCAGACGCCCAAATTGATCCGCGAGAACTTGTTTGCGAAGGTGTTTAACCAGTTTAATTTACACCAATTGTTATTCCTTTGTCCGCCAGCGCATCATCACTCTCAGGATATGTAGGAGGCCTTACGGCACTTTCAACTATGTTTGGAAACTCACTCCGCTCACAGTTCTTTCAATCCATAGAAATGAGCTATCAGCGCCCTTTGTGGACGCGTCACTCAGTAGACCCTGTAATAGAATCTCTCTCACAAGACGTGAGCA
>Ga0163217_1096408_pt1 | contig 10121 bp, 17 predicted proteins | sample SynspAceP_FD_185933 | JGI IMG/M metagenome (GOLD analysis project Ga0163217, IMG submission 185933) | Saline lake microbial communities from Ace Lake in Antarctica - Synechococcus sp. Ace-P (PacBio error correction) | ecosystem: Environmental > Aquatic > Non-marine Saline and Alkaline > Saline ...
AAATAGAGAGAGATGGGTCGTTGTATCTTTGTCTGTCATGCGCTCCAGTCTTTCTCAAGAAAAATGGGGGAGGTCTCCGGCAAAACCCCCGGGGGCCCGGGGGGTTCCCCACCAGCCCGCCCCCTGTTTTTTTTTCAAAAGAGGGCGATTTAAAATCGGGATACAAAAATCACCAACCCTTTCTTGGCCCCCCCACTGTCCCAAGGCCAAATACGGAATCGTCCCGCCCAGCCCCCGACATGTTTTTCGAGGCCCGCTCCCAAGGACTGAGCGGGGCCGTCCACAATAACACTAAGAAATGTTTTTTTTTTCCCAATAATGGTACTGAGCCCGGCGAGCGGAGCCTGGCCGACTTCTCTATAAGTAGTGTTAAACATCTTAGTTTTTAGGCCCAGGCTTCTCAGAAACGAGCGGAGAGCAGGCAGCAGTAACGGCAATGTGTTAGATTTTGCTGCAGTAAAAACGTTTCATTACGGAGATTACGCAACATGGCGGCCGAGTCCATCGATAGACAAGCTTCAAAAAAGACGTATGGAAGTAAAAGTTGGCTTCACGCCAAGAAGATGAATTATGATGACCAGGCGACGATAGGCTCACCTCACCGTAGATCCCCAAACCCAGCTCAGTGGGCCCGGAAAACAACTGTCATCCGCAGATGATTGGTTTTTGGAAGAAATATGATTCGGCACTCAGAAACTTACAAGAGACGCAGTCATCGCAATCGAGCTGTTTTCACCGGTTTTTCACTCAGATAATTTGTGTATACGATGGGGCTAACTTCGGGCCAATGTCCATAAAAGAACCAGCATTATCAAATTTTCCCATGTTGGGCCTATATATGTTAACCGGCCAGGCGATTCGTGGGCAATTTCTATGGCATCGAGCTGTGAGCGCACAGTCAAACTTGGGCCGCGGCGCGTCGAACTGGGTGCATCAAGCCACGGAAATAGTGAAATCCACAAATATGCCCAAATCGGGCAGATGAAATGTCATAATAACGGCAACAGTGTAAACATTTGGTGGCTGGGCGTATTCGATTGGGTTGTGGGTGAAGGGCCGATTATAGGAAGCCCGGGTATCTTCAGTCCCGGTGTTGGTTATCACGGGAAACTGATGCATCCATAGGGACGACGATGTTCTCGATTGGCCCAATTGCACGTCACAAAAAACGTTCCCATCTGGGCGAACCTTGTTCGTTCCCCCACCTGCCGGTCATCCCGAAATCGATTATATTGTGAAGTAACAGAAACGATTGGAACAACGCAATAGTCACCTCTAATCCAATCACCCCTCTCGCCTTTAGAAGGACTGCAAGAAATGAGCATCCCAACGAGCAGATCGCCCCTTCGGGCGATCTACAGTGCCATCAGAGAAATGAACCCCCAACTTGAAACCCGAAGCGCAGACTCCAGGAAGTCTGAGGAATAACATTGATTTTTTTAGCGAGACCGCTCCGCTTGATTACCTCGACCGTGGTAAACTGATTATGGCCGTCGAGCAACACATCCATGGATTTGACAAATGAACGAAATTGGTATTGGCAAGCGAGTCAGCAATGGCTCGCGCAACACAGTCCCATACCCTCAGTCAGTGCATGGCAGACTAATGCAGTCGAAGTCGCCAATGAAGGCGGCTGGCCTGATGTCGAACTGAGAAACGCGTCAAATGGCAATAACCGGTACATCGTTAAGGGTAATCGGCAGGTTTCTTGCCGAATATTTATCTGGCGAGCTGATCGTCGTTTGGTTGCGTCGCGACAAAGTGATGCTGGAGCACGCAACTGATCGCCAACTTTTGTCTCGATTGTCCGCAGATTGAAAAAGGCGTAACGGTATGATCGCGGTGCATCGCTCGGGATTTGGCCGCCTCCGACGTTTGCCTGCAACAATGCCGGCAATCGCCAGCATGAACCACGCCCATACTGACCCGCAAATCCACCTCGACACGGATCTTCCAGACGAACGTGTTCGTACTTTCCTGTTTTGCCGCGAAGCGGCCCACGGCAATGGGGCGGCGCAAGTTCGGTCCGTATCGGTTAATTTTTTTTGCGACCCGTGAACGCCGTTGAAACTTGAAGGGTGAGGCTGTGTATGCGTGCGTCCAAGGCTTAGGGTCGTCTCCCATTACCCAAATAAACTCCGCGCGCGAATTCCGCAGGAACTGGGCATTAACGGTGAACGCCGTCGGCCCTACCCCCTGTTCCCACAGACCTGGTTGTGATCGGTCGCCGGAAGCAAAAAATGCACTGGCCTTGATTGCGCGCGCGCAGGCAATTCCGCGTTTCATGGTGAGATGAGGGACGTCTTGAACTGCATCGACTTCTTCATAACCGTCCGGAAATCGACTTTCATAACCGGCCAGACGCTTTATCTCGGCGGAGTGTAGATCCATCGACCGCATCAATGGTGTGATATCCTTTATCGACGTTTTTGCCGGATCTCAAGGCGACACCATTGGGGTCTGGTGACCCATCGATGAGGCCTTCAGCTATAGCCGACCTCACACGCCGCGATCCAGCCAATGGCTCGGGAAATTATTTCCGGCTCGCAGGTATCGCCGCGCGAGGATCGACGGTTATCTTTTGCGCGGCGACCTTCACGCTTCGACAGCATCGCTGCTCTTTTTCGCGCTGAAATGCCAGACAGGCGCCATCAGCCATCATTCTGGGCGCCAACCAGTTTTTGTCCAAGCAAGACGAGTCTTGCACAAATCGGGAGGCCCCAATTCCCTGCGTCCGATGCGCTTTCGGCATCCATCACAGCGATGCCTAATGAGGGAATCATCCCTCTCACGAACAACTTCGCGAGACGGGTGACCCGGCAACGTTTCTGTCTTTCGTCCGGCTCGCACTCGGGCAATTCAAAAGGGCACTGTCCAATAGCGGTAGCGAAATTTACTCGAGAAATTCCGCACACCCGGGAACGAACCTTTGCACACTGGACATTTCTGCTCTTTGACCATATTGCCGGTTCTTGGATACGCTTTTCTACAGCTTGGGCAAACGCAAGCACACTCGTGACTTCCGAAAAGTCCGCGCGCCTGATGATGGTCGCTCGGTTTTGGAAATAGCGATCACAAGGTCGCAGTACTGCCCACCTCGCCCAGCTTTCTCAATCTTCTCTTGCTTTCGGGGGCCGCCATCATACGGCACGATCTTGGTTTCCCTGATAAATCATTACCTACGGCTCCGAGATTGATGTCGCCCCTGCCCACCCTGGAACGGTGGCGCCTACCACATTTCCCCGACGTCCGCCTTATTCAAGAAATAAAACGGCACGTCCAACAGAGCTCTTCCAACCCAATCGAAATCCCAATATTTTCGACATGGCTTGAGAACTGGGGGAGGACGGCTTCGAGTGGCGCCGGCGTGACGGGATGTTTTGGATGGCTGCGCGCCAAAGAGGCAATGCTCGGCTATCTTAATGCGCCGCCCCCTTCAACGCAGGGACGGATTTTTCATGACAGGTGATCGTGGATGTTGACGGAGACTTCGTTCACGCTTTTTCTTGTTCGCGACAGTGAAACATCATCAATTATTGGCGGACAAAAGTCTTTTCCGGCAGAGATTGAAAATCTCAATACGCGAAGTGCCTGGGCGTCAACGTGAGGTCGCTGTATTTGGCGAACCACAACGCCATTCCTCGGCGTCAGTTATTGTTGCCCGCATCTCGCCCCTCATCTGCGAATTGCCTTGCCGAATTGCGTAAGCGCATTCGTCGCCCAAGTGACCGACCAGGTCGAAGCCTACAAGGTTTCCTCAAAAAGTTTTCAGTTCCCGAAGCACCATTGGTGACCGCAGGCGCTTCAAGGTCATTCGCAGGGCGAACTTGGTTTTGACTACAAAACGCAAAATCCGAATAGGCTTCGAACTGTTCCGTCAAGGCCTTTCTTGACTGAAAACGGTTCCGATTTGGCGCAAGCAAGGCCGTCGCGAACGTCCACCGGTATACATGGTATCATGCCGGAATTGCGCCATTACTAACAGTCTGGGATTCGTGCATGGGGGCATGAATGCGCCACCTTCCTTGACAGGGCGCGATGGCGCAGTCGATCTATGACACATTACCAATGCCGTCCTGTAACACTCGACCTGCGCATAATCCTATCTGGCATGTCCGTGCCAGCTCGGACGCTGGGCCCGAGCCAACGATAAAATTGGAAGATCCCGCCGGAGGCCGCGCTAATCGCTAACACCTACCGCGGACCTGCATTGCGCGGATCGGGTTTGCCGCGCGTTATCACAAGACGAATACCAATTGTTTCCGAACCAATTGATGCCTGCGCGCTCAGATGTTGCGTGCCGCTTAACTCTACGCTTATTCCTGCAGCCTTGAAGTCTTCTCAGCATTCGCCTGGAGTCGTTAAAGAGCTGGCAGAATGCTTGCCATAACGAACCTCGAGTATCGTCGAAGTTTCTTGCTGTAGCGGCGCGCAGGTGAGCCTTCAGTTTCGAGGAAAGGTTCCATCTCGAATGGGGTTCCGAGTCTGGGGACGTAATTGCGGCAAGGAAAAGGAACCACGCGCCGCGCTTCGCGGATTATTGTTTGGCAGCATAGGCGCTTTTGTGACCGACAGGTTGTCCAGTGATGACGACGTCGCTTCGCTGAGTGTTTTGGGTGCAAGCTGTGGTTTCGATGTAAAGATTGTCAAAAGCTATCCCGGTCGAATTGCGCCGGGGTGATTCAGGAGCGGTTAGCTCATTGCAATCGCAGTCCGGCGAATGAAAGTCTGTGTTCCCCGTCTGGCCGAAATGGCGCATCGGCCTTTGAGGGGCTGCCGCCGTCGTGCACGCTCCGCGCAGGCGGGTCATCCATTGGTGTTCACTGGCGTTTCATCGATGAAACACCAGCCTGCGCCGGGGCTGGCGTCGCAGTGAAAAGGCTGGCGGTGATCGATTCCACAGTGCGACGGCGTTGTGGCGACGGTCAGCGCGTGCGTCACTCGAAGTGCCAATCAGCTGCTTTTTTTATATGTTGAACCCAGCCCTGCAGAGCAGCGCGGTGGAGAATAGATGCCTCGGATGCGCCGTCCATAACCGGTCCGTCGACAAGCCGGGCGGCCAGCCTCCGGCATCCTGATGTCGGGCGCTAGCCTCAATCTGCGGCAACCAAGGAAATCGAGAATAATCTGCAGAAAGGGCCTTTGCCGGAGAGGACGGCCTTGCTTGCGCGACGAAGGACGCAACTTCCCTGGCCGCTAACGATCAGCCCACCCGGATCGCGGAACTCGCTCGCTCACTGCAAACCTGGCGTGCCGCTGCTCGGCGCGAATGCGCCTTCCGAAACAAAGCCCGGTCTACTATGAGCCCGGATGGTCCGTCTAATAATACCTTTCCCATGATCCCACCGCCTTAGCGAGTGAATCACTGTTCTCGTCGAATGCGGAACATCCTTCGATTCACAGAATCGCAGGATCTCTAATATCAGGGCGCGTTCCGATCGCCGGCAGCTGACACAGGCTTAGCCGTACGCGCCTCAACTCCCGTACCGCACGGGCACTATTGCCAGCCGGGATACCCGGTCCCAGTTTCTTTCGCAAGACCAACTTCTGCAGCCCCCAGTCAATCACGCGTCCGCGATCAATGGCAGACCAAGGACCAACCTGCCATTTCGAGTGCTGCAAAGTGGGGCGCCAAAGGTTTGCTCTAATCGCTATTTCTTTTTCCGCCCAACGCAAGAATTCCGGCGTAAGATATAATAGCGCGAAATCGCAAGCAAAATGCTCCTGGCTTCCATGTCCAACACGCCTTGGGGCCATAACATCGTCAGAAGAATGAAACGGCATCATTTGGTCCAGAGGATCGCGTCTTGCGTGAATTATAGATCGTTGATGTATACAGGCCGTTGTCCATGGACACGCGTAAAAGCCCAGGCATTTGTGCACAAGTCCAAATTTTGAGCGAGTCAGCAGATCAAGCATCGCATCGACCATCAATGTCCCGCCACCTGCGGTTGGTGCTGAATAGCGGCGAATCTGCGTGTCAGCGACCGATTTTCGGACCAATCATCTGCACGGGCCATCAATACGCTTCGCCAGGAGCATCATGGCGTAACCGTTCGAGCTCCATCAAGACACCAGTGCGTGCTCCGCCAGCCGAATCCTGCAATGCATCACGCGCAATCGTGCATGACACCCGATAACTGCCAATTTTCATGGGTCCGTTTCGGCCGAGCGCCCCCATCTCGGCGGAATTCGAGTCTTGACGTTATTTGTGACATCCGCCCGCAAAGCAGCTCGGAATAATTCACTCTGCTCCTTCGGCACAATAGCCTCCACAGCGGTTGTTCCAAATTGTCCGAAGTGGAGGTTTTCCAAATTGCGGTGTCCAGAAGGCACGCGGCCAATTTCATGCTTTAGAAATGATCTCGGGCGGTCTGAACGTTGCCTGGCATATTACCACGATATGCAGGAAGATTGGGGATAAGTCTGTGGCTGGACGCCCGCATGGTTCTCTAAGAACTCACCCCCATTAAATAGACGGCGTTAAGATGCGCCAAAAGGCAAACAAAGGGCATTTCCTAATCTGCTCAAGCAGTAGTATATGATTGCCGAGGCATGGGACAGCCAACTTCGGCTGAGCAACCCACGCCTAGGCAAGATCGATTCTTTCCATTTCAATGTGGCCAAGCCTGCTATCACTTATGGGAAAGAGGAATTTCCACGGCAATGTGTGAGCAAGAAATCATCGTCGCGTTCGGTATAAGGATTCGGCGTAACCTACACATATGGTATCGACGAATTGCGTCTATATCGCGAACAATCAGACGGATTGCTTCCGCTTTTTGATGCAATTCATGATGGGGAATTCGGCCGCCGATCAGCGCAAGGCGAAACCGTTGCCCCAATCAGAACATTCCAATGGTGCCAGATCGTGGAAAAAGTGATTGCAAGTTTGGCACCCGCCACATTGGACGAAGGCTGCTATTACCGACTCTGCATTCCCCGAATTTGCCAGCGAAAACACAAAGCGCGTCATTTATCTGTGATTTCGATCTTGTTGTTCTGTTTTCCAACCTTCGGGGTACGCTCTTGGGAAAGTGGGAATTTGGGTGGACGCCCAATGCCGGCGCTGTATTTATGAATCATGATGATTCCGTCGCCTTTGCATCGGGTGGAACTTTCCTCAGGCCGTTTGAAATATTTTTATTAGGTGTTCCTGGTGCTTGATCTGGAGAAAATCCCGGTCCGAAATAGTTTGCCAGGGGCCTATGATCGAATACGAAACCATTGGGGAGAATTGGAATATACTTGATTCAGTGGTCTCACATACTGTTCTGGGACAAGTCTGGTCAGGCTCGATACGGTTTGGAACTTCCAGTGATGCAATGGCGATCAAGAGATGGCCAATCATGAAGCGCTTTGCTTTGCCAAAAGATATCCCAACGACAGGCATCCAAAAATTATCCACTACACTGAGCATAATAACAAGCCGTGTCGTGGGATGCCTATCACCCTTCACATGGAGTTAATTAATAAGTCTTCGCCGTCGCCGTTTGGCGGATGAACAACAGGCACAGACGAATCGTTATGAAACATTTACGTCGCTAATATCAATAAAGCAAGGTAACTTTGCCGGCCGAGGAAAGACTGGTGCGGAACGATGTCTACGACGGTCATCATTTCCTCACGTTCAAATCGGTTAAATTTTGGTGGAGGCTGGAGAGCTGGCTTGCCAAACTGTTGCCCGCGGCCGAAATCATCGTTGCCGAGATGGGTCACCGGACGACACCGCAGAGCGCATGGCTTCTTATGCTGACCGTAAACCGCTATATCCGCAAGGAAAATACGGGCAGAAGCGGACGCTGAAACGCATGTCTCGGAATTGCGAGCCGCCAGGACTAATCTGGATCGGTAGAAGATGAATCGTCCTGCCGTGCTTTGGAAACCTGACTCATTTTGATAAGAGCCGATCCTTCTGTTGGGTTTTCCTATGGTTGCTATGGAATCGCTTTTCGGTGGATAAAAAGAAAGGCAAGGAAACGAGTCGAAAGAATGCGGTTACTGGAAAACGTTCCACCATGATAACATATTTTTGATCGCCACTTACCAGACATGTTCGCATCATGCATGCCGGGCTTTATTGTGAGAGAGCTTATCAAACGGTCGGCCCTTCTCCTCTTGCTACCTCGGCGGAAGACCATGAATGCTCAATGTCGGCTCGCAATCGCCTTTCCGCATCAGGCCACTGAAAATTCTATTCCCGCAGCGTCAGCATGATCGGGTTCGATTTGCGGCCTCAATGCCGTTAAGCGCAATGATCGGTGGATAGAAGAAAATCCGCCTCTTTTAAGCGCCCTTTTATCAGAGCGCCGATCTCGCGGTTTCCTGCCACGCGGTTTGTCACTCGCCAACCTGTTGCCATGCAAAGCGGGAGCCTATCCACGCGCGGAATCAATCTATGGGGAAGAAGAAAATGTGGGAACATGCAATTGCGGATTTTTTGCCACGCGCTGAAATCAACAAGGACGTCCCTCAAGTAACGGGAGTTCAGGGCAATCGATTATCCTGTTTTCCAAGTTTGCTGCTCTGAGGTCTTGTCCGACAAGAACTCGGTACGCGATTCCGAGGAGTGTCGCCCAGATCGGGCCGGGCGGGCTCACTAGAAGCGCACAGAACGTTTTGCCGTCCATGCTTCTGGGTTTTTGTTGGAACGGTCTCCTGAGGAAATGCGCAGCATATGGCGTGCGGCCCAGTTTTCAAATAGCTTTCGGATCTGGACGGGGTCGTCTGGCATCGGATGTCAACCTCTTGACCCAGCCCAACAAGCAATTCAGGAGATGTTCCGATAGTAAAGCTTTGGCTACTTCCTGGGAAATGGGTACACTGGAATGTTGGAATTTCTTGGCTTCGTACCATGCATCGTCTGCATTTCTGATGCTTCATAGATTTGCGATTAAACTTCCGGCCGGAAATATTGGTGTTGTCGCACTCGTGCTGCTAGTTTGCCGGCGAGTGGATCGGAATGGACGGGCCGTGATACGCTTGTATGATGCCGTTATCGCGGCAGTTGCAACGAACGCTGACACGTACTTCGGAGCTTTTTGATGGTTCGAATTGCAGTTTGCGTAGCGGATGATGGGTTGCGACCGTTATGGTTTCTATCGAGGGATACGTGTCGTTGGGCCTTTTCTTCCGCTCTTCGGGTTGATGATCCTTCTCATTCCTGGTCGCGTCATGGATGTGCATCATAAGTGCGCCGACCTCCGTTTCAAGCTGAACAGCGCTCAATATTGGGAACCGTGGAGGTGGGGGACAGCTGGATTAGCCGTCGCATTTTCCGTATCATCTTGGGCTCTGGATCGTTTTCAGACGAATATGTCGCATGTCGTCAGCGCTGTTTTTTGAGTTCAATTATACGCGCTGGACGCCGGGGATCGACTCTCACAAGGGCGTCAATCATTCTCAAACGGTTATCTTTCCTTTGGTGCGATTGCAGCCAACAAGCCGACTCGCTGGATCCGATGGTTGTAATTCGGCAGCCGGTGAATGACCAGCGAGGTCGGCTGCGCGTGCAGCCAACGGATTGGTTGAACCTGCAAGGCCGTGGTAATAATATGGGTCTCTGGTTCCATACATGGCAAAGTGAAGAGGGGATAAACAGGTGAGGGTCGAAATCTCACGATGATCATTGCAACGCGCTTTTAATCGTTCAACCTTCGCGGGGCTCGTCCTTGTTTCGAGGATGTCGCGCATGTGCTACTGCTGACTCATATTCTGGGGTTGGGCCATTCTTCGCGCCATTTCCATTATTCCCCTCATATCAATGCTGGGTTCAACGCGATTGTCATTGTCAGCATCGAGTTGAACAAGCATGTCGCTTTATTTCACGGTTGCAGGTTTTCTATCTGTGGGACGCTCTGGCGATTCAACAGTAGGCGCAATGCATAATCAATGTCGGTGCTACTGGTTTTTCGCGTTCTGTTGGCCACGCCATATTCTCGAGCTCCGAGCTTCCTGGCGCCTATAATGAAGTCTAGTTCCCCGAATGCCTCGCACCTCGACATGTCGGATGGCGTCTGGGACATCTACTGAATGCGGCAATCCCCGGTTCGCTGAACTTGTTGTCGGATCTATGCGGAGCGATCGTTTATATTGGTTGGCTTCTAGTGATCACCGCAATG
>Ga0163217_1012374_pt1 | contig 10120 bp, 5 predicted proteins | sample SynspAceP_FD_185933 | JGI IMG/M metagenome (GOLD analysis project Ga0163217, IMG submission 185933) | Saline lake microbial communities from Ace Lake in Antarctica - Synechococcus sp. Ace-P (PacBio error correction) | ecosystem: Environmental > Aquatic > Non-marine Saline and Alkaline > Saline ...
CTGGGATATATTCCCTTTGTATTAATTGTAGAGCCATAAGTAAATTGGGTCTGTTATTGTTTTACACTTATCATTTCCCAAATGTAAGGTTTGGTCTTAGTACTCATCTCAAAATCGTGATAATATAGAGTCGTTTTTTTAGTTCTCCTGGTACATAATCCGAAAGTCGGGAGTAAAATATAATTAATAAAATTGTGGCCTTTGTTAAGGTCAGAATGGGAGGTGATGGAGGGGCGTTTTTTTAGGGTACGGATGTACTATGTGAGTGTTTAGCACGGGCCCCCTGTTTGCAAATGAACTACTTTAGAGTTCTGGGCACTACCACACACTTGGTTGTTTTCTTATTGATTTTTACAAGCCCTACGCATCTCACAGTGCTGTCAGCAGCAACGTGGGTAGGCATTTTTTATTCCCCAAAATTCTATATTTTACTTTTTAGCCCTCCAACACGTCCGAAAAAATTCATCCTTCAATGTTATGAATATTGATTCCCTGACGCACATAGGACCTCAAGATACAGCGTCTGGAGCATTCACGTAAATGGGAGCAAGTATTTCCGGCCCTATTTGGGTTCTCGTGGACCACGCTGAATTTATGATGAACTTCGAACCTCCAATTGTCCCGATTAAACATTACGTCTTGAAAGGAAATAGGCCTGTAAGCTTCAAAATTCGAAACGCCTGAAGAATACCCTGGACTGGAGCCATTCACAGCTACATGGGAGGAATGAAAGGTTCTAAATTTCAAACAAAATCTTGACTATTAATAAACGGGTATATCGCATATTAAGGAGTGCGTCCTTGTTCGGATTTTCCGAAAACTTTCATAGGGATGGATAATTTAATAACAGCTGTCTTAAAGTCAGAAATACAACAGCTTATCTAGACTCATGAGAAATTCACTGACTATCTTAAGCAGCTGATATTGTTGTTTCTCCCTTATCAAAACGTTTTGGACGTGAAAAAGCTGATTCATCCTGCCAAGCGAAGGAGCTGGTATCGCCTCATAATTATTGGATTGCAAGCCGAGATTAAAATTCTAGTTTTGGGCTTTCTTTTCTCTATGAGGTAGTGTCATCACACATCATACAGAGAATATCTCTTCCGAAACTTGAGTGGAAAGGGAGTAAGAGCGATGCAAGGTGACGAAGATTGAAAAAGAATTTCGCTCCGTGCGAGATTCGCGAGGACCACCTCGCTATAACTATCAATTTTTATACTAATTCGCTTTTGATAAAGTTATGGGGGCCATGCGGTTCGTGAGGACATTCGTAAGCGTCTCTCAATTTTATAGAAAGCTTTACTTCATAACAGCGCTCAACTCAAAATCCTTGGAATATAGCCTCTTAACTCATAGTGCGTTCTTGTGCGCACAACGGAGTACAGCATAGCGCAATAGAAGTTAAGTGACATGTCACTCGACCGGGCAACATCGGAACCCGCTGACGGCTGGTACGATATCGCACTTGTAGCTAATTTTGCTTTTTTAAAGCATAAGTATTAGTTTCGCGCAACCATCTTGCTGTTGTCCAAGTAATTAATTATGCTAATTTGAATAATTTAGTATTTTGTGTATTAGTTTTTATGGTGGATATCTTCGTGAGAATTCGCAATCTCTGTGTTATTATTAACTAAGTTATTCTTAAAACACTCATAAACCATACCTTCTTTAAAAATTCAATATCAATATAGCAGTTATATATTACACATTGCCTTCTCTTAATATATATTTAGAGTGCATTTATTACAATGTTATATTTGTATGTTTAGAGTTTTTCTGCTGTGGCGTGAGTACAACAACTATGATTACTTGAAGTTCTCTATTACACTTAGTAAATTCAAAGTCGTCTAAACTGCCTAAAGGGCAATAAATATTGAATTGCTATTGCACTAGCCGCGTCGATTATATTTTCATTCAACTCGCTCACTAATTGCCGGGACCATCAATCTTCCTATTAGTACATTTCTGCCGTTAGCTGCAAATCCGAACGCAACAATATGTCTAAATTGGGAAAAGGTAATAATGTCTCGAATTCAATAGCTGTCTAAAAGAGAGATAGACGCAATAGTCAGTTGGCTGCGCAGTCCTTCTCTATACTGTACGGAGCTTATATTTATACAATCGCACCTGTAGCGCATCAAAGATGATCATCCATTATGATTTTGAATTTCGTAATATTCCCTTCCGTAATCTCGTTCTTTACTACATCGAATTTTTGTAGAAGACGCATTGCAGTTGATGCCGAGTTTCCATCAAGTATGAATGGTTCGCGGATTGTCGTCACACCCATATCTTTCATCTAGTTGACATTACTCGGTAGAGTAGCCATTAGAAGCGGGTCCACGCTCATTGATTTTCGCGGTATATAGACATCTGGTAATAATTAGAGCATGTGCTGTAAACACTTTTCATACCAAACTGAATTTGCAATGTCTATGCGTCTGAGGCTCGATACTTAGCTAGGTTGACATGTATGCATTATTATGACTAAGACAACCAACTGCTACGTAGTATGTCTTCCAAAGACATACATTTGTCTTCAATCAAGCATCTCAGCTGGCATGCTTCTTTGTCTTACTATTTTGCGCATCCAATAGTCTTGCGACTTCCAAAATTCTTTCTTGGGGCACTGGCCTGCTTGTTTAGTCGCTCCTTACATTTGGATGGCTCTATGCCGGATGCTATCTTGACGCCGGGCTGAATATAATTTTGGCAATATCTGTCGCCGTATGAGCGCAATGCAGTAGTTGTTAAATCGATCGTGTTGAAAATTGCATTGTAAAAGCAGCGATGTCAGCTGTCTTTTTCCGGGGCTTCAAAGTAGAGAAATTGGCTAGCTTATCTGACTGATTTGGATCGGGACTCATGGCAACTTTTATTTTTCAATTGAGGATCTTAAGAATGAAGTCAGAAGCGTATGTCAGTCGGATAGTGATTGAAATTTAATTCAAAGATTTCTCTCCATTTGATTGATTTGAATACCTCTTTGAGATTGTTGCATTGCTTGATTTGCTTATAAATCAATTGGCGCTATTCGAAAGCTAAACTTCTGGCCATTTAATTAATAAATGTGCGGTGGCTTCTTGCGCGGGAGAACGAAGGTGTGATGTACCGGTGATGTGAGACGAGTCCATCTGCTATCCCACCACACTTGCAGTGCGGAATTTAGAAGCATATACTCGCGGAAATGGTTTCTGCACTTTTCGCCACCAAAATCCAGCTGATACTTTAGCTTACTGTAGATAAGGTATTTTCATTCTAGGGTGAGATAATATCGAAACCGTTATCTTCGCGATAGCGTGGCTGTGATTAGAGTGATACGACCGTCGGTCGTCATGACCCTACGACTCCCAATAAAGACGTTCTGCCCTACCAGGTGACTTAGCGCTCGATGATTAAAAGTTTTATCAATTCTAACAACAGTAATTAATTCTATGATAGACATAACTTCGGAGCGCAACATGAAAAAAGTAATTATGTCCGTACGCTCATAATTGGTTGTCTCTTCTAGAATTTCCACTCAGTGAGGTAGTAAACTGTAGGACTTTCTTTGAGAGGTCTGTTCATAGTGAACAAAGTGGACATATATATAGACAGTGCGTTTGAACCATTATTCCTGGGAGCGAAAACGTCATATTACATGACCTAAGCACATGTAGACATGCAATACAGTTTTAGCTCGCACTAGATAATTTAGAGCATACTGTGGGACGTCAAAATATGCGAGAAGCCGGTAAGGGGTCACTGTCGTCACAACAGACAAAAATCTTGTGAGTGGCACCTTTTAGATCAGCAATGACAAAAATATAGAGCCCAAGATAGTTATACCACTGGGCCATTTTTTTAGTTGCTATATGATCAAGGTATTGCTGGGTTTATTTTAACAAAGCACAAAAATATCTCCCATCCGTCGCTCTGCATGCAAAGCTGTCATCGAACAACAATATGTCAGCGTCACTCTTTCCATCCAATGATTGTCAGGCGGTACGCAAATCCACTCGAAAGATACGCCTACAGCCTCCGGTGATAGTACAGACGTCCTTCGACTCGGATTGCGTTTGTCATGACGAAATGTGATATCACTTGAGATATCACGATTGAATCTCTTATCCTCTCGTAATAGCCGCAAGAGCATGGTTCATGGGTTATACTCAGCATATTAGATGACATTGTAGGAGGATCTACTCCTCGGTCATATAATAGAATTTGCGAGTAAAATACAAACTGTCTACCGTATCGACTACTTTGGAAACAAGTTCTACACATGCCGTCCTTAGTCCGAGGAATCGCACGAGTCGAAGCTGACCCTGCTCTCTGGTGTTGTCCCACTGTCGTCAATACTGCTACTTATCTAAAAGAAGCTACGGCCATTGAACTTTCATCGTTGACAGAAATTACTGAATGAACAGCTATTATTGCAGTTGGTCAGGACGTGAGCATAGAAACTGCTAGACAAGTTTTTGCATTATGCGAGGCACAATACTCTGATAGTGATGTCGAGACGGATATATTTGGTTATGCATGGTTAGAGATGACTTGAAGGCATGAATTTGATATCATAGATATACTAGCAAAAACTCATCATGTTGCGCACGTTGACACAAAGCCAAGTGTGACGCTGAGTCTTGCGAGCTGGTGGGAGTTAGTCTTCGGGAGAATACCTTGTTGCCTGTGTGAGTGCGAGTAACCCTGACAAAGCAAAGTCAGCAATAGAGCATTGCATTTGTAAGACGACCACATAATAAAAGCATTCAATGCATTAGGCTCAGAGCTGCTCAGAGTCTGTGAATTGGCTATTGGATTAAGCCATGGATGTGTTTTGCAAATTTATCTGCTGTATTATGCTCCCTTCGACCTGTGTCAGGAAATTGACTCGTAGATTTCCAGCTAGGTTTGCTAGATGTGCCACTTAGCGAAAGCTAAATGTCATGTCAAAAATGCCGAGCTTAATTTTGATGTCTGGAATGCAAGATTTCTGAAAGTCTAACAGCCTGCTTTATACCAATAATGTGATTTGTAAAGTACCGAGGTGAGGCTATGAACTATAAAGGATCAAGCAGCCATCTTCCTGAATCTACTGGCGTTTTGTGCTCCCAGTATATCTGGTGCAGTTTCTGGATCCTGACCAATGTAATGCTTTAGCGCATCACATGCACAGTCTCCTTAATGCGCTTTGAAGATCACACCCGAAGGGGCGCGAGAGATCATTACATGGCGAGTCTCTGGCTCGTAGAGAAAGCAACAACTGCTGCAGAAATGTTGTATCAAGCACAACAGCCATATATTAGTTTTACTATTTAGATGCGAAATGCGAGTGCTCACATAGGAGGTGCGAAAGAATTTAATCAATAGTTAAACTATAGGATCCCGTGTGTTCCTTAGTATTCTCTCCGAAGAGAGGTTAGTATAGTGGAAATGAAACACGAACACCACTCCCATACTGGTGTATGAGGTCAAGTTTATTTGTGCATGGGATTTATCGTAGATTGTAATCTTCGAGTGAGTAAATGCAGTATTTCAAGATGAACACTGAACATAGTGGGAATATAATATATCACGCGTGATGTACCGCTCATAGACCTAAGAGAAAGAATGGTGGTATTTTACTTGTTAAAAAAACTTGTAAAAGAAAATATCTGAACCAAAAATAACCTTGGTGCGCGGCTAGTATGGGCATCATTAATGGAACGACTTTTGAGGGGGCACCATGACACAGCCATAAAGACTCTAAGTCTCCTCGATAGGAATTTTCAGCGAGGTATAACGAGTATCACAGAGCACTATGCTCAGTTGTGCGATGAAAAACCGATAAGTTTATCTTGAACGTACGGGTAACGGACATCGTGATTAACGCGTTGCATGCAATCAGCTCACAGGTGTCTGCTGATGGCACAATGTGGCGGCAATCTTGTACCAACGAACAGGTAGAGATGGATTTCTGGACGCACGCTAGATGCGTGTTGACAATCTTATTGCTTCTTCTCGAGCTAACATAGAATAAATTACGATGCCTAGGTTAATGCTGGGTCTGAGCGAATATAGAAAATGTAAAGTGAAGTATGAGGGCGGATGTCTTGGACATGTGTATACACTATGCCTAATGAGTTAAATAAGGTAAGCTAGAGAGAAAGATTCGTATTTTGAGGTATAATAAAATTAGACGGGGTGGTTGAATCGATACATATAATCTAGAGTCCCTGTTGCATCCGAGAGATGATTTCGGATGTATGCCAATGAACTGAAGTAAGGTGCTAGTTGTGATATAATTTGTATTACTCGTTAAGTTTGATGAGGAGAGTATAGCCATAAATTCTGAGCGCATCACAGGGAACCGTAGATTATAAATTTATATGTTTCATATGTGCCATCACTGGGTAACTATTAAAATTGTGGTGCATATGAACAGTTCCATTGACGTCTCTCAAAGTGTAGAATTACAGGGTATCGGATACAACGTTTCAAGTCGACGCACTGGAGACATTGGAACCTGAGTCTCAGAGCTACAGAGTTTACGTCAGAGTTTTAGATTTCATAGCAAATTCGGTTCTTACAGGATCTATTATAAGGGGACGCAACATACCAATTGCACAGAGGCTAGAAACCGCTCAATAAAAATAATGGGTCGTAAGTACCGTGACTTAATCTCCACGCGCTATGTGTGGACGCATCGGGGTCAGAATTGTATTTCACATAAAGAGCGATGAAGCTTTCTCTGGGTCTGATCATGCTACAATAGTAAACGTCTTCGAGAGAGAGGGTTCACCTGGAACATTATTTTGATGAACCAGTTCCACTGAATATACTTCAAATCAGCAGGAAAAAATGGATTCTAATTGGCCATATTTGGTTGCTATTTTATTTTCCCACTGTTCAACTTCTCAGGGTATAGTTTCAAAGTAGGCGAGACTATTTCGCGTGCATTCTAAAATGGCTTCTGGAAATAAGCGTAGCTATTTGATCACGGACTTGTAGTTTAATTTTTAGGAGCGACACAGGCGTGGGGTTAATTCCCGCGTCCAGCTAACTCATTGAACTGAGCTTGTAGCCGCATCGAGAGGTCATTTTCTATTGCTGAATGCGCTCGTCCATCTTCCATCTCAATAATTCCGTCTGTGCCTTTCGGCAAACTCAGGATGGGTGACGATAAGAATCGGTCGGTGAAATTCCGCAGTTATATTTCTTTAAAAAATGTTGAATAGCGGAATTGATCTGCATTTTCTTATATGAGATTTCCGGTAGTACGCCCATAATCAGAAAAAAGGGTCCAATGATTAAATTGCTCTGGCCACTGGGACAACTGCTTTTTGACCTTCAGAAGATGGTTGTTGTCTTTTTCAGAGCATGGTCATGGCATGTCGAAGATTTTAGGTATTTTCATCGGCGCGTTTCAGTCTCTCTAAATATTCCACAAGCTTCACTGATATCAAGACATTTTCCATGAAATAATTGAGTAGTATGGGAACGAATAAAACGGATTTTTCGTTCGGGAAGCTTAAAAAGTATTAACATTCCGTGATACTCTCATCGTCAAGAGTCCCCTTATAATATTATCCACGCGAAGAATACTAGTGGATCACAATCTTTTCCAAAGTACGGATAAAAGAATTCTCCTTGAGTGACTGTAAAAAGCCTCAACCTGCTTAAACCTCGTTTCTATTGGGGGTTGTAGAAAAACAACTTGTCGATGTTTGATCGCTACTCTAAGACCGTCTGATTTGTTTTCGTTCAATTTCCCTCTGATTATCAATGGATCCACACTACTTGCTTTTTTTCTTTGCTCGGAAAAAATCCAGCGACGGTAGGTGGTGACTTAAAGCTGAAAAATGCCTCCGATAATGTAGTATTTGTATTGAAGTCAAGAACTGGGTAAGTCTTGACTGTGGGCAGGCTCCGTTCAAATGGATCCGCCTCATCCTAAATTAAACAGGCGAGGTAACGGCAATGAAGAAGGCCAGACATGTCGCACCATTAGTCCAATGAAAGAGTCGCGTGTGGTGAAATCGCTCGAGTCAGTCCCGAACTGTTAAATTCCGACATGGTTGTAATATCTGCAATCGTGTCTTAGCTTTTCATAGAGATTCATGTTTAGAATGTTGTAGCTCAAGCCAGAGACGACAAGCAAGGGTGATTCCTACTGCGATAGTCTGATCCACGGTTGCGGGAGCTGGATGCCAGTGTTTCAAAATTTGGGTCATTTGACCGTCGTGAATTCATCACAGCGTTCATTCAAAATTCTCGGATATTTCTCGGGCAACAAGCGGAGCATCCATTAAGGTTCGTGAGTTTTCTGATATTCTGTAAGGTAGAGGGAAGTTCGCCCCATCATATTTCTGCACGGTAATTCGATTGAGGCATAACATTTCGTATGTAAATTTCCCAATTCCGGATTGGGGTGTAGCCAACTACCTTAAGTTTGGGCGGGGACCCTTTAATTACCATTGGCAGTTAGTCACTTTGGATACAGTCGCCCTATATCTGCCGCAATTTCGATCTGCTGCTCCTTTTGCCCGAATTAATACTGTTTGGTTTGGAGCAGCTTCTGCTGGATTTCCTACATAATCGACATAATCTTGAAAAGCCGAAAATCAGTTTTCCTTTCTGCGAATCTTTCATTTGAATTTCACTTCGGTCAAATCGATTGCTCCCTCATAATAATACCTGTGAAGCGATTTTTTGAACTCCGGCCCCTCGCTCCTGGGTCTCACCACTATAGGCTGTTTTGAGAATGGGTTCAGGACATTTATAAATTGCTTAACCCCTGAATTTGCTGGGTTTTTGATGGCAATCGGATATCCAACATTGGATGCCGGACTCAAAATTTTTTTCTTGGCGAGAGACGTCGATTGGTTTGATTCGGATTGGGTTGATTCTGATTTTGTAAAACCGGACATGAGTGTCGATTTGATTACCAATCCATCGCGAAGAGTATTGGAGTTCCATTCAATTCGACCAGAGGGAAGTAAACTGGTGATGCTAAGGGTGATCAAAGCTGCTGACAGCAAATGGTCTGCTTGCCGCGGGCAAACATTAAGGCTGCTGGCGATTCCTAAATCAGCGAGACACTTCAATATGCCTGGCTTGATGATTTTGGTGATGGAAGACTGATTCCTTCCAAGATTTTCCTGCAGATTGATAGTTTCGTATCCCCACTTTGACGCGGAATACGTCTCTGATCATTTAGGACAAATTCATCATCGATTCAGGTAGCTCTGGAATGATTAATGCATTTCCTGACTTCCAAAATAATATTGGGTCCTCTAGCGTCAAGTTGGGATAGAGTCGGGGCTGAGCCTGGTGAACTTTGATCGAGGTAAAACTTTGGTATTCTGTTAATCCATGATGAATAGATTTTGGTCACTTGACTCGAAAGTTCTCCTTTGTAGCTATCCATGGATACGATGAATGGCTGCTCAATTTTTCAGTTTGAGATATATATTCATCTTACTTCAAATTTTTCCAGAGGAATTCGCTAGTATTCCTAAAACTGCATAGCAATTTGAGGGTGACCATTTCCCCTTTTCCTTGAGGCCAAGGCGGTAATAGTGTTCCTTTTGATTTTACTTTAGAATGTAATCACTTTCCAAGACCCACTATATGCCAAAGTTTTTGAAGCTTTTTTTTCGTTGAATCTGATGCCTCTTTTTTCAGGTTCTGCGTAGCGCAATTTGCGCAGCACAAAGCAGTAGTTGAGTTCTCATAAGCTAAAGAGGGCGCTGTTCCAATTCTAACTCTAGCCTCAAGTCCCCCGGATTTGCTTCCTAGATGTTTTTGGTCGCTGTAAGCGCGCAAAGAGTCGTTCAGCATTTTTGCTTTTGGCCAGATCGATGGGAGCTGTAGATCTCTGAGTTTACTTTGTTGGTTTTTTTTTAAAGGTCTGCAAAATTACTTAGCGATCTCCGCACTTCCCTGCTCAGTTTTTCCCGCGTTCGGAAAGTAAAGCGGCCAAGATTGGCGTGCCGACTTCTACTCCCCTCGGTTGACCTAAGGAACTCCTGAATAGGTTCCTGAGGCTTGGTAAAATGCATGTACTGATATACTACTTGGCCATAAGAGATTTATGCCCGTAGAAGCATAAACAGATTCTGAATTTTTCCAGGATTTCAGGGAAATAGAACTTCTA
>Ga0163217_1028512_pt1 | contig 10120 bp, 11 predicted proteins | sample SynspAceP_FD_185933 | JGI IMG/M metagenome (GOLD analysis project Ga0163217, IMG submission 185933) | Saline lake microbial communities from Ace Lake in Antarctica - Synechococcus sp. Ace-P (PacBio error correction) | ecosystem: Environmental > Aquatic > Non-marine Saline and Alkaline > Saline ...
AAAGCGAGAAAAGAAGAATGCAAGCCCCCCCTCCGGCGTCCCCCGACCAAATGGGATCCCTCCAGTTTTTTTTTTTTTTTGAAGTTCCTGGCCCCAGTGGAAAATACCCGGCATTGGCTTTTGAAAGATTTTCCGCTGCTCACCAACATTCACTCGGTGATGAATTATTTGGCCCCTGCCTGGTTGGCGCGGCCATGCATGGCCGCAAAAGGGTTTGGCGCTAATCCGTTTCAAATCGAAGGGCAAAAGCCCCGCAACAAAACTTTCCAGGTCCGCACGTTTCTGCGGGCAGGTGGGTGGGCGGCCCTGGTATGCTGGGCTATTCTCTCCGGGGGTTGGGGGGGGGGGGGCTCCGCTTAGGTTTTGGCATGCATAATCGGGTGCACTCAATTCCTCAGGTAATTGGTCTCGGCCAGCCTGCAAACGCCCTGGATAATGGTTCGCCCAGCTGCGCGTTTGCTGGGTCCCTTTACATTGTTATTTGCCTGCCGCGCCCCTGTTCCGCTGCCGAACTGACAACGGGAGCACAAGTTATGAATCCAGCTTTACGTAAAGGTCGCCGTTCTGGCGTTGTTAGGTGCCAAATATTTGATACTTGATTGTCATCGACCACACCTGAATAGCCCGACGTTTTGCCGTTCAAACTCAAGGCCCAGGGCAAGTGCAAACCGCGCTGTCACCCGCAAAAGAAAGACGACTCAGCAATGTTCGCCCTGTTGGCGCGCGCTTGCCGTCTACCCGCGACTCGAACGCAGTCAGCTCTCTGGTCGGGTCAGTAAAGCGCCAACAATATGCACCATCATCATCGTACGTTCTTCAGATCCAAGCTGAGACGAGGTTTCCCGCTTGCAATGGGTTGCTTTTAAGTCCGGCAGTGGAAATCGTAGCCAGGCATATGCTTGGCCAGCTCCGCAACCGCCAGCCTCCGGCAATAGTCGGGCAGAATCTTGAATGATTCGCTCAGTAAACAGTAACCCGTTTAAGATCGCAGTTGAAAATTCCCGAAAACCGCCCTCTTCCCGCCTTCAACCGTGGCCGTAAGAATACGCCAATGAACGTTCACAATGGGACTTTCCGGCCTCACTTTTCTGATCAAGTTGCACTCGCTGATGGGGGCTGCTTGGCATGCTTCTTTCGTCAACATGGCTAAGCCTGTTAGTCTGGCATCCAAGAAGCGTTTGGCTGAGTGGCTTAACCAGCAGGGCTGTCCCCGGGCCAAGTGTTATGCTGATGCTGTTGATGATCCTCGCGGTGTTGTCGGCGCCGATTCCGATCACTGTGCCCATCAGTTGCTCGCTTCAGGGGCTCGTTTAAACGGAGTGTTCACCGGAACTGGCGGATTGCAAAAAGTGTTTGATGCCCTCGCCGGTCTAATTAATTGCTTTTTTTATCTGGCCGCGGCTGGGGCGATGAGGCGGTTCGCGCAAACCTGGGCGATAACCCGGTATTTTCAGCCACCGGATTTCCCAGCCGTTTTTCCTGTTCAATAGGCCGGTGACACTGACGCGCCTGAACTTCCGCTATGTTTTCGTTCGCGCTGATCAGTTTAATGCCGCCGGTGTGACTGCAATTTCGTTTTGGCCTTATCGCTCCGCGACCAACAGGCTTGCATATGCTGCCAAGCATGACCCTTCCAGTTTTTGCCGCTGGGTACAAGCTTTTGAGCATGAGCCCTTTGCCTCGACCGTGGTCCGCTGCTGTGGTTCATTTCTGTCGTCATGAGCACACCCTGCCGCTGTATCTCAGCCGGCGCCCCCATTCCTTCCGAAACTGTCTCGTTTTTGCGTCTCGATACTCAGCCTGAGGTTTTGAAGCATCGAGTGTGTAACAGAGCGCGTTGTCTTTATCTGTGGCCTTAGTTTTCGGGGTTTGTGTAATTTTAAGTAAAGTCATGTGTCGCTGTAAGATTCATTGTTTAAATTTTCTGACCGAGCAACGGATCAACCGACGTCGAATCCATCTAATTATCCTCTGTTTGGGCTTGGTTTCACGACGTTCCGAGCAACAACGCGTCGTGGCAAATTATCATGACCCGATCTGAACCGGGGTCAAAGCGGACTGTTCACGCCTCGGCGTAAAAGTCGGAAACGGGCTTGAAAAACGCCTTGCGCGGACACCGTCTGGCCGGACAATCCCTTGCGCTTTCCTTCAGGACCCGGTTACCACGCACTCCATGTGGCTTCTTGGCGGATAGCGCCAGTTTCTGCTATTCCCAACAAAGCCGGTCTGGTGGAATCCGGAACCGCATCTGGGCCCCACGAAGCAAGTTGTTTTCAGAGCGGCGAAGCGCCCTCTTAATTGTGACACCAGCAGTTACACAAGGCTGTTACCGTCAGCCCGGCCGCTGCCCCGGGGTGCTACTGGTGCTGGGATACTGTGGACCGCGTGTGCCATTGGCGTCTGCTGGCATGTGCGTCCTCCTGCAGCCTGTCATTGGCGAGGGACTACATTGTTGTTTATGATGTGCCGCAAGCGAAGCCACCTGGCGACCTGAGCCTTAGCTTGAAGATCCGTTGGTCAGCAATGATTCAGGAAATGCCGCAGACCAGGCGGAATGCCTGGCGCGCCTCGGCGTTCCGCTCGACGTTCAGGCCCGGGTTGCAGGGGCAGCTGAGATCGCCACCGAAAGCGTGGGCCGGCCTGGATGAAGCGCGATCCGCCAGAAGCTGATCACTCTTTGATGCCCACCCCGGCAAACTTTCTGGTCGACCAAAACAAGGCGCCTGCCTGGATGGTGGATCTATTGAAGAAGTGTCGCATCAGCTATAACCCGGGCTTCCGACCTGGACCCGATAGCACCCTGTACACCATCGAGCACCATTGGGACATATGCAACTCATTAACGCACCGTTCTGGCGGTCGACGACATCGCCTATCGCGTATCAGATCGTGGGAGCAAGGCTTTATGGTCCAGAGGGCGCCGATCACCGCCCTGGCAACTGTGGCCGCCTACCGCGACTCATGTGGTTGTGGTCAACGACCTGGTGCCAAAGTGCTGGCACTGCTAGTACCACGCACGCCGGGCCGGATGGCGGCCGAAAACTGGTTCCCGAATTCCAATAATGAAAATGCGGCTCTGCCATCAGTGAGCGGGGAATCGGCGCGAAACCATTACCTGGACCACGTCATTTGGACGCCTCATCGTATTCTGAATCTCGACTGAGCGGAACGGCTGCTGGCTTAGGCGGTGCCTGCACGGCTTTTAACACAACTAACACGACCAACGACAAACAAGAGGTCAGATGAAGTCAAACTTTACTGGCGTTAATCCGTGCGAGCCTGGCGCTGACCAGCCTGGGCAGCCATGCCAAGCAGTAAATCTGATGAATGGCCGTTCCATCGTTGAGTCAAGGCGCGCTGACAAACGGGTCATTTTCAACGCGGTGGGGCGGAGAAAATCGAAATACCAATAACACCATCCGCTGGGGCCGCGGCAAGGTCGAGAACGCTACCGTAGTCGACCACATGCGTCACAACGTGAGGAACTGCTAGCTACCACGGCGAGCACCGAGATTTCACCAGGCGTCGTTTTGCCGCGAAAAGCAAGCGGAGGAGTAACGACACCAACATATCCGAAAGGCGGGATGTTATGACCTGATTCTAGGATCCACGGCGAGAACTTACGCCATTGCACACTTAGGCACAGCAGCCACAAACCACCGCCCCTAGCCTCTCCACCATTATCAGGAGAAATCCTCGCCTCGCATATCCTATCAGCATGAACAAGAACCTCACCGAAACCCCCGCCGAGTAACGACCGACATATAACCCGTGCCTGGGTGGCCAGAGGACATATGGGGTAGCGTCTCCATACTGGGGCCTCTACCGTACGGATTCTAAGGTAGCGTCTAGTTTCCATCTCTCTTACACGGCCAAAAATGCGCTGACGGACAATCCTTCACACCGGATGCACCCGCGCCAGCTGAACTGACTTTGCACATGGGCCGTCGTAGGTAATTGATAGTACTCCTGAGGGTGATTTTCCTAAGACCAGCCGCCCCAGTACTATGCCACCCCAAGCGATTTTCGCGATTAAGACAGATAATAACAGATCGACCGTTAACTCAATGCTAGACACATAGACAGGTTCGATGAGACGTCCCGCTTTGATATTTGAACCTGGATTGCACTGGTAGTCAGGAATTCAAGAGGTCACTACGCGCCCTCCTGGAATTTTCTTGGATCACCTTCACTCACACCTTTGGCGGCTGCCGCACCCGTTAAGATTTTCCACACAGCACATCCTGAATGGGTCCGACACAGTCACGCCGGTTACAGATCCTGGATGGCAGAGGCAATAGCAGCACGCGTTGCAGACCTGGATTCTCAATTACGTGGTTCCCGCCCACAGATGGTGTCAGCTCGCAATCTTCTGCCACACTAAACGGTTGACACTGACAACAACGGAGGTGTGAAATTAAAGCATTGTTCTAGCTGGACGTGAGGCACCACCGGCAACCGATCTAGTGTCATCCAGACATACACATAACTCTTACTTGTTCTTTCAGTGTCGAATTATACTCATAGATCATCAATAAACACCACTAACTATCCAGCTGCCACGCTAAGTCGGATGCCGTAGCTGATTTTCCTGCTCTCTCACCGGACGCCAGCACATAACTCAGCGACAGCATCTTCCTGATCAACTGCGAGGCTTCCATGATCTAGTGCTGTCTATGGATCAAATTCTGGACGTCTACGAACAGAAAGCCACTTTTCGAACATTTGCCACTCGATCGCCGGCTAAGGGGCGGAGTGAACCGGCAGAGCCACAGCCCAGTTCGTTGGAAGGAAACACTCTGCTTTGCATGCAAAGCGTGGCTTGATGAGCCCCTGAGAAACCCGCTGGCCGGAGCGACTACGAGGGGCAACGGTCGACGCCATTTTGATAATGGACTGAGCTGCACATAGCTGCGACCTTGCACCCGTGGAGTATTTTATTGATTCTAAGTCTGCGTCTTACGCACCGGTATCCGTATGGGATTGAGACTAACCATGTAGCTTTACCGAGTTTGCCACCAGGCTTTTGGGCGGTGAACCTGCCTGTACTTGGGAGGCGATCGACCCTGGTCGTTTCGTCCGTGCTTGAGCTAGGCCGGCATACGCCCGGCCCATTTCATGCGGTCGCGTGCCGGTGAGTTTCAGTAGCTGGCTGTTGGCGACCGGACCTGCGCTGATCATCGTCTTTCTGTTTCTGTCGACCAATTGCCAACCACGTTTTGAATGCTGGATCCAGCGGTTTTGGTCTTCTCCCGTTGTCCGACCCATGCCCGCCGCGGCGTTCGGTTTGCCTTTTCTGAGTCCGCCTTCACGGTTGCCTGAACTGGGTGGACTTTCCCCGTCCATTGACCGGGGTTTAGAAACGACGAACCTGGATTGGGCCATGTGACTGATAACAATCCTTTCGGCATTTCGCTGATCAGCGGCTGGGTTCCAAGGAAATTCCCTTTCCTGCGCGGGTCAGTTTGGCCGGTTGGCCTCAGCTCATGCAGGTCGCCGGTCTGCCTGGCACGTTCATTTGGTTCTACATTGCCCTCGGGTGCCTGGTTCAAACGGATGGCTCCGGCACTTTATCCGCCTGAATCCGCACTGCCAGTGATGCGGTGCTGGCGTTTGCCACTTCCATCCGGTGGATGTGGCGATGATTCTGGGGCCCAATCTAACCTTCAACCCTGAGATGTTCAGGTGGTCAATGTTCAATGATCCGGCACCTTTCCCCCGTTTCTACTCGCCTCGCTGAGCGCCCTGATTTCAGCTTCTGGTCGACCAGATAATCGACGTTGTCATCTCTGGATGGGGGTTTGGAGACCTGATTGAGCACGGGCCTATTAATGCTGGATAGCACGGCCCGGCAACCGCAACGATATGAACGGCAACGCTTTGTGGCTGGCCGGCGCGGACTCATGGATCTGCAACCGCCTGCTGCCGATAAGCTTGGGTTGTTTCGCGCCTCGCGCTCAACCTTCCTGTCAGCCGCTTCTGCGTTTTTCCCGAACGCCTGCCAAGGTTCCATTACCCCGAGCCACTGCTGCCAGGCACTTGCCGGATTTGGCCCGCCCGTTCCTGGATAGACCATGGATCCATAACGCGACCGGCAAGCAAGCATCCGCTATGGCGGTGGCCATGGTGCCTCGCGAGCGCTAGGAGCCACGAGCAGCGATTGAGGCGCGCCTACCCGTGCGCTCTTGGCGCTTTAATTTCCATATGCTGGTGCCGCAGGTGATTTTTGTCCGGTATTACTGGTGTTGAGCCCGTTGGCGGGGCAGGTCCCAGCGCTCTGGTTGAGTGTGAGGCCACCTGCTTGTTCGTATTGGCCGACGTATAATCTGAACGCTGTGTGTGATTACCCTAGCCGTCGCTTTGATTTCGGGGGTCAATTTGGGCCGATCATTGGGGACATCTCGGTCAATCAGCGCTTCTGAGCGCGTTCGAATTGCCGAATGATGCTGAGGGCCGGTGCTGACCCGCTATGGCTCTGGGCGGGCAACAGCGTCAGTCTTATACCTACCGCCAAATGCTGGGGGGGTGGACGGATTGTCACGTGGACGACGAGGCGTGGCACTTGCTCACCGGGCGGGATCGCCGCCTTTGGGGTCGGGCTATGGTGCAGGCCATCACTACCTTTTATCGGCTTTCTGCTGGCAACTACTGATTTCCGAGGTTACTTCTGGAAAGACGTCCGGGGCATTGCAGGCCCTTTAGCTGAGGACTCGGCATGCTTACAACTGCAGACGTGCTCTGGAGCTAACATGGCATCATCCCTGCCTTCATCTGAGCGAAACCATCAGCCCCTCCCGGCGGAGTGCTGACCGTGAATGGGCCCCTCCCTCTGGCACGCTCAAACCGCTGCTGCGCCTTGGCATCGCCGGCACTTATGTCGCCAAGCTTTTCCACGCGACCAGGGCCAAGGTGCCATACTCTGGATGGTGACGAATATTACCGCCGACCGGCAGAAAAGACCGGTGGGTCCTGCTGTTCCAGGACCCGTATCTGTTTCCGCATTATGTACCCCGGTTGCCGGAACGTTAAGAATTGGCCCCCGTAAGGAAAGACGGCGTAGCCGAGCGGAGTTAGAAAACGCGCTTTGCCAGTGAGTTGGCCTGGCGGGGATTCGGAGCACCGACGACCCCTGAGACACTTTTCTATGGTGGGCAGCAGGGCGCGACGTTGCGCTGGTTCGGTTGATCCTTTCCCGCCGCAATACTTGTTAACTGAGCCCTTTTCCAAAACTGATACGCGCGCTTGCGCTGGAATTGCGCCTGTCGATTTTGAGCACATTACGGCAACAAAATGTACCAGCGGTTGCTGGTAACACACGAATTCAGGAAGATGCCGACGCGCTGGCGGCCTTATGTACGATCGCCTGTACCTGTTGGCTTTGGCCATCGCAGCAAGGACGAATGCAACGAAAGGCCTGCAACGGCTGTGGCCTGGTCAAGCCGTTACCTGTAATTTGTAATGAGGACGATGTCCAACAAGATGGTGACAAAAAAGGGAGCGGATCAATGACAAAGTGTGCGTGATTATTGGTGTGGGACCCGAGCAACGGTGGAGCATTGGCCCGCCCGTTTCAGTGAGGGCGCTTCGAGGTGGTGCTGGCGCGCAGCCGGGATTACTTCGAATCCCTGGCGCAATCAGATTCGCGAATACCCCAATGCCTATGAGTACGAATGCCACAGAGAATTGATAGCGTAAATTCAATCTTCCAGGCGATCCGAGCAGATACTCGGCCCGTAATCGTGCTGCTCTTACAAATGCCGGGGCTGGTGTTTTCAAGGAATGTTGAGGAGGCCCAGCGTTTCGACGATTTTGAGGCAGCTGGGCGCACCAACACGCCAAGGCTTGTACGCCACCAAGGCAGTTTTGCGCAACTGCGCCAGCCACGACACGGCCAGTATTGTGTGACTCAGTGCGTCTGCTGCGACCCGGGGGCGGGCAATTCCTGCGCCTTTTCGCTTCGGCCAAGGCGGCCCAGCGCAAGCCTGGCGCAATCACTTGGCCCGGCAAGTTGGGGGCCGGAAAGAATTCATGTGCCAACGTTGGTGATTGGACGGCGTGGGTGGATTTGCCACGTACCCGCGAGTGGCTGCATGACAAACGGATGATTTTTTCGTCAGCCCTCTGCCGTGGCGGATGCTATCTGGAACGCTGTGTCATCAGGATCCGTCAGCCTGACTTCGAACTGGACATACGAACCGCGTTTGGGGAAAATGGTAAACGGTGTCGAGATTGCAGCCCATGAACCATTCCGCCGAGTCCATGGGATCTCGCGGATCACCCTTTGGTCATGGCCGCAAACACTTGCAACTGTAGCTGTGTTCACAAGCGGCCAAATGTTTTTTTCCTTAAGCAGACGTTGAGGATTTCGTGATTGAGTGAGTAATCCACGGCAAGTTCCAATGCCCGTGGAACCCCGCAGACGCCAAGCATGTGTCCCAGAGTTTGTTGAAAAGTGCTCATACGTTTTTGTATCCGGTAGCCGTGGCGCCGTAACTTTGGCCGTAAGTAATCAAAATCCGGTTTGGCCGTATATCCAAAGCCAAAATGTCGAAACCCAGGCATGCTGTTTTCCATTTATCAATGCGTAATGCATTGTCGTGAACGATGAATCACCACGAGGTTAAGCTTCAGGCGAACAGCGGTTTCCAGCTCCCTGTGAATTCATCATGAAACCGCCATCAACCACAAACAGCCACGACTTGAAGTATTGGGTTACAGCAATTTTAGCCATCATGGCGCTGGACAAGCCCGCGCCCCATCGTAGCCATTGCATTATCCAGCAGCATGGTGTTGGGAAATTAACATTTTGTAGTTGGCGGGCAAACCATATTTTGTAAACGCCGTTATCCAGGCTAAGCACTGCATCCTCGGCCAGGGTTTTCCGCAGCAATGTACTAACGTTGCGCAGCATCGGGAACCGGGTATGAAAATACTTCGACAGAATGGTGGTCTACTTTCTGTTTTGATAGTTTTGAAAAAGGAACAGGTCCGCAAATGGCTTGGTGTTTCCAATAAGCTTCGCCATTGCTGCACGGAAAAAGGCAATAATCTTCCCACCGACGTTGAGTGGGGGAAGTACAACCAGTCCACCTCGGCAGGTGAACAAAATTCACATGAATGACTTGCTTGCCCGTCCCATGCTCCATAAAAAACGGGGCTTTTCCAACTAACATCAATGGCCCAACATTTGATAATCAGCATCCGCTCGGTCCAATGGCGCAATGCAAGAAATCGTGGTCGACAAGGCGGCTGAAATCCCAGGCAAAGGGATGGCGTTCCGTCGACAACACCTTTTGCCCATTTTGTCGTGAAAAAAAGGAAGCCGGTGGCCTCGACGAAAGCCTCAATGCCCTCGCTGACGCGTTTTGCCGGTTACCCCGCTCCGATCAACAGTAAGGGCTTAATTTTGCCGCCTCGATCATCTGGTTGCTTCGCGCAGCTGCGTCCACTTTTGTGGCGTGGGGGCGGAGGTGACCAATCGGCGGAAAAACCGTCTCCGCACATTCCTTCGTCGGCGATGTCTTCTTGTTAATTCCAGATGCTACGGCCCCCGGCCTTTCTTCGATGGCCAGTGCGAAAATGGACTCGCGGACCCAAGTGAGGCGATGGGTGTTTGCCATTGACAAATCTGCTTGGTGGATTTGTGACCAAAGAAGAGCGCATCAAAATCCACCACAAATCGAGAATTTGAAAACGACCTTGCTTGCTTGTTTTGAATCGGTTTTTGTCGGTGAAAATCATGAACATCGGCATGGCGCCCAATTGGGCGAAAGCCGCCGGCGTGATCAGATTGGTTGCGCCAGGCCCAAGGGTTCCAAGCAAGACGCCGGGCTGAACCGTTAAACGGCCATAGGTGGCGGCCATGAAACCCGCGCCTTGTTCATGGCGGGTGAAGAATCAAGCGGATGCTCGAGTTCTTTAATAATTCCAGTAAATGCGAAGATTTCTTCGCACGGGAACTGCCAAAAAATGTACTGGACTCCCTCATTTTCCAACCTTTTACGAATAAGTCAGATTGCTTTCATCAGGTTGAGCCGCGAGACATACCCGTCCATTGGTCGGGAAGGGATAGCACGTCGCCGTTAGAAGCGGCCCCCTGGTCTCGCTTTCCTCGTTTTGG